>Ga0307424_1001294_pt1 | contig 13261 bp, 11 predicted proteins | sample SalMarWE160320MG_FD_202157 | JGI IMG/M metagenome (GOLD analysis project Ga0307424, IMG submission 202157) | Salt marsh sediment microbial communities from the Plum Island Ecosystem LTER, Massachusetts, United States - WE1603-20 | ecosystem: Environmental > Aquatic > Marine > Intertidal zone >... | reverse complement strand
CGTTTTCATTGAAGACGTGGGTCTTGATGTCTGCCTGTTCGAGGAGGTCGCGGAGCATGTGGGCTTCCAATAGATTCGCCGCGCGATAACACCTGATCATATATAGAGCGGGCCCTGTTAATAAACGAAGTACGTTATGACGAAGACCTGGATTGTTCCAGCAGGCGTTTTTCCTGCTCGGAATATTCCCCCGGTATCACCTTGATATACTGCCCCAGATCCATCGTCTGAAATTGCCCCGCCAGGTTGGCGCCGATAGTGTTGGCATAGATGATACCCTCCGGGTCGGGCATCATCGATTCAACCACCAGTCTGCCGTGTTTTCTGAAACTCTGGTCAACCACCGCGTGTGCCATGTGCACTACGGCGGATAGTGCCAGCGAATCTTTTTTCTCGAAAGTGAAGTTTTTGTGGTCAACGATACTAATCAGGGAATATGGGAGTCTGAACCTTTCGATGACCTTGGCCCCTACGCGTGGATAGTGTTCTTCGATGAAATTTTCATCCAGATCTATGCCCTCCTTTTCGGCATACAGCAGCATCAGCACCTTGCCCATTTCGATAAACAGGCCACCCAATGCTACGGTACTTCTTATATGGCCCTTTAAGCCGAAGAAGCGGGCAATGATATCGCTCAGTTTGCTGGTGGCGAAATTGCGCGCGAAGATAATCTTCAGTTCCTCGGTCTTGGCCAGCGAGCGCAAGGCGATAAAGATCGCCGTGGACTTGGTGGTTTCCGAACCAAGATGTTTAACGACATCGATAAACTTGGTGATATTGCCCGAACGGACCTTGCCGTAATGTACCGAATTGGCGATGATGTAAAGACGCGTCGAGACGACCGTGCCCAATTGGTCCTTCAATGCCTCGATCTGTGCCGGCATGGCGTTTTCATTATCCAGGACATCGAGCACGGTAAAATCAAACCCCAGGTTGATTTCCTCCAGGCACTGCAGGATCCCTTCTATAATCGCCGCGTCGGAATCGTTGCCCTCTACACCGACCTGATATTCTGCAACCGGAGATTCGTTACTTTCATCCTCAGCGGCATTATCGTCCCGATGTTCTGTTGATCCCTCGTTGTTTTCTTCGTCAGGCACCATTCCCCCCTGTTGTAATTATTCCAGTTTTGAATTACTACTAACGGTATTTACGCACCAGATGATATATTGCCACCACAAAATTATAAGGATTTTCCTGACATTAGTAACTTATGTGCTGATACTAGTAGTAGTCAATTGAAATTATCATGAAAAACAACAAAAAATCCCGCAAGCTGTCATTCCGCCAAAACGTCAATCGCATGTTCGACCGGGCGATCAAGGCGACCAACATCGACAGAGGAACAGCGCAGGCGATCAAATCCTGTAATTCGGTTTTACAGGTCAAGTTTCCGGTAAAAATCCGTGGCAAGATCGAGGTCTTTACAGGCTGGCGTGCCGTCCATAGTACGCATCGCCTGCCCGTCAAGGGTGGTATACGTTATGCCCCATACGCCGCACAGGATGAAGTGGAAGCACTTGCCGCGTTGATGACCTACAAGTGCGCCCTGGTGGATGTGCCCTTCGGCGGTTCTAAGGGTGCCCTGCTCATTGACCCCACCCAGTACGAACGTGAGGAATTGCAACTCATCACGCGACGTTTCGCGTTAGAGCTGGCCAGAAAAGGTTTTCTGAACCCGGCGACGAACGTTCCGGCACCCGACGTCGGTACGGGTCAACGCGAAATGGCGTGGATTGCTGACACCTATAAAAACCTCTATCCGGAAGACATCAATTATCTCGCCTGCGTCACCGGCAAACCGGTTCATCATGGCGGTATCCGCGGTCGGGTCGAAGCGACTGGACGCGGCGTGCAGTATGCGGTGCGTGAGTTTTTCCGGCACCATGAAGATCTGGCGCGCGCCGGCTTGTCAGGCGAAATCAGTGGCAAACGTTTTATCGTTCAGGGCCTGGGTAACGTCGGTTATCATGCGGCAAAATTTCTTTCCGAAGAAGACGACGCCAAAATCATCGCCATCATCGAACGTCAGGGCGTGATCTACGATGAAAACGGTCTGGATGTTGAAAACGTGTATCAGCACATCATTGAAAACAAGACCATCGAGGGCTTCCCCGATGCAAGGTTCGACGCCCACGGTGCGGGAGCGCTGGAGATGGAGTGCGACGTCCTGATTCCCGCTGCCCTGGAAGGCCAGATCGATGAGGACAATGCGGAGAATATCAAGGCAAAGGTGATCGTCGAGGCCGCCAACGGACCCGTCACCTATGGTGCCGATGAAATTCTCAACAAGCGTGGCATAACCATCATACCGGACGTATACGTTAACGCCGGCGGTGTGACCGTGTCATATTTCGAGTGGATACGAAATATCTCCCATATCCGCTTTGGTCGTATGCAACGCCGCCATGATGAGCTGCGCAGTAATCAATATGTTTCATTACTACAACAGATATCAGGAGCCAGTATCCCCGATGAAACGATCGCGAAAATCGTCCATGGCGCCGATGAGGTGGATTTGGTGCGTTCGGGGCTGGACGATACCATGCGCCTCGCCTACCAGGAAATGCGTACCGAGCTTTTGGCCAATGACAATATTAATGATCTGCGTACGGCGGCCTTTGCAATCGCCATCAAAAAGATTTCGCGCACCTACGTGGACATTGGTATATACTGACATACTGCCGTTTTCAGGTTGAAATTTACATCTAATGACCTTATTAAACCCCTGTTTGCTGCCGCTAACCATCCAATTCACCTAAGCTGAGAATATTTTAGATTTGCGGAGATCGAGCGCTGTATAATCCGGCGTCGTTTCATAGTGAATCCGGAATTGAAAAACCATTATGCCGTCCATAGACAAACTTAGAAATATCGCCATCATCGCCCACGTCGATCACGGCAAAACCACCCTGGTTGACAAATTATTGCAACAATCCGGGACATTGGGTGATTACGCTGATACCCCCGAACGTATGATGGATTCCAACGACCTCGAAAGAGAACGTGGCATTACGATCCTTGCCAAGAATACCGCGCTGAACTGGCGCGATTACCACATCAATATTGTCGACACACCGGGACATGCCGACTTCGGTGGCGAGGTCGAACGTGTCCTCTCCATGGTAGATTCGGTATTGCTGCTGGTTGATGCGGTGGACGGGCCTATGCCACAAACGCGTTTTGTAACACAAAAGGCATTTAATCTCGGACTCAGGCCCATCGTCGTCATCAACAAGATCGACCGCCCCAGCGCCCGTCCAGAATGGGTATTAAATCAAACCTTCGATCTGTTCGATCGTCTCGGCGCCACCCACGAGCAGCTCGATTTCCCTGTTGTTTATGCATCTGCCCTAAAGGGTTATGCCGGCCTGGACCCGCATGTTCGCTCCGGTGATATGACGCCGCTATTTGAAACCATCGTGGACAAGGTACCGGTCCCCGATGTCGATCCTGACGGTCCGTTTCAAATGCAGATCAGTTCGCTCGACTACAACAGTTACGTCGGTGTGATCGGAATCGGTCGCATCAAGCGTGGCCGTGTCAAGACCAATACTCCCGTCACTATCGTTGACCGCGACAACAAGCGTCGCAGCGGGCGTATCTTGCAGATACTGGGTTTTAACGGCCTCGATCGCGTCGAGGTTCCGATGGCCGAAGCGGGCGATATCATTGCATTTACCGGTATCGATATTCTCGACATCTCGGACACCCTGTGCGATCCCAACAACGTAGAGGCATTGCCTGCGCTTACCGTGGACGAGCCAACCGTGAGCATGACATTCCAGATCAATAATTCTCCATTTGCCGGCAGGGATGGGAAATACGTTACTTCGCGGCAAATCAGGGACCGCCTTTATCAGGAACTCAAACACAATGTAGCGCTGCGGGTCGATGACACCGGTGACCCGGATAAATTCAAGGTCTCGGGTCGTGGCGAGTTACATCTGTCGATCCTGATTGAAAACATGCGCCGCGAAGGATACGAACTCGGAGTATCGCGTCCCGAGGTGATTATCAAGGAAGTTGACGGCAAGAAACTTGAGCCCTACGAGATGCTCACAGTTGACGTCGAGGAAAAACATCAGGGCGTTGTCATGGAAAAATTGGGCATGCGCGGAGGTGATTTAAAGAATATCGTGCCTGACGGCATGGGCCGGGTACGCCTGGATTACATGACACCATCTCGAGGACTGATAGGGTTTCGGACCGAGTTTCTTACAGCCACCCAGGGTACCGGCCTGCTCTACCATGTCTTCGATCATTACGGACCGCATAAATCCGGCGTATACGGACAACGTATTAACGGTGTGATGATCGCCAACGGCAATGGCAAGGCGCTGGCCTACGCGATTTTCAATCTGCAGGACCGGGGACGGATGTTTATCGGCCACGGCGATGAAATCTATGAAGGCATGATTGTCGGCATCCACACACGCGACAACGACCTGGTCGTGAATCCGCTCAAGGGAAAACAATTGACCAACGTGCGTGCCTCGGGGTCGGATGAGAATGTTTTGTTAACGCCCCCGATTCGGATGACCCTTGAACAGGCGCTGGAATTCATCGATGATGATGAACTGGTAGAGGTCACTCCCCTGCATATTCATCTGCGCAAAAAATTCCTTAAGGAACACGAGCGTAAACGTGCGTCTCGCAGCGGCACTGACGGTTAACCCTGATATTTCTGAAAGATCAACGTGGCGTTGGTTCCGCCGAAACCGAAGCTGTTCGTCATTACCCTGTTGAGATCGACGTTATTTCTGCACTCACGCACCACAGGCATGCCTTCCGCTACCGGATCAAGGTCAAAGATGTTGGCGGAGGCCGAAATGAAGCCGTGCTCCATCATCAACAATGAGAATATGGCTTCATTGACACCGGCGGCACCCAGGGCATGACCGGTCAATGATTTTGTCGATGAAAACGGCGGTACCTTAACATTCCCGAAAACTTCACGGATAGCTTCAAGTTCCTTGACGTCACCCACTGGCGTACTGGTGCCGTGAGTGTTGATATAGTCGATATCACCGTTGACCGTGGCCATTGCCTGTTGCATACAGCGTACTGCGCCTTCACCTGAAGGCTGGACCATGTCGTAACCGTCAGAGTTGGCGCCATAACCTACCAGCTCCGCGTAAATCCTGGCACCTCGTGACCTGGCATGCTCCAGCTCCTCCAACACCACCAGTCCCCCACCGCCAGAAATGACAAAGCCATCGCGATTGACATCGTAGGTGCGTGACGCGGTTTGTGGTGTTGCGTTGAATTTTGACGACAATGCTCCCATGGCATCGAACAACATCGTCATGGTCCAGTGGACTTCTTCCCCGCCGCCGGCGAATACGATGTCTTGCTTGTCATGCTGGATCATCTCAAAGCCATTGCCTATGCAATGGGCACTGGTTGAACATGCAGAGCTGATCGAATAATTGACACCCTTGATTCTGAATGCGGTTGCAAGGTTAGCTGAAGTCGTACTGCCCATGGTTCGCGGTACCAGATAGGGCCCTATCCTGCGGGCACCTTTTTCTCGCAGAATGTCCGCAGCCTCGAGAAAATTCTTATTAGACGCTCCGCCGGAACCGACGATCAATCCGGCACGCGGATTTGACACCTGTGATTCATCAAGCGCCGCATCGTCAATGGCTTGCTTCATGGCAAGATAATTGAACGCGGCAGCGTCCCCCATAAATCGCAGAATTTTGCGATCGATGAATTCTGCGGGATTGATACGGGCAGGGCCATGCACATGTGAACGAAATCCGAGATCCGCATACTCCTGACAGAATTCGATGCCCGATTTTCCCGTTTGCAGGGATTGAATGACTTCTTTCTTGTTATTGCCGATACTGGAGACAATCCCCAAGCCTGTAATAACAACCCTTCTCAAATATACAGCCCTCAAAAATTCTCAGTTGATGTAAACAGTCCAACCCGTAAATCACTCGCCAAATATATTTCCCTGCCATCAACATCCATCGTTGCCTCTGCTATACCCATGACAAGCTTGCGCATGATGACCCGTTTTAATGAAATGCGGTAGACTACCAGTTTATTTTTCGGTGTGACTTGTCCTGTAAACTTGACTTCTCCTGAACCCAGCGCCCGTCCACGGCCTAATCCGCCACGCCACGCAAGAAAAAAGCCAATCAATTGCCACATGGCATCAAGGCCCAGGCAACCCGGCATGACCGGATCACCCTCAAAATGGCAATCAAAGAACCATAGGTCGGGCTTGATATCCAGTTCTGCGATTATTTCCCCCTTGCCGTACTTTCCGCCCTTCTCACTGATCTCGACAATCCTGTCAAACATCAACATGGGGGGCAATGGTAATTGTGCATTACCCGGCCCGAACAGTTGTCCATGACCGCAAAGAATGAGATCTTCTTGTATGTAATTATTTTTTTTATTCATCTGTGGATAGCCACATTGAATTATAATCTCCCTGTTTTATAAAAACATTATCCCTGTCGGCCGCGGTCGATTGTAGTTATCATGTAACCGGCATGAACGCGATATCTTAATACAACATAAAGGCTATTTCGACTTTAAGTGTCGGACTTTCCATACACGACATGCGTGAGTAAGCCCCGATAGTCTTCTTTTATAAAAGATCCGCGTGGGGGAATGATAGCTGATTATGCTTTGATTGGCAGGAACCAGGGATATTCTTCCTGACTAGCTGAAATTGCCTGGTGTGAAGCAAGGCGCATGGGTAGCTAACAGCACATAGCCCCTACGCCCGTGGAATTGGCATTATCCACTGAGTGGCACCCAAAAAAAAGGCCCACGGTATCCGCGGGCCCTTATTACTTACGCTGGTGTTACTTGCGTAGCTTGCAGGCCTTTTGGGCCTTGCTCAACTTCAAAATTTACAGTCTGTCCTTCAGATAAAGTCTTGAAACCTTCACCAACGATAGCTGAATGATGTACGAATACATCATCACCACCCTCCTTGGGCGCAATAAAACCGAATCCTTTAGAATCATTAAACCACTTAACTGTACCTGTACGCATGAAATATAACCTCAAAAAATATTAATACAAATGTGTTTGCGCGCGGTCAAAAAAACAGGAAATTCACTTGAAATACCCAGGCGGGAAGTTCTGAAACAACCGTGATTTTTACCGTAGCTGGTGAGAATTATAGCCCGTTATTTTATGGAACGCCATGTTTTTTGGTCAAATAGGCAAATACAGAGGCCTTGTTATGGTCCTTTTATACCTACCCCGGGAAAACGTGCAAATGGAATTTAAAGGGACTTTGATAATACATGCCTCAGTCTGATTGCGCTGTCTGTCGATGGAGCTAATAAAACGATAATTTGTGTTGAATTGGTGTCAATATTTATTAAATTCCTTCGCGACAATCCTTGACGATCCTTAACATTGATTCAAATGCCTTTTTCGCTTTTCTATTACGTAACTTTTTACGTGGCATCGTGGAACGTTGAAAATAGTCGGGCCAAAGTACCTGTTGCGATATAAATTTATTGACGATTTGATGCAATTCATCGGACCTGAGGTGTTTGCGACTGTTCATTACCTGCTTTGCCACGTGAATAATCGAATCACCCGTTACCCGTTCATAACGGTTTATCAAGGCCGACCGGGCTGCTAACTCCTTTAATATCACCTTTACCGACTTCCCCGTAATTGCACTAGCCCTGTGAATCAACGCGCGATAGGTCTGCTGAAATTGCCTGATTTTGGCCTTCCGGCCTTGACTCAGGACCACGTCTTCTTCAGTGGCATAGTTTGACTTAAGTATCTCCATAAATTCGCGCGCATTCATATCATCATTTCCAGCCACATAATGTTTTGGCAGTTCCCTCATGATATCGCGAATACAAAAAATAGCGTCCCAGGTGATGCCATCGATAACCTCGTAAAGACCTTGCCTGGATTTTGCCTTCTCAAAATATGAATAAAGTTTTCTGAAGTTCCTTACCTCTGCCATTGCAACATCGTGATCCATCAATCTCCTGCGTATTGAGACATCGAATCCCATTTTATGCAACACAGCCTCATCCTTTGTTTTTGTAAAAATCTGATCGAACAGCTTTAATGCATGGTGCTGCTTGAACGTGTGTATGTTTTTCTTTTTCCCTGTGATCAGAAAATCAGCAATCTGCGCGAAGGTCTGAACAATATATTTTGCGCGATTCTTTTGTTCAGTAATGGTTGTGGACATTCTTTCCACATCGTCGTAACGATATTCATGATGATATAGGCCAAACTGTCTGACCGAACCGTAATCAATGATCGCCGCGTCGGTGAGAATGTTGTCACCGTCCCAGTCCAGCCAGCAAAATATATATTCACTTTCGAACTGGGCAGATGCAGTGGCAAAGGCAATTGCTATCCGCCTTAGCATATCGCGGTATTTTGCCTTAGGCTCGGCAATCCTGGGCCAGCTTTTGTTTTCCACCTGACGATCAATATAGTAGTCGATCGCGCCTTTAAGGGTCGCATAATTGCCTTGCTTCATATGATAAAAGAAATGGGCCGGCCGCAGGAGGTTCTTGTAGGTACGTACATTTATCGAACTATTGTCATTAAATGCGATAACGGCCAGCGTCCTTTCGGTGAGAATGTGGTTCTTGTGAAATATATCACTCATCATCGCCGCAGAAACACCGTCCCACAGGTCAGAACGCCCTGAGCCATACGAGGCATTTTTATCACCAGTCTTGAAATATTTTTTCTCGATCGCCGTTGCCGGACTCAGACATGTTACACCGGTCCCGCAACTTGATATGTCCCAGACGGCATCGCGTCCCCTGATCTGTCCGTTCCAGATACTACGGCCATCGCCCGAGGTATGTCCCATCTTGCCGGGATGTTGTAATTGCAGATAACGTGTTGCCATGTATTTGTTGGGGAGGATGTCTCTTTTGGGAATCGGCGTTTTATGTATGACATCATATTCATTGATGATTTCCAGACTGAAGGTGTCCAGTATAGTCTTCGCCAGTTCCTTGCTGAGGGTTTGAGGATGATCCTTTGCAATCAACCCCATTTCCTTAGCCAGCTCAAAATTAAAATAGAACACTTTGCCACCATGGCGTTTTTTGACAGGATAATCTACAAAACCGTCGGGAACGGCGTCGCGAAACGAATGAGAGCCGTCAATCTGCGCAAAACGAGGATAGCTCTGTTGATGCGTATTTATTCTCGAGTTTCCGGAATTGTATTTGATTTTACTCATGTTTTATTTATCGGATGATGTGGATCAAGTCTTTAGTCTAAAAGATTTGTTATGTGCTTGTATTAGCTAATAATATAGAAATCATTGGGGAATTTTCGCGGAGATTTATCATTATTATGCACGCCAAAGGTATTATTGCCGCCGGGCATCCCGAAACCGTAAGAGCGGCCGAAGTCATCCTGCAAGAAAATGGTAACGCCTTCGATGCCATCGTTGCAGCGCATCTAGCCGCCTGCGTTGCAGAACCGGTGTTGGCCTCTTTTGCCGGCGGTGGATTTTTACTTGCCCACACCGCAGAAAATAAAAACTTCGTCTACGATTTTTTCGTACAGACACCGCGCAATAAAGTCTCTGATTCCGAGCTGGACTTTTACCCTATATCGGCAAATTTCGGCACTGCCCAACAGGAATTCCACATTGGTTTGGGATCCGTCGCAACGCCAGGTTGCGTGAAGGGCTTATTCGAGATTCACCGCGACCTGTGTACGATGCCCATGGCGCGTCTTGCAGAACCGGCTATGGAAATGGCCACCAAAGGTGTAAGGGTCAATTCCTTTCATGCCTATATCTTTGAGATTGTCCAGGCCATCTTCTGTGCCACGACGGAGGCAAAATACACATTTTCCGGGCATGCGGAAAACCAGCATCTTGTCAGCGAAGGCGACATACTTAAATTGCCGCATTTGGCCGCCACACTTGATGCACTCATCCACGAAGGTGAGCCACTTTTCTATCGTGGTGAAATTGCAGGGCGCATTGCAGATCTTTGTCATGAGGGTGGCGGCCATCTTAACCGGCGTGATCTTGAGGACTATAACGTGGTTAAACGACATCCCCTGCAAATGTCGTATCACAATGCCATGGTATTTTTAAACCCGCCTCCTTCTACAGGAGGGATACTTATCGCCTTTGCCCTTAAACTGCTGGATGATCAAAAACTGGCGCGCAATACCTTCGGTTCCCGGGCACACCTCGATCTGCTGGCCAAAATTATGGAACTTACCAACAAAGCTCGCGTTGATAATGAAGCATTAATGTCACAATCCGCTAATGACAGGCATATTCTCGATCCGGTTTACCTGGCAAAGTATCGTCAACTAATCTCCGGCCATGCCCAGGCACTGCGTGGTACCACTCACATGGGCGTCATAGATAATAAGGGCAACATCGCAAGTATGTCGGTGAGCAACGGTGAAGGTTGCGGACATCTGATACCGGGCACGGGAATTATGCTGAATAATATGCTGGGTGAAGAAGATCTGAACAGCGACGGATTTCATAACTGGACACCCGATCAGCGTATGACTTCCATGATGTCCCCCACCTTATTACTGACCAGGAGCGGCGCGGAGATAGCCCTGGGTTCAGGAGGTTCCAACCGCATCAGGACAGCTATACTCCAGGTTATCATCAACCTGCTCGACTATGGTATGTCACCAGTCGATGCCGTAAATAGTCCGCGCATCCACTATGAAAAAGGGCTGCTGAACATCGAAGGCGGGTTTGATCACAGGGAGATCAAGGGACTAGTCAAGAATTTTCCTGATCACAAGATCTGGGTGGAACGTAACCTATTTTTTGGAGGCACACATACCGTCATGCACAAGTCACGCCGGTTTGACGGCGCCGGTGATATCAGGCGCGGGGGTATCGCTCAAATTGTCATGTAACTCCGGTATGGCCTCACAATCGGAGATCGATATGTGCAGCCCAGTGCGACTTGGCGTGTGAAATGCCCTCTCTGTTCCCGTATTACCGGTGTGTATTAAGCCCTGACCTGATTCTGGGTCAACAGCCGGATATTTTCTGATGTTCTAGGTTAGAAATCCCTGTCTTTGACTGTTTTGCGACCATCGGTGCGTGCATTTTCAATTGCCTGATCACATAAAATCCGTATTTTATCTGAAAGAACCCCAAGTACACTTGCAGATGTATTCATTCCGGATTTGTCACGAATATAATTCTTGAGTTTTGATGCGACGACGAGGGTTTCATTACCTTCTGACATTTTTATCTCCTTTTAAATTGTTTGGGCATCGAAATAATAACAACATTCTTTCCGGCGCTCCCAGCCCCATATGTAATGTTCCAGAACTGCCTATGATGGTTAATAAGCGATATACAATACCATAATGCTCACGGTGTGCGAGTAGATTTAAGCGCTCTAGCGGACATATTTTCAAAAAATACTGATTTTAAATAATGTTTCCGTTGGGATTTTTTAACCGTCTATTGCACAATATTGTGGCATCATCATCAGCATAAATTTCAACCGTATCATTAATAGTCCTGCATATCTCATTGTAATTAATAAATTTCATTGCAATGAATGGCTTAGGACATGTGTATTCAGAAAATACAGAACTTAAAGATGATTTTTTGACAGAAATTATGATGGCGCACATCTCATCACTGTTGATACTTTTGATAACAGCAAACAGCTCGCCGGTACTTATGAAGTTGTTTTTCCACAAACACTTCGATGTTCCACTGGACGGCAATAAACTTTTTTTTGACGGCAAACCGATCTTTGGTCACACCAAGACGGTCAGGGGAATTTTGTCCTCGCTGATCCTTACCAGCCTGATGGCACTCGCAATCGGAGTCCCTGCAACCCAAGGTTCGTTTGTAAGTGGCTACGCTATGACCGGTGACCTGTTATCGAGTTTCACCAAACGCCGTTTCGGCATTCCTTCCAGTAAATCGACACCAGTCCTGGACCAGCTACCGGAATCCCTGTTGCCATTGCTCATGGTGAAATCATATTTCAATCTTGCCTGGGGTGATGCTGTGATTGTTTTGGCCAGCTTTTTAATAATCGACCTGGTTCTTTCATTTCTGCTTGCCAGGTTTTATGAAAACTCCGGCACACATTGATGTGCCGCACAAATCAAGATTGACAGCTGGTTACTGTTGTTCCCGATGCAAATGATGAATAGTGATTTCAGGCGGGCAATTGAAACGAACGTCAACAATGGATACCCCGGACCCTAGTGAAGTATATCCGTTGAGATTGTGGTATTGCCACGATTTGCGACAGAACTTCCTAGGACAACGAGCATTTGTGATCAGCGGGACGCCTCCCGGCAGGCATATTTGTCCTCCATGTGTATGGCCGCACAACATCAAATTGATGTCTGCATGTGCGGCGTGTTTATATAATTCCGGTGAATGTGATAATAAAATGGAAACTGCATCGTAAGGGATTCCGTCAATTGCCTTTTCCATGTTATCGGCAAGATAGTAATGGGGGTCGTCGATGCCAGCCAGATATATTACGGTGCCCTCCCGTTCGATGGCAGTCGATTCGTTTAACAATATGCGGATACCCATCTCCTCCAGGCCGGGTACCATGCGAATCGTATCATGGTTTCCCAGGACACCATACGCCGGTTTTTTGATATGGGAGCACACGCGCTCCATCCCCTTCAGGGTGGCATTATAGTCGCCGGCGGTGTTGGCCCGGTAATCTCCCGTCAAGACACAAACGTCATACTCGATATCGCGGATACAATCGACCAATGCATCAGGCATTTCCGGATTGATGTCGATATGCAGATCGGTAATCTGCAATAGCCTGAATCCCTCAAAAACAGCGGGAAGGTTGCGGATAAAAACATGATTGTGGTTGACCTGTATCGTTAATGCATTCCTTTTACCCCTGTCATGAAGTTGTAATATTTTCAAAACACCCCGGATAGCGGAATGCATGGAGTACCAGTTTTCCGGATGAAAGAAATTTATGCCCTGGCCAAATACCTTGGATTCGCGGTCTGTCTCAATCCCAAGCCGCTGTTTCAAATGTAATCGACCTACGCGCTTTTCAAGTGCTTCATAACTACTTTTATTCATCAAATATTTTACCTCCCAAAGATTTTTGAATGTGAAGGTATCATTTTCGGCATTTCTTCAATAAACTAATTATTGCCGGGCAATTCCTGATAATTTATCAATGACATTATGCGATGGTTTCTTGTATATCATCTTTTGATTTCATCATGAAATACGACTGACATAAAAGCATAATCCCTGCAACAGTTTATA
>Ga0307424_1001293_pt1 | contig 13263 bp, 10 predicted proteins | sample SalMarWE160320MG_FD_202157 | JGI IMG/M metagenome (GOLD analysis project Ga0307424, IMG submission 202157) | Salt marsh sediment microbial communities from the Plum Island Ecosystem LTER, Massachusetts, United States - WE1603-20 | ecosystem: Environmental > Aquatic > Marine > Intertidal zone >... | reverse complement strand
GACCCTGAGAGCAATGTGGTGGATGTGCACGTCGGGAACCTGCGTCGCAAACTGCGCGAAGCCGGGTACGACGGGCTGATCAGAACGGTTCGTGGCGTAGGGTTCCGCCTGAACGGGTCGGGCGCGACAGCGACTTCTTCCTGACACACTAAGCCGATGCAGTCTCTGCGCCGCACGCTCTCCGTGCGGTTCGCGTTCACGATGTTCACCGCGCTCTTCGTGATCGCCCTGTGGGCGTTCCTGGGAGCGCGGCGAGTACTGCGCTCCGAACTGGATCGCGGACTCGCGGCGGCCGCGCACATCGAGTCGGCGGTCCTCGTCATCGGGCATACGCTCCCACCCATCCCGTCACGATCGGATCCCGAGGCCTTTCAGGAGGTCAACCGCTTCGCGATCGCGCGCGACCCGGCCGGCCATGTCCTGTCGGTCAACACCCCCATAGCCCGGGAGATGCCGTACGACTCCGCGGCGCTGGCGGCGGCGCGGCGCGATACGGTCGCGTGGTCCACGCAGCGCTGGCGCGGGGAGCAGCTGCGATCGGTCTACCTGGCGGTCGCGCACGATGCACCGGGCGATGACCGCGTGATTCAAGTCGCGGCGTCGCTCGGCCCCCTCGAGGGAGCCGCCCGCACGATGTTCCTCCTGATGCTCGGGACCGTCGCGCTGGGCACCGTCGCCGCGACGCTTGGCGCAGGGTGGCTCTCGCGGTCCGCCACCGCGCCCGTGGCACAGATCGCCGCCCAAGCAGCGGCGGTCGCGCCGGGAGCGGTCGGACAGCGCATCACCGCCCACGCGGAAGTCGAGGAGTTCAACCGACTCGTCGGCGTGCTGAACGGCATGCTCGAGCGGCTCGATCGTGGCATGCTCGCTCAGCGCCGGATCATTGCCGACGTTGGGCATGACCTCCGCACGCCAATCACCGCCATGCACGGCGAGGTGGAGGTCGCGCTGCGGCATCCGCGCGATCCAGAGCACTACCAGCGCGTGTTGCGGAGCCTGCTGGAGGAGATCGACCACCTGGGCACGATCAGTGACACCCTGCTGCTGCTCGCCCGCATCGAGGCGGGCGAGCTCGCTCCCCAGCGGGCAAGCACCGATCTGGGAGACCTCGTCGCGAGCGCGGTGCGGCGCACGCAGCAGCGCGTGTCCGATCACCCGGTGGCATACCCGCTCCCGGAAGTCGCAATAGAATCGGTGAGCGTCGACCGCAACATGGTGGGCCTGGTCCTCGACCACCTCCTCGACAACGCGGTCCGCCACACGCCGCCGGAGACGCCCGTGCGGGTCATCCTGACCGGCGAGACGGACGCGGTGAGCGTGTCGATCGAGGACGAAGGGCCCGGTGTTCCGGCGGAGACATTACCGCATCTGTTCGAGCGGTTCTACCGCGGCGACGCGGCCCGCGGGCGCGGCGGAGCGGGACTCGGGCTCACGGTAGCGGCCGCCATCATCGCCGCGCACGGCGGCACGATCAGCGCCTCCCCGGGGAACGGCCGGGGGCTCCGCGTCACGGTTCGGCTGCCGCGCACCGCCTGACGACCGGTCTCCTCCCCTTTACGCCTTTTTCACGCCCACTTACCGGCCTGTTCACCACGCCGGACCGAACTTCCTGTTCAATCGGAGTCTGGAGGAGCGGTGGAAGGGAACGTTGGGACTTGGGACGCCATAACTCGTGGCGTGATCGCGGTGTTGTTGGGACTGTTCGGCGTCTTCGTTCCCGTCCCAGGACTCGTGTCGTTCGCGGCCATCCTCCTCGGCATCATCCTGATGGCGACGGCCCTCACGCGTGAATGCCCGTTCTACCGCCTCTTCCACCTCGCGACGCTGCACCACCACCACCATCACGTGTGACCGCATCCCAGTCACGCACCACGCCCCGCTAGCACCACGCCCCGTCGCCGCCCGGCCAGGGCCGGCGCCACCACACTGCCCAGCTCCAGGACGCCACGTGTAGATTGCGGGCCCCAGCCCCGTTCGTGGTTTCTTGGAGGCTTCAGTGAAACGGCACCTGGAGCTTGAGCCACCACCGAGGGGAGTAACCGGGTGGCCACCCGACCGCGATTCTCAACCGCGACGGTCGGAATCCGATCTCGCGGCCGGGTACCGGAAGCGCGGTACTCGGAGTATGGTTTCATCGCTCATCCACACCCTCACTTCTGCACCCCGAGGACACAATGATGGCCCGTAATCTCGCTTCGTTGACCGCGCTCACGCTGGCATTCGTCGCGTGCGGTGGTGGTGGTGAACAGCAGCAACAGACGCAGGCGGCGCCGGCCGCCGCCGCGGCGGCGCCCGCGGCCGACTCAACCATGCAGGCCACGCCGGCGGGCAGCCTCCCCCCGGGCGTCACCCAGGCCATGGTCGATGAGGGCAAGACGCTGTTCCACGGGGCGGGTATTTGCGTCACCTGCCACGGGCAGAACGGCGTTGGCGTGACGGGTCTCGGCCCGAATCTGGGCGACTCTGAGTGGCTGCACAGCGATGGGTCCTACGACGCCATCGTCGCGCAGATCCACAAGGGCGTTCCCACCGCCGAGTCCAAGAGCGGAATCATGATGCCACCGAAGGGCGGGAGCGCCATCACGGATGAGCAGGTCAAGGCGGTCGCCGCGTACGTCTGGAGCCTGCGTCTGAAGCAGGGCTGAGAACCCGGCGGACAAGGCGGTCCAGGCGGTCACGGAACTCGCGAGTCGGTCGCGACACCGGTCCGCCTGGGCCGCCCTGACCGCCTAGTCCGCCCCGACCGCCTCTTCAATCCGGCGCCGTTGCCCGGGCGTGAGCATGTCTCGCTTGACGATGTCTTTCACGATCCGCGCGACGAACGAATAGCCGCGCGCGTCCGCGGTCACCCAGCGCTGCCATTCGAGCTCGTCGAGCGCGAGCGACACGTCGTCCCGCATGAGCCCCGTGGCCCGCACCAGCAGCGGTTCGTCCGCACGGTCCGGTAACACGGCGAGCGTTGCCAGCACCTGTTGCGCCCCACGAGAGAGTCCGCGGAATCCCACGCGAATCGCGGCAACGACGCTGTCGGGTAGGTCGCCGGGGAGCGTCTGCGATAGCGTGCGCAACGGAGCCGGCCACGGGGTCCCGTCCGCCTCGGGCTCGTGCCCCAGCGTCACCGCGTGGAGCAACTCGACCGCGAGGAGCGGTATGCCTGCCGAGTCCGTGGTGACGCGCCGCGTGACACGGTCCAGCGCTTCGCCTTCGTAAGAGGGAAGGGCCCATTGGGCCAGCTCCCGGATCGCGGCGGCATCGAGGCGGGCCAGCGCGAGCGTCTCGCCTGGGAGGTCGCCACCTACCGCCGATCGGAGCTCGTCGAGCGCCGTGCTCGCGGTCCCCGGCATGACCGTGAGCAGCACGAGGAGCCGGCGATCGCCCGCGTCGCGCAGGAGTGCCTGCAACACCCCCAGCGAATCGTCGTCGAGCCAGTGCGCATCGTCCACCGCGAGGACGACCGGTTGTTCGCCGGCCGCCGCGAGCACCAACTCGCGGAACGCGGACCCGAGCGTGGCCGGCTCGACGTTTCGCGCTCCCGGGAACCGATCGCCCCATTCGAGAACGCGCGCGGCGAACGCCGCGTGCGCCGGCGCGGAGGCGGCGGCGACTCCGGGCACGTCGATCAGTCCTCCGCGCGCCAGGCCGAGCATCCCACTCCCCGGCTCTTCCCGATCCGCCCACACCGCGAGGGCCTTGGCCACCGCCGCCCCATCGAGCCCGGCGCGCGTCGCTACCTCGTCAAGCAGGCGCGTCTTGCCGATCCCGAGATCACCCTCGACCACGAGGAGACCCGCGCCGCCGCCGGCGACGACGCGCTCCCACCGCGTCACGAGGGTGGCGAGCACGGCGCTCCGGCCCACGAGCGGAGCCCGGCGGGACCACGGTTCCGGCCGCCCGCGCCGTGCCAGTCGCTCTGGTCCGCGCTGCTGGCGAATCCGTTCCGCCAGGAGTGTGGTCGCTTGGCCCGGTTCCGCTCCCGCCTCGTGCGCGCGCCGTGCGAACGTGGCGAACAGTTCGAGTGCCGCCGCCGCGTCACCCGCGAGCGCCTCCCCCCGCATGGCCGCCTGAACCGCGACGTCGGACAGGGGATCCGCCGACAACGCGCGACCGGCGGCGCGGCGGCCCTCATCCAATCTCCCGGCGCGGAGCGCGCCGTCCGCGAACGCGACGAGCGCGGCGGTGGTGCGCCCGCGCCATTCCATCCGCTGCGCGCTGAGCCAGTCATCGAACGCGTTGGCGCCGGGAACGCTGAAGCCCTCGAGGAACTCACCCGCGACGAGCGACACGGCCTCGTCCCACGCCTCGCGTTCGACGCACCGCTCAAACGCCGCGGTATCAAGCTCCACGTCGTCCGGCGCGAGCCGAATCATCTGACCGTCGGTAACGACGACGTCCCCGCCAAGTGCCTGCCGCAGCACGCGGATGGCCTCGCGGAGTGAATGCCGGGCCGCCGCCTCGCCCTTCTCCGCCCAGAGCAACCCGACCAGATGCTCGCGTGTGCGCCCACGCGTGGGGGACAGCGCGAGGTACACCAGGAGCGCCAGGTGCTTGCGCCACAACACCTCGGCGGGAGCCGGCGCGCCGTCGAGGGTCACCTCCGGCGGCCCGAGGAGTCGCAGGCTCAGCATCCCGTCATCCCGTCGTTCCGCTGTGGCCGCATCTAGAACATCTGCCCGAGTCCGAGATAGATCTGCATGCCGGCTTCCCGTCCGTAGCCGACGTCGCCAGCAATGATGAACGCTTCGCCCCACGTCAATCGGCCGCCGCCGCCCGCGCCCCAGGCGAGGTGGGTCAGGCGGAACGGCTCACCGCGTCCCCAGACGCGCCCAGCATCGCAGAAGAGCACCGCACCCGGCCGGAATTGCTGGTGGAGAAAGTGGAACCGCGAACCGCGGAGCCGCAACTCGACGTTGGCCAGCGCGCGACGGGAGTCGAGGCGGCGGTTGCGCAGCACGCCGCGTACGGTGCCTTCCCCGCCGAATCCCTGGAGATCGCCGAACGCCGTCCCGATGTCGCCCAGCATGGTGACCGGCATCGTTCCGTAGACCGACTCCGCCAGCACGCGCGCCGCCACGCGGAGCCAGTCCGTGACCGGAGCGTAGCCGCGCACGGTCCCGGTGACGCGTGTGAACGCGGTCGCGCTGCCAAGCGCCGTGAGCCCCTGCCAGACGAGGACCCCGGCCCAGATGCCGCGACTCGGATCCCGCTCCTGATCGCGCGAATCGAACTCGAGCCCGACGTTCAGCCCGACGGTCGTCGTGGCGGCGTCGGTGGCCGGGAACACACCGGCCGCGGAATCGAGGGCGAAGCGCGTGTCCGCCCCCCGGGAGTGCGCGTCGTTCCGATGCGCGGCCACACCGCCGAGCACACGCACGTGGCCCGCGGGCCGCCACTGGAGGGTCACGCTACCGGTCACCCGATTCCGGTGGTAGGTGTACGCGTTCGGTCCGGAATCCGGTAAGGCGAGCATCGGGTCGTAGGGAGTCTCGTTGCCGATCCCGAAGTACGGAGAGCAACAATCACGATCGAGCGCGGCCAGGACGCTCAGTCGCAGTGTGGGCAACAGGTACGGGATGTCCACGAACACGCGCAGCGTGTTGTGTCCACCGGTGGTGAAGAACGCCAGCGGCTCGACGGCCCAGCGGTAGGGATCGCGCGTGCCGTCGCCGTGGCCGTAGACGCCCGCCACCACGCCGTAGCCGAATCCCTCGTCCGAGTTGTAATTGACCGCGGGCAGCGCCGAGACGCGCGTGCCGGTCAACCGCTCCTGTGCCGAAAGTGGTAACGCCGACGCGCCGAGCGCAGCGACGATCAGGACGACCCGCATGGGGAGATCCACGCGACCAGGCTATCGCGCAATGACTTGTATGCGGAGTCGGCATTCTGCCACCGCTCGACCGCGTCCGGCCCGACGGCGCAGACGAGCTCGGTGTTGCCGTGGGCGTGGGCGAGCTTTGCCCGCAAGTAACGGGCGTATGTCTCGAACGCCCAATCCAGCTCCGCCGCCTTGGGTGCGCCGCTCGGCCAGTCACCTGGCCAGTCGGCGGCCTCGTACCATCGCCACGCGGCATCTGCTGCCGCCGCCGAGTCGCGTTGGGCGAGCCAGCGCCCGCGGTTCAGGTACAGCGCCACTCGCACCAATGGATCGGCGATGCCGTGGTGCGAGTCCACCGATGAACGCAGGGAATCCGTCACGTGCAGGGCCGTGGCCGTGTCGCCACGTGCCGCGTCGAGCAGGGCGTCCGAGAAGCGAGCAAGAAACGGCGACGCTCCGATGGCGCGCACCGTTTGCGCGTGCTGCTTCGCCGCCGCGACGTCGCCCACGGCGAGCGCGTCCAACAATAGGGTCCACGCCGCGCGGGCACCCTGCGTGCCTTCGGTAATCTCCGCAAGCCGCGCCCGCGCGGCGTCTGCCCGCCGCCCGTCGGAGCTACCCGGCAGGTGGAGCGCCGGTAGCGCAACGGCCCACTGGAGCCCCTGCAAGGTCATCTCACGGGTCGTGTCGGGATCGCCCGCGGCGCCAGCGGCTGAATCCAACATCTCGAAGGCGCTGCGAACCCTGCCGAGCGCGAGCAAAGCCAGGCTTTGGGCGGTAAGGCCCTGGAACCGGCTACCCGGGTCGCGCGACGCGGCTGCGCCAAAGTACAGTTGCGCGTCGGGCACAGCGAACGCCAGGGCCAGGCGCAGCATGATGGCGACGTTCTGCAACCCATCGCCCTTCGCCCCCAGCGCCTGTTCGCGCGCCCGCCGCTTCTCCACAGGCGATCCGAACCGTTCTATTATCGCCAGCCCGAGGAGCGGCCCGAACGCCTGCCCTCCCGCTTCTTGGTAGTGGACGAGCGCCGACTGTGCTTCCGGTGCATTGCCGAGACGGATCTCCGCCCACGCAAGCATCTCGTGGACCGGCGACAATCCCGGGTTTTCAGTCGCCGCCGCGTTCAGGGTGGCGACCGCGCTGTCCAGCCCCAAGCCAAAGAGCGGGCCGCGGGAGAACAGCTCGTTTCCGAGCAGGAGCTTCGGGTACGCGTCGTATCCAAAGGCCTGCACCGCGGTGTCGTAGATCGCCAGTCGCTTGGGAACCGTGGGCGCGAATTCCGCCTCGATGAGCAGGGGGTCCAGATCGCCGAGGTTCCTCGCGGACTGAGATCGGGCCATGTATGCCCTCTCCAGGTGCGCCCCGGCGTCCTGCGCGTCCTGCGCGGTACACGACCGCCCCCACCGGCAGACGTTGTAGAGGCTCCACCACGCGCGCGCCGGCGCCTTCGACGAGTCGAGCGTTATGGACCGCCGAAATGCCTCCTCGGCTGCACGCCAATTGTCACGCGCGAACGCGGCCCGTCCGTCGAGATAGGCGTTGATGGCGTCCACGTTGCCGTACGGCGCGCAGGCGAAGGCGGATCTGCGGTCGGGTTTGACCGCGTCTATGACTTCTATCGCGATCAGGCATCCCAACTCGCCGCGATGCGTCACCAGGCCTTCCACGGGCCGTGACAGCCGACGAATCGTGCCGTCTCGCTCAACCACCCTCCCGGTCACGACGACCGAATCACCGAACACGGACGCGTGAGCCTGCACGATCGCGCGGGTTCTCAGTGCGGCCCACGCCTCGGGTGGCAGGGATTCCCCCTTGACGTGCTCTGCCGCCCACGGCGCGAACTGATCGACGGGCGTCACAGCAAGGCGGGATTTCCCGAATCCCTCCGCGAGTTGCAGTTCGGTGGCCCGCACGAGACTGGTGCCAAGCTCGGGGTCGCCCCCCTCGACGCTGAAGGGCAACAGTGCGACTTCACTGGTGTCAGCGGGGATGAGCTGGGGCCCGGGCCCGGGAGGCCAGACAATGCGAGCCAGAATCGCGAGAAGGATCACCGCGGCCGCGGCGGCCGCGACGCGCGGAATGACCGCCGGAGCCGCGGCGTTCCTCAGCGCCCGCGCGATCGCACGCGCGTCGGGCCGCCGGTCTGCTTCGAGGGCGAGGGCTCTCCGCAGCACCTTCGCGAGGCGCCGCGACACATCGTCCCACCGTCCGAGCGCCGGGTCCTTGAGGTGTGCGTCCCATTCCCGCCCGGTGACCATCTCGTACAGGACCATCCCGATGGCGTAGATGTCGGACGCGCCGGTCACCTCCGAGATCACCTTCTGCTCGGGCGACATGTAGCGGGGAGTCCCGGGAAGCTCCCCGGGGCTGGTGAGAGTCTCATCACGCGACTCCGTACGGCGCGCAATCCCGAAGTCGCCGAGTTTCGGCCCGCCATCGTCGCGGATGAAGATGTTCGAAGGCTTGATATCCCGGTGGACGATACCCGCGGCGTGCACCTGCGCAAGGCCGTCGAGGACTTGCGTACAGAAGCGGATGGCCTCATCCGCGGGAATCGGCTGCCGGGTGCTCAACCGATCGGCGAGCGTGCCCTGCAGCAACTCCATGATCATGAAGGGCAGGCCATCCTCTTCGTCCGCGCGGTGCACCGTGACGATCGCCGGGTGCTGCACCCGCGCGAGCATTCGCCCCTCTTGGACAAACCGCGCGGCGGCGACAGCGGTCGCCAGTTCCGGCCGCAGCACCTTGATGGCAACCGGCCGGTCGAGTGCCCGGTCCCGCCCCAAGAAGACGACACCCATCCCGCCGCCGGCAAGCTCGCGCTCGACGTCGTACTCGTCGGCCAGCGCCGCCCGCACCCGCTCCAGCAGTCCGCTCAATTGGCTCCCTACAAACGCTGCCCCATAACCTCCGGGCGCCGCACCCGCGCGTCAAGAACGGCGATTCCCTTTGGACGGCTCCCGGCACAGCTTACGTCCGGGGGCCAGCACGCGGTTTGGGAGGTGGACTATGCCATTGACGCTCACGTTCTTCGGCCACGCCGGCTTCGCGCTCACCGACGGCCGACACACACTGCTCATCGATCCGTACCTCACCGGCAATCCGGTCGCGCGGCACAAGGCGGCGGACGTACGCTGTGACTACATCGCGCTCACGCACGGGCACAGCGACCACCTGGGCGACACGGTGGCCATCGCCAAGCGCACCAAGGCCACGGTCATCGGCGCCTTCGAGATCTGCAACTACCTCGCCGAGCAAGGGATCGAGCACACCGAGCCCGCGAATCCCGGCGGGCGCATCGTCACGCCGTTCGGCTGGGTGGCCTTCACCCATGCGTTCCACTCGTCGTCGTTCGAGGGTCGCTACCTGGGCATGCCGTGCGGGCTCGTGGTGCAGATGGGCGGCACCACGGTCTATCACTGCGGGGACACCGGGCTGTTCGGTGACATGCGCCTGATCGGGGAGGTCTACCGTCCCGACATCGCGCTGATCCCGATCGGGGATCGGTTCACGATGGGACCGGAGCTGGCCACGCGCGCCGCCGAGATGATCGCCCCGAAGGTGGCGATCCCGATGCACTACGGCACCTGGCCCCCGATTGCCCAGGATCCCAAGGCGTTCGCGCCGAAAGGCGTCGAGGTGCGCGTAATGGAGCCGGGTGAGCAATGGTCCTATGGCGGCACATGACGTGAGTCCGTGCGCGCCGTAGTCGTCGCGCGGTCCGGACCTCCCGACGTTCTCGAATTCCGGGACGTGCCCCCACCGGAACCCGGCCCGGGGGAGATCCGCGTGCGGGTGCGCGCCTTCGGGATCAACCGCGCCGATCTCCTCCAGCGGCTCGGTCGCTATCCAGCCCCGCCGGGAGAACCCGCGGACATTCTCGGCCTCGAGTTCGCGGGTACCGTTTCCGCGCTCGGACCGGGAGCCGCGCAATTCGCGGTTGGCGACGCGGTGATGGGCATCAGCGGCGGTGGCGCGTACGCCGAGGACGTGGTCGTGCCGGAAGGCCACGCCGTTGCCATCCCTCCAAGCCTAGACGCGGTCGTGGCGGCAGCCGTTCCCGAAGCGTTCGTCACGGCGCACGACGCGCTCCGGCGGGCCGGCGTCCGTGACGGGCAGTGGGTGCTGATCCACGCGGTCGCGAGCGGCGTTGGACTGGCGGTGCTCCAACTGGCGCGCGCCTGGGGCGCACGGTGCGTGGGGACCAGCCGAACGGCCGCCAAGCTCGTCGAGGCAAAGATGCTCGGGCTCGACGTCGCGGTCGATACCTCCCTGGGCGGCTTCAAAGAGACCGTGCTCGCGGCAACGGACGGCGGCGTGCACGCCGTCATCGACCTCATCGGCGGTTCTGCCTTCCCGGAGACGCTCGCCACGCTTCGCTCGGGCGGGCATCTCGTGTTGGTCGGACTCACCGCCGGCCGGACCGCCGAGCTCGACCTCGGCCTCGTGCTGAGGCATCGGCTCCATATCGAAGGCACCGTACTCCGCCCGCGGTCGCGCGCGGAGAAGGCAGCCGCCGTGGCCGCGTTCGCCGACGACGTGCTGCCGCTCCTCGCGGCGGGCACCGTGCGGCCCGTGGTCCACACGGTGTTCCCGTTCGATCGGGTGGCGGACGCGCATCGCCTGATGGAGACCAACGCGAACGTCGGCAAGATCGTGGTGGAGGTAGCCTGACGTCCGGAGCCGACGTTCCGGGGCCGATGCCTCTCCCTTCCACGCTCCACCCGACCTAGTTTCTCACGCACCATGCCCATCACGGCCCCCGACCGATGACGCAGCCCCTTCGGGATCTCCGGGCGGCGCTCGCCGACCGCTACGATCTTCAAGACCTGATCGGTCGCGGAGGCATGGCGACGGTGTACCGCGCGCTCGACCGCAAGCACGGCCGCACGGTCGCCGTGAAAGTGCTGCGCCCCGATCTGGGAGAGCTGATCGGCCCGGAGCGGTTCGTCCGCGAGATCGAAATCGCCGCGCGCCTCATGCACCCCAACATCCTGCAGCTCTACGATTCGGGCGAGGCCGCCGGCGCGCTCTACTATGTGATGCCGTACGTGGACGGCGAATCACTGCGCGGACTGCTGAACCGTGTGCGCCTGGTGGACATGGACGGCGCGGTCGAGATCGCGAATCGGGTGGCGTCCGCCCTGGACTACGCGCACGCCCAGGGCATCCTGCACCGCGACATCAAACCGGAGAACATCCTGCTGCCGGGCGGGCAGGCCGTGCTCGCCGACTTCGGCATCGCGAAGGCGGTGAGCAGCGCGACGGAGGTCGGCAACCTCACGCGCACCGGGATCGCGCTGGGCACACCCGGCTACATGAGCCCGGAGCAGGCGGCGGGTGTGCTCGAGCTGAATCGCGCGACCGACGTGTACAGCCTGGGCGTCGTCGCGCACGAGATGCTGGTCGGCGGTCTCCCGCGTTCGTGGATCACACCCGACGTGCTGGCGGCCGGCCATTTCTCCGACGCCGCGCCCGATCACCGCGCGTTGTTGGATCGATTGCCGCCCGGCATCGAGCGCGCGCTCGTGCGGGCGCTCGCGCTCCGCCCGGAGGAGCGGTTCGCCACGGCCGGTGAGTTCGCGTCGTCGCTCGCCCGCCCGGAAACCGTCGCGGTGCCCGTCCGCCGGCCCCCAGACGCGTATTCCGTGGCTACCGCATCCGAGCCGACGCCCCGGAGACTGGCGGCGGCCGGGCAGACGGCGCCCGTCGTCCCATATCCCACCCCCACGTTCCTGGGAGCCCCAACGCGGGTCGTCGTGGAGCGGGTCGTGCCGGGAACGCTGGCGGCGGACGACTTCACGTACCTGGTCGAAGAGATCCGCGCCGCGATCGGGCGTGTCGGCTATCCCGCGACCACGGACCAGTCGCTGTTGTGGACGTCGCGCAGGCCGAAGAAGCCGATCAGCAGTGTGGGCGAGTGGCTGGAGAGCGCCCAAGGCAACGACGGACCGGACATCCTCGTGCGGGTGTTCTCTCGGCACGGGCAAACGCGGATACACCTGGAACAACGCCTGGGGCAAACCGCCGGCGGGATCTTCGGCGGGGTGTGGGGAGGAGGCGGCGGCTCCATCGCGGCCGTGATCCTCGGCGTCGGGCTCCCTCTGGGGGCCGCACCGTTGTTGGTGATCCCGGCCGCCGTCGGCGCCATCGCGGGGGGCTACGGTCTGTCGCGTGCCATTTATCGGGCGGTCGTCGGGAACAAGGCACGCACCCTGGAGGATCTCGCCGACCGCCTCGTCGAGGTGTCCACGGAGATCGCGGGTTAGGGAGCGGGCTGCGGCAGCAGCCGGACCCCATCGCCGAGCGTGATCGTTCCCCCCTCGGCCACCGCGCCGAAAACGCCCCCCCGCCAATCGATCTTCATCGCGGCTTCCAGACCGGGCAGCGTCTCTTCCATCAGGTTGCACGGCCTGGTCTCGCCGTGCACCCAGATCAGCGCGGAGCCGATCTCGAGCACGCGGCCGCGCGTGTCTCGGAGATCCACGCCGGAGATCATCAGGTTGGCGCGCCGCATGATCGGCTGGACGGCGGGGCCCAGCTCCTCACGCAGTGTGTCCCACGCTTCGCGCGCGATGATCGTCACCTGCCGCCGTCCGCCCCAGTCCGCGTTGCCGACGATGCCCTGGCCCGCAATCAGCTGCGCTTCGGTTGCCGGGTCCATGGGCCCTCGCCGGGCGCGCTTGATCCAGATCGCTTCCAGCCGTCCACTCTCGGACATCCGCAACGTCTCCCTGACTACGCGATGAGCGCGTAGCGCTCCAGCGCCGCGCGGTCGGCGCGGAGCGTGTCGAGCGCGCCGTCCCACGCCACCCGCCCATCCACCAGCACGATGGCCCGTTGGCAGAGCGCCGCCGCAACGTCGAGATCATGGGTCGCGACGAGCAGCGTCTCCGCTCGCGCCGCAAGCGCGTCCAACAGGCGGCGCCGGCTGCGGGCGTCGAGGTCGCCGGTCGGCTCATCCAGCACGAGCAAGTCGGGTGCGGACACCAACACGGTGGCCAGCGCCGCGAGCCGTCGCTCGCCGCCGCTCAAGTGGTGCGCGGCTCGGCCGGCGGCATGCTCGAGGCCGAGCAAGGCGAGCGTGTGGTGCGCGCGCGTTGTCGCCTCTGTAGGAGCGGCCCCGGCATTCAACGGACCGAAAGCCACGTCTTCCAGCAGCGTGGGCAAGAAGAGCTGGTCGTCGGGGTCTTGAAACACCAGGCCGACGCGACGGCGCACCTCGGGCGCCGTGCGCTCGGTGACCGGCGTTCCGTCGAACGTCACCTGGCCGGCGGTCGGCAGGAGCAGTCCGTTCACGAGTTGCAGCAGCGTGCTCTTCCCAGCCCCCGTGGGACCGAGCAGCGCAACCCGCTCGGCAGTCGCGACCGACAGCGAGATATCTGCGAGTGCCGGGGTCTCGTCCGGGTAGTGGTAGGTAACGTTATCGAATTGCAGCAATGGCGTCACCG
>Ga0307424_1001292_pt1 | contig 13268 bp, 12 predicted proteins | sample SalMarWE160320MG_FD_202157 | JGI IMG/M metagenome (GOLD analysis project Ga0307424, IMG submission 202157) | Salt marsh sediment microbial communities from the Plum Island Ecosystem LTER, Massachusetts, United States - WE1603-20 | ecosystem: Environmental > Aquatic > Marine > Intertidal zone >... | reverse complement strand
ATGATGATCCGCTGGTTCCTGGAAGGCCGGCTGCCGCTGGACAAGATGGTCACCAAGACCTACAAGCTGGAGCAGATCAACGAAGCCTGTGACGACCTCCGCGCCGGCAAGATCGCCGGCCGCTCCATCGTCAAGTTCTAGGGCTCCAACTTCTCCTGAGGCACGAAGCACAAAGAGGGGCGGCCACTTGGCCGCCCCTCCCGCGTCACTCAATCCCGCGGTCTTTTGAATCGTCCAACGCGATCCCCTCTCCCAGCGGGAGAGGGTTAGGGTGAGGGGACTCACCTGCCGTAGAACCGTCCGCGGGATTCGCCAGATTCCCCGCCCCGCCCAGAATGACAACCAGTACTACTTCAAGAACGCGTTCACAGCCGCTGCCAGGACGTCCGGCGCGGTGAACTGCGCGTTGTGTCCCTCCCCGCGCAGCACCTCCAGCCGGCTGTGCGGCAGCGCCTGCGCGAAGGTCTCAACCCCCTGCCGCATCCAGTCCGGGCTCTCCGAGCCGTAGAGAAACAGCACCGGCACGTCGATCTGAGCCAGAAGCTCCGGATGCAGGACGTAGGTGCGCGTGATGCGCACGTCGTAGGCGCCGGTCTGCACGTAACGCAGCTGGTCCTGCCAGCGCGGACCGTCGCGCAGGCGCTGCACGTTCTCCGCCAGCTGGTCCATGCCGTCGCGAAAGAAAAGGTCGAGCGCCCCGTCGCGGTCGCCCTGCGCCACCAGCGCATCGAGGCGCTCCGGCAGGTCGGCGTTGAGCACCGGGACTCGCACCGCGGCCAGCGGCGGCTCGTAGAGGACCAGGCGCCGCACGCGCAGGCCGCGCTCCATGGCATGAAGCGCTAGCAGCGCCCCGGAGGAGTGCCCGAACAGGTCGCGCGGCTGCGGGATCGCCTCGACAAAGGCGATGAGGTCGTCGACCTCGCGGTCGACCGCGTAAGACGGCGCGTCGCCGCTATTGCCACGGCCGCGGCGGTCGTACGTGTAGAGCGTGCGGCCCGGCTGCAAATACGGCAGCAGTCGGGACCAGCCGGCCTGCTCCATCATCGCGCCGTAAATGAAGGCCAGCGCCGGGCCTTCACCCTGCGCCGCGCCTACGATCTCGATGCCGTCGGGAGCCTTCGCCGCCACGCGGCGAGGCGCCGGGTTTGAATTCACCACCAGCCAAGTCTAGCCACGTCTCGCGCTTGCCTCCACCTAACCGAATATCTAGTATGTAACCGACCGACTGGTCGGTCGGTTTTTGCCAGCAGGCAGGCCAAATGTCTACTGCCACGTCCAACCTGCAAGCCGTCATGCGCCTGGCGCCGCTGGTGCAGCGCGCCCGGGCGCGCTCGCAGCAGCTCGGCAGACCCTTGCTCGCCAGCCTCACGGCGCACCTGGGCCCCGCGCCCGACTACGACCTCTACTCCGTTATCGCCCAACGCGACGCCTTCGTCTGGGATCAGCCGCAGCGTGGCTTCGCGCTCGCGGCCGCCGGACACGCCGCACGCCTCACGGCATCAGGCGAGTCGCGGTTCGAAGACGTCAGGCTGCAGCTGACGCAACTACTGGACGAGGCGGTGATCGAGCAGGACAGCGGCGCCGCGCTGCGTCCCGCGCCGCTGAGTTTCGCTGGCTTCGCCTTCGACCCGGCGCATCCAGACAACGTCGCCTGGTTCGGCTTCCCCGAGGCGCAGGTCGTGTTGCCTCGCATCCTCTTGGCGCGCTCCGGCGCCCATCTCTTCTTTAGCGTCAACCTCATGGTCGAGCCGGACACCGACCCCATGGGCTCCACCACCGACCTGCGCAACGATATCGAACGCCTTCTGACGCAGCCGGAGCCTGAAGCTGGCGCCGAATCCACCACCCGCTTCCTAGATCCCGGCTCGGAGGCCCGCGCCTACTGGAACGACAGCGTTACCGGCCTCACGAGCCAGATCGTAGCCGGCAAGGCGGACAAGGTCGTGCTGGCACGACGCGTACAGGCCGAGACCGATGGCGGCTTTGACCTGCACGGGGTGCTGGAGCGGCTGCGCCAGCGCTACCGCGAGTGCACCATCTTCGCCCTGCGCAGCGGCGAGGACGCCTGCTTCCTGGGCGCCACGCCGGAGACGCTGGTGTCGTTGCAAGGACGCGCCGTGCACGCCGACTGCCTCGCCGGCTCCGCCGCCCGCGGCGCCACCGAGGCCGAAGACGCGGCGATCGGCGCGGCGCTGCTGGCCGACGACAAGGAGCTGCGCGAGCACGCCTTCGTCTCGCGCAGCCTCAACGAGTCGCTGGCGGCGCTCTGCCGCGAGATCCAGCAGCCGGACACACCGGACCTGCGACGCTTCGCCAACGTGCAGCACCTGCACACGCCGATCGAGGCAACGACGAAAGGCCGGCGCCACGTCCTGGAGCTGGTCGAGCGCCTGCACCCCACCGCCGCGACCGCCGGCCTGCCCCGCGAAGCGTCGCTGGCGCTGATCCGCGAGCACGAGCCCTTCAGCCGCGGCTGGTACGCCGGCCCCATCGGCTGGATCGACGCCGAGGGCGGCGGCGAGTTTGCCGTGGCGCTACGCTCTGCTCTTCTGCGTGGCGACGTGGCGTCGCTGTACGCCGGGTGCGGCATCGTCCCCGGCTCCGACCCGGACCGCGAGTACGCGGAGTCCCAGCTCAAGCTCCAGGCCATGCTCTGGGCACTGGCCGCAAAGCAGGAGGCCGTTGATGCCTGAGCAGCTCTCCCACGCCGAAGTCCTCGGTCGCTACGTCGGCACCTTCATCGACGAGCTCGTCGCCGCCGGCGTCGAGAACGTCTGCCTCTGCCCCGGCTCGCGCTCGACACCCCTCGCCCTCACCTTCAAGTGCCACCCCGACATCAAGACCTGGATGCACCTGGACGAGCGCTCCTGCGCCTACTTCGCGCTCGGCATGGCGAAGGCCTCCGGCGAGCCGATCGCGATCCTCTGCAGCTCCGGCACGGCGGCGGTGAACTTCGCCCCCGCGGTGGTCGAAGCCTTCCACTCCCACGTACCGCTGATAGTCCTTACGGCAGACCGGCCCCCTGAGCTGCAAGGCCTCGGCGCCAACCAGACCATCGAGCAGCAAGACCTCTACGGCTCGGCCGTGAAATGGTTCGCCAATCTCCCGTTGCCTGAGGCGTCCGACCACATGCTGCGCTACGTGCGCATGGTGGCGGACCGCGCTGTCGCGACAGCGCTTCAAGGCGCCCGCGGCCCCGTGCACGTCAATGCACCGTTCCGGGAACCCTTGATGCCGGCCGCTATCGAAGCGCCGGCCCCAGTACGACAGAAAGACCCGCCGCGCGCCGCGCCTCCGCTTGCCGTGTTCGACGCAGCAGCACTGCTCAGCGCCCGCCACCCGCTCATTGTCTGCGGCCCGGAGACGGGCATCGAGAAACACGACGCGGCCGGCCTCGCGGCGCGCCTCAATGCCCCGCTGCTGGCGGACCCCGTCTCGGGCCTGCGCGGCATCGACGCTCCAGGCGTGTTTGGCGCTTACGATTGCTTCCTGCGGGTTTCCGCCCTGGCGCGCGAGCTGCGACCGGACTGCATCCTGCGCTTCGGCGCGCCGCCAACCTCGAAGCCGCTGGCGACCTACCTCCAGCTGCACTGCGACGTGCCGCAGGTCCAAGTTGCACCGACCGGCACCTGGCCCGACCCCGACCTGACGGCGCACGAGGTTGTGCATGCCGACCCGGCGGCAGTGTGCGCCGTCATCGCACGGAGCACAGGAAATGCCGAGCCGTCCTGGCTGGAGACATGGCAACGCGCGGAGTCGGCGACAAGGAGCGGCATTCGCAAGGCGCTGCCCGAGGCCGTGGCGACGGAGCCCAGCGTCATCGTTGATCTCGCCGGCGAGGCGCCCGAGAGCGCAACGCTTGTCGCCGGCAATTCGATGCCGGTACGCGACTTCGATTCGTTCTTCCCCGCCGGCGCCCGCGTCGCAGCCATCCTCGGCAACCGCGGCGCCAGCGGCATCGATGGCGTCGTCTCGACGGCGCTCGGAGCCTCAACCGTCAGTGAAGGCCCCACCGTCCTCGTCATCGGCGACCTCTCGTTCTACCACGACATGAACGGCCTGCTGGCGGCCCAACGATTCGGCCTCAAGGCAACCATCGTCCTGATCAACAACGACGGTGGCGGCATCTTCTCCTTCCTGCCGCAGCACGAAGACGCCGAGCACTTCGAGACACTCTGGGGCACACCGCACGGCCTCGACTTCTCCCATGTCGCCGGGCTCTACGGCGTCGGCTTCCAGCGTGTCACGACACGCGAGGAGTACAAGGCCGCACTCAAGGCCTCGTTCTACGCCGACGGCGTGAAGATCATCGAGATCAAGACGGACCGCGAAGAAAACCTGCGCCTGCACCAGCGCATCTGGGACGAAGTCGCCAAAGCGGTAGCGAATATCAAAGTCCCCTCTCCCGGGGGAGAGGGCTAGGTGAGGGGATGGACCAGGTGATTCGCCAGATGTATGCCCCGTACGCCGATAGGCGCCACTCATGACACGCATCGCCGTCAACGGCATCAACCTCAACGTCGAGACGTCCGGCCGCGGCGACGGCCCGGCGCTGCTGCTGCTGCACGGCTTCACGCGCGACGCCCGCGCCTGGCAGCCGCTCCTGCCCCGCTTCGAGAGCTACCGCGCGATTCGCGTCGACCTCATCGGCCACGGCAAGAGCGACGCGCCGGCCGGCCCGGAGCGCTACAGCATGGCGCACGCCGTCGAAGACCTCACGGCCCTGCTGCATCACCTCGACATCGAGCGCGCGGCGCTGCTCGGCTACTCGCTGGGCGGGCGCGTGGCGCTGCACTTCGCCGTCGAGTCGCCGGAGCTGCTCTGGGCCCTCATCATCGAAAGCGCCTCGCCCGGCATCGAAGATGAGATGGAGCGCGATGCGCGCTTCGGCAGCGACGCCCAGCTGGCGGCGTCTATTGAAACAGGCGGCATCGAGCCCTTCGTCGGGCGCTGGCAGGCCCAACCGCTCTTCGCGTCGCAAAGAAAGCTACCCGCCGAGACGCTAGAGGAGCAGCGGCGCCAGCGCCTGGAGAATTCAACCCTCGGGCTGGCGAACTCGTTGCGAGGCATGGGCGCCGGGGCGCAGGGCTGGCTGCTGCCCGAGCTGCCGCGGATCGACGTCCCAACCCTGTTCCTCGCCGGGGCGCTGGATGAGCGCTACGCTGCACTGGCACCGGTGATGGCTGCTCAGGTTCCGGACGCCGAGTATCACGTTATCGAGGGAGCGGGGCACACGGCGCATCTGGAGCAGCCAGAGGCGTACGCCCAGCTGGTGGGCGAGTTTCTCAACCGTCACAGACCGGATCAGGAGAGCTGATATGAGCATCGAATGGCAGGAAGACAGCGGCGCCTTTGAGGACGTGCTCTACGCCACGACCTCCGACGGCATCGCCAAGATCACGATCAACCGCCCGGAGGTCCGCAACGCCTTCCGGCCGCAGACTATCCTCGACCTGCAGGACGCCTTCCGCCGCGCCCACCAGGACGACAACGTCGGCGTCATCATCCTCACCGGCGCCGGCGACAAGGCGTTCTGCTCCGGCGGCGACCAGAAGGTGCGTGGCCACGGCGGCTACGTCGGCGATGACGGCGTGCCGCGGCTCAACGTCCTGGAACTGCAGCGTCAGATTCGCACCCTGCCCAAGCCCGTCGTGGCGATGGTGGCGGGCTACGCGATCGGCGGCGGGCACGTGCTTCACATCGTCTGTGACCTGACCATCGCGGCCGACAACGCCGTCTTCGGCCAGACCGGGCCGCGAGTCGGCAGCTTCGACGCCGGCTACGGCGCGACGCTGCTGGCGCGCATCGTCGGCCACAAGAAGGCGCGCGAGATCTGGTACCTCTGCCGCCAGTACGACGCGCAGCAGGCGCTGGAGATGGGCCTCGTCAACACCGTGGTGCCGCTGGCGCGCCTCGAAGAGGAAACCGTTGCCTGGTGCCGCGAGATGCTGGCGATGAGCCCGACGGCGCTCCGATTCCTCAAGGCGTCGTTCAACGCCGACACGGACGGGCTGGCGGGCATCCAGCAACTGGCCGGCGACGCGACGCTGCTCTACTACCTCACGGAAGAGGCCAAGGAAGGACGCAACGCCTTCGTCGAGAAGCGCAAGCCGGACTTCAGCAAGTACCCCCGGTTCCCATGAAGATCGCACGCATCCGTTGGGCGCCGTTCCGTATCCCCTTCTTCAAGCCCTACGAAACCGCCCACGGACGCGCCACGCACCGCAGCGGCTTTATCGTCATGATCGAGAGCGAGTCCGGTCACCGCGGCCTCGGCGAGGCGTCGCTCGACCCCTCGGCGCCAGCTGATGAGACTCAGACCATACTGCCCTGCATCGAGTCGATAGCCCGCGAGCTCATCACCGCTGCCGTCGAGGACGTCGACGACCTGCTGGAGCCGCACAGTGTCGGAGACACTGCCGACCGCGCCGCCCACTGCGCCATCGAGACGGCGCTGGCGGACGCCGGCGCCCGTGAAGCCGGACAGCCGCTCGCGGCGCTCCTGGGCGACGCCCCGCCCCGTCCCCTCGTGCCCGTCAACGCCACGATCGCCGCCCGCTCGACGACGGAGGCCGCCGCCGCCGCGCTGCTGGCGATGGCGCAGGGCTTCGGCTGCATCAAGCTCAAGGTAGGCATGGAAGCGACCCTGGCCGCCGAGGCGGAGCGAGTGCGGACCATACGCGAGGTCATCGGCGCCGACATGAAGCTGCGTCTCGACGCCAACGGTGCCTGGGACGACGCCGTCGCCATCGCCACGATCCGCAACCTCGAGCTCTACGAGATCGAAATGGTCGAGCAGCCGGTGCCGGCGGACGACATCGAGGCGCTGGGCCGTGTGCGCGACGCCGTCACCACGTCGATCGCCGCGGACGAGGCGGTGTTCGACTACGAATCCGCCGCCGCGGCGCTGAAGCACGCCGACGTGCTGGTGCTCAAGCTGGCGCGCCTGGGTGGTCTCAGCATCTCGCGCTATATCGCCAGGGTCGCCGCCTCCGCCGGCATCGGCGCCGTGGTCACAACGACGATCGACACCGGCATCGGCACGGCGGCGGCGCTGCAGCTCGCCGCCTCACTGCCGGACGACGGCCGCGCGCACGGCCTCGCGACGGCCGCGCTGCTGCGCGACGACCTGCTGACGCGGCCGCTGGCGGTCGAGCGCGGATATATGACCCTGCCGGACGCCCCCGGCCTCGGCGTCGAGCTGGACGAGCCGCGCGCCGCGCCTTACCTCGAAGCCTGGCAGGAGGTCACGGCATGACAACCGGCCTCAGCGGCTCGATGTCGGACTGGCTGCGTCAGCGCGCCTCGCTCTCGCCGGATCGCCTCGCGCTGCAGACCGGCAACGACGCGCGGCTGACCTACCAGGAGCTGGATGCGGCGGTCGATGCCATGTCCGCGGGACTTGCTGAAACCGGGGCTCGCGCCGGAGACATCGTGGCACTGCTGGCGCAGAACGGAGCCGGATACGCGCAGGCCGTGCACGCCATCTCGCGTACCGGCGCCGTGCTGATGCCGCTCAACCTACGCCTGACCCCGGCAGAGCTCGCCTGGCAGATCAAAGACGCCGGCGCGCATCGTCTGCTCTTCGACGCCTCGCAGCACGACACCGCCGTCGCCCTGCGCGGCGAAGCGCCGCCGCTCGAGCTCATCTCGCTGAAGCAGCTCAGTGCTCAAACCGCTCGTCCTTCAAAAGCGGACGGCCCACATTCAGACCAACGCTTCGATCTGAGCGCGCTGCACTCCGTGGTCTACACCTCCGGCACCACGGGGCGGCCCAAGGGCGCCATGCTCACCTACGGTAACCACCTCTGGAGCGCGACCGCCTCGGCGCTGAACCTCGGCCTGCGTCCCGATGACCGCTGGCTGGCCTGCCTGCCGCTGTTCCACGTCGGCGGGCTGTCGATCCTGCTACGCAGCGCCATCTACGGCACGGCGGCCATCGTCCACCCCGGCTTCGACGCGGCGCGCGTCAACGCGGCCATCGATGACGACGGCGTGACGATCATCTCGGTCGTCGCGAATATGCTGCAGCGCATGCTGGACCAGCGCGACGACCGTCCTTACCCCGCCTCGCTGCGCTGCGTGCTGCTGGGCGGCGGCCCGGCACCCGAGCCGCTGCTGCGCCGCTGCGCCGCCATCGGCGTGCCGGTGGTGCAGACCTACGGCCTGACCGAGACGGCGTCGCAGATCGCCACGCTGGCGCCGCAGGACGCGCTGGACAAACTCGGTTCGGCGGGCAAGCCTCTGTTCGGCGCCGAGCTGCGCATCGTCGGCGAAGACGGCGCCGCCTGCGCCCCGGGCGTCGCCGGCGAGATCGTTGTGCGCGGCCCCACCGTGACGCCAGGCTACCTCAACCGCCCGGAAGAGACGGCCGCGGCGCTGCGCGATGGCTGGCTCCACACCGGCGACCTCGGCCAGCTCGATGACGATGGCTACCTCTACGTGCTCGACCGCCGTGACGACCTCATCGTCTCCGGCGGCGAGAACGTCTACCCGGCCGAGATCGAGGCGGCGCTGCAGTCCCACCCGGACGTGGCCGAGGCCGGCGTCTACGGCGTCGAGGATGAGCGCTGGGGCCGCGCGCCCGCAGCCGTCGTCGTGCTGCGCCCCGGAGCCGCCGCTGATGCCGGGGCGCTGCTGGCGCACTGCCGGATACGCCTCGCGGCTTACAAGACGCCGCACCGCATCGATTTCACAGACGCGCTGCCACGCAACGCGGCGGGCAAGCTGCTGCGCAACCAGCTAAGCGGCGTATCCTCCCTTTCGTGAGGGTCCTGCAGGCCAGCAAAGTCATCGCAGCGCCGGTAACGTGGCGCGAGAGCGTGACGCGCGACGGCCGCCCTGTGATCGTCGACCTCGGCGCCGGTGATGGACGTTATGTCTACGAAAGCGCCCGCGGCGATCCCGCCAGCCTCTACGTCGGCGTCGACCCCGACGCCGACGCGCTGAGCCAGTACGCCTATCGCGCGGCCCGCAAGCCGGCCCGTGGCGGCGTCGACAACGCGCGTTTCGTCGTCGCCTCCGTCGAGCGCCTCCCGGTTGAGTTGGAGGGCATCGCGGCGTTGGTGCGGGTCAACTTCCCCTGGGGCAGCCTGCTGCGCTCGCTGCTGCAGCCGGATCCTGCGACGCTACAAGCACTGACAACGCTGGCGCCCGGCGGCCGATTCGAGATCGTCTTCTCCTACGACCCCCAGCACGACACCAGCGCCTTCGCGGGCGACCCCCTGCCGGCGCTCGACGAGGCATACATCGCGGACGTGCTCGTGCCCGCCTATCGCGCCGCTGGCCTGGACACGACGGAGCAGCGACGCCTGACGCAAGACGAGGCGCTGACGATCGCGTCTACTTGGGGACGGCGATTGCTCCACGCGCGGCCGCGCAGCGTCTACTTTGTCGCGGGCACGGTGTCCGCGACGCCTTGATCCGCTACCCTAGAGGCCACGCGTCCCCGCGCCTAGAACTCGGAGCCTCAGATGACGCCCATGCGTACCCTCCTCTTCGTCCCGGCCCAGCGCCAGAGCATGGTCGAGAAGGCCGCCGGCATCCCGGCCGACGTTATCGTGCTCGACTTGGAAGACGCGGTCCCGCCCAACGAGAAGGAGGCGGCACGCGGCCGCATCCGGGCCTCCATCGAAGCGCTGAAGGCGGCCGGAAAGACGGTCCACGTCCGCATCAACCACCTCGATAGCGGGCTGACCAAAGACGACCTCACGGCAGCCATCGGCCCCGGGCTGGACGGGCTGCTCTTCCCCAAGGCGCAGGGCGCGGCCCAGATCCGCGAGCTGGACGTTCTGATCAGGGAGCGCGAGCTGCACGGCAACGTGCGCCCCGGCACCGTCGCGTTAATCCCGATGATCGAGACGGCGCACGCCGTGCTGCGCTGCGAGGAGATCGCGACCGCCTCGACGCGCATCGCCGGGTTGGCGCTGGGCGGTGAAGACTACGCGGCCGACCTCGGCGTGCCGCGAACGCCCCAGGCAACCGAGTTCGAATACGTCCGGCGCGTCATCGTGCACTGCGCCATCGCCTACGGGCTGCAGCCCCTCGACGGCATCTACGCCACCATGCACGACGAAGCCGGGCTGCTGGCGGACGCCCGTTACGCGCGTTCGATCGGCATGAAGGGCAAGTACGTCATCCACCCCGAGCAGGTCGGGCCGGTGAACCAGGTCTTCTCCCCCACGGCACAGGAGCTGGAATCGGCGCGCAAAATCGTCGCGGCCTACGACGCGGCGATGCAGGGCGGCATCGGCGTCATCGACGTCGACGGGCAGATGGTGGACGTGCCGGTGGCGAACCGGGCGCGCAACCTCATCGCCTACGCCGAGGCCATCGGCCTCTAGGTCTAGCCGGCAACGAAAAACGGAGCGCAGTAGTGCGCTCCGTTCTCTGTTTCTACCGGTTCGAGGGATTCAGTCCCTCGGGGGTTAGGACCAGACGCGACGCAGCGCTTCGCGCCGGACGTCTTCGCGCACGCCCGCGATCTTGAATCCATGGTCGCGCACCTTGCGCACCACTTCGACCATGTCGGCAGCCTTGGGGCCGCGCAGCACCGGGTCAAGCTCCTTGGACATGGACACGACGATGGCAATCGCCTCTTCCGCTATCCTGCGGCCCTCCGGCGTCAGCTCAACCCAGACGACGCGCCGGTCCTGGCGGTCGCGGGTGCGGGTAATCAGGTCGCGGTCCTCGAGGCGGTTGAGCAGACCGCTGACGCTATGGGTCTCCTGCAGCAGCAGTGCCGCGAGCATCGAAGGGGTCAAGGACTCCTTGGCGAAGTAAACCAGCGCGAGTATCCGCTGCTGCGCCACGCTGAGCTTGAGGTGGCTCAGTCGCTTTTCCAGACCCCTCTGAGCGACGTTGCCGGCATCCACCAGCGTCATCAGCGGGAGCGTCTCGGTACGAATCGCATCCTTGTCAATCGTGGTTGTCAAACTATCTACCTCCGTACGGCGGTGTGCCATTTACCTTTTATCCATAAAAGGCTCGGTGCCGACCGTCTCTTATATACAAGGGTGATGATAAGGACGTTTTAGCCTATACACAACATCCTTTTACCCACAAAGAATGAAAAATCGCAAAAAAGTAATTGATATTCCAAGCAACAGGAAAAAATGCTTCTCTCGTAAAGGATAAACCTGGACGGGAGGCTTACGAAAGAGGCTGGCTCTGATATAATCCCTGCCGGTGCCCCAGAGCGGCGCCACGCCTAACGGAGGAGTGAGCCCCGACTGATTGTCGGGGTAATTTATGCCCGCAACAGTCGTTATCGGTGGCCAGTGGGGTGACGAGGGTAAGGGTCGCATCGTCGACCTGCTCGCCCGCGACGTCAGCGTGATCGCGCGCTACTCGGCTGGCAACAACGCCGGACACACCATCATCAACAGCCAGGGCCTCTTCGCCCTCCACATCGTCCCGGCCGGCATCTTCTACCCGGACAAGATCTGCATCGTCGGCAACGGCGTGGCGGTCGACCCCAAGGTGCTCCTGGAGGAGATCGAAACGCTGGAAAGCCGCGGCGTCAGCACGGAGCGCCTCCTCGTCAGCGACCGCGCCCACGTCGTCATGCCCTACCACCCGATCATCGACCAGCTCGACGAGCAGCTGCGTGGCGCCGCGGCCGTCGGTACCACGGGCCGCGGCATCGGCCCCTGCTTCGCCGACAAGGTGGCGCGCCTGGGCATACGCATGGGCGACCTCGTCGACCCGGAAGCGTTCCGCGAGCGCCTTTCCTTCGTACTGCCCTACAAGAACGCGGTGCTGACCCGCCTCTACGACGCGGAGCCCCTGCCCTTCGAGCAGGTCTACGAGACGTACAGCGAGCTGGCGAGCCGCATCGCGCCCCGCGTCGGCGACACGTCCGTCGTGGCGCGCGACGCGCTGGCCCGCGGCGAGCACATCCTGCTGGAAGGCGCCCAGGGCGCGCTACTGGACCTCGACGGCGGTACGTATGACTACGTGACGTCATCGGTGCCGTCGTCGACCTCGGCCGGCGCCGCGATCGGCATGGGCATCGGCCTCGCCGACATCACGAAGGTGATGGGCGTCTACAAGGCGTACATGACCCGCGTCGGCAACGGCCCCATGCCCACCGAGCTCGACAACGAAGAGGGGCAGATCCTGCGCATCCAGGGCCCGCGCCCGGAGGTCGGCACGACGACAGGGCGGCCGCGTCGCACCGGCTGGTTCGACGCCGTCGCGTCCAGGTATAGCGCCCAGATCAACAGCGTCACCTCGATAGCCGTCACGCGCCTCGACGTGCTGGACCCGTTCCCCTCGATCCAGGTCTGCACCAGCTACAAGATCGATGGCCACACGGTGGACACGCCGCCGGCCAGCATCGGCGCCTTCAACCGCGCCGTGCCGCAGTACGAGGAGTTACCCGGCTGGCAGGGCGACTGTACCGGCGCCCGCCGCTTCGAGGAGCTGCCGCAGAACGCGCAGCGCTACGTCAAGCGCCTCGGTGAGCTGATCGGCCGGCCAATCGAGATCGTCTCGGTGGGCCCGGAGCGCGAGCAGGTCATCATCGTCGACCACGCCATCTAGCGGTCAGACATTAGCCTCCACCATCAGGTCGAAGCGGCAAGGCCAACGCCCTGCAGTGCCATCCGACGCCGTAGACCACACTGCGGCAGCAGCGCAGAATGTGGTTATGCATCAGGACGTGCCTGATTACCTGCGACCCGGCCTCAAGCTCGTTATCGTCGGCATCAACCCGGGACAGCGCTCCGGCGCCACCGGGCACCACTACGCCTACGCCGGCAACCACTTCTGGCCGCTACTGTTCGACTCCGGCCTGCTGCCGCAGCGCCTCACCTACGAGGCCGACCATCGCACCCTCGAGTTCGACATCGGCCTCACCAACCTCTGCGACCGCACGACGCACGAGGCGAACGAGTTGACGCGCCAGGAGCTGGCGGCCGGCGCCGAGACGCTGCGCGCCAAGCTCATCGACTGCGCGCCCCGCGTCGTCTGCTTCAACGGCATGGGCATCTACGACGCGTTTCTCGCCAGTTGGCACGACGGCGCCCGGCCCGCCAAGCGCAGGAAGGTCAGGCCCGGCCTGCAGGAAGAGAAGCTGGGCGAAACCTTGCTCTTCGTGGTGCCGTCATCCAGCGGCCGCACGGCAGCCTATCCGCGGCAGGTCAAGCTGGACTACTTCCGAGAGCTCAAACGTCTGGTCGACAGCGTGGCAGCAGGGGCGCTGGCGTGACGGACGAAAGAGCCGCCTCCGCGGCCAACCCACCGCGAGAGGTCTTCTCCGCCCG
>Ga0307424_1001291_pt1 | contig 13268 bp, 13 predicted proteins | sample SalMarWE160320MG_FD_202157 | JGI IMG/M metagenome (GOLD analysis project Ga0307424, IMG submission 202157) | Salt marsh sediment microbial communities from the Plum Island Ecosystem LTER, Massachusetts, United States - WE1603-20 | ecosystem: Environmental > Aquatic > Marine > Intertidal zone >... | reverse complement strand
TCCGCAACGGTTTAGCGTTTACCAACCCGGTGCCACTTGTCAAAAAAGGGTCTTTGTTCCCATACCAGTCAAACCGCTCTTGTGAATCATACTTATCTCAAACCACCTTTTTGATACTACTCGTTTTTTCTCAGTATTTCAACCGTGACAAAGCAACAGCGGCATGGTCTGCCTTGGATTACGGAGATACCCCGCCTCCCATCCGAAAGCGTATGGATGTCCATGAACCGCAAAAACGAGCGCATCCCCCGCTGCTTGCGGCGGGGTTAGCGAGCGCATCCAAAAAAGTCAGCGTTCCTTACGGTGAAGATTCCCCGTAGCTTGCTACAGGGAGCTTCAATATCGGTTGACGATAGCGGATTTCCGATACAATATATGAACATTGTCGTTCATTTCGCCCAACATGACGGAGCCGGCCCGGCTTGTTTTGATTATAGGTTCTTCTCCCGATTAGTTGATGCAAAGGGTTCGAGGGTTCAAGGGGTCGAGTGCTTTTCTTCAAGCATTTTACTTGAACCCTTGAATCCTTGAACCCTTATGGTCCCAGCAACTCTTTTGGAAATGATCCTGATTATATGATTTGGATCTCCGAAAGCCGCATGAATCACGTGTAAATCAGCTTATGTCTCTTGACAAGATCATCGTGCGCGGCGCGCGCCAGCACAACCTCAAGAATATCAACGTGGACATCCCCCGGAATCGACTCGTGGTGATCACGGGTCTTTCCGGGTCCGGCAAATCCACGCTCGCCTTTGACACGCTGTATGCCGAAGGTCAGCGTCGATATGTAGAATCCCTTTCCGCCTATGCGCGCCAGTTCCTGGAGCGCATGGACAAGCCGGATGTGGACACCATTGAAGGCCTGTCACCCGCCATCGCCATTGAGCAAAAATCGACCACCAAAAACCCGCGATCCACCGTGGGAACCGTGACCGAGATTCATGATTATCTCCGCGTTCTTTTTGCCCGTATCGGCATACCCCACTGCCACCGCTGTGGGCGGTCTATTACGACCCAGACCGTGCAGCAAATGGTAGACCGGGTCATGGCCCTTGAGCCGGGCACCAAGGTCATCATCCTGTCTCCGGTTGTGACCGACCAGAAGGGGACCCATCAACGGCTGTTTCAGAGGCTAAGAAGAGAGGGGTTTGCCCGTGTTCAGGTAGATGGTGAGACATTCAGCCTGGACGACACCCTTTCACTGGATAAAAATACCAGCCACACGGTGAAGGTGGTGGTAGACCGCCTGGTCGTTAAAGACCCGGTTCGGAATCGATTGGCTGACTCCCTTGAACTGGCTATCGGGCTTTCAGAAGGCCTTGTCAGCGTGGATGTCTTGGGCGCACAGCCGCTTGTTTTCAGCGAAAAGGCCGCCTGCCTGCTTTGCGGCATGAGCTATCCTCCATGGACGCCGGCCAGCTTTTCTTTTAACAGTCCTCATGGAGCATGCCCGACCTGTAACGGGCTCGGTTCCATGAAGATCCTTGATCCTGACCTCATCGTGCCTGATCCCGAACGCTCCCTGCGTAACGGGGCCATCGCCCCATGGGAGAATCGCCACTCGGTTTATTTTTTCCAGGTATTAGATGCCATCACGCGCCAATATCGAGTGGACATCTATACGCCTTATAAGGATTTTTCAGAACCCCTTGAGCAGCTCTTGCTTTACGGCTCCAAGGGCGAACCGATTGCCTTCTATCTGGAGCGGGACGGCAGGCGCTACACCTATAGCAGGCCCTTTGAAGGGGTCATCCCGAGTCTTGAGCGCCGTTACAGGGAAACCTCGTCACAGCCGGTGCGAGAAGAGATTGAACGGTTCATGGACATACGTCCGTGCCCTGATTGTCATGGGGCACGCCTTAGGCCGGAGAGCCTTGCCGTCAAGTTGGGAGGCGAGTCTATCAATGAAGTGAGCACACGTTCCATCAGCCAGTTGATCGGATTTTTCGATTCCCTCCGGCTCAGCCCTCGAGAAAACACCATTGCAAAGGGTATCGTGAAGGAGGTCGGCGAAAGGCTCCTGTTTTTGACCCGGGTCGGATTGGGATATCTTACGCTGGATCGTGCATCAGCCACGCTTTCGGCAGGGGAATGGCAGCGTATACGGCTTGCGACCCAGATCGGCTCCAAGCTGACCGGCGTTCTTTACGTGCTCGACGAGCCTAGTGTCGGACTCCACCAGCGGGACAATCAAAGACTCTTGTCGACGCTTCAATACATGCGTGATCTGGGTAATACCGTCTTAGTGGTAGAGCACGATCAAGAGACCATCCTGTCGGCCGACCATGTCATCGACATGGGGCCCGAAGCCGGCATCAAAGGGGGAAAGCTGGTCTTCAGCGGACCACCATCCGCGCTCCTTGAGCATGAGACGTCTATCACAGGCCAGTACCTGTCCGGTCGAAGGACCATACCCTTGCCATCCAGGCGCCGTCCCGCCACAAAGGGCTGCCTGACCCTTGAAGGGGCCTGTGCACATAACCTTAAGGACATCACCGTTCGCTTTCCCCTGGGATGCTTGGTATGTGTGACCGGGGTGTCCGGCTCAGGCAAGTCGACCTTGGTCATTGAAACCCTTTACAGGGCCTTGGCTCGGCGCTTCTATCATGCCAGGAAAGGTGCAGCAAAGTACAGCCGGCTCACCGGCCTTGAAAAGGTCGACGGTGTTGTTCACATAGACCAGTCTCCTATAGGACGAAGGCCGCGCTCCAATCCGGCCACCTATACCGGGCTATTTACGCCTATTCGGGAGCTGTTTGCCAGAACGCCAGACGCCAGGATGCGAGGGTACAAACCAGGACGATTCAGCTTCAATGTCAAGGGGGGCCGGTGTGAGGCGTGTCGCGGGGACGGGATCATGAAGATCGAGATGCATTTTCTGCCTGATGTCTTTGTCACCTGCGATGTGTGCCGGGGCAAGCGTTACAACCGGGAAACCATGGAGATAAGGTACAAGGGCAAGGACATTGCGGATGTGCTGGATATGACCGTCAACCAGGCCATGGAATTCTTTGGCAGGGTCAGAAACATAAGGACCAAACTGGAGACCTTGGCCGACGTCGGCCTCGGCTACATCCACCTGGGGCAGCCTGCCACGATCCTTTCCGGGGGCGAGGCCCAACGCCTTAAGCTGTCGAGAGAACTGAGCAAGCGAGGCACGGGGCGAACGGTCTACATCCTGGATGAACCAACCACGGGGCTCCATTTCGCCGATATTCAAAAACTCCTTGATGTTCTCAACCGGTTGGCTGATGCGGGCAACACGATCATCGTCATTGAGCACAACATGGATGTGATCAAATCCGCTGATCAGGTCATTGACCTCGGTCCCGAGGGAGGGGATGAGGGGGGCCGGGTCGTGGGGTGCGGTCGGCCGGAGGAGATCGCACAACTTGCGGATTCCCATACCGGTCGATTCTTGCGCGAAGCACTACGGTCACTGGTTTAACGTAAGCCGATAACAAAGCATGTCCAGCATCCGCGTGAAGTCTACGTTTTCGACATGAAGATCACTTGGGCAGCGTAGCTGGACAGGGGTGAAATTGAGGATGCCGCGAACCCCGGCCCCGACGAACTCGTCAGCCACCTGTTGTGCCCATCGGGGGCCTATTGCAATCACGCCGATCTCAACGCCTTTGTCCTTGACCAAACGCTTCAGGGCCTTCACCGGGGCCACCGTGATCTGTCCAACTTGCATACCGATTCTTTTCGGGTCTCTTTCAAAGGCTGCTACAAAGGTATAGCTCTGGTCTAAGAATTGGGCATGCCTGAGGAGGGCTGAGCCCAGGTTTCCCACACCCACCAAAGCCAATCGCCATTCCTTTTCCAAGCCGAGGATCTTGCGAATCTCGTACGCAAGCTCTTTCACGTAATAGCCGACACCTCTAATGCCGAATTGGCCAAAGTATCCCAGGTCCTTTCTTATTTGGGCGGGATTTACCCCGCAAATATCGGCCAGGCCCGCGGAGGAAACAACCTCCATCCCCTTTTGATCGAGCAGGGCAAGATTTCGTGCGTACAGTGTCAGGCGTTGGACGGCAATGGCAGGAATATTGACAGACTTCATCGGACAGCTGGTCAGCCAGTGTGTGCTAAAGGGCTTTAAATGTTACGGGATAGATTGAAGAAGAGTAGTCTAGTGTCCATCGATAAATGGCATCTTTGGGCCCAATGCGGCGTTCTCCGCGGGTTTGCATCATCAACGCAGCGCTGCTGCGCCTGCGGCGGAAACCCTTGTGCGGCCTTGCCTCGGACCAAAATCCACCATTTCTGAATGAACACCTTGCAGGGCTCAACCGAGCTATGTCGGCTCGGGTAGCCCGCATTCATGGATGGGCACTAGTCTAACCCAAAAAGACAGACAGGGTTGCGACCGCCACAGGGAACAGCGGTTGCAACCCTGTTCTTTTTTCCCGTCCGTTAATTCATGTTGACTAATGACCACCGCCAAACAGGGCTGCAATCGCTCCAGCCTGCGGATGGGCATAAATCAGAATCAGGGCGATAACCAGGGTGTAAATAACCAGTGACTCGACCATGGCGAGGCCGATGAGCATCGTCACGGTCACCTTACCCGAGGACTCCGGGTTTCTGGCAATGCCCTCAACGGAATTCCTGATGGACCAGCCTTGGCCGATACTGCCCCCGAATGCTGCCAACGCGATGGCAAAGCCGGCGGTAAAGACCGATACCGTGAAGTACTTCAAGGCCGCCAGGGCGATCTCGTCACCTGCAGCAAAGGCCGCCGTTGACATGCCACAGACCAACAACGCGGCCCCCAGGGTTGAAAATGACAGTTTCTTCAACATTGACTCTCCCTCCTTTACTCTAAGATTTTTGTTCATGGGCTTCTTCCATAGCACCAGTTTATATTAATGGGCATGTTCCATAGCACCTGCAAAATACATGGTAGACAGCAAGAAGAACACAAAGGCCTGAACCACGCTTACAAAGATGCCCAAAACCATGATGGGAAGAGGGGCAAAAAAGGCGCCGGCCAGCATAAAGAGGATGGCCGAAACCAGCTCGTGGCCCGCCATGTTTCCAAAAAGACGGATGCTCAGTGAAAGGACGCGAGCGGCGTGGCCGATCAGTTCAATGGGAAGTATAATGGGAACCATCCACCAGATGGGACCCATAAAGTGTTTGATGTATTTAGGCCCGTGGTACATGACACCGATGATATGGGTCATGGGGACCACTACAAGGGCGCACGACAGGGTCGTGTCAATCTTGGCAGTAGGCGGATAAAGACCAGGGAATTCACCCAGAAGATTACAAATGAGAATATAGATGAAGACCGTGGCAAGGATGGGAAAGAAGCGCCGACCCTCCTCCCCTGTAATGTCCACGATGAAGTCTTCCATTCCTCCAATCACGATCTCGAAAAGGTTTTGCCCCTTTGCGGGAATCATGCTGATCCCCTTGGTGCCAAGAAACGCAAACAAGATGAGAAGGAGCATCACAAACCACGAATAAATCACGTGGGGATACTCGTGGGCGAAATGTCCCAGGCCGATGAGGTCAAACAGCTGTACTAGAAATAGGATCGGATGTTCCATGTCACGCCGCCTCCTTGAAGATGAGTTTCCTTATTTCGTTAAGCGTCGCTATGAAAATGCTCGAAACGACCACAGAAAGCCCGATGATGAGCCCCAAAGGATGAACGTAATGGTCTGCTATCAACACATAGATGATAACGGCAGTCGCCAAGAATCGGATATAGTATTTGCCCAAAACGACCCTCGTGTCGGCAAGATGGGGTGGTGTCAATGCACGCTTCAGAGACCGATACAAGAGATGAAAGTTAACCGTGACAAGGAGACCGCCTGCCAGGATCCCCCAGGCAAAACGCCCTGACGTCAGGATAAAGCCACAGAGCGTCACCGCAGAAAAAAGAATCCAGTTGGTGAAGATGACGAATCTGAGAAGCTTCTTCTCCATGCGCACGACCTGACGTTTTCCTGTTACTGTTCCCGGCTCTTTTTCATGGCCAGGTATATGTTGCGGAATCCGGCGATGACTCCAAGACCAAGAAAAATAAGCGTGAACCACGGTGAGCTGTGAAACACCCGCGCGTCCAGCCAGTACCCAATCCCTAGTCCAATGATGATGGACAGCGCAATGGAAAAACTCAGGCTACTGTAGTACCAGAGATCCCCAAACAGTTTCTTTGTCTCGTTTTTCATGACAAAGAGCGCTTGTGCAAAAGTCCCTCCGAAAAGCCCTTTAAGACACATGGCCCTGCCTACCACATGACACCCTTCAAGTCAATCCTTAAATTATCAACTGCTCAAAAACCTGCCCAGCGGCCTGAACGGTCGTCTGTACGTCTGCCTCGCTGTGAGCGCTTGAGACGAACGCCGCCTCGTATTGAGATGGAGCCAGATAGATCCCCCGCTGGAGCATCTCCTTGTAATACCTCGCAAACATGGCCACATCACTCTTCTGGGCCTCGGCAAAGTTTGAAACCGGCTGATCCGCAAAAAACAGTCCTAACATGGAGCCTACCCGGTTCGTCACCACCGCAAGGCCTGCCTTGCCGGCCGCTTCTTTCAGCCCCTCCGCCAACATGGCTGACCTGGCTTCGAGGCCGTCATAGAAGCCCGGCTGCTGCAAGCATTTCAGCGTGGCCAGGCCGGCAGCCATGGCCACCGGGTTGCCGGAAAGCGTGCCGGCCTGATAGACAGGCCCTTCCGGGGCAATCTTGCTCATGATCTCCCGCTTGCCGCCATAGGCCCCCACCGGCAGTCCGCCTCCGATGACCTTGCCCATGCAGGTCAGGTCCGGCCTGATGTCATACAGGGCCTGGGCACCCCCATAGGCCACGCGAAAACCCGTCATGACCTCATCAAATATCAGGATGATCTCGCGGTCCTGAGTCAGTTCCCTCAAGGTTTCCAGGAATCCCGGATTGGGTGGCACAAGGCCCATGTTGCCGGCCACGGGTTCCACAATGACGGCCGCAATGGCATCCCCGTTTTCCGAACACACGGCCGCCAGGCGCTCTATATCATTATACGGCAGGGACAGGGTGTTTTTGACGCACGCCTCCGGCACACCCGGACTCCCCGGTATGCCCAAGGTGGCCACGCCGGAACCTGCCTGCACCAGGAAGGTGTCGCCGTGGCCGTGGTAGCAGCCGTCAAACTTGATGACCAGGTCACGGCCGGTGACGCCCCTTGCCAGGCGAACGGCGCTCATGGTGGCCTCTGTGCCGGAGTTTACCATACGCACCATTTCCACGGATGGAACCGCCTCAATCACCATCTCGGCCAGCTCCACCTCGAGGTCCGTGGGTGCGCCAAAGCTGGTGCCGCGTGCCAGCACGCCTTCAATGGCTGAAATGACCTCCGGGTGCCGATGCCCTAAAATCATGGGGCCCCAGGACCCCACATAGTCTATATACTCATTGCCATCAGCATCGAACACCCTGGAGCCCTCTGCCCGCTGGATAAAGACCGGATCCATACCTACCGAGCGGCAAGCACGCACCGGGCTGTTGACGCCACCCGGGATGACCTTTCTGGCCTTGGCAAAGAGTTCTTCAGATACATGCTTTTTCATAAGGTGCAGCTCCTTTTTCCCCTTGGTTTTCTTACTCCCGTCCCTTTTTCGAACCTTTTTGTCCAAAGGGGCAGGCCTTGATGCAAATCCCGCAGATGGGCGCCCCCACATTGGGAAGTTTCGAAAACTCACCCACCAGTTTTTCCACACACCGGGAAAAATGCAGGGCGTCGCTTCTCCTCGTGTAATGGCCCTGGGTGCCGACCCCTTTGATCGCCCCGACCGGGCAAGCATCCTCACACATCGTGCACCTGCCGCAACGGTTCTTGATCGGGCCGTCAACCTTCAGCGGTGCACTGGTCAGCACCGTGACCAGACGGATGCGCGGACCGTACAGGGAGTTCACCAGAAGAAGGCTCTTGCCCTGCCATCCCAATCCAGCCATACGACCTACGGCCTTGTGAGAAATGGCGCCATACCAGTTTCTTGTGTCCAGGACCTGCGATGCGGCAATGGGCAGACTCGGGAAGCCATCGTCTTCCAGCATGGCAGCCGTGCGAAAGGCGATTTCGTCCAGTATGCGGTTGGCGCTCTGATAAGCCGTAGCATAGTTCGGCGTGGGACGATCCAGGATCTCTTCGAAGACCGCTGCGGGCAGCCGGATGGCGATGGAAATGGCCCGACTGAAGGGGTCTAACAGGTGGGGTGGATTGAGTCTCAACGCCTCTAAGGGCTCGGCATCTGCCACTCCCGCAAGGTCCGCTCCCAAGGCGAGGATGTTTGTTTTGATCCTTTCGGTATAATCATCCCTGGGCCGGCCGGCTTTCATTCATGTTTCCTCAAGGATCGGATCATAAAACCGACACATATGAGCGTCACCCCGAGGGCCAAGCCAAGCCGTGAATTATAGGTGTAAAAATAGTAAAATGGACCGGGGCCGGCCGGTCCGTGACTAAAATCACTAAGAAAATATAGCGTACAAAATGGGCCGGCAGTAAAGCAGATGATATCAACGATGCCCCACACAAGTCCTTTCATAATCGGCCCTCCTTCCCTTGATTGATTGCCTGTTTCTCACAATCCAGAAGGGTTGTCAACCTGACATTGATAAGCACCACGGAGCCCCTTTAGGCCCAATTTCGACAGCATGGCTTGGCCGAAAACGGTTCTTTTTCAACCAAACAGAATATGTTATGGGTCTGCTTGTGAAAATGATGACGCCCTCCGTCCTCCATCCGGATGCTTTCGCGATTGGGAGGCAAATGATGAAGCCTCATCGGCAAAACTCAATGGGCCGAAGGTTTGCGATGGGGCCAAAAGGGGAGGTATTGTGAATCAAGAGCACTACAATAAACTTGGGGAAGGGGTCGAGGCTTGGAACACATGGCGGAAGGAACACCCCGACATCAGACCCGACCTTGAAAAAGCCAATCTCGGGCTTTCACACCTTGAAGGGATCGATCTTTCGGGTGCACGCCTTGAAGGAGCCGATCTTGGGGGTGCACGCCTTGAAGGAGCCGATCTTGGGGGTGTGCACCTTGAAAGGGCCAATCTTCTTCATGCGCACCTTGAAGGAGCCGATCTCGGGGGTGCCCACCTTGAAAGGGCCAATCTTCTTTATGCACACCTTGAAGGAGCTAATGCTCGGAGTGCACACCTTCAAGGAGCCGATTTTATGGGTGCACGCCTTGAAGGAGCCGATCTTGGAGGTGCGCACCTCGAAAGAGCCAGTTTTTTGGGTGCGGATTTACAAAATGTCTTTGTTCTTGGGGCCCAATATAAGAAGTTGGGCAGGTGTAGAGGGATAAATCTTCAGGGTTGCAGTGGTAGCCCGAGGTTCATACGGGATGCCAAGGACAATGAGTTTATCGAAGAAGTTAGAATCAATCATCCCATAAAACATTTCATATGGGCTGTTAGCTCGGATTGCGGACGTTCCATGTTGCTCTGGGTTGGATGGTCGTTGTTCATTGCGGTGCTTTGCGGCGTTGCTTACGCTGAATACTCTGCACCAACGTGGTTTCCCGAGTGGCTTGTTCACATGGCGCCCGATGTTGATCTTCATGGCCGATCAGCAACATGGTTTACACCCTATTACTTCAGCATCGTGACTTTTACAACACTCGGTTTTGGTGACGTGGTTCCAAAAAACCTAGCAGCTGAAATATGGCTAACGATTGAGGTTATCATTGGTTACGTCATGCTTGGCGGCTTAATTGCCATCTTTGCAACGAAGTTGGCAAGACGAAGCGAATAGGCAAAGTGAAAGGAGGCGTCAGGGGGACAAACTTTCAACCATTATGTCTGTAGAACGACAAAGGAGGAATAAATTATGCGCGAACGAATCGAATCTGTTGAAGCCATGGAAATCCTTGATTCCCGTGGAAACCCGACCGTCCGGGTATTCGTGGAATTGAGCGGCGGGATACGCGTGTCGGCCTCTGTACCATCTGGCGCCAGCACCGGTGAAAATGAGGCTCTTGAGTTACGGGACGGGGACCTGAAGCGCTATGGGGGCAAGGGTGTTCTTCAGGCTGTTGCTCATGTGAACGAAAAAATAGGCCCGGAATTGGTGGGAATGGATCCCAGTAACCAAGCTGAGATTGACCGCTTAATGCTGGATCTTGATGGAACAGAAAATAAATCGAATTTGGGTGCGAATGCCGTCTTAGGGGTTTCAATGGCCGTGGCCCGCGCGGCGGCCATGGCATGCCGGCTCCCGCTTTATCAATATTTGGGTGGTGCCGTAGCTCGCCGGATTCCCGTACCCTGTATGAATATCCTGAATGGCGGCGAGCACGCCGATAACAGTGTTGATCTGCAAGAATTTATGGCCGTTCCTCTGGGCGCCCCCGATTTTGCCGAGGGTCTGCGCTATGTGGCGGAGACATTTCACGTGCTCAAAGGGATTCTGAAAGGGCGCGGTCTTGCGACGAGCGTGGGTGATGAGGGCGGTTTTGCCCCTAATCTGGGCAGTAACGAGGAGGCCATTGAAATAATCATTCAGGCTATTGAAAAGGCAGGCTACAGACCTGGAGAAGATATTGCGATTGCCCTTGACTCGGCTGCCACCTCTTTTGCCGCTGATAAAGAAGGCCACTATGACCTGAAATGGTCCGGAGGCGGCACAAAGACAAGCGCTGATTTGATCGAAATGGCGAAGGAATGGCTGGAAAAATATCCTATTGTCCTGTGGGAGGATCCACTGTCGGAAGATGACTGGGATGGATTTCGCAAACTTACAGGAGAATTGGGAGATCGGATCGAAGTCGTTGGGGACGACATTTTTGTCACCAACACAAAGTACATAGCCCGGGGTATTAGGGAAAAGACGGCAAATTCAGCACTGATCAAATTGAATCAGATCGGCACGGTGACAGAGACCATAGAAGCTATACGGATGTGCCGCGAGGTCGGATGGAGATATTTCCTCTCCCATCGCTCCGGCGAGACGGAAGACGACTTCCTGGCCGATTTTGCAGTGGCCATGGACGGCGGTCATCTGAAGACGGGATCGGCCAGCAGAAGCGAGCGCATTGCAAAATACAACCGCTTACTGGAGATCGAGAACGAACTCGGGGGGACTGCTCAATACTATTGGAAATAGATGATTCCGCCGAGGGGCGTGGATTTCTCCGGCAGCCCACCAGCGGAGAGGAGCTTGACCGGCCTGCTTCCCGCAAGCCCCGACCTTTGGTCGGGGAGCTTCATTTCTTTACCTTCCCCGGAAAAAACGGGGTGTCTATGATGAGCAGTACAGCGACAATTTTATGGGCTGTGTTGTTTGGCGCCATCGGCCTGGGTTTTTTTACCTATGGCAAAAAACAGCGAAAGGTCGTCCCCCTGTTTTGTGGGGTGGGGCTTTTCGTGTTCCCATATTTCATCTCAAATGTATATATTTTGGTGCTCATCGGCATCTGCCTCGTGATCTTACCCTATTTTATACGGATATGAATGACTGTCCTCATCAAGGAGGTGGGAAGGCGAAGCCATGGCAACGGCTCGGGATGCCTCATCAGGAGGTTCTCCTGGGCCCAGGACGCTGGTCATCGAAGATGAGCCCGCCATAACCAAGTTCTTGAAACCGGCTTTGCCTATGAAGGGTAAGAGGTAGTTGAGGCCCCGTATGGAAAGGCAGGGCTCGCTTGCGACTCAAGCGTCTATGAAATTAGGCGATTGTCATAAGGCAAGATAGTGAAGTTCTAATCAAAGCATAAAATCATGGACGCCCGTTCATCCGTCCTTAATAAAGGGCAGGTCCAAGAAGAGATAGGCCTATATGCCTTTTCGGAGCCCATGTGAGGATTCCGAGGGCATGAGTTCAATATTCATTTGAAATGGTTACTCAGTAGTGTCCGGTTAACTTTCGAATAATTTCAATTGGATATATGAACTAGTAATTTCGTTTTTGTAACCACTTTCCGTCAACACCTGATAAATGGGCTTTTTCTCAAAAAGCGATATGCTTAAAATCTGTAAAATAGTGTAGAGAGTCAAATTGATTTTCATTCGTTTTTTCATTATGGCGACAAGAACATATGTCGATATCGCAATCCATATTTGAGTTTTTACAGCATTTTCAGATGTGCCGAAGAACTTTTTGATTCTCAAATGCTGCTTGATCCATTTGAAAAATATTTCCACGCGCCACCGGTAGCGATACAACTCGGCGATCGTTAACGCTGGCAACGTGAATTGATTTGTAAGGAAAACAAAAATTCTTCCTTGCTCAACATCGAAATATTTTATGCGCCGGAGTTTGGCCGGATAATCTCTTTTTGCGTAAAACCCCGTTGGCACAACAATTTGATCGCATCTGACACCAGTAGTTTTATCGACTTTGTGTGAATATAGGCGGCGAAGCCCTGTGTTAGTTTTCGAACGAGTTACGAATATGGCTGAGCTTTGATGCATCTGGTACAGCCGATGAAAATCCAAATAGGCGCGGTCCATGATATAGATTGCGCCCGGTTCCGGGATAAGATGATCGAGAACATTGACATCGTGAACCTTGCCGTCAGTGATCCAAATGAAAGTAGGAATATCACCTCGCAAATCCAGCAGCGTATGCAACTTTACTGCTGCCTTTGTTTTGCGAAATCGAGCCCATGGAAACACAGATAAGCAAAGGTCAATTGTCGATGAGTCGAGAGCATAGACGGTCTCTTTCAATTCAAGACCGAAATCATCTTCGACGTACAGACCTCGAGCTTGATGAATCAAAATTTGGGCAAAGTCACTGTATATCCGCCAATCTCGAATTTCGTTGGCATCGGCTAAAGTGCTACGAGAGACTTTACCCCTTATGCCCATATGATAAAGCTTTTCCCGCATGGCCCGCAGACAACACTCGATATCGCGTAAGCTTTCACGGTAGGCTAGTTGAGCGAAAGCCATGCATAGGAACTGATTGTAGCATGTAAAAGAGCGTATGCGGTGATTACCGCTATAACGACTTACACATTGACGAAATTTTTTCTTTGGCAGGAAATCGATCACCTGGGAGAAAATAGTTTGGCCTTGGTTCACAGCGGAACTCCTTTCGCATCCTTTTCTGCGAAAGAACCATGAAACCAGGCTTAGGGCAAATTCAAATCGATCCCCTTAGATTTCGTCAATATTTAATATATCTTCAAATGGTTAACTCATATTTCAAAAATCTTAACCGGACAGCACTGACACTAAATCTAACAATGCTCTTGCATCCGACAGCTAATCGCTACGGCTGAAGAGCCCGTTATGCCAAAAACATCCATCAAGGA
>Ga0307424_1001290_pt1 | contig 13269 bp, 10 predicted proteins | sample SalMarWE160320MG_FD_202157 | JGI IMG/M metagenome (GOLD analysis project Ga0307424, IMG submission 202157) | Salt marsh sediment microbial communities from the Plum Island Ecosystem LTER, Massachusetts, United States - WE1603-20 | ecosystem: Environmental > Aquatic > Marine > Intertidal zone >... | reverse complement strand
ACAAGATGGTTCTGGTCCTGTTGCGTGAGGTTGACGCCCTGAAAGTTGCCGAGCGCGCGCAACTCCGGCGGCAGGTCGCGGCCGCGGTTCACCCACGCGAGCCCTTCCCCACCCACGCCTGTGGCGGAGAGTAGATCTGCTCCGGTAGCGCGGGCCGCGTAGCCGCCACCCAGCTCGAGTGTCGCCGCACGGTCTGCCGGAAACTCCTGGGTCTTGATGTCCACGACCGCCCCGGCGAAGTCGCCCTGGCGGTCCGGTGTGAACGACTTGGAGGTGGTGATCGACTGGAGCAGTCCAGCGGGGAACAGGTCGAGGGGAACGACGCGCGTTTCGGGCTCGGGGCTCGGCACGCGCGAGCCGTTGAGGGATGTCGTCGTGTAGCGACCGCCAAGGCCGCGCACGAACACGTACTTGCCGTCCTCCACCGTCACGCCACTCACCCGCTTGACCGCTTGCGCGGCGTCCCCGTCGGGGCTCTTCGCGATCTGCTCGGAGCCGATGGTGCTCACGACATTGGGGGCCGTGCGTTGCTCCTGCAGTGCGCGGGACACCGTGCCTCGTTCGACTTCGGCCGTCACGGTGATGGCCTCCACCGCGATGACCGCCGACGAGAGCGAGACGTCGAGCACGGTGGTCTCGCCGGCCCGCACCACCACGTTGGTCACGGTCTTCGCCGTGAAGCCGATCTGACGCACATCAACCGTGTGCGCTCCCGGCGTGACATTCTGGAGGAAGAACCGGCCGTCCAGGTCCGTCAGGGACCGCTGCATCGTTCCCCCAAGCATGACCTCCGCTCGGAGAATCGGGAGCCCGGTGACCGCGTTGATGACGCGGCCCGTGATGCGGCCCGCCGACGTGAGCGGGGTTTGGGCCGACGCGACCGGAGCGAGCAGCACACCGGCAAGGAGGACAACCGAAACTCGAAGCGCGTAGCGCATGCCGTGGTTTCCTCGGGCCCGGTGCGTTCCATAGGCTGCGACTTCACGGGAGCCGATGGTGGACCTCTGCGCCGGCGCACGCGGGCCCTGCTCGCCGCCGGTGAGGCACCGGAGAATCGACGAGTCGTGTAACGGGCGGGTGACGGGTGCAGCGCGATGGTGTAACGAACGCGAGACGGGCGGAGCGGCGCCTCTCCGGAACAGCTGGACCGCGCCGGCGCGGTTTGGGGACACTCGGTCTCCGAGCCGAGCGCGACCCACAGGAGCAACGTTGGTGTCCCCGCTCCGTCACGCCGTGACGCCGCCCCGGTGTCAGCTCGGCAACAGCGAGGTGGTCAGCCCGAGGTAAGTGGGGTTGGCAGGATGATGCGGACGCTAGTGCCCCGTCCCAGCGCGCTGGTGAGATCGATCCGGCCACCGTGCGCGTCCACCAGGTGCTTGACGATCGAGAGCCCTAGTCCGGTCCCTCCCTGACTGCGGGAGCGCGCGGGATCGACGCGGTAGAATCGCTCGAACACGCGCGGGAGGTGCTCGGCGGGGATCCCGGAGCCGGTGTCGGTGACGCTGAGGCGCGCGCCCCCGTCGGCGGGTTCCAGGTCGCAGGCGATGGTGCCCCCGCTCGGCGTGTGACGCAGCGCGTTGTCGAACAGGTTCGTGAGGATCTGGCGCAACCCTTCCGCATCCGCGAACAGCCGGACACCATCCCGAACGCCGACCTGGAACAGCACGCCTTGGGTGGTGGCGCGTTCCGCAAACGGCGTCCACGCGGCCTGGATGGCCGCGGACGGATCCACGGCATGCACGTCCGGACGCCAGGCGCCGGACTCCAACCGCGCGAGATCCAGCAGGTCGTCCACGAGCCGGTGCATGCGTTCCGCGTTCGCGCGAATGACCTCGAGGAATCGCGCGGACGTGTCGGCGTCGGGCCGGTCGCCGAGCAAGGTGTCGGCGTAGCCGGAGATGCTGGTGAGCGGCGTCTTCAGTTCGTGCGAGACGTTCGCGACGAAGTCGCGGCGGATGGTCTCGAGCCGGCGGAGATCCGTGATGTCGTGCAGGCAGACCACGGCGCCGCCGGCGGGCAACGGACGGGCGGTGACCAGGACGACGCGCTCGTCGAAGGTGATCTCTCGTCCCAGGACCGCGCTCCCCGTCAACACCGCGTCCACGACGCCGCGCGCCTCGGGTGATCGAAAGAGCTCCCGTAGGTTGGGCAGCGTGGTGCCCGCGGGGTAGTCGAGCAGCCGCCGCAGTGCCGAGTTGCAGAACACGACCGTCCCGCCCGGGTCCACGGCGATCACGCCTTCCACCATCGACTCGATCAGGGCGCCGGTTTCCTCGCGCCCGTGCCGCAGGGCGTCCATGCGTTGCTCCAGCTCGTCCTGCATCGAGCGGAAGGCACGCACCAACTGGCGGATTTCCGGGATGGATGTGCTCGGGTAGGTCGGTGCGTTTCCCGCCGCCAGGCTCCGGGCGGCCGAGGCAAGGCGGGTAAGCGGCCGTGAGACCTCCCGCCCGCCGAACCACGCCAGACCCAATCCGAGTACGACGGCGGCCAGCGCGGCGACGAACACGGCGCGCTGCGCCTCCGACACCACCGCGTCCACCTGGGCGATCGGCGCAGAGACCCGGACGACGCCGGGCCAGGCGCGCACCGCGACCTTCAACTCCACCCGCCTTGTTGAGGCGCTGTAGCGCTTGGCGGTACCCGAGCCCGTCGCCAGGGCGGCGGCGATCTCGGGACGGCCGATGTGGTTGTCGAGTAACGCCATGCTCGCGTCGTCGAAGTCGGAATCGCCCAGCACATGGCCGGTCGAGTCGACGATCGTCATTCGGCGGTTGGCGACGGCGCCGAGCCGGTGTGCGGCTTCCGGAAGGTCGGCGGGGTCGCGCGGCAACGCGGCGGCGAGCAGGTGGGCTTCCCGGTGCATCTCGTCGGCCAGCGTCGACTCCAAGCTGGCTCGAAGCCAGTGGTCCGCGGCCAGGATGGAGCCGACCACCGTCACGACGAGCGTCGCGACCATGGCCAGCAGCAGGCGGGCGCTGAAGGTCACCGACGACTCTTGGCCGGCTCGGGCGTGCGGAAGCGGTAGCCAAACCCCCGCACGGTCTCGAGCAAACTCGCCGCGGGGCCGACCTTCGCGCGCAGCCGCTGCATGTGCATGTCGACCGTGCGCGTCTGGATGTCCGGGTGCGCATCCCAGACGGTCTGGAGCAGCTGCGCCCGCGTCTGCACGCGCCCGCGGCGCTCGGCCAGCGTGACGAGGAGCTTGTACTCGGTGGCCGTCAGCTCGATGTCCTTCCCGTTCACGACCACGCGATGTGCCGCCCGATCGATCGTCATCGGGCCCGCCACCAACTTGGAGCCGGACGCGACGGCGGGACCGCCCAGTCGTCGCAGGACCGCCCCGACGCGCAACACCAGCTCCTGGGGGGCGAACGGTTTGACCAGGTAGTCATCGGCGCCGAGCGCCAACCCGCGGATGCGGTCGGGCTCTTCACGCCGCGCGGTGAGGAGGATGACGCCGATGTCCTGGGTTTGCGGCCGGCGGCGGAGGGCCTCAAGGATCTCGTAGCCGGACAGGCCCGGGAGCATCAGATCCAGCACGACGAGGTCCGGGGCCTGCTCCTCGGCCAGCCGGAGCGCTTCGGGACCGTTGATCGCGGTCGTGACCTGATACCCGGCCTTCGCCAGGTGGTAGGCCACCAGCGCGGTGATGTCGGGTTCGTCGTCGACGACCAGGATATGATGGCCCATGCGCCGCGAATATAACGCTGCCCTCGACCGCCGACCTCCCTCAATTGCCAATTCGCGACCCATCCAGCCAAATTGTCGCCGGGCCGTGACCCCGCTGTGACATGGCCGTGACAATGCTGGCCGTCCACGCCTGGAGGCACCGTGCGCTTCCTCCCGAAGCAGGAAGAGTTCTACGGCTTGTTCGTCGACGTCGCCCACCGCACGACGGAGGCCGCGGCACTGCTGAGTGAGTTGCTGACCGGCAGGCCGGAGCGCGCCAAGTACTGTGCCGACCAGATCAAGCGCCTGGAGAACGAGGCGGACGAGATCACCCATGAAGTGGTGTTGCGACTCGACCGGACGTTCATCACCCCCATCGACCGCGAAGACATTCACCTGCTTGCCTCCGACCTCGACGACGTGATGGACAGGATCGACGGCACGGCGCGGCGGGCGCAGATCTTCCGCGTCGGGCAGACGCCGGAGGGCATCGCGCGGATGTGCGAGCTGGTCGCCCAGGTGAGCGACGAGGTGCTCCAGGCCGTCACGAAGCTCCGGGACAAGCACGACGTGATGGTGCATTGCATCCGTGCCAAGCGGCTCGAAGAGGAGGCGGACGCCGTCTATCAGGAAATGCTCGGCCACCTCTTCGACACGGAGCCCGACCCCATCCGCATCATCAAGTGGAAGGAGATCTTCGATACCCTCGAACACGCCATGGACGAAAGCGAGGACGTGGCCAACGACATCGAGTCGATCGTTCTGAAGAACGCCTGATGTCCGAGTCAGTCTGGTTCATTCTCGGGATCGTCGGCGTCGCGCTGCTGTTCGATTTCGTCAACGGGTTCCACGACAGCGCCAACAGCATCGCGACCGTCGTTTCGACGCGCGTGCTCTCGCCGCTTGCCGCCGTGATCTGGGCGGCGTTCTTCAACTTCGTCGCGGCGTTTGGTTTTGGCACGGCGGTCGCCAAGACCGTCGGGAGCGGCCTGATCGATATCTCCATCGTCGATCCGCTGGTGGTTCTCGGTGGATTGATCGGGGCGATCACCTGGGACCTCGTCACATGGTACTTCGGCATTCCCTCCAGCTCGTCGCACGCGTTGATCGGCGGCTACGGCGGTGCGGCCGTCGCCAAGGCGGGCGTCAACGCGCTCATCCTGGGCGGATGGGTGATGCCGATTCTGTTCATCTTCATCGCGCCCATCCTCGGGATGGTGCTGGGCTTCGGCATGATGGTGGGAACGGCCTGGACGTTTCGCCGCGCGACGCCGCGTCGCGTGGATCGGTACTTTCGGCACGCGCAGTTGTTCTCTGCGGCGGCGTACAGCCTCAGTCACGGCCTCAATGATGCCCAGAAGACGATGGGAATCATCGTGGGTCTCCTCGTGAGCTCACAGCAGCTCTTCGTCAACTTCCCGGTGCGCGCTCTGCACCTGACGACGACCCAGGTCATTCCCACGTGGGTGATTCTGTCAGCGAATTTCGCGATCGCCATGGGCACGCTCTTCGGCGGATGGCGCATCGTGCGGACCATGGGCTCCCGGATCACGCGCCTGAAGCCGGTCCACGGGTTCTGTGCGGAGACCGGTGGCGCGATATCCGTGTTCCTCGCATCGTATTTCGGCATTCCGGTCTCCACGACCCACACCATCACGGGCGCCATCGCCGGCGTGGGCACCGCGCGGCGATTGTCGGCCGTGCGGTGGGGGCTCGCGAGGCGTATCGTGTGGGCGTGGGTGCTGACCATTCCCCTGGCGGCCAGTATCGGGGGGATCGCCTACTACGTGCTGCGGTTCACCCTCACCTGATCGCTCCCCGACGCCGGGTTTGCGGCGGTTCCTGCGGGCGGTGAGATTGGATGCTGTGATGCGATCCTTCCTGCTGCTCCTCGCCGCCGCCGCGCTGCCGCGTGTACTGCCCGCGCAAGACACGGCGCACGTCGTCGTCGTTGCCACCACGGACGTGCACGGACACCTCGAATCCTGGGACTACGTGCAGGACCGATCAGCGCCGTGGGGCCTCGTGCGCGCGGCGACGATCGTCGATTCCCTCCGCGCGGCGTACCCGGGCGCCGTCGTGCTGCTCGACGGCGGCGGTTTCCTCGAGGGGACGGCGTTCGCGACCTACTTCGCGGCCGTCCGTCCGCGCTTGGGAAACCCGATTATCGACGCGATGAACGCGATGGGGTACGACGCGGTGACGCCCGGCAACCAGGAGTTCGATTTCGGGCTCGCCACGCTCGATCGGGCGATCAGCCAGGCGGCGTTTCCCTTCGTGTCGGCGAACATCGTCCGCGTGCGGTCGGGCATGTTCGCCTTTGCGCCGTCCGTGGTATTCTCGCGTGGCGGCGTCCGGGTCGGCGTCACGGGCTTCACCACGCCTGGCGCGATGGTGTGGAACGACACCGAGCTGCGCGGCCAGCTACGGATTCGCCGCCTACGGGCCGCGGCGGCTGCCGCGATCGGCCAGGTCCGAGCCGCCGGCGCGGACCTCGTCATCGCGATCGCGCACGCGGGGCTCAGCGGCCGGTCGTCGTACGACACGACCGGGGTCGGACCGGAAAACGACGCCGCGGCACTCGCGGCAGGTCTCCAGCGTCCCGACTTGGTGATCGTGGGCCACTCGCTGGAGCGCATCCGGGACTCGATCATCAACGGTGTGCACTTCGTGCAGCCCCAGTCCTGGGCGCGTAGCGTCAGCGTCGTGCACGCCTGGCTGGTGCGGGACGGAAGCGCCACCCGCGTCGTGCGCGTGCAGGCCACGGAGGTCCCGCTGGGGAGCGTCGCCCCGAACGCGGTGGTTCGCGGGCTGCTGCGGGATGCGCATGCCGAAGTCCGCACCTGGGCCGGCGCGCCGCTGGCGACCGCCGAAGGGGACTGGTCGGCGCGCGAAGCGCGGGTGCGGGATACACCGCTGATCGACCTCGTGAACGCGGTGCAACGCCGCCACGCGGGCACCGACCTCTCGGCGACGGCCGTGTTCACGGCTACCGCGGCGTTGGGGCCGGGATCCGTCCGGCTGCGGGACGTGTTCGGGCTCTATCCCTACACGTACACGCTCCGCGCTGTCCGGATCGATGGCGACCGACTCCGCCAGTATCTCGAGCACGCGGCGGAGTACTTCCGCGGCTGGGTGCCGGGAACGTCGCTACTGGACCCCGCGGCGTCGGGCGAGGACTTCGACATCGTCTCCGGCGTTTCGTACGTGATCGACCTCACCCAGCCCGTGGGCTCGCGCATCCGCGACCTCACGTTCCAGGGGCGGGCGGTGGTACCCACCGACACATTCACGCTGGCGCTCGACAGCCACCGGCAGACCGGTGCGGGCGGGTACACGATGCTCCGGGGCCTGCCGGTCGTCTATGACCGCGGTGAGGCCGTCCGCACGTTGCTCGAGGACGCCATCCGTGACGCCGGGACGCTGCGCGCCCAGGATGTCTTCCAGCCCTCCTGGCGGCTGGCGCCCCAGACCGCGGCGGAAGCGGCCCTGGCGATGTTCGCGCCGCCACCGCCGCCACGCGATACGACACTGCTGCGCGTCGTCGTCACCGGCGCCCTCCGCGGTCACGTCGAGTCGGGGACGGTAGGGGGTCGTCCGGTGGGTGGCCTGGCCGCGGCGGCGGCGTGGGCCGACTCCGTGGCGGCGTCCTGTCGCTGCCCGACGTTCCGACTCGACGCGGGCGGGGCCATGTTCGGGACCGCGCTGGTCGACGGCTCACGCGGGGCGGTGGCCACCAGCGCCCTCAGCGCCTACCGCCTCGATGCCGCAGTGCCGGGCTCCGGCGACGCCGACGCGTTGGGGGACGCCCTCGCGACACGCGTGGGGGCCACCGGTTTTCCCTGGACGGCCGTCAACGTGTCGGCGGCGGACTCGAATGCGCCCGCGTTCCGGCCCTGGACCCTGCTCGAGCGCGGTGGCCGCTCGGTCGCCGTCATCGGCGTGATGGATGGGGTGGCCCCGGGCGCCGCCGACCGCCGCGCGGGCGCCCTCGTGATCCAGGATCCCATCGCCCGGTCGGCCGGAGCCATCACCGCCGCGCGGGCGGCGCGGGCCGACGCGGTCCTGTTGCTGGGTGACTTCGACGCGTCGTGCGATTCGGACTGCACGGGTGAGGCGATTGCTTTGGCCGAACGGCTGGACTCGGGGGCGGTCGACGCGATCATCGGTGGCACCGCCGCGACCACCGTGCGCGGCACCCCGGTCGTGCCCGTGCTGGCCTATGGCCTCGGTGTCAGCACGCTGGACGTCGTGCGCCGGGCCGATGGGCGCATCGCGGTGCGGAGCCGAGTGGACACGCTGTGGCATGCGCGGGTGACGCCGGACACCAGCGTCGCCGCCGCCATCGCGCGCGCGGCGGCGGGAGTCCGACGCGAGCTGGAGCGCCCCGTGGCCACGCTCAAGTTCAGCCTGCTGGGCACCGGTGAAGGGGAGCTCCCCCTGGGCAGGCTCGTCGCCGACGCCTATCGCAGTGCCGCACGCAGCGAGATTGCCTTGGTCCCGAGTGACGCCTTGCGTGAGGGACTGACGGGGGGCGTCCTCCGGGTGGGAGATCTGTACGCGTTCCTGCCGACTCCGAGTCCACTGGTCACGATTTCGGTGACCGGGGACTCGCTCATCGCGGCTCTCGAGCATGCCGTCGCCGGCGAGCGGCCCACGATCCACGTCGCCGGCATCACCGTACGGGTCGACCCACGCCGTCCAGCCGGGCGGCGGATCCGCGAGGTTCGGTTCATCGGCGGGAAGTCCATCGACCGCCGAGCCCGGTACACGGTGGCCGTGCCCGCCGCGTTGCTGGAGCCGCGACGCGGGTTCTCGGCGCTGGCGCGGGCGCCACGCGAGGCCGTCGGCCTGAGCGACCGCGATGCCTTCACGCGCTACATCGGCCTCTTGCGCCAACCGTTCGAGGCGCCCAACGATGATCGGATTGTGTTTGCGCGATGAAGGTTGTGGGTTGGAGGGGGTGGGGGGTGGGTGAAAGGGCAGACGGCAAGACGGTCAGACGGACAGCGGGAGAAAGGACCTGGGAGGAGTGACAATCCTGCGGGATCGCCTTGGGAACCTCTCGCCACGAGTTGGCATTGTCTTGGGGTCGGGGCTGGCGGGGGTGGCGGAGCGGGTGGACGGGATGGTGACGGTCCCGTACCGAGACCTCCCGGAGATGCCCGAGCCTACCGTCCCCGGGCACCGGGGCGAGTTCGTGGCCGGGACGCTGGAAGGGGTGCCGGTGATTCTCCAGCGCGGTCGCCTGCACTTGTACGAAGGACAGCCACCGGACGTCGTCACGCTCCCCATTCGGCTGATGGCGGACGCCGGCATCGAGGTCGTGATCATCACCAACGCCGCCGGCGGCATCCATCGGGACGTGCGGCCCCCCGCGTTGCTGATCATCAGCGATCAGCTGAACCTCACCGGACGATCCCCGCTGATTGGGCGGGTTCGGGAGGGTGAGCAACGGTTCCCGGACATGACGGAGGCGTACGATCGGGCGTTGCGCGCGCTCGCCCGCCGGGCGGCGGCTGACGCGGGCATCACGCTGCGCGAGGGCGTCTATGCGGGCCTCCACGGTCCCAGCTTCGAGACGCCCGCCGAGATCCGCATGCTGGAGCGGCTCGGCGCGGACGCCGTGGGGATGTCCACCGTGCTCGAGGTGATCGCGGCGCGGGCGCGCGGGATCCGTGTTCTCGGGATCTCGACCATCACGAACTTGGCCGCCGGCGTGGGCACGCAGCCCCTGAATCATGAAGAGGTGCTGGAGGCCGGCCGGGCAATCGCCGACGACCTGGAAACACTGATCCGCGGGGTCCTCCGCGGCCTCTAGCGGCTGCCCAACCGCCCCCCCCCGGACTGCGCTCGCTGCCCGCTGCCTTCGCTGCCCCCCTTCCATGTAACCCTTTCCCGCCCCACCGTGTCCCAGGTATGAACGCTGGACAGGCACCGACGGACCCCGGGAGTCCTGTGGACGAACGCCAACTGATCGCGCGGGTGCTCACCGGAGACCCGGCCGCCGAGCGGGAGTTGTATGAGGCGCACGTGGATCGCGTGTACCGGCTGGCGTATCGCATGACGGGCGACGACACCCTCGCGCAGGACTGTACGCAGGACACGTTCGTCCGCGTGTTCGACCGGTTGGCGGATTTCCGTGGCGACGCGGCCTTGAGCACCTGGATTCACGCGGTCGCCACGTCGGTGGTGTTGAACTGCTTGCGGACTGTGAAACGCCTGCGGGGGCGCGAGATGCCGGAAGAAGCGGCGGTGGACCTGGGTCATACGCCCCGCAGGGCGGAGCCGGATTTGAAGCACCGACTGCAGGAAGCGATTGAAGGACTGCCAGTCAAACTGCGGATGGTGTTTGTGATGCACGACGTCGAGGGATACACGCACGAAGAGATCGGTGGGGCGCTGAGCGTGCCGACCGGCACGTCGAAGGCGCAGTTGTTCCGAGCGCGGGCGCGGTTGCGGGAAGCGTTGGCCGAGTTCGCGGGGGAGTGGGCCGTATGAAAGACGACGAACGGCTGGACGGCATGATCCAGAAACTGGCGGAGGACTACCATCGGCCGCCCGACACACCGCGGGCCGAAATGTGGGCCCACATCGAGGCGGAGCGTGCCTCAGCCCGTCGGCACCCGTCGACGCGGGTCCGTCGGGTTCGCTGGGTGGGCTGGGCCGTCGGCCTGGCGGCCACCCTGGTGGCCGGCGTGGCGATCGGGCGGTTGACGGTGCGGTCACCCGGGGCTGCGCCGGTGGCGTTGGCACCCGACACGGCCGGCGCCGCTGCCGCCGTGCCGGACGCGTACCGCGTGGCGGCCACGGAGCACATGAGTCATGTCGAGACCTTCCTCTCGGTGTTCAACGACGAGGTGTCGGCAGGCGCCCTCACCACGGCCGACCTGGAGGTGCCCGCGCGGCAGCTGCTGCGCCGCACGCGGATGCTGCGGGCGTCGCCGGTCGCAGATGACATAGCGGTGCGCGCGCTGCTCGACGACGTCGAATTCGTCCTGTTGCAGATAGCCTCGTACGCCCAGGTGGGCAGCGCGCGTGAGTTGGGATTCGTGGAACGGGGAATCAACGAGCGGTCCGTGATGCTGCGGCTGCGGTCGGCGTTGCCGAGCGCGCCCGTGCGGGCGGCCGCTGGAGGAGCACTCTGATGATGGCGATACACGCAGTGTGGATGCTGGGCGTTGGCGCCTTGGCTCTCGGCTCACCCGCCGCGGGCCAGCGCGGGGCCGCCCCACGGGCCGACGTTCGCGAAGCGGTGGCGATCCCGGCTCCCTGGGTGGCACAGGATCCCGGTGACTCGCTCTATGGGGTGGCGCGCGACGCGCTAACTCGTGGCGACTACCGAATGGCGGTCCGGCAGTTTCGGGCGCTCCGCGATCGGTATCCCCGTTCGGCCTACGTCGGCGACGCCCACTACTGGGAGGCGTACGCGCTCTCGAAGATGGGCTCGAAAGAAGATCTTCGGACGGCGCTGAGCCTGCTCGATACCCAGGCGAGCAAATACCCCAAGGCGCGCACGATTCGGGACGCGCGTGAGCTGCGGGTGCGGGTGCAAGGGCAGCTGGCGCAGCTCGGCGACGAGCCCTCCGCCGCGGCGGTGGCGGAAGTGGCGGCGCCGCCCGCCCCGCCGGTGGGTACGAAGCCTCCTGCGGGGGTGCGTGCTCCGGTACCGCCGGCCGCTCCGCTGGGCCACGCGGTCGGCATCGGGCGCGGCGGCCATAGCTCGTGCAGCGAGGAAGACGACGAGCGCCTGATCGCCCTCAACGCGCTGCTCCAGATGCGCGCCGAGCAGGCCCTGCCAATCCTCCGGCAGGTTCTGGAACGGCGGGACGAAGGCTCGGTCTGCCTGCGACGGCAGGCGGTGTTCCTGGTTTCGCAGAAGCGGTCACCCGAAACCGCGGCCATCCTGCTGTCGGCCGTGCGGGACGATCCCGACCAGGAGGTGCGCGAGAACGCCGTGTTCTGGCTCTCGCAGGTCAACTCGCCCGAGGCGATCGCGGCGCTCGACTCGATTCTCCAGCACAGCACGGACCGAGACGTCCAGGAGAAGGCCGTGTTCGCGCTCGGCCAGCAACGCGGGGAAGCCGCGGGGCGCGCCTTGCGCGCGTACCTCGAGCGGTCGGACGCCTCCGAGGATATCAAGGAGAACATCATCTTCTGGCTGGGCCAGCAGAAGTCGCAGCAGAACGCGCAGTACCTGAAGGACTTCTTCGCCAAGACCTCCAGCCAGGCGCTCAAGGAGAAGGTGCTGTTCTCGATCTCCCAGATGTCGCTGGAGGACAACGCGCACTGGTTGATCGGGATCGCGCAGGACGAGAAGGAATCCATCGAGGTGCGCAAGAACGCGCTGTTCTGGGCCGGGCAGATGCGCCAGCTCCCCCTGTCCGAGCTGACCGGGATGTACAAGGGCCTGCAGAGCCGGGAAATGAAGGAACAGCTCATCTTCGTGTACTCGCAGCGGCACGAGAGCGAGGCGGTGGACGCGTTGATGGACATCGCGCGCACCGAGACCGACCGTGACCTGCGCAAGAAGGCGATCTTCTGGCTCAGCCAGTCGCACGACCCGCGGGTCGCGCAGTTCCTCTTGGACATTATCAACAAATGACGGCCGGCAGCGAGGCAGTGGGGCAGCGGGGCAGGGTGCTGATCGGCACCCTGCTCCTGGCCCTCGGAATGGTCGGGCCGCTCGGAGCGCAGTCACTCGCGCAGCGAGCGCAGGTCCGCGACGGTAAGGTCCGACTCAGCTACGCCACGCGGCCCGAGGTGTGTGGCAGCGGTCGCAACATCCACATTGCCCGGTCCACGGATGATTGGGAGAGCGAGTGCCAGCACGGGCCGGCGCGGCTCGTGCTCGAGTGGCACGGCGGCAAGCTGACCCGAGTCGACACCTACGTCGGGGGACGGTGGCGGACGCCCGGGCCGGACGTCACGGACCTGGGGGTGGTCTCGGCCCCGGCGGCGGCCGCGTTCCTCCTCGATCTGGCCCCGCGCGTCGCCGGTGGCGTCGGCGACGACCTGATCTTCCCGGCGACCCTCGCGGACAGCGTCGAAGTGTGGCCGACGTTGATTGCCCTGGCCCGGGACGCGAAGACCCCGCGGCAGGTCCGCAAGAACGCGATCTTCTGGCTCGGCCAGGCGGCCGGCGACCGCGCCGTCAAGGATCTCGGCGACCTGGTGGCGGATCAGGATCAGGATGCCGACGTGCAGAAGCAGGCGGTGTTCGCCCTGTCCCAGCTGCGGGACGGGGCCGGTGTTCCTTCCTTGCTCGAGATCGCTCGCACGCACGCCAATCCGCAGATTCGGAAGACGGCCATGTTCTGGCTGTCCCAATCCAACGATCCTCGGGCGCTCGCCCTGTTCGAGGAAATCCTCGGCAAACACTGATCGCGCCGCGCAGGCCGACAACCGCGGATGGCGTCTAGGCGCCGTCCGCGGTTTGTCGTGTCATCAGCTCCGCTGGCGTGTCACGGCGTTGCGGCCCGGTCTCCCTGTCTCATGCGATGCGGGAGCTTTCGTCCGGCCTCGGGTCGGGTACCTTATTCGGACCGTCCACGCTTCGTTGCCGCCATTCGGAGGGTTTCATGAAGGTGCGCTCGC
>Ga0307424_1001285_pt1 | contig 13289 bp, 11 predicted proteins | sample SalMarWE160320MG_FD_202157 | JGI IMG/M metagenome (GOLD analysis project Ga0307424, IMG submission 202157) | Salt marsh sediment microbial communities from the Plum Island Ecosystem LTER, Massachusetts, United States - WE1603-20 | ecosystem: Environmental > Aquatic > Marine > Intertidal zone >... | reverse complement strand
GGATCTTCAGTGAGAATGGCAGGCGGGCCAGGTCATGTGTTCCGGCCAGTCTGCGCAGGCTGAAAATTTCACAGGATTGCTCCCCGACCACGAGCGTGTCACGGGTATCGAAGCTGTTGTCCATGGAGTCTCCCGCATTCCGGCAGACCGCGCCGGGTTCCGACAAGGCCGGCAATTATACACAGAATACCGCGCTCGCCAGAAACCCGCGGCCGCGCTCAGTCCGCCCCGAAGCGGATTTCCCGCAACAGCGTACGCACGCATTCCAGCATGCGTCTGCGCTCGACGATCAGTCGCCAGCGGCTGCCGCCACACTGGTGCCAGAGCACGGCGGCACGGATGCCGGCCAGCAACAGGCTGCGAATGCGGTTGCGGGTCTCCGCGTTTTCGAGCAGGGACGGCTCGCCGTGCACCATCACCCGCGGTGACAGGGTACTGATGGTCTGCTCGTACAGCGTGGCCAGCGCGGCAATCCGTGCAGGTTCGTCCAGGTCCGCGTCAGCGCCGGCATCCGCCAGCCGCTGGATGCCGGTGGCGATATGCTCCGCCATGGTGCGGTCGCGGAGCAGCTGGCGCGCGAGATGCAGCAGGCTGATGACATGACTGGTCAGCTCCAGGTCGCGCCGGCCGGAGGTGCCGTCGAGCTGGCCGCTCAGTACCTCCAGACCGGTGCCCAGGGAACGGAGACCGCCGAACACCGCCGTCACCGACGCCGCATCGATGGCGAACAGGCTCTGCATGCTGGCGTGGGTGGCCTGTGGATCGCGCGTGCTGCCGCGCGCGGTCTGCCGTACCAGCCACGCGGCCTGGTACAGGCCGGCCAGGGCGATGGTACGGGAACGCAGGTCCCGGTTCATGGCGGCAACGCGGCTTCGATCACCGCCCCTCCGAGGCACTCCTCGTTTGCATAGAACACCACGGACTGCCCGGGCGCGATGGCACGCTGCGGCCGGTCGAAGGCAACGGTACAGGATTCGTCCGCGCCCGGATGCAGTACGCAGTCCTGCAGCGCCTGCCGGTGGCGGATGCGGGCGTACACGCGCAGTGGTCGCCGCGGTGCGGCAGCGGGGATCCAGTGCAGGCGGCTGGCGCGCAGGGCGGGGTGGAACAGTGCCGGATGATCCGCGCCCTGGACCACGTACACGATGTTGCGCGCCGTGTCCTTGTCCGCGACGTACCACGGTGCGCCGCTGGACTCCCGGCGTCCGCCGATCCCGAGGCCATGGCGCTGCCCGATGGTATAGAAGGCGACCCCGTCGTGGCGGCCGACCACGCTTCCGTCCGGTGTGCACAGGTCGCCGGCCTGCCGGACCAGGTAGCGGGCCAGGAACGCGCGGAAACGGCGCTCGCCGATGAAACAGATGCCGGTGCTGTCCTTCTTGTCGAAGTTGGAAAAGCCGGCCGCATGGGCCAGTGCCCGCACTTCGTGCTTGTGCAGTGCACCGAGCGGAAACAGGCTGCGCGCCAGCTGCACCTGGTCCAGCGTGTGCAGGAAATAGGTCTGGTCCTTGCCACGATCGACCCCGCACAGCAGGTGCATTCCGGCATTGCGCCGGATCCGCGCATAGTGCCCGGTGGCGATGAATTCGGCCCCCCGGCCCGTGGCGTATTCCAGGAACGCGCGAAACTTGATCTCGCGGTTGCAGAGGATATCCGGGCTGGGCGTGCGCCCGGCCGCGTATTCCGCCAGAAAGAATTCGAACACCCGGTCCCAGTACTCGGCGGAAAAACTGACCGTGCGCAATTCGATGCCCAGGCGGTCGGCGACCGCCTGGGCATCTTCCAGGTCCTGTCGTGCCGGGCAGGTTCCCGCGGCGTCGTCCTCGTCCCAGTTCTTCATGAACACGGCACGCACCCGGTGGCCCTGTTCCAGCAGCCGCAGGGCCGCAACGGCGGAGTCCACTCCCCCGGACAGGCCGACCACGACGTCACTCATGCGGTTACCAGCCTCTGCCTGCCAGTGCCGGGTTCAGGCGAGTTCGCTGAGCAACCGCAGCGGGTAACGGGCGCCGGCCAGGTAATCATCGATACAGCGCAGTACCATCGGACTGCGCAGCTGTCCGGACCGCCGGACCAGTTCCGGATGCGACAGCCAGAGGGCCTGTACGATCCCCGTGTCCAGTTCGGCATCGGGCACGTTGTCCAGCAGATGGCCGGCGAAACACACCCGCAGGTAGGTACGCTGGGAGAGCGGCTCGCGCCAGTGATAGATTCCGGTGACGACCTCGGGCTCGAAGTGCCAGCCGGTCTCCTCGAGGGTTTCACGGACCACGGCATCGGTGAGGCGCTCGTGTTCTTCGAGGTGCCCGGCCGGCTGGTTGAGCACCAGCTGGCCGCTGACGCGTTCCTGAACCATCAGGAACCGGTCATGGTAATGGGCAATGGCCGCGACGGTAACGTGTGGTTTCCAGATCATGCAAATATATTCAAGAGCTTAAACAGTAAACACGCAGGTATAACGAATGCCAGGTAACACAGGTCGTGCCGCAACGAAGAGGATAATTTATTGGCGCTCGCACTGTAACAAACATTCCCCTATACTCAGCAACTCGTTTCAGGGGGTGGAGTTATGTCATCTAGCTGAGGCAATATCTCACAGCAGCATTGTAACGACAAACTAATACGAACTTTTTTCACAAGAACGTTCTGGAGGAACTGTAATGACTGGCTTGCTAAGAAAAACCCTGGTTGCAGGATTTATTTTCGTTCTTTCAGCAGGTACCGCGCTGGCTGAAGAATATTTACAACCGTTCGTGCTCGCCTACACGTCCAGCAGCGATGTGCCGACCGTGGCGGCCGAGGTCAAGTCCAAGCTGACCGCCGGCGGATTCCAGGTGGTCGGCGAATACTCACCCTATGACGGTGCCGACGTCATTATTGTCACCAATGATGCCCTCAAGGCCGAAGCCGCAAAAACCGAATTCGGCGGTTACGGTGCCATGATCCGCGTTTCGGTCACCAGGGACGGCGATACCACGGAGGTGGCCTATACCAATCCTGAGTACACCGCCGCGGTCTACCGCATGGCCGGTGACATGGCGGATATCCGCAAGCAGATCCAGGGCGTACTCGGCGCCAAGGAGGACTTCGGAACCAGCAAGAAGCTGACTGCCAAGGACCTGCGTGATTACCACTACACGGTCATGATGGAGTACTTCACCGACCCCAGCACCCTGGCCGAGTATGACAGCCAGGAAGAGGCCGACAAGGCCGTGGAAGCGGCACTGGCCGCCCACAAGGGTGCAACTTCCAAGGTCTATCGCATCGACATCCCCGGCAGGGAGGAAACCGTCTTCGGTGTCGCCCTGCATGGCAAGGACAAGGATGACTGCAGTAGTGACAAGTACATCATGAGCCGCATCGACAAGGGCACTCCGCGCTCCACCGCGCACCTGCCGTACGAGATCGTGGTCAAGGATGGAACCGCCTACGCCCTGTTCGCGCGCTTCCGCATCGCCATCAACTGGCCGCACCTGCCGATGGTCGCGAGCGATACCGGCGCCACCTTCATGAGCATCATGTGCGCACCGGGTGCCATCGAGGAAGCCCTGATCGAGGCCTCCGGCGGCGAGCCGTAGCCAACGGCATCCGGACTGTCCCGCACGGGACGGCCGACCCGAAAAGCCCCTGCCCGAGCAGGGGCTTTTTTTTGTCCGGCCGGCGTTCGGGCCTGCGCCTGAATACCGTGCGTGGCAGGCGTGACGGAACCACCCGGGTACGCCTGGCGTTGCCGCACTGTTTTCAAGTTTCCCCGCCACATTGCCGATCATTACCGCACACGCGCCGTGCAGCGCCGGACCGCGTCAGCAGCTGCCCCGGCGTGATGGCGCACATGTATGTGAATGAAATGGGTGGTAAAATGTCCGCAAGGAACAGCGGTGGTCAGCGCCGGTCTGACGGGACATTACACCATGAGCAGAAATCTGGAGCATCGCGGCGACGAAGGGCTTGCCATCGAGGAGGCCAGGCCGAAACTCAAGGAACCGTCGATGTACAAGGTGGTTCTTCTGAACGACGATTTCACGCCGATGGAGTTTGTCGTGCGGTTGCTGGAAAAACTGTTCGGTATGGACCGTGAGAAGGCGACGAGAATCATGCTGCAGGTTCACAGTCACGGCAAGGGAGTATGCGGAATCTTTACCTACGAAATTGCCGAGACCAAGGTTGCACAGGTCAGCGAATACGCGCAACGACACCAGCATCCGCTGATGTGCAACATGGAAGAGGTGTAGCTGGCTGTCCAAGATGAGGTGCTGACATGCTGAGCAAGGAACTGGAATTCACGCTGAACCTGGCGTTCAAGGAGGCGCGTGAGAACAATCACGAGTTCATGACGGTGGAGCACCTGCTCTATGCCCTGCTCAGCAACCCGTCCGCCGCCGAGGTGCTGCGTGCCTGCGGTGGCAACCTGGAGCAGCTGAAACAGGACGTGGCCTCGTTCATCGAGGAAACCACGCCGCGGCTCGCCCCCGGGGATACCCGCGAAACCCAGCCCACCCTGGGCTTCCAGCGCGTGCTGCAACGGGCGGTTTTCCACGTCCAGTCCTCGAACAAGAACGAGGTCACCGGCGCCAACGTGCTGGTCGCGATCTTCAGCGAACAGGAATCGCAGGCCGTCTATTTCCTGAACAAGAGCGACATTACCCGTCTGGATGTCATCAACTACATCTCGCACGGCATCTCGAAGGTCAACGAGCAGCCGGACGAGAGCCTGGACGGTCCCGCGGAAGCGGACAATGGCGATTCCTCCGCCCGGCAGCCGCTGGAATCCTTCGCGGCCAACCTGAATGAACTGGCGGCCCAGGGCCGTATCGATCCGCTGATCGGCCGGCAGCGGGAGATCCAGCGCACCATCCAGATCCTGTGCCGCCGCCGCAAGAACAACCCGCTGTTCGTCGGCGAGGCCGGTGTCGGCAAGACGGCACTGGCCGAGGGGCTCGCGCGCATGATCGTCGAGGGCGAGGTGCCGGAAGTGCTGCTCAACAGCACGATCTATTCCCTCGACATGGGGGCACTGGTGGCCGGCACCAAGTACCGCGGCGATTTCGAAAAACGCTTCAAGGCCGTGCTGGGCCAGTTGCGCAAGGAACCCGGCGCGATCCTGTTCATCGACGAAATCCATACCCTGATCGGTGCCGGCGCGGCATCCGGCGGGGTCATGGATGCCTCCAACCTGATGAAGCCGATGCTGGCCTCCGGCGATCTCAAGTGCATCGGTTCCACGACCTACAAGGAATACCGCGGGATCTTCGAAAAGGATCACGCCCTGTCGCGCCGCTTCCAGAAGGTCGACATCGCCGAGCCGAGCGTGGAAGAGACCGTCACCATCCTCAAGGGTCTGAAGTCCCGCTTCGAGGAACACCACAAGGTGAAATATTCCATGAATGCGCTGCGGCTCGCCGCGGAGCTGTCGGACCGCTATATCAACGACCGCCACCTGCCGGACAAGGCCGTCGACGTGATCGACGAGGCGGGCGCCTCGCAGCGCCTGCGCCCGCCGTCCCGGCGCAGGAAAACCATCGGTGTCGGCGAGATCGAGCACGTCATCGCGTTGATGGCACGCATTCCCGAGAAATCGGTGTCCGCGTCCGACAAGGAGACCCTGCGTAACCTGGACCGCGACCTGAAGATGGTGGTGTACGGGCAGGACCAGGCCATCGAGACGCTGGCCACCTCGATCAAGATGTCGCGCTCCGGACTGGGCACGGAAACCCGCCCGATCGGCTCGTTCCTGTTTGCCGGCCCCACCGGCGTCGGCAAGACCGAGGTCACCCGCCAGCTCGCGCGCATCATGGGACTCGAGCTGGTGCGTTTCGACATGTCCGAATACATGGAACGGCACACCGTGTCGCGCCTGATCGGCGCGCCGCCCGGCTATGTCGGCTATGACCAGGGCGGCCTGCTGACCGAGGCCATCACCAGGAATCCCCACGTGGTGCTGCTGCTCGACGAGGTTGAAAAGGCGCACCCGGACGTGTTCAACCTGCTGCTCCAGGTCATGGACCACGGTACGCTGACCGACAACAACGGCCGCAAGGCGGACTTCCGCAACGTCATCCTGGTCATGACCACCAACGCCGGTGCCCACGAGATGAGCCGGCCGTCCATCGGCTTTACCAGCCAGGACCACTCCAGCGACGGCATGGAGGCGATCCGCAAGCTGTTCAGCCCGGAATTCCGCAACCGGCTGGACGCGATCGTGCAGTTCAACTCCCTGGATATCTCGATCATCGAGCGGGTCGTGGACAAGTTCATCTTCGAACTGGAAGCGCAGCTGCAGGAACAGCGTGTCACCATCGAGGTCGATGCGGACGCACGCCGCTGGCTTGCGGAAAACGGCTACGATCCGAAGATGGGCGCACGCCCGATGGCGCGGCTGATCCAGCAGCACATCAAGAAGCCACTGGCCGAGGAATTACTGTTCGGCCGGCTGGAGCAGGGCGGCCACCTGACCATTCACCTGGAGAACGGGGAACTGGTGTTCGATATCGAGGGCAAGGCAGTCCCGGTCACCTGACCGGCCTCAGGACTGTCCCGCTCTCGCTGGCCGGCTGTCCCGGCAGGACGTGCATCCTATCCTGCAGGGACTACGTCATACCCGGGCCTTGTGCGCGCCGTGCGTTCCCGTTCCGGGCCGCGTGCGCTACGCCCACGGGCGGCACAGGGGTGTAACAAGGCAGGTCCCGCGCGTTCAGCGTGCGCGGTAGGTGATGCGACCCTTGGTGAGGTCGTACGGGGTCAGTTCGACGGTGACCTTGTCGCCCCGCAGGATTCGGATGTAATGCTTGCGCATCTTGCCGGATATGTGTGCAGTGACGACGTGACCGTTCTCGAGTTGCACCCTGAACATGGTATTGGGGAGGGTTTCCGTCACGACTCCCTCCATTTCTATATGATCTTCTTTGGCCATAAATCCTGCAGCGCCCGGTTTATCTGGCGGGGGATTATACCGAAATAATCCTGCAGTCATATCCCGACCGGCGCTTCAATGTGCCACGGCCCGGTCACCGGCGCCCGTGCGCAGTGCACGGCCAGCTGCTGCACGAATTCCGCGCGCGGGATATCGACGGCGCCGAGGCTCTGCAGGTGGCGGGTGTGCACCTGGCAGTCGATCAGCGGGAAGTCCCAGGCCTGCAACTGGCGCACGAGGTGCACGAACGCCACCTTGGAGGCATCGCTTACCCTGGTAAACATTGATTCTCCAAAGAAAATGCGCCCGATCGCGACGCCGTACAGGCCTCCGACCAGCGTGTCCCCCTGCCAGCTCTCGGCGGAATGTGCGTAACCGGCCCGGTGCAGCTGCTGGTAGGCGTGCCGCATCTCCGCCGTGATCCAGGTGCCGGCCTGGCCCTTGCGGCGTGCGGCGCACTGTTCAATCACCGCGCTGAACGCGGTATCCAGCGTGACCCGGAACGACCCGCCGCGCAGCGTGCGTGCCAGGCTGCGCGACACCCGCAACGCCTCCGGGAACAGCACCAGGCGCGGATCCGGTGACCACCACAGGACGGGCTGGCCCGGCCCGTACCAGGGGAAGATGCCGCTGCGGTAGGCCAGCAGCAGGCGTTCACTCGACAGGTCGCCGCCCAGCGCCAGTAACCCGTCCGGGTCCCGCAGGGCGAGTGCCACGTCGGGGAACCGGAGGTCCGGATCCTGTGCGTCGATCCAGAAAGGTCCGCTGTCGTTCAGGCGTTGCATGCTGGTGTGTGTCCCGGGATGCACACCGTGGCCGTCACTGACGCTGCCACGCGTCCCGGTATCAAGGTAAACTCCGCCGCGCGTGGTGTCCACGCCTGGCGCGGCTCAACGCTCCGGAACCCGGGTCGGGTCCTGCCGTTCCGCGGCCGCGGTGCGGCGGAACGGCGACGTGGCCATGAGTTCGTCATGATAGTCCACGACCGCCGCATGCTCCTGCTGCAGGTAGCGCTCAATGGCCACGCGGAACTGCGGATGCCGGATCCAGTGTGCCGACCAGGTATACGTGGGCAGGAAGCCGCGGCTGATCTTGTGCTCGCCCTGCGCGCCGGGTTCGAACAGCTGCAGGCCGTGCGCGATGGCATACTCGATGCCCTGGTAATAGCAGGCCTCGAAATGCAGGCTGTGATAGTCCGCCAGGCACCCCCAGTGCCGTCCGTACAGGGCGTGGTCACCGCGCAGCAGGATGGCGCCGGCCACGGGTCTTGCCGCCTGCAGGGCGAAGACCAGCACCACCTGATCGCCCATGGTGCGGCTGATCTCGACGAAGAAGTCCTCCGAGAGGGTGGGCATCCCGGATTTCTTCTCGAAGGTGGAGCGGTAGAACGCGTGCATCACGCGCCAGTCCTCCCGGCTGGCCTCGGTACCGTGCAGCAGACGCATCTCGATGCCGGCTTCCTGCACGTAGCGACGTTCGCGGCGAATCTTCTTGCGCTTGCGCGAACTCAGGCGCGACAGGAAATCCTCGAAATCCCGGTAGCCTGCGTTGTGCCAGTGGAAGTGGCAGCCGGTGCGGCGCAGGAAGCCCCTGTCGACCAGCCGTTGTGTGTCCACCGGGTCGGTGAACAGCCAGTGCAGGGAAGAGGCGCCGGTGGAATCCAGCAGAGCCAGCGCCGCCTGCACCAGGGCCGCGCCGACCTGTTCCCGGTCGGCATCCTCTGCCACCAGGATGCGCGGGCCGGTGACCGGGGTGTAGGGGATCGAGGACACCAGTTTCGGGTAGTAGGGAATGCCGGCCCGGTGCCAGGCATCCGCCCAGGCCCAGTCGAAGACGAACTCACCGTAGGAATTGTCCTTCAGGTAGAGCGGGACCACGCCGCACAGCCGGCCGGCCGCATCCCGGGCGACGAGGTGGTGCGGCAGCCAGCCGTAGAGACTGCCGACACAACCGTGGCGTTCCAGCGCTACCAGGAACTCATGGCGCAGAAACGGCTGTGCCGTGCCGGAGGCGCGGTTCCATTCCGCGGCCGGAATCCGCTCCAGTTCCCGGATGACCTCGACGCGCAGCATGGGCACCCGTCACCATGCGGCCCGCCACTCAGCCGGCCTGCCGGTCCGCCAGCGCATCCAGGTACGCCTCCGCGTCCAGTGCGGCCATGCAGCCGGTGCCGGCCGAGGTCACGGCCTGGCGGTAGACGTGGTCGCTCACGTCACCGGCCGCGAAGACCCCCTCCACGCTGGTTGCCGTTGCCATCCCCTCCAGTCCGCTGCGTACCTGGAGATAGCCGTTATGCATTTCCAGCTGGCCTTCGAAGATCTGTGTGTTGGGCCGGTGGCCGATGGCGATGAACACCCCGGTCAGCGCGAGGTCTTGCGTGCTGTCGTCCTGCGTGTTGCGGATGCGCATGCCGGTGACACCGCTGCTGTCGCCGAGCACCTCGTCCAGCGTGTGATTCCATTCGATCGTGATCACGCCTTCCTGTTCCTTGCGGAACAGGCGGTCCTGCAGGATCTTCTCGGCGCGCAACTCGTCACGCCGGTGCACGAGGGTCACGTGCGCGGCGATATTGGCGAGGTAGAGCGCTTCCTCGACCGCGGTATTGCCGCCGCCGATCACCGCCACCTTCTGGTCCTTGTAGAAAAACCCGTCACAGGTCGCGCATGCGGAAACTCCCTTGCCACGGAAGGACTCTTCCGAGGGCAGCCCGAGGTACATGGCGGAGGCGCCGGTGGCGATGATCAGTGCATCGCAGGTGTACTCGCCGCTGTCGCCCTTCAGGTACAGCGGGCGCCGGCTGAAATCGACCTGGTTGATATGGTCGAACACGATCTCGGTATGGAAGCGTTCGGCATGCTTGCGCATGGCATCCATGAGCGCGGGTCCCTGGGTGTTCTCGTCGCCGCCGGGCCAGTTCTCCACTTCCGTCGTGGTCATCAGCTGTCCGCCCTGTTCGAGCCCGGTGACCAGCACCGGGGCGAGATTGGCGCGCGCGGCGTACACCGCGGCGGTATAGCCGGCCGGGCCGGATCCAAGAATCAACAAGCGGCAGTGCCTGATATTGCTCATGTGTATAATGCTCCGGATTGATGCGCGGGTACCGCCATTCAGGATCTGCAGGCGCAATGCAGGGGTTGGACAGGACAGGCAGCGAGCGGTTCCCGCAAACAGCGGCATCCGCAGACTGAACGGCCCGGCAAATGGTACGGAACTTGAACAACAGGGTAAAGCAAGCATGAGGATCGGCATACCGCGCGAGGTCAAGCCGCTGGAAGGCCGTGTTGCACTCAGTCCCGAGGCCTGCTCCACGCTGGTACACCACGGCCACGAGGTGCTGGTCGAGTCGTCCGCCGGGGTCCTGTCCGGCTACGCGGACGCACAGTATCAGTCCGCCGGTGCGCAGGTCACGGCCGATGCGCAGGCGCTGTACGCGGGCGCCGAACTGGTCGTGAAGGTCAAGGAACCGGTGGCCGCTGACCTTGCGCACTTGCGCAGGGATCATTTGCTGTTCTGCTTTCTGCACCTGGCCCCGAACCCGGAACTGACCCGGCAGCTGCTGGAGATCGGGTTGACCGCCGTCGGTTTCGAAACCGTGGAGACGGACGCTGGCCAGTTGCCGCTGCTGGCTCCCATGAGCGATATCGCCGGCCGGCTCGCGGTGCAGATCGGTACCCACCTGCTGCACCAGCCGCAGGGTGGCAAGGGCCTGCTGCTCGGCGGCTTGCCCGGCGTGGGTCGCGGTCACGTGGTGATCCTCGGCGCTGGCCATGCCGGTGGCAACGCCGCGGCCCTGGCCGCCGCGGTCGGTGCCGAGGTGGTGGTGTTCGATCCCCGTCACGACCGGCTGGTGGCCATGCGTGCACTGGGCAACAACGTCACCGCGCTGTATCCGTACCAGGACCGGTTACACCACGAGGTGGCGCGAGCGGACCTGCTGATCGGTGCCACGCTGCAGACCGGCACCCGCACGCCCCATATCGTCAGCCGGACCATGGTGGCCAGCATGCAGCCGGGCAGTGTGGTCGTGGACATCTCGGTGGACCAGGGCGGCTGTATCGAGACGACCCGCCCCACCACCTACGCCGCGCCCACCTACGTGGAGGAAGGTGTGCTCCACTTCTGCGTCACCAACATGCCCGGGGCGGTTCCCCGCAGTGCCACCCAGGCGCTGTCCGCGGCAATCCTGCCCTGGACACTGCAGCTGGCCGCGGGGGGCTGGGAACAGCACGCCCCCCTGCAGCGCGCCGTCAACGTGCGGGGCGGGGAGATCATCCACCCGGCATTGCGCACAACACTTGATTGATGGACAAAAAAACAAATAGAATCCATCGATTGCCGATACAAGCTGTGAAAGAGGTTCATTTTGGGACAGGCACGGCGTAAAACGGAGACCAAAGCCCGGTTGACATACCAGGTGACCCGCGGCCTGCGCGAAGGCGCGTTGCTCATCCTTGGTGCGATCGCCATCTTCCTGCTGGTCTCCCTGGCCAGCTATTACCCGGGCGATCCCGGCTGGTCCAACAGCGTGGAAGTGGCGCGGATCAGCAACGCCGGCGGGCTGATCGGTGCCTTCGTGGCGGACGCCCTGTTGTCCCTGCTCGGCATCCTGGCCTACCTGTTCCCGGTCATGATCGGGTACAGCGGGTGGCTGGTCTATCGCGGCGACACGCCGGGCGGTGGCATCGATCTGCACGTGCTGGCGGTACGCTGGGCCGGCTTCCTGCTCACGGTCGGCGCCGGGTGCGGACTCAGTGCCCTGGAATCCTCCGCCCAGAGCGGCCTGCCGGCCGGCTACGGCGGCGTGCTCGGCCATGTCATCGGCAGCAACCTGGTGCATGTGGTCAGCCCGGTCGGCGCCGTGCTGTTCCTGCTCGCGCTGTTCCTGACCGGCGTCACGCTGTTCACCGGGATCTCCTGGCTGGCGGTCATGGATTTCATCGGCAAGTACACCCTGACGCTGGGTGAACACGCGTATGCCTTCGTCGGCCAGATCCCGGAACAGATCGCGGCGCGGCGCGCCCGCAACGAGCGCAAGGAAGTGGTCGAGACCGCGCAGAAAAAGCTCGCCGCGCGCAAGCCGGTCCGCATCGAGCCGGTAATCGAGCGACCACAGGTCAGCGAGCGCAAGGAACGGGAACGGCAGGTACCGCTGTTCGATCCGCCGGCCGACAGCGAACTGCCGCCGCTGGCGCTGCTGGATGAACCGCGCGCGTCGCAGGCCGGTTACTCCGACGCCGCACTGGAGGCCATGTCGCGGCTGGTGGAGATGAAGCTGCTCGACTTCAACATCGAGGTCGAGGTGGTCGCGGTCAACCCGGGGCCGGTGATCACGCGCTTCGAGCTGGACCTCGGCCCGGGCGTCAAGGTCAGCCAGATCACCAACCTGGCCAAGGACATCGCACGCGCGCTGTCGGCCATCAGCGTACGCGTGGTGGAAGTGATCCCCGGCAAGTCGGTCATCGGGCTGGAGATCCCCAACGAGAACCGCGCCCTCATCACGCTGGGCGAGATCCTCAACACGCAGGAATACGAACAGTCCACCTCGCCGCTGACACTGGCGCTGGGCAAGGACATCAGCGGCATACCGGTCGTGGTCGACCTGGCGAAGATGCCGCACCTGCTGGTGGCCGGCACCACCGGCTCCGGCAAGTCGGTCGGCATCAACGCCATGATCCTCAGCCTGCTGTTCAAGACCCTGCCGAAAGACGTGCGCATGATCATGATCGACCCGAAGATGCTCGAACTGTCGGTCTACGAAGGCATCCCGCACCTGCTCACCCCGGTGGTCACGGACATGAACGAGGCCGCCAACGCGCTGCGCTGGTGCGTGGGCGAGATGGAGCGTCGTTACCGGCTGATGGCGGCGCTGGGCGTGCGCAACATCGCCAACTACAACCGCAGGGTCCGGGAGGCGAACGAGGCCGAAGAGCCGATTCCGGACCCGCTGTTCAAGCCGGAAGAGGCGCTCGAGGGCACCGAGCACCCGACCCTGGACTCGCTGCCGTATGTCGTCATCGTCATCGACGAGCTGGCTGACATGATGATGGTGGTCGGCAAGAAGGTCGAGGAACTCATCGCGCGGCTGGCACAGAAGGCGCGCGCCTCCGGTATCCACCTGATCCTGGCCACGCAACGTCCGTCGGTCGACGTGATCACCGGCCTGATCAAGGCCAACATCCCGACCCGTATCGCCTTCCAGGTGTCCTCGCGCATCGACTCGCGCACCATCCTCGACCAGATGGGCGCCGAACAGCTGCTGGGGCACGGCGACATGCTCTACGTCGCGCCGGGCACCAGCGTACCGGTACGCGTGCACGGGGCGTTCGTCTCCGACCAGGAAGTGCACAAGGTTACCGCCCACCTGAAGGGTCGTTCCGAC
>Ga0307424_1001284_pt1 | contig 13291 bp, 5 predicted proteins | sample SalMarWE160320MG_FD_202157 | JGI IMG/M metagenome (GOLD analysis project Ga0307424, IMG submission 202157) | Salt marsh sediment microbial communities from the Plum Island Ecosystem LTER, Massachusetts, United States - WE1603-20 | ecosystem: Environmental > Aquatic > Marine > Intertidal zone >... | reverse complement strand
AGGCGTAATCCCTAAGCCAAAAAGCCTCATAGCCAACCCCTACCTGTGGTGGAAATGCGGCAGTACCATCATTCATTGTTCGTTTGGAGGCACGTATGATGCGATCTGCTTCTTTCTCCAACCACAAGACGGCGTTATGGAAGCCCTGATCTTCGTGAAACAATATCGAATCAGGTATATCTTGTTTCTCAAATCCCGGACCTTTCCAGGAAAGTCTCAAGCCCAGTCCTCCCAGCATTTGAAAATACTTAAGAACAACTTTATGCTTTCCTTTGCGGAGTGCAACAGCAGCAAATTCTTCCATCATAGAATGCGGCCCATCATGATTGATCAGTTCATGATTATCAAGATACAATACACTGCCGTCATTGGAAGCAAGATAAAAGGTGTATTTCCCATCTTCTGGAATTTTGATATAACCAGTAAATATAAAGGCAAAATTTGTATCCCGCCCCCGATTATTAATATTAAAAGAACCTATAACACCTCTGTCTTTAACTGTTAACTTTTCAATGTTCTCAACTGTAGAAACTTGGCCTTCGTAGTAATCATAAGTTAAGCCTTGCCCTCTACTACCAGGCGCTTCTAAAGATGGTTGAAAGATATTCTTTCCAACATAAGTTGTAATAAGTTCACTTTTACTTTTCCCTGTTGCTATTGCCTGCACCCATAAAGGTGTAGTGCGTGAAATTGTTATTGGTGAATCATATAATATATTTGGCATCTTTCGCTCAAGACTGTAATAAATTTTCGCCTCCTTATCTGGGCAATTTAGTTCAACAATACCACTGCTATCAGTTTTAATAGTTGGTGTGGGTGTTGCATCTCCGTAGACCCAATCTAAACTCAAACGGGTCACCTGGGTGGTTTCTAAACCGACATTATTTGAAGTATTTCCTGCGGCATGGCCAAGGAGGACATAGTCACCGAAAAACTGAATGGCGGTGTAGCAGTACCATCCATTCGGATCATTTTCGATGGTTTTCTTTTTCTCCCATGTTTTACCCTCGTCCCTGGATATTGCCATGCTGAGAGGGGAGCGCTGACCACCATCTTTATGTCTCGGATCATAGTTGTCGTTCCATATAAGCAAAAGATCGCCTGTTGAGGGAATACGCTTGATTGATGCCGGCGAAAGAGGCGACCGAATATTGCTTGGTTGAACCGCGGACCATTGTTCACCTTTATCCCGGGAATAGGAGAGATACTGTACGCCGCATCGGGTACGAATAAACATCATCAAATCGCTGTTTTTTAATTCGACAACTCCCGGCTCTTGCAATTCAATATGATCAGGATTAGGAACCGGTCGAGATTTATACCAGGTTTCACCACTATCATCGGAATAGTAAGAATAAAGCCCATTATTTTCAGTAGATCTGTCAGTGGCATAATAAGCGACCGGAATAATAATTCGTCCATTTTTTAACAGTATGATACGATCATTGTTTATCGTATAGTAGCCGGGTTCTCTGACACACTTGACAGGGGTACTCCAGGTTTTTGTTTCATCGTCAGAGAAGATCATATAGGGATAAAGGTCTTTGCCGAAATTTTTAGCCCGTAGATAGAACAAGGTAATTCGACCATCAGGTAATCGTAAAAAAGAGAGGCCTCCTTCAATGTGTACCACAACATCATCTGATGTCCATGTTTTACCATTATCACTGGAATAACGGGCAACGGTGCAATGGGGAGCATCATCCGCTACGATATCACCGACACCATAAGCGTATAAATATAGAATTCGGCCGTCTTTTAAGCGAATAAAATCACCACTGAAATTCTTTGGATTTCCGGGTCTTGGTTTTAATAGTAAAGTAACCTCTTTACCCTTTTCATCTGCTTTATGATTTTGTTCTGTTTTACAAGAAGTCATTAAAAATATCATAAAAAAAATAGTAACAAAATTAAATCGATTATTGTAAATACTCATCCGTGGATCTCTTTTTTTTATGACTATTTTAATGGTTACGAATACTTAATAAAATAACTTGCTTATTTTTCATTGATCATTTTACAAGGGACTCAGTCCTTTTTCAGGTCTTTGTCCAAACCATCAGTGTGCCACTCCAGCGTGATCCGCAAAAGCGTCATCTTATCCGTGTCATGTTGTGGGCTATGTTCATACAACAATCCGACCGAGCCAACGGGGGCAGTTCAGCAAGGCTTGAATAGGCCGTACGCCCAGGGTATATTGTATTTGCTACAAACCATGTTTTCCCTTCATCATAGCACAGGCGTACCGTCATATTCTCGCGGTTGGTGCTCGCAGGATTCGAAAAGAGCAGACGACTTTTGTCGTCACCATTGGACAACGAGGATTAGTGTCTTTGCCCGCCCGCCTCAGGCGTGGAGCCTTCGAGGCAAAGATTCATGAATAATCCAGAACTATATATCAAGTTCCTGGTAATAGATGAAATAAAACCGATGTCGGAATTTCGGTTTTTTCAAAACAGGATCTACCAACAACAAGCACTTGTACTTTTATTAATTGGATACCGTAAAAGCAATTTTTTTAATTCTAATCTTATTAATTGCTAATTCTGTGTAATCCCCTTCCAGGAATCCGTTCTAAAAGGTGAAGCAGGCAAGCCATCTTTATTATACAAGTTGCCAATGGGGTTTGCCGCCCAGGCATACCGCACCGCTACCGGATTCTTGATTTTTGCGTTAGAGACAACAATGGTCTCGCCATCAATTTTTGCTTTAGCCCAGACAAATTTCTTATCCTTACCGGCAATCGTAAATCCTTCTAAATCTTTGCCGTTTTTTCCTGTCAGTCCCAGACCAACATGATCAAAGCTCAGGCGGATTTCATTTCTTGCAATTTGCATAGATTTATAAATCGGACCGGAATAAGGTATGTCCTCACCATAGATCAGGTGCAGCGCATTGAGGGCCAGCCGCCGCCCTACTTCCTGTTTATTCTTGGGATGAATATCATTCGCATCACCGATATCGATAGTAACCGCCATGCCGGTATTGGGTAAGGAAAGCGCCATCAGCTGTGCCTCACGCAGTTCCGCCCAGTCATCGTCCTGCGGTTCTGTCTGCAGGGGTTTGAAATTGGCCAATTGGACAAACAGAAAATAGAAATCACCCTCCGTCCATTTTTTTCGCCAATCGTTGATCATAAGTGGAAAGAGTGTCCGGTACTGATAAGCACGGCCAGCATTGCTTTCACCCTGATACCATATCGCACCGCGCACGGCATAGGGAATCAGCGGGTGCAGCATGCCATTATAGAGAACTGTCGGCTGGTTTGGATCCTGCGGAGAACGTGGCTTGGGTCCCAGGATTTTCGTATCAAAACCGACCTTGCATAACCATTTACCAGCCAGGGGAATTTGATTTCCTTTTTGACCGGTCAGGAACATCTGGTCGGCCTTACCCCACAGGCCGCCACTGTAGCCGATATCCTGCACATTAACGACAATGACATTTTTTCCAGCCTTAACCAGCGAACCGGGAATTTTATACTCACGCGGTTGATTGGCATCCCGCAGGCTGCCCACTTCTGTACCGTTAAACCAGGTAATATCGATATCATTGATCGGTCCAAGATCTAATTCGCAGGCCTTTCCGGCCATCGCCGGCGGCAGATTTATCTCTTTTCTGAACCACATGATGCCATCCAGGTTCGGATAGCCGGCATTTTCCCAGCGGGTTGGCAACTCCATCGTTTTCCAGTCGGATACAGCCAAATCCGGCTTATTCCAAAGTGGTTTTCCATCTCTATATCCGGCATCGCCAGTCCTGATCTGGTCTTCCCATGCTTTCAGTTCGCTCTGATATTCGGCCATGGTTTTTTGTTCTCCCTCCGGTGCCTTCTGAATAGCGTCAACTTCAGCGGCGAAATCAGGCATTGTCTTTAGGGCACCGGCACTGGTCCAGGCCTCAGCCGGCGTGCCCCCCCAGGAAGTATGAATAAGCCCAACCGGTATCTTTAGATCCTTATATAATTTCCGTCCAAAAAAATAGGCTACGGATGAAAAATCCGGTATGGTGGCCGGACTGCATGGAACCCAGCCCGGACAATTGACAGTATCAAGGGGTACAGGACTTGTGGTATGCTTTACCTGAAATAAACGGATATCGGGATATTCAGCGGCGGCGATTTCCGCTTTGAAGTTGTCAATCTTTCCCCAGCCGGCCAATGGCATTTCCATATTTGACTGTCCGGAACAGATCCATACCTCGCCTACCATGACATTTTTAATAATAAGGGTATCTGCGCCCATGATAGAAAGGTCATAAGGTCCGCCGGCAGGCATTTTATCAAGATATACTTTCCACTGTCCGTCTTCCAATACGGTTGTAGTTTTACTCTGATTATTGATTGCCACCTGTACACTCCCTTCAGCATCCGCTGTACCCCAGACAGGTAGCGTCGCGTCCCGCTGCAAAACCATATTATCACTGAAAAGGGTCGAAACGCTGATGTTGGTCGCCGGATAACTGAAGAATGAACAGCCGGCAATTGTAAAAATGAGAAGTATGGGTATAGAGATTATTTTGAACATTTTCATTATAGAATTCTCCTTATGATTAATATACATGAATTGCACGCCGAAATTTTCTTTTCATAGGGCGGTGCCCTATGCTTTTGCTACCGCCCCTTTGGGGCTAATCTAGGATCCATTTTTCTTTTCCGGATCCGCTTGGTGCGGAAATAAGTCGTCTAGAGGCGACTCTGCCAGTTCGATCAAAAACCGGCTGAGACGGTCAATTACCAGGTCAAGGTATCTCCGCCCCTTTTCAGCTGTGGCTTTTGTCGGATTGGCAGTAGCACAATAGCTATTCAAACGTTTAAAATTCCGGCTGGTTTTCACCCAGCCCTGCTGCAGTGCCTCAAATCGATAAGGAGGTACAATGATAGCGCCTGCCTGTGCCAGTTCCACCAGCTCCGGATATAAAGCCAGGGCGACTGATGTTTCCATCTCTCCGGCATGATCCTCCGGATACTCAAAAATAGAATCATAATGATCAAGTCCGCTTTTCCACCAGTCCGACTGGAAAACGTGTACTTGCATTTCACACTGAATCTGGCGTATCAAGGGTGTGAAATCATTGCCGCCATGACCGTTAATAATAACTATTTTCCTAATGCCTTGTTTAAAAAGAGAAGTGACGATATCTCTTATCACCCTGTCCAGGCTTTGCTGCGAAATATGTATCGCCAGTGGAAAATCAAGCAGGTTACAATCCACACCAAAAGGAATGGTAGGCAGACAAATAACCTTTTTTGTCTTTTCCCAGGCCCGGCGGCTACACTGTTCCACGATATAGGTGGTATGCAGCATATCCTGCCCCTCAGGCAGATGCAGATTATGAGGCTCGATGGCCGCCGTCCCTAAAACCGCCACTTCAGGTTTTATTTTTTCCAGACGCTGCATATTTGTTTTAGCTAAATTCCATTCTTCAATCATATGATTCACCTATGCATTAATAATTATATGCCATAAAGCCGGTAAAATTTCTTATTCCTGTTTAAGCAGAAGAGTATAACGGGCAATTTCCCGCCGGTGTATTTGAAACAGTTTCAGATCGGTAAACGTATGCCATATCCGACGGTCACCTTCTTTTAGATAATCTCTCGCTTCCACAAAAGCGGCATCCGACAATTCCATGATATCCGTCAGAGCCAATCTTAAATACTTTTCAGCCTCCGTTGCTAAATACTCGTTTTTAACCAGACGGCGGTTTTCTGTTATATAATGTTCAAGTAAATTTATAGCCGCAATATCCTCCAGACCATCCCGGACTGCCTCCCAGCGCAGGCTGGAAACCGGTTTTATGCCCGGATAGACGAGCGCATATTCGTCATTAATACTGCTGCCGGCAAACCAATGATCCTTATTGGTCTGACTGTGCGTCCAGAAACCAATTCCATCAAGTTTAAAATATTTGGCCCGCCAGGCATTAGCCCGGTTGTAACGCAACGGTGACAGTGTTTTTACATTGGAAACGCATTCATACGACCATACCGGATGGCCGGACTGCATGATTCTTAGCATACGTGGATCGTGGACCAGCAATCCGCTTACCAGACGCATATTCGGACACCAAATATCAAGATAAGGTACTATCTGTTCAAAATCCATTAAACTCAGCGCGGGTACAGGATCAGTGTAAATTTGGATTTTCGGATCGGCCTCCCGGAACAATCTGGCTGCCTCAAGAAAAATGGGGACGTTTTGCCCGTAATGTAAACCAGGCTCGTCCAAAGGATACATGGCATAATCTTTATACGTCCAGCCCTTCTGTCTGAGGTGGTCGCAAAAGGCACGGATATACATGATTTCTGCTTTACGTTTTTCAGCATCTGTCCGTGTACCGGTAAATTCTATCGGGGGTCTGGACAGTTGAAATAATATGATACCCCGCCCTGTCAGCCGTTCAAGTTCGGCATCCAGACTGGTCCAATCAATTTCGAATTGATTTGACGGCCCATAACCCGCCTTTGGAATCGGATGCCGTGGAAAAACATCCACACCATGCCGTGCCATGTCGGCTAAGACACTTTCTGTATGATCAGGAAACCACTGGTTAGGAACATAATCCCATGTACATAAGGTAAGCGGAAACTGCTCAGGAATTTTTAAGTTAATGACATCAATTTCTATAGTAAATTGTACCGTGTCGGCAGCACTTTTTAAGGGAATAATATTAATTTCCGCCTGATAAGCACCGCTCTGTGCGCCACAGGCATCTACATTCACAATCAATTTTACACTCTGATTCGCAGGTATCGTGACAATACCCGCTGAATTTACTTCAGGCAGGGCATCAGGTACGAATTCACCGTTAACCGAACCGACGGGTATCACCTCATGCAGTGAAATTTTTCCATGAAACGGATGACCTGATCTGTTTTGCGGCTCCGCTATGAGACAACGAACCTGGTTCGGTTTACTGCTGGTATTGGCTACAACCAGTGCGCCTGCCTCTGTTTCATTAATATATACAGGATTCAGGACAATCCTTCTGGCATTGTCGGCCGGTAACTCCCGCCTGATGGGTACCAGCCGGTCAGGATCAAAATCAGCACAGGCAGTCGTTGACCAGGCATTAAAAATTCCTGTTGAATATTGCGGCAGCGGATTTAACTCTTCAGGAAAACTTTGCCAGTGTTTATCTTCAACCAGGTTTTGTTTGGTATCACGGACTTCTGCCTTCACCGATTTCACCTCATTAGTTGAGCGAACCGGTAATAAAACTTCAATCTGCGACCGCGCAGACACGCATCCTGTGATTATTCTTTCATCACGGTCAGTAATTATTTCGGTATTTACAACGATGGGTGCAGCTGCCTGATTGTGGACAATGAGCGAAGCGGGCTGCCCGGCGGAAAATTGTTCTTTAAGCGCTAGTTCAATTTTCTCAGGCACAGCCGTTTCACCATAGGGTGATGTCGGGAATCCCGGCCGCAGACGGAAAGCCAGCATGCTGGCAGTCATAAGAAGAATATCATGCCGGTTACTGGCCGGATCGAAAAAGGATAATGGTGAAGAGTTGATCGCTCCACTCAAACGGACATCATCAACCAGAAAACCATCTTTATCGAAAACATAAAGATGCTGCGCATAGGTGGAAACCAGAATTTCTTTTTCACCGTCCCCGTCGGCATCGAAAACAAGCGGAATGCCACGCCCTTTGGCCCTGTAGTGGTTTGTCCAACGCAGATCACCCGTGATATCGAAAGCATACAGGCTGCCCCAGAGACCGGTACAAAGGATCAGAGGAGAGGTATCTATCCGCGGATAGAATGAAATAAAGGTATTCACCTCATCATGTATCTGTAACCGCCATCGTATTTTTCCTGAAACATCCAGACCAACCAACATGCCGCTTTTCGTACCGCAGACAATGATCGCGGTATCATTAAAAGTAACCGTCCCCGGTTGTGTAGAGATCTGATCTCCGAGATCCGTCTGCCAGAGACACTGTCCATTTTTATTCAGTGCGCAAAGACTTGTTCCGATTGGTGCAAGGATTAAGGTACTGTTTTTATTTTTCATCGTCTGCAAAGGGACTGTACACATACCCTCTGCAAATTCTGCCTGCCAGCCTATACCTCCCTTTTCACTCAGACAGGTTACCGTTCCGGATTTGTCTCCATAGCAAAGAGCCGTACCTGAGTTTGTATCAAAAACCGCCGGCAGCGCATATCCCCATACAGTTTCGGCCGGCAATTGAAATTTAAATACGATATTGAAACGGTCATCCACAACGACCACCATGCCCTCAACACTGCAAAAAACGATACGCGGGGCCGGGTCTTTTCTGAAAAGGACCGGTCTGGACGTCCAGCGCCCGGCAGGCAACTGAAAAACCTGACCGTCCTGACCGTCAGCGAGTGGTTGGCCATTCAGGTCCCATAGAAGGACCTGTCCACCGCGGTTGACGATAATAATTTCATCCTTGCCGTCTTTATTAATATCTGTCACCAGCGGTTCACGCTCTACAGGCCACTGGGCGGTTGTTTTAACCCACTCCAATTCCATTGTCCAGCCTGATGATACAAGTGTGGCGATGAAAACCAACCGGCTAACATTAAAAATTATATTGCCCAAGTCCTTCCTCTTTCTGAATATATACTTGAACATTGACAATTGAAAAATGACCATTAACCAAGCATCATTTCCCGGATTCGTTCCAATTCCTGTTCTATCTCCTGAACGGACAGGTAGCGGCTCCATCGTTTTACTTCTTTTCCCTTCATAAACAATAATATCGTAGGTACGGCGAAGATCATATATTGTCCTCTGAGAAGCGGGCAGGATTGTATGTCGATATATTGGAAATCGATATCTGTGGATCCTGCAATTAATTTCTCGATCTTTGGACGTAGTGTTTTACAAACAGTGCAGTCCGGTTGAGAAAAATAGGTAAGAATAAATTGGTTTTCATATATCCTGTTGAGGATTTCTTTTTCCGTCATTGGCTGCTCATATATGCAAATTAGTGATTAACTCAACATCAAGGGGTGCCACTGAAATGCGTTTGAGGATCCGTTCTTCACACTTGATCGTATACTCCTGTATTTTATCCGTTAAATTCCATATCAAAACCGCATGCGCTGTCGGATACCAGGAAAACACAACGGGGGTGTCTTCTTCTACAAATGGTGTTTCTTTTAAACCGGGTACGATGCTGCTTTTAAATTTATACAGATCGTCCAGATTTTCTCCAACCTTGATAAACGGCTGAGCAGCTGTACCGGCTTCAGGGTGTATAATCAAATTGTCAGCAACCGGGCGCAGTCTCCCTTGCGAAACAGCACCGGCATCCTCATCGGAAAGAAATACCCAGCCATCAGCCGGCAGCTCTTCAACAATCTCAAAGGGGATACCGAGTGCAAGGAATAAGCTGAAGGGCTTATCTTTCCCAACTAAGCGGCTGTCCCACCCCCAAAAATGTTTGAAAGGTCCCCTGGGTTTATGTCCGGCAATTATTTCATGAAAGGCGGCACTTTTTTTCATTGCCGGTCCAAGAATAGGCCAATGCGTCACAGGAAAAGGAAACAGGCCGCTCATGAACATCGTATTGCGTACATCGGCGATAAGCGAGACAGTAAGTTTTGCTGCCATGTTTATTGCAGATAGTTTATTGGCGGGATAAGCTGTAGTTTCACTGTAGGCAAGATCAGGTTGAGTAAACCGGCGATGAAAGAGCGCGCTGAACAATTCATCTGTTTTTCCCTTCGCATGGCCGAAAGACTTATCGTCAAACATCAATTCCCCTACCCGAAAAGGAACCTGCCGGAATCGATCGAGTGGAATACCGGCCTTTTCTGCTCCGAGGTACATCACCATAATTCCCAGACTTGGTTCCGGTCTCACCATTTGAAGTCTGATAAACATATCATAAAGTTTATTACAACAATAATCTATCCAGTTACGGAGAATGAGCGAGGGGTTTCGATTAGTAACATCATTCAGCAGCACTGTCCAGTCAGATTTTCCATAACCATACAGATCCAGAAATTCTTTCCGGCAATTATCACAGAAACATCCGCCAATCTGGCCGGGTGAACGGGCGAGGCGGAAATCATCATCGAGAAAAACCTGTCTGAATCCCCTGTTCGTGATCTCACTTAATGCGTGTACATTTTCTTCTACCGCCGGCGGATGGATAGAGGTTCCGGAGTATTTCTTTCCGTCAATTAAACAGGCATTTTTCCAGTGTACCGGCGGGGTGTTCAAATCATTTCCCTCCGCCAGACCGATCGAGGCACCCGGATGTCCCAGGGGAACATTTATTACATGAACCTGAAAACCCTGATTTCGAAGAGCCAGTGCCTCTTTTTTCAGCTCATCCGGCTCCAGATACCAGTGACCATATAAAAATCCCCCCAACCAGATATCGGTCACGCCCGCGGCTTTAATCAGTGATGGCAATTCAGGGTACTCACGCATCGCCTGCGGCTGCAAACAGATATGAAAACGGCGGATCGATGACGGACTTTCCAGAGCCAATAATGTCCCCAGCATCGGACGATAAGAGCCGAGAACGATTGTGGATTTAATTAACCAACCGATGAAATCCCTGCGGTTGATGCCGGGTTTGTTTATTTTAGACATTTCCCACATAGATTCTAAAACATTTGCAGAAGGAGGTTTATGATTTTATTATTTATGGTTTATCGCCAGGTATTTTTTCAGAAAGAGCGGAAAATAAAACTCAGTCTTGATCCTCGATAGTGACTTTCCATTCTGTAAACTCAACAGAATATTGTACATTATCGGAAGATCCGGCTGCCAGGCCAAGATCAATGCTCTCCTCGATACCAGGTATTACTTTTGACTGACGCCTGATCATCCAGTTATGACCATCTAAACTGATATAACCGGTAAACCGGTTACCATGTCTTTCCAGCCGTATCCAGATAGGTGTCGGTGTATTTTCGGGAAGATTTTCGCTGTTTGCTTTGTGCATGCACCCATCCCCAAATTCGTCATAATTGATACCGGCACGGCCCGGGGTACTGAACATCAGGACTGAACCTTTGCTTCCTCTTTCAACATCGAAACTCTTACTAATGTCATCGCGCACAAAAAGACCGGCTCTGAACCATTGGTTCGTTCGGTGCTGGAAGGACACGATTTTTACTGTTGAGATAAAATCACCCCTTACTTTTTTCAAGTATACCGTAGCATAAGCATCCTCTGCATGATAAAAATCCCATCCGCTTGCCTTAATTACATAGCTGTTCTCTTTTTGAGATACTTTTACTTCTGCCGGTTTTGCCTTTGGCGAGATGTAGGTCAGTAAATCCAGCTGGCGGATATCCAGATCTTTGCCTTCCATAACTTTGAGCGGTCGCACATCACTATTCTCGATGCCGATAAGGAAATCACCGGTTTCCGGCGTAAGGGAGAAGGAAACATTGGCGGACGCATAATTTTCCAACTCGATCTGCTGCTCCGCCACTTTCCTGTTATTCGCGTATAACGTAATCATCTTCTGCAACTTTCTGTTTTGTAAATTCGTTGCCCTGGCTTTCACCTCCACGGCTTCGCCCGAAAGTAGTCTGTCTTCTGACAGTTGCAGATCATCCACTACCAGTTCAGGTGCGTTGCCAGTGACGGTTATAATCTGCGGTTCCGTTTCGGCTATGGCAATCGCCTGCTTGCCGGCATCATTGAGCCGAAGAACGAATTCGACCGTGCGCTTGTTATTTCTGATCACCGGAAAGGGTTTCGATGTTGCAATTTTTCTGTTTATATAGAGTGGTATTGACGCCACACCTGAGCTGCCATGATTATAAACATCGGCCAGTATTTTTACCACCGAGCCTGCCTGTAACTGCTTTCCCGCCGGTTTTTCTTCAAACATAATTCGCAGGTTTGAACAGCTGAAATCAGGATCCCCTTCGATAAACGGCTCCGGCGGATTTATAGGGGACTCGATCACAAAATTATCTGAATAATCATTATCGCTCAGATAGGTCCCGCACGTCTTCATATCCCCCTGTTCGAGATCATAATAAATATTATTTTTGACCGTCCACCCGGTGGACATGTTATCAAACCAGAAGGCAACATTATCGCTGAAAAAACCGCGATGAACACGATGTATAAGATTGTTGCGTACGATGGAGTTAAATGACATCCCATTTACGACAATGACGCCTGCGTCATCGGCATCATGCTGCACATCTTCAAAATGATTATATTCAATCAGATAATCACCACTCAAATTGCCTTCCACACCACCACCACCACAATTAAGCGTATAGGGTCTTCCCGATCGTATAAAGTGGTTACGTGAAATTATCGTATGCGGTGCGTTTACAACATGAAGCGTAATACCACCATCGCCTAGTCCACATCCATCAAAAACATTGTGATTGATTGTTGTTTCTCTGGTTATCTGGATCAGCTTTCCGTTTTGCATGTCATAGATACCTTTAACAGCAAGGGCACCCTGACCCAGATCGATAAATTTATTATTAAAAATAAGCGTTTGATAACATCCCAAACCGACATTCATGCCAACCCCTTCACAAGCCCGCAGTTCAGTCTCGGCAAATTCACAGTTGTGTGCATATTCCAGGGAAATAGCCACGCAGCCGGGGGTCGGATCATAGTAATGAGGAAAATCTCTGAAAGTCTCCTTCGCGCCTTCGATGTTTAATCCATAAAATCTTAAATTTCGAACCGGTTTATTTTCCTCACCTTTTATCACGATCAGTTGCGTTAATTGCGGTACGGAAATGTTCAATTTATTGGGATCACTCAGATCCCTTTCAGGCAGATAAATGATCTCCTTTTTAATTTTATCATAGAACCATTCACCCGGCTGATCAAGCAGTTCCCTGACATTCTCGATATAGTATCGCGGCGGTACCACGAGCAGACCATTAAAACCATTCGGACCGTCTTCCGGTGTTTTCAGATAGGCAATCTGGTTTTTCTCATCAATGTTGGTAATTGAATTATAGGCTGTCCGCCAGCGCAGCAGAATGACAATCCGGTTATCCTGCATATCGCGCCATGGCCTGATATCGCCGCTTTTATAAGGAATCTCTGATGTGGATGAGGGTGTCTTCCGCAATGTGAAATAGTCCTGGTTCGGTGTTCTGGCCAGCGTTTGCGTCTTACCATTGGCAATTAGGGAAGAGACCTCCCCATACCGATAAGGTGCAATCCATTCTTTTCCTGCTTTTTTCCAGCCGGTTAACTTAACAGCACCGGAAATCACGGGCTTTTCACCCGGGTAGGCAGCATAAGTTACATAGTTATCACGCAAATGGTGCCATTCAAATGCACCTGACGGCAAA
>Ga0307424_1001283_pt1 | contig 13303 bp, 16 predicted proteins | sample SalMarWE160320MG_FD_202157 | JGI IMG/M metagenome (GOLD analysis project Ga0307424, IMG submission 202157) | Salt marsh sediment microbial communities from the Plum Island Ecosystem LTER, Massachusetts, United States - WE1603-20 | ecosystem: Environmental > Aquatic > Marine > Intertidal zone >... | reverse complement strand
CGCCGCGTCGCTCGTCGATGCGGGCGTCACCGCCAATGCGGTCACTGTCGCCGCGCTTCTTCTCAGCGTCGTCCAAGGCGCGTCGATTGCACTTGTCCCCGGTGCCGTGCTGCCGCTGCTCGTGCTCCCGGTGACCTTGTTCGTGCGCATGGCGCTGAACGCGATCGACGGGATCATGGCCAAGGAGCACGGCCAGGCGACCCCGCACGGCGCCGTGCTCAACGAGCTGTCGGACGTGATCTCGGACGCGGCGCTCTACCTTCCCTTCGCGCTCATCCCCGGGGTCAGCGCAGGCCTCGTGGTGCTGGTGGTGGTGGCCGGCCTTATCAGCGAGATGGCAGGGGTGCTCGGTCCGCTCCTCAAGGCGTCGCGCTGCTATGACGGGCCGCTGGGAAAGAGCGACCGCGCCTTCGCCTTCGGGCTCCTCGCCGTGCTCATCGGCATCGGCTTCGCGCCAGGCCTGTGGACAAGCATCTATCTCGCCGTCCTGCTGGCGCTGTCGGCGCGCACCGTAGTGAACCGCGCGCGCCGCATCGTCGCCGAGGCCCCATGACCATGGTCTTCGGTCTGCCCGAGCATGTCGTCTATGCCACCGCCGGGGTGTGGGCGCTGCTCGTCGTCGCCTCGCTCATCGTGTGGGGCTTGCGTCTGCGCGGACCCGCCGACCGTTACGAGGAGTTGGTACGCCGCACGGAGTCCTGGTGGTGGATGATCGGCGCGTTCACCTTCGCCATCGCCGTCAACACGACGGTGGCCATCGTCTTCCTCGCCTTTGTCTCGTATCTGGCGCTGAAGGAATATCTGTCGCTGATCCCCACACGGCGCATCGACCGCGGGCTCCTGCTGTTCGCCTATCTCGCCATTCCCCTCCAGTATTATTGGGCGGCGATCGATTGGTACGGCATGTTCATCGTGTTCGTGCCGGTGTGGCTGTTCCTGTTCTTCCCGGCGCTGATGGCGTTGCGCGGGGACACGCAAGGCTTCTTGCGCGCGGTAGGCACGCTCTCCTGGGGGCTGATGCTGACGGTGTTCGCCTTGAGCCACCTGGCCATGTTGCTGGTTGGGGGCGAAGTCTATAATCCCGTGGCCGGTGGCGTCGGGCTGCTGTTCTTCGTCGTGGTGCTCACCCAGTTCAACGACGTGGCGCAATACACCTGGGGCAAGCTCATAGGCCGCCACAAGGTGACGCCCAAGGTGAGCCCGAAGAAGACCTGGGAAGGGCTTCTCGGCGGCGTGCTGACCACGGTCGCGGTCGCCGCATGCCTGGGGCCATACCTCACGCCCATGGATTGGCAATGGTCGGCGCTTGCCGGAGGGGTGATCGGAGTGGCGGGATTCCTCGGCGATGTCACCATCTCGGCGGTGAAGCGCGATCTCGGCGTCAAGGACACGGGCGGGCTGCTCCCCGGTCATGGCGGCATTCTCGACCGGGTGGATAGCCTCACCTACGCGGCGCCCGCCTTCTTCCACTTCTTCCGCTATTTCTTCACGTCATGAGGCAGCGCCTATGAGCCGGAATCCGTTCATCAGGCTGTTGCGCTTCCTGTTCTTCGCCGTGGTGGTGCGGGTGCTGATCCTGCTCGCGCTGGGTCTCACCGTGCGCAACCGCGAGCGCCTGCCGAAACACGGGCCGGCGGTGCTCGCCGCCAACCACAACTCAAACCTCGATGCGCTGGCGCTTATGTCGTTGATGCCTTTGCATCTATTGCCGAAGCTGCGCCCGGTGGCTGCGGTTGACTATTTCTTCACGAGCAGAGTGCGCGGCTGGTTCGTCACCAACATCATCGGCATCATTCCGGTGAAGCGCGGCAGCGGCAAAGAGGGCGGCAACCCGCTTGAGGCTTGCGAGGAGGCGCTCGACCGCGGCGAGATCCTGGTGCTGTTTCCCGAAGGCTCCCGCGGCGACCCCGAGACGCTGGGCCCGCTTAAGAAGGGTATTGGGCATCTGGCCTGCGCGCGGCCGCACGTGCCTATCATCCCCATCTATATGCACGGGCTCGGCAAGGCGCTGCCTAAGGGCTCGACCGTGCTGGTGCCGTTCAACTGCACGGTCCATGTCGGCGAGCCGCTTTACGGCACGACCTCCTACAGCGCCTTCGTGGTCGAGCTCGAGGCGACCATGGCCAAGCTCGGCGCGCAGGAGAAGCCGCCCGCCTGGGAGTGATCTCAGCCGTTGGTGAAGGGATCGCCGGCTTGTGCCAGCGCCAGGATGAAGCAGGCGCAGGCCGCGAGCGCGGTGATGGTGCGCACATGGTTCCACGCGCCCCACGACGCTTGATAGCGCTTCCAGAACTCGCGTGCGTCCTTGGCATCTGGCGTAGCTGCCATGAGCGCATTGTTGAGAGGCAGGTTGCGCATCATGGTCACGGGGAATGTGCCCGTGAGATAGAACAAGCTTCCCGCAAGCAGATAGCCAGCGCCGGGCTTCGCCCAGTGCAGGATCGCGGCGCCTGACAGCACGGCGCAGAGCGCCGCGGTGCCGAAGAACAGGACGAGGAAGACGGGGCTCTTGATCGCCGTGGTGATGGCTTGCATGGCGACGATGCCGCGCTCGGCCGAGAGGCGGCCGAGCGCCTTCATCAGATAGGCCGAGAAGGCGAAGAAATTCCCCGCCAGCAGTCCTGAGCCGAGCGCCGCGAGAATCGTCACCACGAATATCAGTTGCTCCACCGGCGTCTCCCCTATCCGACCTCGACGTCCCTCCAGAAGCCGACGCGGCCGGCGACAGGCGCGAGGTCGCCGCGCGGCGCCTCGTAGATCCACGCTGCGCGCTCGTGGCGCGTGCCGTCGACGAGCACGTCGTAAAACTGGACGCCGTGCGGGCAGGCCAGGTCGGACTGCGCTCCTGGCACCTTCTCTAGCCATTCGAGGCGCACATGCGCAGGCGGAAAATACGCATAGTGCGTCGCGTGCCCGACATCGTAGGCATGCACGACGTTGTCGCTCACAGCGATCACCTTGCCTTTGAGCACGGCTTTCATGGAGGAGGCTACTGCCCCCAGCCCGGGTTGTTGCACTTGATGCCCTTGGGCGCGGTCGGGGTGATCGCGCCGGTCTCGAGCGAGATCTCCCAAGCGCGGCGCACGTCGCCCCACCATTCCTGCTCGTCGGGGCCTTTCGCTTCGCCCATGAAACGCAAGGTCGGGTCGTCACCTTGCGTGCAGGAGATGACGAGCTCGAGCCCCTTGCGCGGCGGGGGCACGATGATGGCGTCCGTCACCTCATAAGTGGCCGATGACGTTCTCGTGTCCGGCGCGCTTTCGCGGCTGGTCAGCACGAGATTGGTGCCGTCCTCGCGCTGATATTGACGAATCCAAATAGGCGGCGAGACGAGGCCACCGCCGTAGTCCAGCCAATCCTCGACCTCGAGGTCGCCGGTATAGGACTTGCCGACAAAGCTCTTGGCGAAGTCCGCGTCGGCGTTCTCCTCCTGGGTCGGTGCCTTCGGCTCGGCGAGGGCGACACCTATCGCCAACGCGCCGGAAAAGCATAAGGCGGTTAATGACGTGAAGATGGTACTGTGCATCAAGCGCGTCCCCTCAAGCTCCCTCCCCTAGGGGCCGCCAAGTCTATCCACAATCGGGGCAAAATTCGTCCCTAAACCCTCCGGCCAGATGTCCCCGTCCTCCCTCCATCGCTCCTGGCTCATGGCCGTGCTGACCGCCGGCGCCGCATTGTGCCTCGCGGGATCGGGGCCGCAGGCGGCGCCGATCCCCGCGTCACCCACGTCCTGCGATACGTCCCACCTCGCGGCCATGATCGGGCAGATGATCATGGTCGGGTTCCCCGGCAAAAGCGAGAAGGACAAAGGCGTCATCGCCGCGCGCCGCCAGCTGGCGGACGGTGTGGTCGGCGGGGTGGTACTGTTCGAGGAGAACATCGGCACCCCCAAGCAGCTCAAGGCGCTCACCGCCTATCTCCGCGGCGCGCGTTCGAAGCCGGTTCCGTTCATCGCCGTCGATGAGGAGGGCGGCAAGGTGCAGCGTCTCGACCGGTGGAACGGCTACAAGCATTTCCCGTCGGCGGCGAATGTCGGGCGGAACCCGAGCTACGCATCGCCGGAAGCGGCGGAGCGTCTCTACGCGAAGATGGCGAAGGAGCTGGCGGATGCGGGCTTCAACATGAATCTCGGCCCGGTCGTCGATCTCAACCTCAATCCCCGCAACCCGGTAATCGGGGCGCGCGGCCGCAGCTTCAGCGCCAATCCAGATATCGTCACGGCGCAGGCCACGGCCTTCATCGAGGCGCACCGGCAAGCGAACGTCGTCACCGTGGCCAAGCATTTTCCCGGTCACGGCTCCAGCACCACGGACAGCCACAAGACCTTAGCCGATGTCTCCAAGACCTGGCGCCCGATCGAGCTGGAGCCGTATCAGCGTCTCGCCAAAGCGGGGCTGCTCGATGCGGTGATGATCGGGCACCTCTATCAGCCGCGCTTCAGCGACATGGAAGGCTTGCCGACGTCTCTGTCGGCGAAGACGGTACGCGCTCTAAGGGAGAAGAGTTGGATCGACTTCGACGGCGTCGTCATCAGCGACGACATGGAGATGGGCGCCGTGCGGGACATGTTTCCGCCGGAGGAGCTCGCGGTGAAAGCGGTCAATGCCGGCACCGACATCGTCATGTTCTCGGGCGTCAAATCGCACGATCCGGAGCTCGGCGTGAAGATCCACGCCGGTCTTCTCAAGGCGGTGTGCGAGGGACGCATCTCGCGAACCCGCATCGAGAAGGCTTACGGCAAGATCATGCTGCTCAAGCGGCGGCTCGAGCAGAAGGACCTCGCCGGCAAGTGGTGAGGCTAGTGATAGGCGTCGCTCGAGGGCGCTTCCCACAGGGCGTAATACGAGTACGCCGTGTAGCCCAGGATGATGGGCAGCAAGGGAATCGCGCCGTACAGCATGAAGAGCTGCGACTTGGGCGCGGCGGCGGCCTGCCAAACGGTGATGTCGGGCGGGATGATGTAGGGGAACAGGCTGATCGCCAGCCCGATATAGCAGAGCAGGAAGATCGCCGTGCCCCAGAGGAACGGCGCGTAGCGCTGGCGCTCCTTGATGGCTCGCCACAGGGCGAGGACGGAGAGCGCGGTCAGCAGCGGCACGGGGCAGAACATGATGATGTTGCCCGGCGAGAACCAGCGCGCACCGATATTGGGATGAAGCAGCGGCGTCCAGATGCTGAACACAACGATGAACAGGGTGACGGCGATGAGCGCCCAACGCGCCACGCCATAGGCCCATTCGCGCAAGGCCTCGTCGGCCTTCATGATGAGCCAGCCCGCCGACAACAGCACATAGCCTGAAAGCACGGCGATAGCGGTGACGACGGAGAACGGCGTCAGCCAATCGAAGGGTCCGCCGGAGAACTGGTTGTTGGTGACGGCGAAGCCCTGGACGAAGGCGCCGATGGTGCCGCCTTGCACCAGCGCGGCGACGATCGAACCGCCGGCAAAGGCGAGGTCCCAGGCCCAACGGTGCTTGGTCGCCTTGAAGCGGAACTCGAAGGCGACGCCCCGCAGGATCAGCCCCAGCAACATGAGAATGAGCGGGATGTAGAGCGCCGGCAGCATCACCGAATAGGCGAGCGGGAAGGCGGCGAGCAGGCCGCCGCCGCCGAGCACCAGCCAAGTCTCATTGCCGTCCCAGAACGGCGCCACGGACGCCATCATGGCGTCCCGGTCGCGGTCCGACGGCGCGATCGGGAACAGCACGCCGAGCCCGAGATCGTAGCCGCCGAGCAGCACGTAGAGGAACACGCCGAGCGCCAGAATCGCGGCCCAGACGAGCGGCAACAGAATGGGGAGCACCTGGCTCATGTCGACGGCTGTGGCTGTCATCTCATGATCCTCATGGATTCCCTGCCGCTGCCATGGGTCTGTGGGACAGGTCCGCCTCTTCCTCGCGGGGCGGCGGTGGCGCCTCTTCGGGGCCACGGCCCACGAGCTTGGCCATGTAGTAGATGCCGGCACCGAACACGATGCCGTAGACGAGAACGAAGAGGACGATCGAGGTCAACACGCTGCCGCCGGGTACCGGAGACACGGCGTCGACGGTGCGCAACACGTTGTAGACCACCCAGGGCTGGCGGCCGACCTCGGCCACGAACCAGCCGGAGAGCACGGCGATGAAGCCGGCCGGCGTGGCCCAACTCATGAGGCGAAAGTACCACCGCGTGGTGAAGAGCCGGCCCATCAGCCACAGCACCGCGCCGATCAGCCCGAGGGCGATCATGATCAGTCCGATGCCGACCATGATGCGGAAGGCGTAGAACGGGATGATGGGGTCGGGGCGATCGTCGGGCGCAAACGACTTCAGCCCCCGTACCTCGCCGTCCCATTCATGGGTGAGGATGAGGCTGCCGAGATCGGGGATGGCGACCTCGTAGAGATTGCTCTCGGTCTTGGGATCGGGGACGGCGAACAAGATGAGCGGCATGTCGCGGCGCGTTTCCCAATTCGCCTCGACCGCGGCGATCTTTGCGGGCTGATACTTGAGCGCGTCCAGCCCATGCTGGTCGCCGATGAAGAGTTGAAGTGGTGCGAGCCAAAAGATGAGGCTCATTGCCATGCCGAGCATGACGCGCCCGTGAGGCACGCTCCTGTTCTTCAGGATGTACCAGGCGCCGATGCCGCCGACCACGAAGGCGGTGGTGAGATAGGCAGCGGCGACCATGTGGGCGAAGCGGTAGGGGAAAGACGGGGTGAAGATCACCTTCCACCAATCGGCGACGTGAAGCACGCCTTGAGCGTCGACGGTGAAGCCTTGCGGCGTCTGCATCCAGCTATTGGCGGCGAGAATCCAGAAGGCGGAGATCAGCGTGCCGGCCGCCACCATGCAGGTGGCGAAGAAGTGCACCCATTTCGGCACCCGTCCGCGGCCGAACAGCATGATGCCGAGGAAGCCGGCTTCGAGGAAGAAGGCGGTCAGCACCTCATAGGACAGAAGCGGGCCGATGACGTTGCCACCGCGGCGCGACAGCTCGCTCCAATTGGTGCCGAACTCGTAGGACATGACCAGGCCGGAGACGACGCCCATGCCGAAGGACACGGCGAAGATCTTGGTCCATTGGCGGGAGAGGTCGGCGTAGACCTGCTTGCCGGTCTTGAGCCACAGCGCCTCGAGCACCATGAGCCAGGCGGCCAGGCCGATGGTGAAAGACGGAAAAAGAATGTGGAAGGAGACCGTGAAGGCAAACTGGATGCGCGAGAGGAGAAGGGGATCGAGCTCGTGCATCGTGCGTTTCCCACCTGCCCAGTATCAGGGCCGCCACCAGGACGACTCATCATTTTGAAGGCAAGACTAACCGGATTTGGCCGCGGCGGCCAGGAGGTGCATCGACGCATCCACCTTTGATTTTTGTCAGGTGCGGCGCATTGCGTCGAAGGCTTGAAGCGCGCGGGCGCGGGCAGCCGTATGCTCCACGATCGGCCTTGGGTAGGTGCGTCCCAGGGCAACGCCTGATTGCGCGAGGAGACGCTCAGGCGCGCCCCAGGGCGCGTGAATGTCGGGGGCCGGGAGCTCTGAAAGTTCCGGAACCCATTGGCGCACATAGTTTCCGTCGGGATCGAACTTCTGAGCTTGGAGCACGGGGTTGAACACGCGGAAATAAGGGGCTGCATCCGTGCCGCAGCCCGCGACCCACTGCCAGCTCGCGGCATTGTTGGCGAGGTCGGCATCGACGAGCGTGTCCCAGAACCACGCTGCCCCCTCCTGCCAGGGGAGCAGAAGGTGCTTCACCAGGAACGAGGCGACGATCATGCGCGTCCGGTTCGGGATCCAGCCGGTCTGCCACAGCTGGCGCATGGCGGCATCGACGATGGGGTAGCCGGTCTCGCCGCGCTGCCAAGGGCGCAGCGCCTCTTTGTCGCTGCGCCAGGGAAAGCGCGCGAACTCCGGTCGCAAGGGTTTCGTCGGCATGTCGGGGAAGCGGTGGAGCAAATGGGCGGAGAACTCGCGCCAGCCAAGCTCGCGCAAGAAGGCCTCGGCGCCGGTTCGGATCTTGCCGCGTGTGCCTTCGCTTGCGTGGCGCACCGCCTGCCACACCTGGTTCGGGCTGATCTCGCCGAAATGGAGATAGGGGGACAGACGCGACGTGGTGTCGTCATCGAGATTGCTGCGGTCGTCGGCGTATGCGCCAAGGCGGGTATCGATAAAGTCCGCAAGGCGCTGGCGCGCGGCCTTCTCGCCCGGTTCCCAGGTCGAACGCAGACCGCCGGCCCAGTCCGGCTTGGTGGGGAGGAGCTTGAGGTCATCGCGCTTTTCGCCGTTGGCTTTGGCGAAGCGATCGAGCCTCGGGACTTTCAGCGGCGCGCGCGGCGCAGGCGCTGCGAGGCACGCTTTCCAGAACGGTGTGAACACGCGATAGGGCTTGCCGCTGCCGGTGGCGATCTCGCCCGTCGCGAACAGGAGCTGTCCCGGATGGAGATGGAGCTCCGCATTCTTCGCTTTGCAGAGTGCTGCAACCGTCGCTTCGAGCTTCGCGTCCCAAGGGTCATAACCGCGTGTGGCGTGAATGGCGGCGGCTCCGGTCTCGTCGAGCAAAGCGGCCAGCACTTTCGGGGCTGGGCCCTGGCGCAGGACAAGAGTGCCGCCGTGCTTTGCGAGCGATCGGTCGAGCGCGGCGAGGCTCCCATGAAGCCACCAGCGCGAGGCGCCGCCCAGGCGGAATGCGCCCGGCGTCTCGTCATCGAGAAGGTAGAGAGGCAGGAGGGGCGCGCCCGACGTCGCGGCGGCGGTGAGAGCGGCGTGATCGGCGAGCCGCAGATCGCGGCGGAACCAGACGATGACGGGCGCTTGCCGCGTGGCCATGCGTCAGTCTTGCGGCGCCGTGGCGGCGAGCGCCGCTTCGTGCAGCTCGTAGGAGTCGCGGCCGAAGCAGCAGAACACCACGCGCGCGATGCCGGGCACCTCGGGAAGCGTCTCGCGCACGGTGCGCGCGGCGATGAAGGCGGCGCGGTCGGCGGGGAAGCCGTAAATGCCGGTCGAGATGGCGGGGAAGGCAATGGATTCGAGGCCGTGCGCCGCGGCGAGCTTGAGAGAATTGCGGTAGCAGTCGGCAAGCAGCCTGCCTTCGCCCCGCTCGCCGCCGCCCCATACCGGCCCCACGGCGTGGATCACATAGCGGGCCGGTAGATCGAAGCCGGGCGTGATCTTGGCCTCGCCGGTGGCGCAGCCGCCGAGCGCGGCACACGCGTCGGCCAGTTCGGGCCCGGCGGCGCGATGGATGGCGCCGCAGACCCCGCCGCCAGGCGCCAGCGCCTCGTTGGCGGCGTTGACGATGGCGTCGACATCGAGCGTGGTGATATCGCCTTCGATGGTGTCGATCCGGGCCGGCATGGGTCTATTGCAGGCCGGAACGGGTTGGCGATCAAGCCTCTACGGGACGGCTTGACGGGGAGGGGAGATGTTATGTTATATCATCTCTCATGAATGCGGCCCATCATCACGACACGCCCAGGCTCTCGCGTAATCAGAGCGAGATCCTGAGTTGCTTGCGCAAGGCGGGCGAGCCGATGAGCGCCTATGCCATCCTCGACCGGGTGCGGAAATCAGGCATCGTGCATCCGCCGACGGTCTACCGGGCGCTGAACGACCTGATGGAGAAGGGCATGGTGCACCGGCTCCAGTCCCGCTCGGCCTTCGTCGCCTGCGGCCATGGCGCCTGCAACGGCAAGTTCGCCTTCGCCATCTGCCGCCGGTGCGACAAGGTCGTGGAGATCGCGCTTTCCGACAAGGACCAGGCGGCGCTCCTTGGGCTTGCGCCTGACGAGATCACCCCCGAGCAGGTGACGGTCGAGATTGCCGGCCTCTGCGAGGACTGCCGCGAAGCGGCCTAACCCTTAAAGGATCGATCGCCAATGAGGTCGCCTGACGTGATGGAGCGGCACCTTCGCTCTGCGCCCGCCCCCAGTGCCTCACTGCTGCGCGCTTCGGTGACGGCGCGGCTCGGCATCGTGGCGGTCGCCGTCGGCCTGCTCTGGCTCGCGGTTCTATGGGCGCTGTCATGAAGACGACCGCGCCCGCTCTCAGCTTTCATAATCTGACACTCGGTTACGACCGGCACCCGGCGGTGCATCACATCACGGGGGACGTTGCGCGCGGCGCGTTGCTGGCGATCGTCGGCCCGAACGGCGCGGGCAAGTCGACGCTGCTTAAAGGCATTGTCGGCGAGCTCAAGCCCCTGAGCGGCAGTCTCGATCTCGACGGTCTCACCAAGCGCGACATCGCGTATCTGCCCCAGGTCATCGAGATCGACCGCTCGTTCCCTATCTCCGTATTCGACTGCGTGGCCATGGGGCTGTGGCACAAGATCGGCGCCTGGCGCGGGCTCGATGCGCGCGGGCGCGACGCGGTGATCCACGCGCTCGCCACGGTGGACCTGGTCGAGCTCGCCGACCGGCCCGTGGGCTCGCTGTCGGGCGGCCAGTTTCAGCGCGTGCTGTTCGCGCGGCTTCTTCTGCAAGACGCCGCGGTGATCCTGCTCGACGAGCCGTTCCGCGCCGTCGACACCAAGACCGTCGCCCATCTCATCGCGCTGATCGAGCGTTGGCACCATGAGGGGCGCACCGTGCTCGCGGCGCTTCACGACATCGAGCAGGTGCGCGCGCATTTCCCGAGGACGCTGCTGCTCGCGCGCGAGGTCGTGGCCTGGGGCGACACGCGCAAGGTTCTGACGCCGGCCAACCTCACCAAGTCGCGCCAACTCACCGAAGCCTTCGACGAGCACGCGCATGTGTGCGAGCGCGACGAGGAAGAGGAGCACGAGCCGGCATGATCGACGGCGTGGTTCAGCCTTTCGTCGAGTTCGCCTTCATGCGCCGGGCGCTGGTCGGCTGTCTCGCCATCTCGCTGACGGCGCCGCCGATCGGCGTGTTCCTGGTGCTCAGGCGCATGAGCCTGATGGGCGACGCCATGGGCCACGCCATTCTGCCCGGCGCTGCCATCGGCTACGTGCTCGCCGGGCTGTCGCTGTTCGCCATGAGCCTTGGCGGGTTTGCCGCGGGTCTGGCGGTGGCGCTGGCGGCTGGGCTCGTGGCGCGCTCCACGGTGTTGCGCGAGGACGCAAGTCTCGCCGGCTTCTATCTCATCTCGCTCGCGCTTGGCGTGCTGCTTGTCTCGGTCAAGGGCAGCAATGTCGATCTCCTGCACGTGCTGTTTGGAACGGTGCTGGCGCTTGACGACGCGGCGCTCATCCTCATTGCCACCATTGCCACGGTGTCGCTAGTCACGCTCGCGATCATCTACCGTCCGCTCGTGCTCGAATGTTTCGACAGCCAGTTCCTGCGCTCGGTGAGTCCGCTGAGCTCGCCGACCCACCTCGTGTTCCTGGTGCTCGTGGTGCTCAATCTCGTGGCCGGCTTCCAGGCGCTGGGCACGCTCATGGCTGTCGGCATCATGCTGCTGCCGGCCGTGGCGGCGCGGTTCTGGGCCGAGGACGTGGCGGGGCTGATCGCGGTCGCCGTTACGTCCGCCTTCGCCTGCAGCCTCACCGGCCTTCTCGTCTCTTATTACTGGAGCGCCCCCACCGGGCCCGCGGTGATCCTGTCCTGCGGTGGGTTCTATCTCTTGTCGATGCTCGTCGGTGTCAGAGGCGGCGTCGTCTGGGGGCTCCTGCCGCGCAAGCATCTCGAAGCCTGATTCCATCCAAGGAGTTGCGTCATGCGGAATCGTATCTTTGCTCTCATAGGGGCCACGCTTGTCTTGCTCGGAATGTCAGGGGCTAGCCACGCCGCCGACAAGCTCAAGGCCGTTGCCTCGTTCAGCATTCTTGGCGACATGGTGAAACAGGTCGGTGGCGACCGCGTCGAGGTTACGACTCTGGTCGGCCCGAACGGCGATGCCCATGTGTTCAGCCCGACGCCGGCCGACGCCAAGATGCTCGCCGGCGCGCAAGTGTTCTTCGTCAACGGCCTCGGCTTCGAAGGCTGGATGGACCGGCTCGAGAAAGCTTCCGGCTTCAAGGGCGAGCTCGTGGTGGCGAGCAAAGGCGTCAAGCCGCTCACCATGGTGGAGGAGGAGAGCGGTGGATCGGAGGTCGTGACCGATCCGCATGCCTGGCAGAGCCTCGCCAACGGCAAGATCTATGTCGCCAATATCCGCGATGGGCTGATCAAGGCTGACCCGGCGGGCAAGGCCGTCTACGAGGCGAACGCCAAGAAATATCTCGCGGCCATCGACAACGAGGAGAAGGCGGTCAAGGACGCCATCGCCACGCTGCCGCCGGCGCGCCGCCGCATCATCACCTCCCATGACGCCTTCGGCTATTTCGCCAATGCTTACGGTCTCGAGATCATCGCACCGGAAGGCGTGACCACCGAGAGCGAGGCGTCGGCGCAAGACGTGGCCAAGATCATCCGCCAGATCCGGGCGGAGCACATTCCGGCGGTGTTCATCGAGAACGTCACGGACCGGCGGCTGCTCGATCAGATCGCGCGGGAGACCGGCGCCAAGGTCGGCGGTGTGCTCTATTCGGATGCGCTATCTCCGCCTGACGGCCCGGCGCCGACCTATCTCGACATGTTCCGCCACAATATCGGCGCGCTCACCGCCGCGCTGTCGTCGTGAAACGCGTGAGGCGGCGTGCCTGACGGGCGCAAATGGCTGTGGGGTGTCCTTGCGGCCCTGCTGGCCGGCATTGCCTACGCGACGCTAGGGCCGGAAGGCTGGCAAATTCGGCTCGGGCTCCCCTACCTCGTCGAGCACTTTCTCGCCTATTTCACGCTGACGACGCTGGCGTGCCTCGCCTGGCCACGGCCTCTGCGCGTGGCGGCGGTGCTGGTGCCGCTCGCGGTGGCGCTCGAGGCGGCGCAAGGGCTGACGCCGGACCGGACGCCGGACCTCGCCACCGCGCTCAGTGCCGCGGCCGCCGTCGTAACCGCCGCGCTGGTCGCAGCCTTGGCTCTGGCGTTGTGGCGAAAACGGCGGAAACCCTAAGGCTCTGGCCCCCTGGCGCGGCCGTAACAAATGTGATGTATCCTTGCGCCCATGGAGATCAGAGCACGGAAGCATACGGTCCCGGTCAGGATCGGCGGCGTTGTGATGGGCGGCGGCGCTCCCATCGTCGTCCAGTCCATGACCAACACGGACACTGCCGACGTCGAGTCGACGGTCGCGCAGGTGGCGGCGCTGGCGCGCGCCGGCTCCGAGCTCGTGCGCGTCACCGTGGACCGCGCCGAGGCCGCTGCTGCCGTGCCGCAGATCCGCGAGAAGCTCGATGCGCTCGGCGTCGACGTGCCGCTGATCGGCGACTTCCACTATAACGGCCACACGCTGCTCGCCGCGCATCCAGAGTGCGCGCAAGCGCTGGC
>Ga0307424_1001282_pt1 | contig 13327 bp, 15 predicted proteins | sample SalMarWE160320MG_FD_202157 | JGI IMG/M metagenome (GOLD analysis project Ga0307424, IMG submission 202157) | Salt marsh sediment microbial communities from the Plum Island Ecosystem LTER, Massachusetts, United States - WE1603-20 | ecosystem: Environmental > Aquatic > Marine > Intertidal zone >... | reverse complement strand
CCCCAGTTCCGCCGGCACATTCTCTGCTTCCCCCCACCATCCTCCCGCCTTGCCTCTCGTGGACCCGCAGCCTACCGTGCCCCCCAGGCCGACACGGCGGTTGCATTTCCTATCCCTGCGATTCGACGACGCGAAGCCGAGCATCGCGGTGCCGTTCACGTCGTCGCGCTTCGGGTCACTGGCCAGCTTCGGTGCTCAGGCCTATCCCAACACCAAGAAATGGTATGGCACCAGCGGTAACAGTTTCGTGGCGGTGGTGGAGTTCGGCGACAGCGTGCGCGCCCGAGCGGTGACGGCGGGGGGCGAGAGCGGCGACGTGAGCTCGCCACACTTCAATGACCAGGCCGAGCGGTACGCCACGGGCAATCTGAGCACCGTGTACTTCTATCCGTCGCAACTCACGGGGCACACCGAACGGGTATACCATCCGGGCAGTTGACGGGCGTCCAGACCCGGGCGGCCGCTGCCGCGTCTCCGGGGAGGGTTCCTCGTCGTATTCATGACCCCATCCTCTCAAGGTCTGGGGTCTCCGGCAAACCCGGCGCGGTTCAACGCTCAACTCGGCGCCGTGTCCTTCCTGCACCGCTTCGGATCGGCCCTCAACCCACACTTCCACTTCCACCTCGTGGTCCTCGACGGCGTCTTCGCCCAGGTCCCTGACGGGACCGCCCGCTTCCACGAGGCGACATTGCTCGACGCACGCCACTGGCTCGACCTCCAGCGCGTTGTTCAGCGCCGCGTGCTCCGGCACTTCTGTAGGCACGCCCTTCTCGACGAAGCCGACACCGAGGGCATGCTCTCCTGGCAGGGCTCCGGCGGGTTCAGCATCGATGCCGCCGTCCGCATCCCGGGCGACGACCGTGCCGGCATCGAGCGCCTCCTGCGCTACTGTGCCCGACCCCCGTTTGCCCTTGAGCGCCTCCATGCCATGCGCGGCTCGGCCTCACTCGCCTCGCCCGAGGCCCGGCTCCTCTATCGCTTCCCGAGGCCCACGCCCGACGGACGCACCGAGATCCTGCTCTCTCCCCTCCAGCTCCTCGAGCGCATCGCCCGGTTCGTTCCCCCGCCCAGGATGCACCGCCACAGATACCATGGCGTGCTCGCCCCCAACGCACGAGCCCGATCGGCCGCCATCGCCATCGGCAGGCCTCAGCTGACGCCGCCCCCACCCGCCGAACCCCAACGCGCACCGCCCGATCCCGAACCGCCTCGGCGCTCCAGCCCCGCTCGGATCCGCTGGGCCGTGCTCCTCGCCCGGATCTACGAGGTGCTTCCCCTCCTCTGCCCCGCTTGTGGTGGCCAGATGTCCATCCTCGCCTTCCTCACCGACCCGCCCGTCGTCTCCGCCATCCTTCTCCATCTCGACCTCCCCCACCGACCTCCTCCCCTATCTCCCGCGCGCGGCCCGCCACAGGGTGACTTCTTGCTCGACCAGACCGCCGCCTTCGACCCCGCGGACGCCGACCCGGACCCCGGCGTCGAGTTCGACGAGTCCCTGCCTGCCGACCTCGACGACTGACACCCCACGTACCCCGCCGCCCATACCTCCATCCCGATGGCCTCCCTGGCCATCACCACCCAGCAAGCCCCTGCTCTCCAGCGCTTGCCCGCTCCTCTCCCATCGGAGCCCTCCAGCTTGCTCCCCGGCTACTCGCTCCCTACCGTGCTACCGTGCCTTTTGGCCCCTACGTGCGGTTGGATTTCCTATCCCTGCAGAGCATTGGATCGATGATGGCGGGGTTGAAGCACCACCGGTGGCCATCCCACCAGGGCCATCCGTAGAGGTGTCGGTACCGCACCAGCCGAAGTTGCTCCGCGAGCGTCCTGGCGGACACGCCGCGCGCGTGGCTGACTGTGGCAATCCCGGGCCACGGCTCTTGCGAAGCATCTTCGCGCGGCGGCTCCACGACGTCATCGGCGGTGGCATCGAACGCCGCCCACACGCACTCCTCTAACACCGACGCCGTGGTAGCCGGCAGCTTTGGGCGAATGTGGCGCAACACAGCCGCGACGGACTTGCGAGGGGAGCGTGCGGCGCGGCAACGCAAGGAGACGTCCTCGGCGAGCGGGCGAAGATCAGAGGCCGTCGGGTCTTCGGGAAGTGCCGCAAGGCGCTCCGCTAGGTGGGGGAAGCGTGGCATCGGAGGTCAGAGAACTTGAGGTCGGGCTGGAGGCAGATCGGGCCTGGGTGGAAGGGGGCGGTGATCGGATTCCCCGACACACTGAGTGCTGGAGCTTCCGATCCGCCGTCAAGAGCATGGGGCCTCGGGCGGTGTTACCGCGGTCGCGGAATCAGTCCGGGCTCACACACCAGCTCCTGCACGTCCTACGTACATGCCCGGAGCACTGGAGATTTGGTGCGGGCCTTTTCGGTCAGCGTTTCTTGGCTTGGAGAGCGAGTTTCGAGGCTTCGGTGACGTAGAAGGAGGCAATTGGCGGGAAAAGCAGCTGTGGCTCGGCCGGACAAGCTCCGGCGGTGCGTCGGAAAGCCGCGGCGAGATTGACTTCTTGAGCCACCAATTACCTCACAGGGTAGGGAGGAACTGCTGGAGTCGGACTCCATGGCACAGGGGTGGTCATGCTTCCACACCGCCGTCCAGGGCGCCTGGCGTAGAGGCTGGACTGGCCGGACCCGTCGCCGCCTCCCGCTCCTTGCGCGGAGGGCGCTGTCGGGCCTCCACGGGGCCGAAGACGGGCAAGCAGGGGTCGTTCGCCGCCTCGCGTGACGCGTCACATTGGCTGGTGATCTCTTCTTAGATCGGCGCCGGAAGCCAGGCGCAGCCGGGGAGGGCCCCGGAGACGCTTGGGCGCTCGGAGGGTGGGGCGGCTTCAGCCTCCGGCGAGGCCAGGGCCTCGTGCTCGAATGCGTTGGCCATCCGATCACATTCGTGCGCAGGGCGCCCCGCTGACCGAGCTCGGTCTTTCCAGGATCTCGTCACGACTGCGACCTTCTGGACGATGCGCCCCGCATCGGCCTTACTCAGCCAGGTACGGTCCTTCTTCATCGCCTCGAACCTGAGGGCGTCCGAGCGAGCGCGGCCCGATAGGCCCAGTACGTAGTCGACCTCGGCCAGAGAGCGCGGCGTTCGATCCTCCCGCTGCGCGTACTGTTCGGAGGCGGGCCTTCGGGGCCGCGGGTGTCGACGTGGAGAGGCAGAGCAGCCTGAATGGCCCCGAGCATCTCGGCGAGGGGCTGACTACAGTCACAGTGGTGTCCACAGGTCCACACCGCCGTCAAGTGGTGGCGGCAACGTGTGCAGAACAGTCCGGCCAACGGTCTTCAGCTTCAGCGACAGTCGGGTGTCAATGCCAGGCGGGCACGCCCACCGGGTGCCGAGGCTCGCATCGCCTGATCGGATGGAGAGCGGTTGTTCGGCTCGGCCTGCGGGAGCCACCGAGCTGGATCAGGTTCCGGGGGTCACCTCACACCGGACGTGGTACCGCCCGCGAGGTCCTCACCCGAGCCTACTGCCAGATCATCGTGAAGGAGGTGCTCCTCCGCTTGCCCGCGCTGCTTCCCTGGCGTCCCGGGGTGTTTCGAGAGGCCCTCCTGAATCGTCATATCGATCCCCAGTCGTTCCAGATCGCGGCTATCGGGAACGACAACAAGGTGGCGTATGGGCCGGACGGGTCCATCAAGCACCTCAAGACGGATAGGAAGTCCAATCGCCTGTTGGGGCCGAGAAGCACGGTAGGGAGCGACGTGGCGGTGAGCAAGATGGAGAGGTCGGGCAGGGGAGGGGCGGGCAAGGTCTGGAGAGGGAGCGTGGTCGAGGGGGATGACCCGAGGGGCCGTCGGGATGGCGTTGTGGGCGGTGGAGTACGCCGCGTGTCAGTCGTCGAAGCCGGGAGGCAGGGACTGATCGAAGTGGAAGTCGGGCTCGGGCTCAGCGTCCGCGGGGTCGAAGGCGGCAGTCTGATCGAGCAGGAAGTCGCCTTGGGGCGGGTCGCGGGCTGGGGAGAGGGGCGGGGGCCGGTGTGGGAGATCGAGATGGAGGAGGATGGCGGAGACGACGGGCGGGTCAGTGAGGAAGGCGAGGATGGACACGGGGCCGCCGCACACGGGGCAGAGGAGCGGCAGGACCTCGTAGATGCGTGCGAGCAGCACGGCCCATCGAATCCGCGCGGGGCTTGGGCGCCGCACAGGCTCGGGATCGGGAAGGGCAGGGAGGGATTGGGCCGGGGCGGGGTCCACCGGTGGGGGTGACTCTGCCTTGGGCCTGCCGATGGCGATGACGGCCGATCGGGCTCGCGCGTTCGGGGCAAGCACGCCGTGGTACCGATGGCGGTGCATACGGGGAGGCGGGACGAATCTGGCGATGCGCTCCAGGAGTTGGAGGGGGGAGAGGAGGATCGCGGTGCGCCCATCGGGCGTGGGCTTGGGGAAGCGATAGAGTAGTCGGGCCTCGGGCGAACTGAGCGAGGCCGAGCCGCCCATGGCGTGAAGACGTTCGAGAGCGAAGGGGGGCCGGGCACAGTAGCGCAGGAGGCGCTCAACGCCCGCCCGGTCGTCGCCTCGGATGCGAACGGCGGCGTCGATACTGAAGCCGCCGGAGCCCTGGCGGATCGGGAGGCCGGCAGCCAGGAAGGTCCTGGGGTAGCTCCGGGGCGCCGGTATGCTACGCTCCGCCTGCGACCGAAAGACGCAGATTGCGGACCAGGAGGCCTCCATGCCTGACACGCCCGGCGGCCCGCGAGGTGACGTCGCCCGCGCTGACGGTGACGGCGACGTCGGTTTCTTCCGCCGTCGCCAGGCCGCAGATGGCGTATCGCCCGTTGACGTCGCTCCGGGTGGTCTTCGAGTCCCGCTTGCCTCGCTCGTCGGTGAACACCACGGTGACCGACGCCTTCGGCAGCGGCGTGTCGGACGCAACGTCGTAGACATACCCGGCGACCGCGGCGGTTTCGTCACCCAGGTGGTCGGCGCAGACCGGTCGCCGCGGAATCGACAGCCGGACGTCCCTATCAACGTCCGACCGGATATCCAGGGGGCGGGGAATGACCGGAGAACCCAGCGCATCCGCGCGACCGTCGATGAACGCGATCTCGTCCTCGCCCTCCGGGACGTGGCCGAACGAGAATGTCCCATCCCGGCCGGTTCGCGCCCACTGTCGCGCGCCTTTCAAGAAGACCATCGCCCCGGCGAGCGGCGCGTTCCGGGCGCTGTCGAACACGACACCCCGCACGGTCACCGGCCCTCGTCGAGCCGGTCCCGGCTCCGAGATGAACCGGACCTCTGCGCCCTCCTCCTTCACCTGGACGCCCCGGCGCCTGGCTCGAATCCGCGCCTCCATCGATCCGTCCGTGGGGCGGGACTCACCGGCCAGCCGCCCACTCCCCACCGCGCCCGAAAGCTGAGGCATGCGCAGCCACCACCGGCTCACTATCCACCCCCCGTGCTCGAGCCTGCGAAACTCGACCCGGCCTCCGAAGGGCTCGAGTGGGATCTCCACCGCGTAGAGGTGCCGGGTGAAGGTGAACTCCAGGTACCGTAGCTCGCTGTTGGCTTCATCCAACCACAACACCCCGGCGATGTCGGGCACGCCGTGCTTCACCAGGGGCTCGAAGGCGAGCCCGGCCAAGCCCTTCTGACGCCCCTTCCCTTCTTTCACCTGGAAGCAGTGGGTTGCCAGGAACTCGTCGGAGAGCAACGTCGAGGCGTCGGGGCCCAGGTACTGATAGCTGTCCCGCTTCAACTCCCGGACATACCCCAACTCGGCCAGCCGCCCGGCGGGCTCACTCCGGAAGGGCGTCCCCGCCATGCCCGATGTCAACCAGGCACGCTCGTTGAGCAACTCCAACGACGTGATGTCGAGGGTCTGCTCGTAATTTCTCGCCTGATAGCCGAGCCCCTGCTCCTGGAGCCAGGTGGTGACCGAAAGGGCCTTCCTGGCCTCTTCCCAGAGGGCGTGGGTCTTGTCACCGGCTCCCTCGGGAATCCGGCAACGTCTCTTGCCCGACGTGACCAACCCCTCCAGCTCGATGGCCTGGACGGGCACGGACACGGTACGAACCAGCGTCCGGCCCACCACCAGCTCCAGGGGAGGCGACACTGTGTCCTCGTAGCCGATCCGCTCGACGCGGAGCGTGTAGGTCCCGCCGGCCGGCGCCTGGAGAAGGAACGCGCCCAAGCTGTCCGTCAGCACGGCGCCCTCTCGCTGGCCGGATTGCCCGAGGAGCAGGACGAACGCGCCTTCGATGGGCGCCTTCGTCGCGTCCTCCACCACCTGCCCCCGCACCACCTGCGCAGAAACCTCCGACGAAGCGCAAACCGCCGCTAGGCAGGCGATGGCCGCTAGGTGGAGGAATCGTCGGGCCTCCTCGGCAGCGTGCACTTCCGCCCATCTGCATTTCATCGTTCGAATCCTCCCCGGACCGGAAACCTGTCATCGTCGTGCGAAAAAGACGCCAACAATCGACGTACCGTCGGGAGGTCGGCGCTTGGACACCGCTCCAGAATCAACGCGACGATGCCTGTGATATTGGGCGCGGCGAAACTCGCGCCACCTACAGGCGACAGTTCGCCCGAGGGTCGACGCACCGACTGGCCATATCCAAGCGCCTCGCACTCGAGTCGGTTGTCCGCCACATATCGATACTCGAAAGGACTGCCGAAGCGACCTGGCATCACTCCGATTACGCAGTCGAACGACGCTGGAAGGCTCATGGCCGACCCGTGGCCCGCCGCCACGGCAATGCTACCCCTCTCCAGCGCGCGCTGACAGGCCTGATATAGTGGCCTGGCGTATTTCCCGTCGATCGTACCGAGACTCATATTTATCAGGGGTATCGACTGCCGGCTCGCCCAGTCAATCGCCGCGAGCAATAGCTCAACCGATGTTTCAAGGTATTGTCCGAATACCCGCAGGGGAACGATTGTGGCGTTCGGCGCCACGCGGAGTATTAGCTCGGTGCACGCGGTGCCGTGTCCAATTCGATCGTGATCATCGGAGGACTCTCGGAGCCTGGGAGGGGAATGGTGATCTGCGAATCCCCTTCCACGTTCGATCCGAGAATCATTCATATCCCTGTTCCAGCCGCTATCGAGTACGGCGATCCGTACCCCCCGTCCGGTCGCACCCCCCAGTTCCCGATCCACCCAACCGGGTGTGGAAGGGCGGGAATCTCCCGAGGAGGCCGTCGGATCCGTCACCTTCCGCCTCCCCGTCCCAGCGTCTCCCACAGGAGCCAGAGCAACCGGGTGGCCCGCGTCACAATAAACACCTCTGCCGAATACCCGCGTCGGAACTCCGTCGCCGCAAGTTCGCGCCCGACGCGGTCTTCAGCCTCTACCGCAACCACGACCCTATATCGGGTAGCCCCCTCCACGACGGGCTCGTTGGCCACGGCGGTTACGACGCCTTTCAGTGGCTCGCGCTTTTCCGGGTGGAGCGCGTCTACTTCCACGAGGGCGTGATCGCCCGTCCGAATCCGTCGCACGTCTCTCTGGTCAATGCCCATGACGACCTGCCATCGACCCGGTTCCGCAACTTCGAGAAGCAGGTCGCCGGGCACCACCGCCTTCCCTAGCAGATCCTCCGGACGCTCCGTTAGGACGACGCCGTCGTGTGGGGCGTACAGCGTGCGGCGCTTGAGGCGATCCCGGTGCAGCCGCAGCTCGACCTCCAGTGCCGCGCGCTCACTTTCGAGACGCGCCTCCTCGATGCGTTCCGCTTCCAGGAGGTCTTTTTTCGACACCTCAGCCTCGAGGTCCACCTCGCTTTGCCGCACGTTCGCGATCACCATGTCTAACGCAACGTGACTGCCGAACGTGTACGATTCGAGAACCTCGTCGATCGGTGTCTCAATGTCATACTGGGTGAGGCGATCCCGTAGTTCGGCGCGGCGCGTGACGAGAGCCGCCGACGCCCGCGCAATCCCCTGCTCCTGCATCTGCATCTTGAGCGGGGCTGTGCGGCGATTCCGGTTGAGTTCGAGTTTCTTCTGGGTCAAACGCTCCTGGAGCTCTTGAGCCGATGCTCCCAGGGAGAGCGTGTCCAGGCGGACCAGGGTCCTCCCGGCCACAACCGCGTCCCCCGAGCGTATTTCGACCGCTTCCACCAGCCCAGGCTCCTTGGAGCGGACCGGCCACACTTTCGCCGGCTCCAGGACGCCGACACCGGCCACTGTTACCTCGGTGGTAATGGCGAATACGGCCCAGGTACCCGCAATGAGCGCGGCCAGCAAAGCAATGAGCAGCGCCTTTCCAAGCTGATCGACGAGTCCGAATCCGCGATCCGCCTCGTGGAACACCGGCAGAATGACCTCTCCAGGGTCGGAAGGGTCGTTGTCCCGGAAACGAAAAGGACGACGACTCATTCGCCGACCGCACCAAGAGAGGTCTCGAAGTTCACGGTGGGGTGCGAGCCATGTAGCTCTCGGTACCACAGGTCGGCGCGCATCAGTTCCGGATGAGTACCCTGAGCGCGGACGCCACCTCTCTCAATCAGGTAGACCCGTCCCGCCCGGTGGGCCATGGACGATCGATGAGTGACACAGATCACCGTGCGGTTCGCATACCACTTCAGGACTCCGTCCAGAATGTGTTTCTCAGTCGGTCCATCCACGTTCGACGTCGCCTCATCGAGGATGAGGACGGGCGCATCCTGGACGAGCGCACGAGCCAGAGCCAGCCGTTGTTTCTGGCCACCGGAGATGCTCGCACCCCACTCAGCGATCGGTGTGTCATAGCCGGAGGGAAGCATGTGCACCCATTCGTGGAGCGCGCACGTTTGCGTGGCCTCCTCGACGGTGGACATGTGAATGTCCGACCGACCCATCGTGATGTTCTCCCAGACGGAGCCCCGCAGCAGTGCCACGTCCTGCCAAACGACCGCCAGGCTTCGACGGTATCCCTGCAACGAATAGGAGGCTACTGGACGGCCGTCGCAGGCAATCGATCCGCGGTCGGGGTCTTCAAGGCGAGTCAATAGGCGCAGCAGTGTGGACTTTCCGGCACCACTCGGCCCCATGATGACCGTAATCGCTCCCTCGTCGAAGACCATGTCGACGCCGCTGAGTACCGGTCGATCACGCGCGTAACCGAACGACACATCTCGCAGGGTGAGCCGAGGAGGACGAGTGAATGCCGGGCGCGGCCGCTCGGTGTAGGCCTCCGACGGATCCTGCTCCGGAGATTCGTCCAGGTACTCGAACATCCGCCAGATGTGCACGGCCGACTGCTGAAACGTCGAGAACAGCTGTGCTATGCGCATGAGAGGCGCCGCCAGGTAGCCGAGGTATCCGGTGAAGGCGATGTAGGCCCCCAATGTCATTCCTCCTCTCAAGATCAGACGCCAGCCCACCAAGGCGACCAGCGAACTCCCGAGAACCTGCAGGATCGAGGTGAGCCCGTTGATCGAGGCCTCGGTGCGACAGGCCCTGAGCTGAGCGTCCAGGGCCGCGCCGGTCTCCCGCGTGGCTCGACGGAGGATCTCCGGCTCGAGCCCCATGGCCTTCAGTTGCCGGGCGTGGCTGAGGACCTCCACGTGGAGGGCAGTGAGGTTCGCCTGGGCCTCGGAACTCAGTTTCCAGCGCTTGCGAAGCGACCGGCCGGCCACTCCGACCGCGGCAGTCGTCATGGGAAGGGTGACCAACGCCACCAACGCCAGGCGCCACTCGAGCCAGATGAGAAACGGCGGTACCAGGACCAGATAGATGCCCTGGAAGAAGACCGTGTTCACGATCTGAGACATCATCGTCAGCGAGGTCCGTGCGTCGGCGAATCGACTCGTGACTTCGCCGGTGCGATGGCGCTCGAAGAAACGCAGGGGCAGGTGTTGAAGGTGGTTGAACAACACGAGACTGACGCCCTGTGTCAGGCGTGCGTTGACGTGTTGAGTCACATAGAGGGAAAGGGCACCCATGACCGCCGTAGCGACGCCAGCACTGACCAACCCCCCAATCAGCACATAGGCTAGACCGAAGTCTCGAGACGGGTAGGCCTGATCGATGAGAAGTTTCGACACGTAGGGTGCGACGAGACCGAAGGTCGCCCCGATGGCGCTGATCAGGACTCCGTTCCCAATCGGACGCCAGTACCCTCGCGCGAGAAACGCCAATCGCCAGCAGCGTCTCAGAACCCCTCTCAGATCGGGACCATCGTGGTCTTTCTCGGCCATGAGCGCCTGACCATGAGTGGACGTGTCATCTCGTTGTTCCGCCCGGGTCGAGACCCGCCGTGGTTCGGCGGAGCCCACCGCGGCGGAGGGGCCGCACGCTGGAACGCACACGAAGGGGCGAACGGCTCTTCCGCCGCGGAGCTATGCCAGACGGCCTTCTACGCTATTCCTCCGTCGGCCGGCAGTGCTCGGGGTCCGGCTCCGTGACACCACCGCCGCACCCGTAGCAGCTCACGCACACGGCCCCCGGGATATTGCTGATCGCCGTCGTGATGTCGTCGTAGCCGAAGATCGTGCCCGCTGTCCGTCGGTCGGAGCCGCTCTCGAAGGAATCCACTTCCAGGTCGGCCAGGGTCAGTTTCATCCGTTGCATTTCAACACCTCCATGCGTTTGTGAGACTGTTGTGCGGTGCGTTCCAACCCTCGATGCGGCGCGACGGCTTCATGGGGCACGAGAACCCCGGCCGCGGCCGCCAAATCGATCTGCTGCGAAATGCGTGAGGACAGCCGGTCGCTCAGAGGCAAACCCAGTGCGGTCGCCACCGTCTCGGCCAAATCGGGCAGGCGCCGAGGGCCGTCTGACAGGGCCGACAGGATCGCCACAATCAGTCTTCCCGCCGGCGTTCTCCGCACGACTCCTCCTCTCCGAAGGAGAAGAGTGCCGGTCCCCGATGGGCGCGGAATCAGCCGACAAGACGGATGTGCCTGCCAGCTGGAGAGGGCCCGCGCCTTTCCGTCCATGCCGGCCAGCCACGCCGAGAACACCAGATCCTCCCGCAGATCAACGGGATTCAACGAAATCTCGAATCCAGCCCGGTCCACTTCGTACTGTTCAACGACTGCCGGGGCCGTGTCCTGATTCGTGAGTCGAGCGAGGGTGCCCGCCAGTGCGATCACGGGGGCATCGGCGCAGGCGACCTGGACGAGTTCCTCCTCGAGACCTCCGCCCGCCGAGGTCACGGCTTCCAAGGTGGGCCCGAAGAAGGACCGCGCATGCTCGACGGCGAGATCTCCGTCGGGATCGGGCACCTGTCGAAGGGGGCCGGCCGGTCGCGGTGCAAGGACCGAAGGGACCGCTCCGTCGGCCAGTCTCAGGTAGAACAAGCCGACCCCAGCGTCACCGAGCATGAGGCTGGGATCCGGCAGACCCGGACCCACACCGCTCAGCCAGGGCACCCCGACTTCTTCGAACAGGCGCCAGGCACGAACGGCCACCTCTTCCACGAGCGTCCGACAATCGCGTCGCCCGAGGACCTCGTCGGCAGCCATGAGCGTCTCGGCGTTGCCGGGGACACCATGACAGAGCGAAAACCGACCTTCCGGCGAGATCGTCGCCTTCGTGGAAGTCAGCGCGACTTCCGCTTCCTCCCGCCACTCCGCCCGTGGATGGAGCTCGAAAGCGCGAAGGCGAGCGAGCCCGATCCCGGCCGCCCCGCTGCACCAGGTGACTTGCTGGTGGGGCCCCGAGAAGAGATATCCGTCACCCGAACGGAGACGCTCGAGCGTAGCCTCACGCCGGTCGCTCATGGCCACCGTCAACTTACCGTCTCGAAAGTCCGGCCAGTTGTTCGTTTCCGGGAGGAGACAACGGCGTTCGTATTCGAAGGCCTGCTCCCCGGCATATCGAAACCGCGGATCCCCGCTCGCGGCGGCCAGTTCCAGGAGCCCGAGGCCGATGCCCGCCGCTCCATGTGCGAAGCCGGTCAAGTTGCGGGACCGGTACGATGGACTGTTCCAGGACCAACCGATGACCTCACGCACCGCGGTCCGAACGAGATGATCGCCGTACGACACGGCCAGGTCCGTCAGCTCGTCTCGCCCTGTCCACGTGGCGCTGGCCAGCAGCGCCGGAATGGCGCCCGCGGCCCCGCCGATGGCATCATGCCATTGGTCCTCGACCTCGGCATCGCACAATGGGGCCAACACCCCCCAGGCGCCTGAGAGGAGGGAGTCGATTCCGAGGATGTGCCCGGCTCGGGCCGCAGCGTAGGCGACGCCTACTCGGCCGGTGTGGAACCCAATCTGGCGAGTCGGCATCAATGCCGCCGAACGCAGTGCGTGCCTCAGAGCAGCCTCGGCGGTCCGGACCACGGTTCGATCGGGCTCCCTCGTACCCACCTCCGCCAGGAAGAGGCCGATGCCCGCGCTGCCCTGGTACAGCTCGCCGGACGCCGGCACACATCGCCACCGACGGTCCGACATCGGTCCAGGCCCAGGCTTCTGGACGTCCCAGGTGCAGGAATCACCGCTCCAGGTCGCGGTACGTGACAGCCGACGAGCGATCACGGACGCCGCCTGCAGGAAGAAGCCCCGTGACGGCTCGGCTCGCAGTCCTACACGCATGGCGCCAATACCTTCGAGATCAGGAACGCCACGTACGCCTCGTCGGCGGGAGAGACGCCGATCCGGTTGTTGGCCATGTGGAGGTAGGCGGAGACGGGGAGGACCGTGCCCGGCGTTTGTCGGCCCGACCTCACGCGCCCCTGTCGCGCCAACGCGGCGAGTCGTCGTTGCTGCTCATCCATCTCCCGGTGGAGGTTGTCCAGCGGCTCCGACAGGACGCCACCGGTCGTCAGGCGGTCCCAGGTCTCCAGGATGTACGGAGCAACGCGCGTACGCTGGCCTCCCAAGCCTCTCTCGAAACGCCTTTGGAGTCCCGATTCGGCGGAGCCCGCCAGGCGAGAGCGAATTCGGTTTCCGTACTCGCGAAAGAAGGTGCCGTACTCGGGCTGCCGCGCGATGAACGCATGCGCGAGCACCATATCCAAAATCAGAGCCCGCCCGAGTCGTTTCGAGGCCGTGAGCAGCCCGACGGACAGAATGTCGAGTGCGATATCGCTCGTACTGTGGAAGATCCGCTCGGCAAGTCGAACGGCTTCCTCACCCCCGTACCGGTCGTATTCGGGCTCGTACGCCGCGGGACGCACGGTGGGCGTTTCACCGTCATCCGTTGGCAGCCAGCCCTCCACTGCCCGACGGATTTCATGCTCGGCATCCGGGGAGGGACACTCCAACCGGAGGCGTATATGGGTCCCACCTTCGTTGTACCGAACGAAGAAGTACCGCTTCGCGAGGCCTCTCCCGATCATCTCCCGCGCCAGGGGACCCACGAAGCACGTTATCACCCGATCACACGCGGGTCCGTATAGGTCGGAAGATCCAGCCGCCTGAAAGTGGCAGTGGAAGCTGATCCAGTGTGGCCGGCC
>Ga0307424_1001281_pt1 | contig 13340 bp, 13 predicted proteins | sample SalMarWE160320MG_FD_202157 | JGI IMG/M metagenome (GOLD analysis project Ga0307424, IMG submission 202157) | Salt marsh sediment microbial communities from the Plum Island Ecosystem LTER, Massachusetts, United States - WE1603-20 | ecosystem: Environmental > Aquatic > Marine > Intertidal zone >... | reverse complement strand
ATACCCCGTCCGGCCTGCAGTCGAGCACCTCCCTGGCCGGCGTTTGCGCCGGCACCACGGTCACCCGGCAACCGCTCGCGGAAAGCATGCGCAGGATGTTGCGCTTGATCCCGAAATCATAGGCCACCACGTGCAGGGGCAGTGTGTCATCCGGGGCGTCAGCGGGCAGACCGTCCTGCAACGACCAGACGCCCTGCTTCCATTCGTAGCGTTCCTGCGTGCTGACTTCCTTCGCCAGGTCCATACCCTTCAGTCCCGGGAACGCCTGTGCCGCGGCAACGGCCGCCGCCTCGTCGAGCCCGTCGCCGGCGACGATACAGCCGTTCTGCGCACCCTGCTCGCGCAGGATACGGGTCAGGCGGCGCGTATCGATGTCCGCGAGACCGACCACCCGGTTATTCACCAGGTAGTCTCCCAGCGAGGATTCGCTGCGCCAGTTACTGGCCAGCAGCGGCAGATCCCGGATGACCAGGCCGGAGCAGTGGATGGTACCGGCCTCCTCGTCCGCGGCATTGGCACCGACGTTGCCGATATGCGGATAGGTCAGGGTAACGATCTGTTTTGCATAGGAGGGATCAGTCAGGATTTCCTGGTAGCCGGTCATGGCGGTATTGAATACCACCTCCCCGGTCACCTGGCCTGTAGCACCAATAGCAACACCCCGGAATATGGTTCCGTCTGCAAGCGCCAACAGGGCCGCTTTTCTCAAGGAGACCTCCGCTTCTCATGTAGAAAACGGGAGGGCTCCTGAGGAGCCGTCCCGTCTCGGTGTGCTGAATTATCCTGCCGAAATTGCTGGCCGCAATTGTACTGGATTGCCGGCCGGGCTGTCTAATTTTTTGGGGAAATACCCGGTATTACACTCGCAGGCCAAGCACGTCCTGCATATCGTACAGGCCGGTCGGCTGTCGCGTCAGCCAGTCGGCGGCGCGCACTGCGCCGTTGGCAAAGGTCATGCGGCTGGAAGCCCTGTGGGTGATCTCGACGATCTCACCGCTGCCTGCGAACATCACCGTGTGATCACCGACGATGTCTCCCGCCCGGATCGTCTCGAAGCCGATCGTCCCGCGCTCCCGCTCGCCGGTGTGCCCCTGACGCCCGTAGACGGCACATTGATCCAGATCACGGCCAAGCGCGCCTGCCACGACCTCGCCCATGCGCAATGCGGTCCCGGACGGTGCGTCCACCTTGTGACGGTGATGGGCCTCGATCACCTCGATATCGACCTCGTCGCCAAGCACGCGCGCCGCCGTGTCGAGCAGCCGGAGACACAGGTTCACCCCCACACTCATGTTGGGCGCAAACACGATGGGAATCTGCCGTGCCGCAGCGGCGATTTCGGCCTTCCGGGCATCGCTGAAGCCGGTGGTGCCGATCACCATGCGCCGGCCCGCCGCACTGCAGGCCAGCAGGTTGGCCAGTGTCGACTCCGGCCGGGTGAAGTCGATCAGGACGTCGAAGTCATCGATCACCGCGTCGATGTCCGCTCCGACCGTTACACCAAGCCGGCCGATACCGGCCAGCTCACCGGCATCGCTGCCGAGCAGGGAACTCTCCGGGTGCTCCAGCGCCGCGGTGACTTCCATTCCTTCGGCCTGGTGGCAGGCCTGGACCAGGGTACGGCCCATACGTCCGGCTGCGCCGGCAATAGCGATGCGAGTCATTACATTGTTGTCCTGTTACCGGTTTCCCAAAGGGTGCAGGAGGGCCTTGCAGGCGCGATTGAACATCAGAATGAATCGCGCCTGCAAGGCGCTCCTGCAGAATATGGGCCGGGCATGCCCGGGAAACTACCCGCCCAGCCCGTCAAAGAACCGCTTCACCCCGTCCAGCCAGGTATGCGCCTGCGGACTGTGCCGGCTGCCACCGCTGTCCATCTCGCCGGAGAATTCCTGCAGCAGATCCTTCTGTTTGCGCGTGAGGTTCACCGGTGTCTCCACCAGCACCCGGCAGATCAGGTCGCCCACCGGGCCGCCGCGGACCGGCTTCACGCCCTTGCCGCGCATGCGAAACATCTTGCCGGTTTGCGTCTCGGCCGGGACCTTCAGGTTGACCCGGCCATTCAGCGTAGGCACCTCGAGTTCACCGCCAAGCGCGGCCGTGACGAAACTGATCGGCACCTCGCAGAACAGGTTGTTTTCCTCGCGCTGGAAGATCGCGTGCGGTTTCACCTGGATCTGCACATAGAGATCGCCTGGCGGGCCGCCATGCTCACCGGCCTCGCCTTCGCCGGCAAGCCGGATCCGGTCACCGGTGTCCACCCCGGGCGGCACCTTCACCGACAGGGTCTTGCGCTCCTGCACCCGTCCCTTGCCATGACAGGTCCCGCAGGGATCGGCGATGACCGTACCACTGCCCTGGCAGTGCGGGCAGGTCTGCTGCACCGAGAAGAAGCCCTGCTGCAGGCGTACCTGGCCATGACCGCCACAGGTGGTGCAGGTCGTGGGCTGACTGCCTTTCTTCGCGCCACTGCCGCCGCATTCCGTACAGCTGACCAGCGTCGGGACCCGGATCTTTACCTCGGTGCCGGCCACGGCGTCTTCCAGTGACAGGTCCAGCTTGTAGCGCAGGTCGGAACCCCGGTAGACGCGCTGGCCACCACCGCGGCCTCGCCCGCCGCCGAAGATATCGCCGAATACATCCCCGAAGATGTCATTGAAGCCGGCCGCACCGGCGCCAAAACCAGCGCCGCCACCCATGGAAGGATCAACGCCGGCATGGCCGAACTGGTCGTAGGCGGCGCGCTTCTGCGAATCCGTCAGGACCTCGTAGGCCTCCTTGGATTCCTTGAACCTGTCTTCGGCTTCCTTGTTGTCCGGATTACGATCCGGGTGGTATTTCTGCGCAGCACGCCGGTAGGCCTTCTTCAGCTCCGCTTCACTGGCGTTGCGGGATACGCCCAGCACCTCGTAGTAATCGCGTTTTGACATCGTTCTGTAGGTTCTCTCTGCCTGGCTGAAAATCCGGGGTCAGATTCACCTGGTGCTGACCCGTCCTTCAATCCGGTTCGCCTGCCCGAACGAAACCGGGTGACACCGACCCCGTTACCGGCTACAACAAAAGTCCGGAACCGGTTGGAGAACCGGCCCGGACCCTGGATGCAGTGCAGCGGAGAATAGCGTTACTTGCTGTCGCTATCCTTCACTTCCTCGAATTCCGCGTCCACCACATCGTCATTGGCACCGCCGCCGGCCTCGGCGCCGGCGGTTTCGGCACCGCCGTCACCCTGCGCGGCGTTTTCCTTGTAGACACGTTCGGCCAGCTTGCCGGACTTTTCGGCCAGTGCCTGGGTCTTCGCCGTAATATCGTCCTTGTCGCCGTCCTTCATGGCCTGCTGCAGCGCCTCGATGGCTTCCTCGATCGCCTTCTTCTCGGCGGCATCCACCTTGTCACCGAGGTCCTTCAGTGACTTGTTGGTGGCATGAATCAGCCCGTCCGCCTGGTTCCTTGCATCCACCGTCTCGTGGAACTTCCTGTCCTCGCTGGCATGCGCCTCGGCATCCTTCACCATCTGGTCGATCTCGGCATCCGTCAGGCCGCTGGAGGCCTTGATCTGGATCGACTGCTCCTTGCCGGTGGCCTTGTCCTTTGCCGACACGTGCAGGATACCGTTGGCGTCGATATTGAAGGTCACATCGATCTGCGGTACGCCACGCGGCGCCGGCGGGATATCGGACAGGTCGAAACGACCCAGCGACTTGTTGGCCGAGGCCACCTCGCGCTCGCCCTGCAACACGTGCACGGTCACCGCGGTCTGGTTGTCGTCAGCCGTGGAGAACACCTGGTTCGCCTTGGTGGGGATGGTGGTGTTCTTCTCGATCAGCTTGGTCATGACGCCACCCAGCGTCTCGATACCCAGCGACAGCGGGGTCACGTCGAGCAGCAGCACGTCCTTGACCTGGCCGCCCAGCACGCCGCCCTGGATCGCGGCACCGACGGCCACCGCCTCGTCCGGGTTGACGTCCTTGCGCGGCTCCTTGCCGAAGAAGTTCTTCACCATCTCCTGCACCTTCGGCATGCGCGTCTGGCCGCCGACCAGGATGATGTCGTCGATGTCCTTCACGGACAGCCCGGCATCCTTCAGCGCCAGCTTGCACGGGTCGATGGTGCGGTCGATCAGTTCCTCGACCAGGGACTCCAGCTTGGCACGGGTCAGCTTCATGGCCAGGTGCTTCGGGCCGCTGGCATCGGCCGTGATATACGGCAGGTTCACGTCGGTCTGCTGGCTGGAGGACAACTCGATCTTGGCCTTCTCGGCGCCTTCCTTCAGGCGCTGCATCGCCAGCGGATCGCCGCGCAGGTCCATGCCCTGGTCCTTCTTGAACTGGTCGGCCAGGTAGTCGATCAGGCGCATGTCGAAATCCTCGCCACCGAGGAAGGTATCCCCGTTGGTGGACAGCACCTCGAACTGGTGTTCGCCGTCGACGTCGGCGATCTCGATGATGGAGATATCGAAGGTACCGCCACCCAGGTCGTACACGGCAATCTTGGAATCGCCGCGCTTCTTGTCCATGCCATAGGCCAGCGCGGCCGCGGTCGGCTCGTTGATGATGCGCTTCACGTCGAGCCCGGCAATGCGGCCGGCGTCCTTGGTGGCCTGGCGCTGGGAATCGTTGAAGTAGGCCGGTACCGTGACCACGGCCTCGGTGACCTCCTCGCCCAGATAGGCCTCTGCCGTGGCCTTCATCTTCTGCAGGACGCGTGCGGACACCTCCGGCGGCGCCATGCGCTTGCCGCGGGCTTCCACCCAGGCGTCGCCGTTGTCAGCCTTCACGATCTTGTAGGGCACCAGCTTGATATCGCGCTGCACCACCTCTTCCTCGAAGCGGCGTCCGATCAGGCGCTTGACTGCATACAGGGTATTGTGCGGATTGGTCACGGCCTGGCGCTTGGCGGCCTGGCCGACCAGCACCTCGTCGTCGTTGGTATAGGCCACGATGGACGGCGTGGTGCGATCACCCTCGCTGTTCTCGATCACCCGCGACTTGCCGCCTTCCATCACGGCAACACAGGAATTGGTCGTACCGAGGTCAATGCCGATGATTTTGCCCATTTTCTCTATTCTCCGTGTAACTGCATGAATTCACTAAAACTGGTTTCGTTTTCCAATACCCCGTAACTGGGGGCAATCGCGGGATAATTCAAGCACCCGTCAGGCATTACCGCCCCCCGGCGCCTTCGACACAATCACCATGGCCGGGCGGATCAGTCGTCCGTGCAGGGTGTAGCCCTTCTGCACCACGGTGACCACGGTATTGGGGGGAACATCGGTGCGCTCCTGGATGGACATGGCCTGGTGGAATTCCGGGTTGAACGGCTCATTGGCGGGGTTCACTTCACGAATCTCGAACTTGCCCATCGCGGTGGTCAGGATCTGCAGGGTCAGCTCCACCCCCTCGCGCAACTTGGCCACGTCGCCGTTTTCGGCGGCAAAGGCCTGCAGGCCCATTTCCATGCTGTCCCGCACCGGCAGCAGCTCGCCGGCGAAGCGCTCCAGCGCGAACTTGTGTGCATTGGCCAGGTCGCGCTCGCTGCGTTTGCGCAGGTTGTCGAGCTCGGCCTGCAGGTGCAGGCACTGGTCCCAGTGTTCATCCGCCTTGCCGCGGGCGTCTTCCAGCAGGGCCGTCAGGGTCGCCGTATCGGTGGTTTCCGGGTCTTTGGCGGTCTCTTCCCCGCCCAAGGCCTCAAGGATTTCTTCTGCGCCATTCTCTTTATCTATCATTTACTTGCTCCATACTTCAGAGATTCTACGCAAAGACGCGCCCGCCCCTTTGCCGCTTAATGCCAGCCGATATGGGGTTTATTCCTTGCCATTCAAGGCCGCGCCCAGCAATCGGGCCGTCGCATCCACGATCGGGATCACCCGGTCGTAGGCCATCCGGGTGGGGCCGATCACTCCCAGCACCCCGAGTATCTTCCCTCCCACGGCATACGGCGCGGTCACCATGCTGCACTCGTCCAGCACCTGGTAGCCGGATTCCTCGCCGATGAAGATCTGGATGCCCTCGCCGTGCACGCACTGGTCGAGCAGGTGCAGCATGTCGCGTTTCTGGTTGAAGGCATCAAACAGCTTGCGCAGCCGTTCGATGTCGCACAGCTCGCGGAACTCCATCAGGTTGGTCTGCCCGGCAACCACAAAATCCTCACTGCGGTTCTTCTCCAGCACCTGGTCGGCCAGCTGCATGGCGGCCAGCATCATGTCGTTCATGCTGGAACGGGTTTCCTGCATCTCGCGCAACAGCGTGTCGCGCACCTGGTCCAGGTCCTTGCCGGACAGCAGGTGGTTCAGGTAATTGGAGGCCTGCTGCAGCTCGGCCTGCGAATAGACCTTGTCCACCTTCAGCACCCGGTTCTGCACCTCGTCCTTGCCCAGCACCAGGATGGCCAGCACCCGGGATTCGGACAGCGGCAGGAATTCCACCCGCCGGAACAGGGGCTGTCCTGGCCTGGGCAGGGTCACCACCCCGGCCAGGTGGGTGATGCCGGACAACATGCCGGAGGCCGTCTCGACCAGGTCCTGCGGGGTCTTGTCCAGTTTCAGCTCCGCGCGCATGCGCTCCAGCGCACGATGATCGAGCGGCTGCACCGTCAGCAGGGTATCCACGAAGAAACGGTAGCCCTGTACGGTCGGCACGCGCCCGGCCGAGGTGTGGGGGGAAGCCACGAAACCCAGCTCCTCGAGGTCGGCCATGACGTTGCGAATCGTGGCCGGACTCAGCTTCAGCCCGGCATCTCGGGCCAGGGTACGGGAACCGACCGGTTGGCCGTCCCGCACGTAGTGGTCGATCAGCACCCGCAGCATTTGCCGTGCCCTGTCGGAAAGTACTGTCTGCGTCTCTTTCATCGTGGCTGTCTGACCCTGATCCCGGCCTCCATAGTAATGCATCTGGCACTCGATCTGGTAGAGTGCCAAACCGGTTCCGGCCCGAAAACCGAAACCGGATAAACTGTTGGCGCACCCGTGAAGTCATGCTAGTTTCGCTGCCATTACCTTCATCCACCGCATCCATGAGCACAACCTTTACCCGCATCGGGCTGATCGGCAAGGCCGGTGACCAGCAGGTCGCACAAACGCTGCAGACCCTGGCCAGCCACCTGGCCGGACAGCAGCGGGAAATCCTGCTGGATGCCGGTATCGCACCCCTGTTCAGTGACAACCCGTATCCGGTGGCGGACCGTGCCACGCTGTCCGGCCGGATCGACCTCGCCGTGGTGGTCGGAGGGGATGGCACCCTGTTGAACGCCGCCCGCAGTCTGGCGGAGTCCGATGTGGCCGTGCTCGGTGTGAACCTCGGACGGCTGGGTTTCCTGGTGGATGTGTCCCCCGATGAAATGACCCTGCAGATGGATCGCATCCTGGGCGGCCACTACCAGGAAGACCACCGTACCCTGTTGCACGCCCGCATGACCCGCGGCGAGGAATTGCTCAGCGAGACTACCGCACTGAATGACGTCATCGTGCACAAGCGGGACATTGCGCGCATGATCGAACTGGATACCTGGATTGACGGCTACTTTCTCAACACCAACCGGTCCGACGGGCTGATTGTCACGACACCGACCGGCTCCACCGCCTATGCGCTGTCGGGCGGAGGCCCGGTGCTGCACCCGGACCTGAATGCCATCGCACTGGTGCCGATCTGTCCGCACACCCTCAGCAACCGCCCCATCGTGCTCAGTGACAACGCGGTCATCGAGATCGTCCTGCACCCCGGCACACTGGAGGCCACGGTCTCCTGCGACGGGCAGATCAGCCAGCCGCTGCAGGCCGGTGACCACGTGCAGATTCGCAAGCATGCCCACACCCTGCGCCTGCTGCATCCCGTGGGACACGACTATTTTGCCGTATTGCGCCGCAAGCTGCGCTGGAGCGAGCAGCCCTGAACGGATTGCCATGCTGACCCATATACACGTCCGCAACCTCGCCATCGTGGATGAAATCGAGCTGGAATTCACCTCCGGCCTGACCGCACTCACCGGTGAGACCGGCGCCGGCAAATCGATCCTGATCGATGCACTGGGCCTGGTGCTCGGTGACCGGGCCGACAGTGCCGTCATCCGCCACGGCGCCGATCGCGCCGAGATCTCCGCGACCTTCGATGTCCGGCACAACCCGGCCGTCGGCCACTGGCTGTCCGCCCACGACATGGACCTGGAGGGCGAATGCCTGCTGCGCCGCATCATCGGCCGCGACGGCCGCTCGCGCGGTTATATCAACGGCCAGCCGGCACCCATGCAGCTGCTGCGCGAGCTGGGCGAGTCACTGGTCGACATCCACGGCCAGCATGAGCACCAGTCGCTGCTGCGCGCCCCGGTACAGCGGGAGCTGCTGGATGCATTCGGGGGCTACCCCGCGCTGCTGGCGCAGGTCAGCGGGCTTCACACACAATGGCAGGAACTGCGTAGCCGGCTGGCGGACGCCGCCCGCCACGAGGCGGATCGCGAGGCACGCATCGACCTGCTGTCCTACCAGCTCGACGAGCTGGAATCCGCCGGCCTGGATGCGGACGAGATTGCCTCCATCGACGCGGAACATGCCAGGCAGGCCAATGCGGGACGCCTGCTCGAAACCGGCCGGCGCACCCTGGAATGGCTCGACAACGACGAGGATGACAACGCGATCCGCCTCATCAGCCGCGGCCTCGACGCGCTGGCCGGGCTGGCGCAACTGGACAGCCGGCTGGATGAGCCGGCCCGGCTGCTTGGTGAAGCCCTGGCAACGGCGCAGGAAAGCGCAACCCAGTTGCGCCACTATCTCGACCGGCTGGAGATCGACCCGGCGCAATTGCAGTGGCTGGAACAGCGTATCGGGGTAATCCACGACCTGTCTCGCAAGCACCGCTGCACGCCGGCGGAACTGCCGGCCGTCACCAGGCAATTGCGTACCGAACTGGACGGGCTGCTGCATGCCGGCGAGCATCGGGAACGGCTGCAGGCGGAGCTGGCCCGGACCGAGCAGGATTACCTGGCCGCGGCCGGACAGCTTACCGACAAACGGCACGCAGCGGCCGGCGTGTTCAGCCGGGAAATCACCGCTGCCATGCAAACGCTCGGTATGGCCGGCGCGATCTTTACCGCCGGCATCACCCCGCGCGCCGAACCCGGCGCCCACGGCATGGACCTGATTGAATACCAGGTCAGCGCCAACAAGGGACTGCCGCCGCAACCGCTGGCCCGGGTTGCCTCCGGTGGCGAACTGTCACGCATCAGCCTGTCGATCCAGGTGATCGCGGCGGACAGCGGCACGATTCCCACGCTGATCTTCGACGAGGTCGACAGCGGGATCGGCGGCGGCGTGGCGGAAATCGTCGGCCGCAAGCTGCGCACACTGGCTGCCACGCGCCAGGTCCTGTGCGTCACCCACCTGCCCCAGGTCGCCGCCCAGGCGCATCACCAGCTGCAGGTCAGCAAGCTGTCCGATGACGACACTACCCGCACACGGATCCGGCGGTTGACGCCGGAACAACGCATCGATGAACTGGCCCGCATGCTGGGTGGCCTGAAGATCACCCGCCAGTCCCGCGAACATGCCCGCGCGATGATGCAGCAGGCACACCCCACCATCCGCAAAACGCGGGAAAAGGCCTGATCCACGGCTGCCGGGACATCACCGCCACGCACGGACTGCCACGCAAGGGAGGCTGTATCGCATGATGCGCAAACTGTCCATGAAATCCTTGAAATCGCCGAGCCGGCCGGTATCCTCGCATCCGCCTTCAGCGAACAATGGCGCATGCGCCGGCTGAAGGCGGGGATCTGGCGGCATCTCTGCTGGAGGACTGGGTCATCACACCGCAGGAACCGCTGAAGATGGAGATGGCGCGCCACAGGCCTGGCCTGGGCCGGGAAGATGCGGAACCGAGCTTCTTACGGATCGCCAGGGAGCACATGCGGGATGCCAGCAACGGCCCGCACTGCCACGAGCCGTTTTATACCCCGGGGGACACCGTTCGCACGGCGCCACCCGGAGGCTGAAGGCCGGCGGTTGAGACGCGGTTTGAGCCAGGTGCTACTTCACCCGGCACTTGCTGCAGATACCGTACATGTAAAGCGAGTGATCGGTCAGTTCATAGCCCAGCTCGTCCGCAATCGTGCGCTGGCGTTTTTCAATCGTCTCGTCGACGAACTCATCGATATGACCGCATTTCAGGCACATGATGTGGTCGTGGTGCCCACCCTGGTCCAGTTCGAACACGGAGTGCCCGCCCTCGAAGTGATGGCGCTTGACGATGCCGGCCGATTCGAACTGGGTCAGTACGCGATAGACCGTTGCCAGGCCGATATCCTCACCCTCCTCCAGCAGCGCCTTGTAGACATCCTCCGCACTGTGGTGGTGGTGGCTGCTGGCCTCCAGGATATCGAGGATCTTCATCCTGGGCAGCGTGACCTTCAGGCCTACCTTGCGTAACTCACTGGATTCCAATGTGTGCTCTCCTGTGGTGATGCCAAAGTCGACGTACATGGGGTATGATGCGGCCGGTCAGTCTGGCAACTCCGTGAACCCATGAACATACGTCCAGTTATTATAGCCTGCTTATCCGGCCTGATGTTCGGTGGCTGCTCGATGGGTGACTGGAGCCTGGTACATCGCATCGACGTGCAGCAGGGCAACGTGATCAGCCAGGATGCACTGAACCAGCTGGCGCCGGGCATGACCCGCCGCCAGGTCCAGTACGTGATGGGCTCGCCCATGATCACCGACACCTTCCACAAGAACCGCTGGGACTACATCTACCGGATGCAACCGGGCGAGGGCAAGGTGACCGAACAGCACGTCACACTGTTCTTCAACGGAGACACCCTGTCCAGCATCAGCGGCACCATGCATCCGCAGAAGACCGGGCAGGGAACCCCCGTGGCTCATGAGCAGGTCACGCTGGTGGTCCCTCCCGAGAAACGCACCCCGCCGGGGCTGCTTTCCCGCTTCTGGTACTGGATCACCTTCCGCGATATCAACAAGACCGGTACGGACTAGCGCGGCCGCTCAGCCCTCCTCGCCCAGCGAGCCGGCCCCCTTCTTCATCACCTTGCCGGCAGCTGCCCGTTTCTTCCTGACTTCCTTCGGGTCAGCGATCAGGGGCCGGTAGATCTCGACGCGGTCGCCCGGGTGCAGCGTGTCTGAAAGCTTCGCCAGTTTGCCGAACACCCCGACCTGGTTCTGCGCCAGGTCGATCTCGGGAAACTGCAACAGGATACCCGAGGCACGGATCACACGCTCGACGGTGTCACCCGGAGCGGCCTGGCACTGCAGGATGACCTGCCGGTCCGGCAGGGCGTAGGCCACTTCCACGGTCATCGGATCAGCGTTCACCGTACACCTCCACGGCGCGTTTCTGGAATGCGTCCACCAGTGAGTTGGCAATCTTGCCGAAGACCGGACCGGTCACCAGGCTCACCATGCGGCTGGAGAATGCGTATTCCAGGTGCAGCGATATCCGGCAGCCGTGATCACCGAGCGAATCAAAGCGCCAGCTCCCATCCAGTTTTCTGAACGGACCATCCACCAGGTGCATGAGTATGGCCTCGTTACCGACATGGCGATTACGCGTGGTGAAGGACTTCGCCACACCGCCAACGGCAAAATCGATGCGCGCACGCACCTCGTCACCGTCCCCGGACGAGGACTGTGCCCCGCTGCACCAGGGCAGAAACCGCGGATAGCTGTCGACGTCACTGACCAGCGCAAACATCTCCTGTTGCGTATAGGGGACCAGCGCCGAGCGGGAAATGGTTTCCAAGTCCGGTGCCCGGGTTCAGGTGAAAGGGATCATGCCCAGCGCGTGCAGGAAGATCACGATGATGCACAGCGGGGTGATGTAGCGGATCAACATGCGCCACAGCGGATAAAAGAACCGGTCGCCCATGCCCAGCTCATCCGCACTGGACTCACGCGACATGATCCAGGCGGCAAACACGGCAATCAGCAGCCCGGTCAGCGGCAGCATGACATTGGCGGTCAGGTAATCCAGCAGGTCGAACAACGTACTGTCACGGAACACCGTGAATCGGGACAGCGGCCTGAAGCCGGACCAGATATTGAACGAGAAGATCGTCAGCAGTCCCACCGCCCAGGCCGCGGCACCTGCCGCGATCGCAGCGCGCAGGCGTGTCATGCCGCGCTGTTCGACCAGCCAGGCGACGACCGGTTCGATCAGCGCGATCGAGGACGACCAGGCGGCGATGACCAGCAGGACAAAGAACAGCGTGCCGAACAACGCACCGTAGGCCATGTGACCGAAGGCAAGCGGCAGGGACTGGAAAATCAGCCGGGGGCCGCTACCCGGCTCCAGGCCGTTGGCCTGGAGGATGGAAAACACCGCAATGCCGGCCAGCAGTGCAACCAGCGTATCCAGCGTGGCGACCGCCAGCGAGGCCCGCGCAATCGAGACGTCACCCGGCAGATAGGAACCGTAGGCCATGACCGCTCCCTTGCCCAGGCTCAGCGTAAAAAAGGCCTGCCCCATCGCGACCAGCACCGCCTCGGGGGTAATCCGGCTGAAGTCGATGTGAAACATGTAATCCACGCCCTGCGCGAACGAGCCACTGTGCCAGGCATAGCCCAGCAGTGCCAGCAACAGCAGGAACAACACCGGGATCAGCAACCGCACCGCATACTGCAGACCATGCGTGACGCCACGTGCCGCCACGGCCGTGGTCATCACCATGAACAGGGTGTGCCAGGCCAGCAGCCGTTCCGGCCCGGCGATCAGGTTGTCGAAGATCGTCTGTATCCCGTCGGCGGTCAGCCCCGTGAACAGCCCGCTGCCGGCACGAAACACGTAGGCCATCGCCCAGCCGGCAATCACACTGTAGTAGGACAGGATCAGAAAGCCGGCGAGTACCCCGGCCCCGCCCAGCCAGGTCCAGCGTGCAGAGGCATGCTCCTCGATCGCCAGCACGCGCATGGTGTTCACCGGGCTGAAGCTGCCGCGGCGGCCCAGCATCACCTCGGCCATCATGACCGGGATGCCGATCAGCAGGATACAGACCAGATAGACCAGCACGAATGCACCGCCACCGTTCTCGCCGATGATATAGGGAAATTTCCAGATATTGCTCAGACCGACCGCCGAGCCGGTAGCCGCGAGAATGAATGCCAGCTGGCCGGACCACAGGCCATGAATGCTAGCGCGCTTGGTGGACATGTCCCTCTCCGCTGATCGACGGGGTTGGCAGCACCGGCATTGTCCGTGAAATGCACGGCTATCACAACCGCAGACGGCACGGTAAGATGCACCGGATCACCCACGGATATGCCGCACCGATGGCCAGGCAGAAAACGAAAACCTCATCCAGTACCATCGCGCTGAACAAGAAGGCCCGCCACGACTATTTCATCG
>Ga0307424_1001280_pt1 | contig 13343 bp, 12 predicted proteins | sample SalMarWE160320MG_FD_202157 | JGI IMG/M metagenome (GOLD analysis project Ga0307424, IMG submission 202157) | Salt marsh sediment microbial communities from the Plum Island Ecosystem LTER, Massachusetts, United States - WE1603-20 | ecosystem: Environmental > Aquatic > Marine > Intertidal zone >... | reverse complement strand
GCTGGTCATGATGGTGCCTGCGGAGCCAACGGCGACAAACAGGGCGCCATCCCATATGACGTTATTGATTTTGGCCAGAGTAGCCGGTTCTCGCGGTGTCCAGGTAATGCCATCAGGGCTCGACACGATAATGCCTGTAGTACCGATGGCGACAAACTGGGAATTGCCCCATGTAACGTCGATAAATTTATCCAGAGTGCCTGAGTTTCTTTCAGTCCATGTCACTCCATCCGGGCTGTCCAGGATTTCACCGCGCTCGCCGAGCGCGACAAATTGCGAACTGTCCCAGCCGACATCGTACAAACCATTGGGGGTGCCCGAAGTTTGTGAGGTCCAGCTGCTGCCGTCTGTGCTGGTAAGAATCGTACCCGCGTTTCCTGTTATTACGAACGACGAAGTAGTGGTGTTCCAGGTGACTGCATCCAGTGTCTCGGTCGTGCCGGACGTTTGCGATGTCCACGTAACGGCATCTGTACTGGTGAGTATGGTGCCGATCTCACCCACGGCGACAAATTGCGAGCCATCCGAGGCTACAGCTCTCAGCCAATTGGTAGTCCCCGAGGTCTGGCTTGTCCAGGTAATGCCGTCACTACTGCTCAGAATAGTGCCGTCTTTACCCACTGCCACGAATTGACCGTTGTCCCAGGTTATCCCGTAGAGCGATTGCGTGGTTCCCGAGGTCTGGTTTGTCCAGGTAATACCGTCACTACTGCTCAGAATAGTGCCGGCGGCACCTACCGCCACCAACAGACTTCCATTCCATGCAATTTGATATAAAGGTTGTTTGGTGCCCGAAGTACGCGTCGTCCAGCTGACGCCGTTGACACTGGTGATGACGGTGCCCAAATCACCGCTAGCGATGAATTGTGCCCCGTTCCATATGACTGCCCATAGGTTTTTTGTGGAACCGGAGGTTTGTATCGTCCAGGTAATGCCGTCCGGGCTGCTTAGGGCCGTACCTTGATCGCCTACGGCGACAAACAGGCTGGATCCGAAGGTAACGCCCTGAATGTTGTTGCCTTGCGGGGTGGGATTCTCCCATGTCCAGTTGACACCCGCCGCATGGGTGAACAGGGAAGCGATACATAAGAACAGTGCCAGACTGATCAGGCAGCTTGACCGTATACCCAGGTTACGCCACATCATTCATTTTTCGCTGGTTTCTCTTCTGTGGACGAATGGCAATTATAACAAACATAAGAGATTTAATCAGTAGGTCGCCCTTGAGTTTATCGGCATAAAGATATCATGTTTGTATGGTCAGGATACAAGTTTACGCAGATTTTCCATATAAATGCTTTCGTCAGGCAATCTGTTCTCGCGTTGTGACTGCCACAACATCTCGGCAAGACATTCCATCATGCGATGCTCTGCTTCGTGTGAGTCATCAAGGCGTGTAGTGAGAGACCTGAATATTTCGACGATGCCTTCTGGTCGTTGGCTTGACAGCTGTTCATGGATGGCGATGTGCATACTCATGTGCAGGAACGGATTCGTCTGTCCTACTTCTGGCAGGTAATCACGTTCAAGCGATGACTCCTGGTTATTCAATACCCCGTGGTATTCGGGGTGTTGGCGGATGATTTCTGCAATCAATTTTTCCAGCGGTTCCAGCGGCATGCTCTCATGTTGTTTACGCCACACGTTGAAGAACATGCGTCTTAATTGATTGCGGTCCTGGCCTGCGAACATATATGTGCCTACTCTATCGGTTTGGATTTATATTCACACAAGTCTTCAATAACGCATGCCCCGCAACGCGGTTTGCGGGCAACGCATATATAACGCCCATGCAGGATCAGCCAATGATGGGCATCATGTTTGAATTCATCCGGCACAAATTTCATTAACTTGCGCTCCACTTCAAGGACATTATTTCCCGGTGCCAGGCCGGTGCGGTTTGCGACGCGGAAAATATGGGTATCTACGGCGATAGTCGGTTGTCCAAACGCTGTATTCAATATGACATTAGCCGTCTTTCTGCCGACTCCGGGTAGTGATTCCAGTGCTGCACGATCATCCGGCACATGTCCATCGTAGTTTTCCACCAATATTGCGCAGGTCTTGAGGATGTTCTTTGCCTTGGTGTTATATAGACCGATCGTTTTGATGTATTTTTTCAGGCCTCCGGTGCCAAGCTTGAGTATTGTAGCGGGTGTGTTTGCGATCTTGAACAGCTGTGCAGTAGCCTTGTTGACACCTTTATCCGTCGCCTGGGCGGAGAGGATAACGGCAATCAATAATTCGAACGGGGTGGAAAAATTCAGCTCGGTGGCAGGGTGCGGTATTGCTTTTTTCAGACGCAGGAATATTTCGCGGCGTTTTGCGTGATTCACAGGGCTTGATTCACGATGCCGGATTCATTAGCCGGAGCCTCATGCCTTGTCAACACATGAATTGGTGGATTGCAGTCTCGCCGTTAGGCTGTAGCGCCGGCATCAGCAGGCAGGGCAACTGGTACCGTGCGGCTTTTTCTACGCGCATCAATGGTATTTTTAATTGCGATTAACATGCCCAGTCCGATAAAGGCCCCTGGTGGCAGAATCGCCAGCAGAAAGCCGTGGTAATTGTCGACCAGGGTGATCTTCATCATACTGCCGATCTCGCCGAACATCAGATTTGCGTGGGCGAATAATGTTCCCTGACCCAATGCTTCACGCATTGCCCCCAGCGTTACAAGCACGGCGGTAAAACCCAGTCCCATGGTGAACCCATCAACAAAGGATGGGACAACCGCATTTTTTGAGGCAAAGGCTTCGGCGCGTGCGATGATCGCACAATTGGTAACGATGAGCGGGATAAAGATGCCGAGGATCTTGTAGAGCTCGTGAAAGTAGGCATTCATCGCGAGCTCGATCGCTGTGACTATGGAGGCGATGACGAGCACGAAGACCGGGATGCGGATTTCGGATCGCACAATGTTACGGATCAGGGATACAGTGACATTGGACAGCACCAGGGTCAACAGCGTGGCAAGCCCCAGCCCCAGACCGTTAATCACGGTGTTGGACACCGCCAGCAAGGGACATAGTCCGAGAATCTGTACCAGGGCGGGATTATTGTTCCACAGCCCGTCGCGGGCAATGTTCGCATAACTAATTTGCGTCATGTTCCTCACCTGAAGTGGTGGTGTTGCTGACGAACAGTTCGTCTTTATGGAGTTTGAAATATTGTAAACTATTATACACCGCCTTGACTACCGCCCGGGGCGTGATCGTAGCGCCGGTAAACTGGTCGAAATCGCCTCCATCACGCTTGACATGCCAGCCAAGTTCACCCGGGTTACCCAGCGAGTGCCCCTTGAAATCTTTAACCCAATCCGATTTATCGGTATCAATAGCGTCACCCAGCCCAGGTGTTTCATGATGTGAAATAACACGCACACCAAAGATATCTCCCTGATAACTGATAGCCACCAGCAATTTTATGGCACCGTTATAACCGTCAGGGGCGATTGGAGTGAAAATCGCGGCGACGGGCTGGCCGTCTTTTCTTGCACGATATACCGTCACCGGTTTGGCGGAACCCAGCAGTTCTTTCGAAGTTACGGTTATGGCATCGGCAGGCAAGTCATTATCGTGAAGTGCAGGGGGGACGATGGCGTGAAGACTTTCCAGCAATGCCTCGCGCTCATTGTCGGCGATGCGTTCATCAGTCTTGTCAAAGGTATACGCAACCATCCCGGTACCCGCGATGGCAAAAATACCGAGCAGGATAGCTGTGACCAGCATGTAGCGGATCATGGCACGGACTAATCCTTGTGCCCGAACACACGGGGTTTAAAGTAATAATCGATGACGGGAACCGTCATATTCATCAATAACACTGCAAAGGCAATAGCATCCGGATAACCACCCCAGGTACGAATTACATAGGCAAGAATTCCGATCCCCGCGCCATAAACCAATCTGCCTTGCGGCGTGGTTGAGGCGGTGACGGGATCGGTGGCGATAAAGAAGGCGCCCAGCATGGTCGCGCCGCTGAATAGATGAAATAACGGCGAGGCATATAGATCTGGATTGATGATGGAGAATAGCAACGCAATGATTGTCAATGACCCAAGCATGGCGACAGGTATATGCCAGCTTATCACTTTCATAAAAAGCAACCACAAACCGCCGATCAGAAAGCCACCACCGATCCATTCCCAGCCGAGGCCACCAATGTGTCCGAAAATCGGGCTGACGCTTAGAATTTCATTGACGTCCGACTGCAGACCCAATTGTTCCCTGATTTCCGCCACGGTATTACCCAGCGCAAGATGGGTCTTGAGTGAATCCAGCGGGGTTGCCTCTGTTAATGCATCAAAGGTGATGCCGGTGGGCAGTTGGTGGGTAAAAATGAAATTCAAGGTATCGGCAAAACCCAGATGCGCCTCGCTGGCGGAAATGGGTGGCAACCAAATCGTCATCTCCTGCGGGAAAGAGATCAGTAACATCACATACCCCACCATAGCGGGGTTGAAGGGGTTGTAACCGAGCCCTCCGTAGAGATGTTTTGCAACGATGATGGCAAAGGCGGTGCCTACCAATATCACCCACCAGGGTGCCAGGGGCGGGATTGCCATGGCCAACAGTACTGCAGTGACTACCGCACTGCCGTCGGTTAAAAAAGGTATGACAGGATATTTACGCACCGCCAGTACAGCCGCTTCGCAGGACAATGCCACGATGATGGCGATGACCATATTGATTATCACACCCCAGCCAAAAAACCATACGTAGGCGGCGAGGCCTGGAATCAAGGCATATATCACCCGCAACATGACCTTGGTGACAGAATCGTTGACATGTTTATGAGGCGATGTGGGAGCGCTTAGCGGCATTGTTTAATACATGTTCAATTGGAATGACATATTTTAGCGGATTATTGTACAACCATGACGGCAATAAATGCCCCGTTATTTTTTCCGTAATGGCCGGGTTATTATGATTATACTATTCGGTGGTATTATCGATGTTACTTTATGTTCCAGTGTTTTTCTTTGACTGCACACGATCCATGGCTGCCTTGATTTCAGCCTGCGCGGCATCACGTGCACCAGACGCGGAGTCGGTTTGCAACGCCGCCTTTTTCTTGCCGCGACGTGCTTCCCGTTCGGCCTTTTCGATTTCCAGGCGTTGATTACGGAATTCAAAGCGTTGGCGTGCAAGGTCTGCTTTTTCCTTCTCACGCTCCCTGTTCCAGATCTCACCTTTCGCAAAGCGATAATACTGTACGAGCGGGATATTGCTGGGACATACGTACGAACAACAGCCGCATTCAATACAATCAAAGAGGTTAAATTCCTGTACCTTGTCGAGCTCCTTGTGCTTGGCAAACCAGTAGAGTTGTTGGGGTAATAGATTGACGGGACATGCGTCAGTACATGCTCCGCAGCGGATACACGGCATCACCGGGCGTGCTTGCGGGAGCTCCGCGCTGGTAACAGCAAGAATACAGTTGGTGGTTTTTATCACCGGCAGGCCCGTGTCATGTAGCGCGAAACCCATCATCGGGCCACCCATTATCAGACGGTCAAGCTGGTCGGCGTTACCGCCACATTGCTCGATCAATTCGCACATCGGCGTACCTATCAGTACATCCATATTGCGAGGATCCTTGACACCATCGCCGGTAACGGTAACGAAGCGCGAGATCAACGGTTCTCCGTGGTGAATGGCACGATGAATAGCTGCAGCAGTAGCAACATTCTGACATACGACACCGATATTAATGGCGAGGCCGTTACTGGGAACCTCTTTTCCTGTGAGTACCTGAATCAGCTGTTTTTCGCTGCCTTCCGGATAGATCGTCGGCACCTGCCTGACAAAGATTTCCTGTTCATTTTTTGTCGCCGACACCATGGCCTCATAGGCCTCCGGTTTGTTATTTTCGAGCGCAACAATACATTCCTCGGCCCGCAGGGCATGACGCATAATACGTATCCCTGAAACGATTTCATCCGCACGCTCACGCATCAGCATGTCATCACAGGTAATATAAGGTTCGCATTCGACGCCATTCAGGACCAGAGTCTTGACAGATTTGTTGGATCCCGGATTTAGCTTGATGAACGTTGGGAATCCAGCTCCACCCAGTCCGACAATCCCGGCTTCACGAACAATATTTCGCAATTCGCTGGGATCGAGCGCGGTGTAATCAGCGACGGGCTGATGTTCGATCCAGCGATCAACACCATCGGATTCGATTACGATAGAGGGGGCGCTCAGTCCCGAGGGGTGAGGGATGGGTTTTTCGCTAACTTCCACCACGGTCCCCGAGGTGGGTGCGTGTACCGGCGCACTGACATAACCGGTTGCACGCGCAATCATTTGCCCTTTGAGGACGGTATCTCCGGGTTTGACAATGGCTTCAGCGTATTCACCGATATGCTGGTTAAGCGGCAAGGTTAGCCTGCGGGGCAGGTGTGCGTTAATGACAGGTTGACGTGTCGATATGGTTTTGTTTTGTTCCGGGTGTACGCCACCATGAAACCTCCACAAGCGGTCCATTATGCAGGTTTCTCGACGATTTCATAAACAGGATACGGCCACTTCCATGACGACACATTCTTTTTGATAGGGATCATATCGATACAATCGACCGGGCAGGGAGGTATGCAAAGTTCACAACCCGTGCATTCTTCGGCAATAATCGTATGCATTTGTTTCGCTGCGCCGAGAATGGCATCCACGGGGCAGGCTTGAATACAAAGGGTACAACCGATACATACAGGTTCATCAATAATGGCGACCATTTTCGGTTTGATGATGCCGTTGTCGGGATTCAGCGGCTTGGGATCACGGTCCAGCAGGTCCGCCAACGCATCAATGGTGGTATCACCACCCGGCGGGCACTGGTTGATATCGGCTTCACCCTTGGCGATGGCCTGGGCGTAGGGCCTGCATCCGGGATAGGTGCACTGGCCGCACTGAGTCTGTGGCAGCAGTGCATCTATCTGGTCAACCAGAGGATCTCCCTCGACCTTGAAACGAATCGCCCCGTAGCCCAGTAACAGGCCGAACACGATTCCCAGCAAGCTCAATGCCAACACGGCGGTAAGCATTGGCTAACCCCTAACCAGACCGGAGAAGCCCATGAAGGCCAGTGACATCAATCCGGCAGTTATCAGGGCGATGGCCGGACCGCGAAACGCAACAGGCACATCGGCGACCGCAATGCGTTCCCGCATGGCAGCAAACAGGATCAGGACCATGGAAAAACCGACGGCGGCGCCGAAACCATATACTGCTGATTGCAGAAAATTCAATTCCTGCTGCACATTGAGCAGGGCGACACCCAGCACGGCACAATTCGTGGTAATAAGAGGCAGAAAGATGCCCAACACCTTATATAATAGCGGGCTCGTCTTGTGAATCACCATTTCGGTAAATTGCACCACAAAGGCAATCACCAGAATAAAGGTAATGGTGCGCAGATATTCCAGGCCTAGCGGCGCCAGTAAATAGGTATTGGCAAGGTAACTGCACACCGACGACATGGTCAGCACAAAGGTGGTGGCGAGTGCCATACCGGTCGCCGTCTCCAGTTTGCGCGATACACCCATGAAGGGACACAGTCCAAGAAATTTTGTCAGGACAAAATTATTGACCAGGATAGTGCTGACAAGGATGAGAATGTATTCAGTCATACTCTTGAGGATACGTTACATGTTTAGAGGAAAAGTATGCGTAACAGCTGATTATACACGCTTAAGCCGCGAATTGATTGCCGCTAACCGAAGAATATTACCCATACATTTTGTGTATATGCAAAACAAAAGCCGGGTTAGATTTATGGCGTGTACCCGAAACTTTTAATTTTTCATCAGGTTATTTGACTTTCATTCCGGGTTGCGCACCGGCTTCCGGCTGTATGAGCCACAAATCCTTACCTCCCGGGCCGGCCGCCAGTACCATGCCTTCCGAGACCCCGAAACGCATCTTGCGCGGCGCGAGATTGGCGACCATGACAGTGAGTTTGCCCTCCAGTTGTTCGGGAGAATACTTGGTCTTGATACCCGCGAATACATTGCGGGTATCGCCGCCGATATCCAGGGTCAAGCGTATCAGCTTATCGGCGCCGTCCACATGCTCCGCCTTTTCGATACGTGCGATACGTAGATCGATCTTGGCAAAATCATCATATTGAATAATGTCCGCAACCGCTTCAGTGGCATGTTGTTGCATTTCGCCATGGCGGGCGGGGGAATGTGTAGCCGCTGCAGGAGCCGGCGGTTCTTTCAGATTAGGTTTGCTCTCGTCTATCATGGCGGTTACCTGTTTTTCCTCTATTCGTTGTGCCAGGTGTTGGTATGAATTAATAACATGATCATGCAGCAGGTGTTCGGCATCGTTCCACTTCAATGGTGCGATTTTCAGAAATGATTCAACCCTTTGAGCCAGTCTGGGTACAATCGGTTTGAGGTAGAGAGTCAACAGACGAAAGGCATTGATACTGCAGCTGCATACCTGATGCAGACGCTCTGTACGGATCGGGTCTTTGGCCAGTTCCCAGGGTTTAAATTCATTAATATATTCATTCGCAATATCGGCGAGGCCCATTATTTCGCGAACGGCCTCGCCGAGTTGTCGTTTTTCATACAGATAGGCAATGGCCTCACTCTTTTCCTGAAATTGCCGCAGCAGCCTGGTATCGACCTCCGCAGCGGTGTCACCTATCCGGCCGTGAAAATGCCGGGTAAGGAAACCTGCGCAGCGACTGGCGATATTAATATATTTTCCTATCAGATTGCTGTTTACTCGGGCAATGTAGTCGTCGAAATTCAAGTCGATATCTTCAATACGATCCGAAAGCTTGGCGGCAAAGTAATAGCGTAAATATTCGGGTTCAAGATGTTGCAGGTAAGTACGCGCCGTGATGAAAGTGCCGCGCGACTTGGACATTTTCTGGCCGTTAATTGTCAGGAATCCGTGTACATAGATGCTGTCAGGCGTGCGATAACCGGCAAAGTGCAGCGTCGCCGGCCAGAACAGCGCGTGAAAATACAGGATATCCTTGCCTATAAAGTGGATCAATTCCGTCTTGCTGTCCATATTCCAGAACTTGTCGAAGTCCAGGCCCTCCCGGTCACACAGGTTTTTGAAACTTGCCATATAACCGATGGGCGCATCCAGCCAGACATAAAGATATTTACCCGGCGCATCGGGAATCGCAAAGCCAAAATACGGCGCATCGCGCGATATATCCCAGTCTTTCAGCCCGGCCTCAAACCATTCGCCGATTTTATTTAATGCTTCCGGTTGCAGAGGGGACAGGCCTTCCTGATTTTCGTCTTTACCCTGCAACCAGTCTTTTAAAAATGCCTCGCAATTACCCAGCTTGAAGAAAAAATGTTCGGATTCTTTTTTGACAGGGACGGCACCAGTGACCGCCGACACCGGATTGATGAGCTCGGTCGGCGTGTAGGTTGCACCACAGACTTCGCAGGCATCACCGTATTGATCCTGCGCATGGCAGCGCGGGCATTCACCCTTTATAAAGCGATCCGGCAGAAACATCTGCTTCACCGGATCATAGAACTGTTCAATGGTGCGTGATTCTATGAGTCCGGCGTCCTTGAGCCGCTGGTAAATGCCCTGGGAAAGTACGCGGTTTTCATTGGAATTGGTTGAGTAATAATTATCGAAGGCGATATGAAAATCCGTAAAATCCGCAAGGTGTTCGCCATGCATGCGGTCGATCAACGCCTCGGCTGAAATACCTTCCTGTTCAGCACGTAACATCACCGGCGTACCATGGGTGTCATCGGCGCAGACATAGTAACACTCATGGCCACGCATTTTCTGGAAGCGCACCCAGATGTCCGTCTGGATATATTCCACCAAATGACCGAGGTGAATGGATCCATTGGCATAGGGCAAGGCGCTGGTAACGAGAATCTTGCGCTTACCTTGATCAGACATCGTTATTATTACCAGTTATCATAAGTGGTTGATTATATCCTAGCTGCTTTATGAGCCTATCTCATGAATGTTGATCGCCTTGAGAAAACAATTTAGTGTAAAATTGATGTTTTTACCAGATGAGTTATGGTAACAGGTGTCAGGTAATAATAACTGCAATTGCCAACTGTGGAGAATATCGTGGCAGATGTATCGCAATTACAGGTAGAAGTGGCCATAAAGAGATATCTGGATCCTTATCTGAACAAGGATCTGGTAACGGCCGGTGCGGTCAGGAATATCGTCGTGGATAACGGTCATGTCACCGTGGATATCGTGTTGGGGTTCCCCGCCGACGGTTATCATCAGGCATTGGCATCCGCGCTGCGTGAACAGATCGATAAATTTGACGGCATTAGCAAGGTGGATATCAACATCAAGAGTGCTGTCATCGCTCATAGCGTACAAAAGGGGGTCAAGCCTTTTGCGAATATCAAGAACATCATTGCGATTGCTTCCGGTAAGGGGGGCGTCGGCAAATCTACCACTGCAGTTAACCTGGCACTGGCATTGTCCATAGAAGGTGCCAAGGCCGGTATCCTTGACGCGGATATATACGGCCCCAGCCAGCCGCGTATGCTGGGAGCGCATCAAAAACCCCAGACACTTGATGGCAAATCAATGGAACCCATTATCAGTCACGGAATCCAGTCGATGTCCATCGGTTATCTGATTGATGAAGAGGCGCCGATGATCTGGCGTGGACCGATGGTAACCCAGGCGCTGGAACAGCTGTTGCGCGACACCAACTGGCGTGATCTCGACTATCTGGTCGTTGATCTACCCCCGGGGACGGGTGATACCCAGCTCACTCTGGCACAAAAAATACCCGTGAGCGGTGCGGTGATTGTCACGACACCACAGGATATTGCCCTGCTGGACGCGCGCAAGGCGCTCAAGATGTTTGAAAAGGTCGAAGTACCGGTGCTGGGCATCATTGAAAACATGAGCACCCATATCTGCAGTAACTGTGGACATGAAGAACATGTCTTCGGTGAAGGTGGCGGTCAGCGTATGGCGCAGCAATATGGAGTGGACCTGCTGGGATCGTTACCTCTGGATATCAGTATCCGGGAAAATGCGGATGAGGGTCACCCCAGTGTAATCGCCGATGCTGAAGGACGCATTGCGCAGATATATCGTGATATTGCGCGGCGCGTGGCGGCGCATTTGTCTATGCAAAGCAAGGATTACAGTGCAAAGTTCCCGAACATCGTGATACAAAATACGTGAAATGAATTTCTGATATAAGCAATTATCGTGACGTCAGGGAATAATGCATAATATTTCCATAAAGGAAGCTTAAGCTGTCATCCGCTTGGGGCGGGGATGACAATAGGAAAAATAATGACGATAAAATCGGATAACTGGATACGCCGTATGGCCGAACAACACGGCATGATCGAGCCTTTCGAATATAATCAGGTTAGAGAAAACAGTAACGAACGGGTAATCTCGTACGGCACATCCAGTTACGGTTACGATATTCGTTGTTCCGATGAATTCAAGATTTTCACCAATATCAATTCTGCAATCGTCGACCCGAAAAACTTCGACGCCAACAGTTTTGTCGACGTCAAGTCCGATATCTGTATCATTCCTCCCAACTCCTTCGCGCTGGCGAGGACAGTCGAATATTTTCGTATCCCGCGCAACGTCCTGACGATATGTCTGGGAAAATCAACGTACGCCAGGTGTGGAATCATTGTAAATGTCACGCCTCTGGAACCCGAGTGGGAAGGACACGTTACACTGGAGTTCTCCAACACCACGCCGTTGCCGGCAAAGATCTATGCCAATGAAGGCGTGGCCCAGGTATTGTTTTTCGAATCTGATGAAGTGTGTGCGACTTCATATCGAGACAGGGGCGGGAAATATCAGGGGCAGAGGGGCGTCACGTTGCCCAAGGCTTAATTTATCGAGTCTTGCTCGCGTGTTTAATTCTGGTATCAGCGTTAGATATTTTATTCCGGACCGGTTTCGGCGGATTCAGTTCCGCCTGCAGCAGGCAGGCCTTTGACCTCGCGGATTTGTAGCGCTAGCCTGGAATCATCCCTTTCCACCTGCTCAATGCGCACCGGAAGATAATCAAGTGATTTTGCGCACCATATGGTGGTGTGCCTCACGTCGTCAACACGCTGCAGCTTTAAGGTATCGAGTTTCCCCACCGGGGTATCAATCTTTTCTTCACCCAGGATGACGAACTCATAGTCTTTCAGCCTGCCACCGTCTGCGATCTTATAATGCAATTTTTTCTTGCCCGCTTTCAGGTCAATCATGAGCATCAATTGATACAATAACTTGTCCTGTGCAGCAGGCGGTATATGCATCTGCCATGGATCGTTGTTTATCGTATTGGTGACGACGCCTTCTTTCCAGTCAAAGCTGAGTTTGACATTGCGTTCCTTGCTACCACCATTGCGATGATAAATATATTGCAGTGGACGAGGCTTGCCATTTATATAAGTCCATATACTGCGTTCAATAATTTTGTCTCTCACAAACAACGAAATAAAACCGGTTGCCTCTGAAACGGATTCTAAGACATATTTATCATCGCTCGCGGCATGCAAGCTGTGGTTTAATTTACCAATATTCATGCCGTTTCTGGTAAATGTGTAAACGACGTCGAATTCCTGCAGCAACGGGTCCGCCACTACTGGTTGCCACATCGAGATTAAAAACGGGATTGTCAACAGAGTGTAACGAATGTATGTAAGGAATTTATCAAACATTGGATAACCATATCTGAATGCAGAATTTATTCATTGTAACAAAACACCCGCATAGCGTCATTTCGATCAGCTCTGAATAAGCCGGTTTAATTCATCAATGTATGCTGATTATTTCGACAAGGCGCGGCAAAACTTTGATGAAATACGATGGTGGGGGTGTAATTACTGTTTATTCTGATGATATGGATGGGTAGACGAAACGAGGTATGGCTTATCTTAATTTTAGTTCCGTGCAGATGCTGCCGGCTTTGTCATGATGTGCCTTTAATTTAACTATACTGCCCTGTTTTGATGTGACGACCCATTCCGCCTTTGTGCGGTTATCCGTGGGTTCCTTGGTCATGCCCGCCCAATGAAAAGGTGAAGTAGATTTATAGGCGCGTCCTTCAAGTTGGCCGAATTCGAGTCTTGCCTGGCCACTGACAAGTCGTGCGTCTCGCGGTAATTCAATTTCAGAGACAATGCCACGTGACTGATGTTTGTCGAGCCCCATTTTGGTCACATAAGTCGGCAGCCATCCGCTGTTTTTAACTACCACCGTGATGCGATAGGTGTCTGTGGAGATTTTCGCCGCACTCACCTCGTGAAATTCCAGGTATGGAGATATCAAATTGTGCCACACCAGCCAATCCGGAAATCTTTGCAGCTCGGTCTCCAATTG
>Ga0307424_1001279_pt1 | contig 13346 bp, 9 predicted proteins | sample SalMarWE160320MG_FD_202157 | JGI IMG/M metagenome (GOLD analysis project Ga0307424, IMG submission 202157) | Salt marsh sediment microbial communities from the Plum Island Ecosystem LTER, Massachusetts, United States - WE1603-20 | ecosystem: Environmental > Aquatic > Marine > Intertidal zone >... | reverse complement strand
GGCGTGCACGTCGCGCACGACTGCCAGATCGGCCAGAACGTGATAATGGCCAACCTCGCCACCCTGGCCGGGCATTGCACAGTAGGCGACAACGCCGTGCTGGGCGGCATGGCGGTGGTGCACCAGTTCGTGCGCGTCGGCAAGATTGCGATGGTCGGCGGCACCAGCGGGCTGTTGCAGGACGCGCCGCCGTTCATGATGGTATTCGGCCCCGCACCGGCGCGGGTAGTGAACATCAACCACATCGGCCTCAAGCGCAACGGCGTGAAGCCGGAGGTGCGGCTGCACCTGCGCCAGGCCTTCCACATCCTTTACCGCCAGGGGCTGACGCTCCGGGACGCGGTGGCGAAGATACGCGAGACGCTGCCGGAAAGCGAAGAGCTGAACCACCTGCTGGACTTTTACCGCACCAGCGAGCGCGGCATCTGCCGCTCCACTTTGTCGGTCGCCGAAGGCCATCCGGCCGAGGCCGAGCCGCACGGCTTCCCCGACGAGCTGACGACGAGCATCCCGGCGACGTAGGGGGGCTGGATCGTTGCTTTTCTTCGGCGCTTCCGCGCCACACAACTGAAAGCTATCTTGGGTAGTTCTTTAGCACAAGTGCATCTTCCCCACCTCCCCCAACGTCATTCACACCATTTGGCGCTGCCTCTGCGCCATCCGTGAAGCCCTCCTGGCCGCTTACCAGATTCACCACCCCCTGGGCAGAAGCCACTTGAAGCACGGGAATACCGATTGCACCTTCAACGCTTTGCCATTGGCCTCCTATGTTCTCGGCAGTCCCGCCAATGTAAAGGTCTCCAGAAGCGTCTAGCGAGAGAGCGGAAGCTATGTCATCCACGTCCTGCGCCCCCCAGGTTTTACTGGACCGCAAATCTCCCCCAAAGCCGAAGCGCAATAAGAGGATATCCCAACCTCCTCCCGGATGAATGTCTGTTGACCCCACTGCGATCAAGCTGTTCTCCTCTGCCACCAGCGAGCCCAGGCCCTCCGAGGCGCTTGTACCCCAGGTTAGAGCCCACCGCACCGCGCCGTCCAGCTCTAGTGCCATGAGCAGCGCGTCGCGGTCGCCCTCCCCGAAACTCCTTGTGTTGCCTACTGCATAGAGGGTGCCAGCGTGCTCCCACATACTGTGGATGACATCCCCCTGCTCACCGCCGTATACTTCCGCCCACTCAGGCAGTCCTGACGAGCTAAACCGCAGGACGAAAGCTTCAGACCCGCCAGCGCCGAAGCTGTATGTATTACCGCACACATATACGCCGTCAGCCGCTGCCGCTACATCTCTTGCATAGTCGTAATCATCTCCACCCCATGTAACCGCCCACTGGATTTCCCCCTCTGGGTCGAACCTGCACAACAGCACGTCGTCCTTGCCACCCCACTCCAGGTATGAGCCGCATACATACATATTGCCGTCCGTGTCAACAGCCATGCTGGCCGCCCTTTCGTAAGCCGCCGTTCCCCAGGTCTTCGCCCAGAGAAGCTCTCCGTTTATGCGGTATTTCAGCAGCAGGATGTCATCTTTACCCGCACCATAGGACGATGTTACAGCAAGAACGCAGACCTGGTTGTCAGCTGTACCCTCGATTGCACGCGCGCTTTCGAATTCTTCGCCACCCCACGTCTTGGCCCATGCAACTGCCCCTGAGGAGTCGTAGTTTATGAGCAGAACATCTGCATCCCCTCGTCCATAGCTGCGGGTACCTCCCGCCATCAACACACCTCCTTCAATCAGGTGCATTGCTCCAGACACCCAATCGTCCTGCTCGCCGCCCCAAGTATGCACCCACTCGTCGCGCTCGTTGACGATGAAGGTGAAGGGGAAGTCAGCAGAGCCGTAGGCATTGGTAACGGTGAGGGTGGCTTCGTACTCGCCGGCATCAGAGAGGATAACGGTCGGCGAAACTTCGGAGGATATGTTAGGCGTTGCGCCGCCGCCGAAGTCCCAGGCGTAGGTGAGCGGCTCCGCGCCGCTGACGGTGGCCGTGAAAGTGTATTCCTCGTGCTGATAGCCGCTGGTGGGCGTAACCTCGTAGATGATGGGCTCGTTGCTCGGCCGCAGCACCGCGTTTGACGGCTCGCCGGGATTGCCCTCTGCGTCGTAGGGCACCACCCGGTGCCACAACGCTGCCGGCGGCTGGACAACATTGCCGTATTCCAGCCGCCCATCCCCGCTGCCCGTATCCTGCGCCACTTCGCCCACAGCGCTCCACGGCCCGTTCTGCGCCTCCGCGCCTTCAATCGTGTAATGGTGGACTTCCCGCTGGAAGTTCACCGCAATCGGCGTGACGTCCTCAATGCCGACGCGGCCGTTGCCGCTGCCGTCGATGATGGCATGGAGCGAGTTGCCCTCAGCATCACCTTCTGGGACGGCTTGCCCGAAATGCTCCGCCAGGGGGATGATGTCTTCCACCGCAACCGTACCGTTCTGGTCGTAATCGCCGAGGTTGCGGTAATGCCAGGAGAGCGTGAATGTCCCATCGCCGTTGTCGGCGATGGCGAGGTCGTTGATGCGATTGGCCTCGCCGGTTGGCGGGGTGGAGACAGTCTTGCCCAGCGCCCTCTCCAGCGCATCCTTCAATTCCGCCCACAGGGCCGCATCCACGCCGTCCGGACACGCGAGCGCGTCCAGTTCAGCAGTGAGGGAATCGGTGGACTGAAGTCCACCGTCCGGCGGTGAATGCGCGGTTGGAGGATTTGCCAGCCCATCTGGCTGGCCGCCGCTCCCAGAATGGCCCCTCCCGCACGAAGGTGTGGCCAGCCCCAGCGCGCATGCCAACAGAAGGGCGCAGGTTATGCAGAGGCGCAGGCGCAGTGTGTTTCCCCGTGCTCCCACTCACCTGTAGTATACCCGTCATACTCAGCTTCCAGCTATCAGCGGTCAGTCGTCAGCAAGAGAAGAAAGATCCCTGCCAAAGGCTAGGTGCTCCACTTGGAGGCTGCATCTTTGGCGATGGCTCAACGGGCACGGCATACCGTGCCCCTACGAAAAGCAGCTACGATTGCTTCGGCTCAAGGTCGTCGAAGGAGAGGCCACCGATGATGAGGATGTAGCTGGGGACCATCGGCAGCACGCAGGGCGAAAGGAACGACGCCAGTCCGCCGAGGAAGGCGATACCGAGGTTGACCGAGCCGTTGGCGACCCACTCCTCAGCGTTGAGCGAGGCCGAGCCCATCAGCGACACCAGCTTGGCCGTGCCCCAGAAGAATACCGCCAGGCAGAGGACGCCGGCGAAGATGAGCGCGGGGGCCAGCAGCTTGCGGCGCAGAGCCTCGTCTTTCGCCATGGTTCGCGCCAGCTGGATGGCGACCGTGAGAACCAGCGCGATGACGCCGGCCCACAGCGCGAAGCGGAAGAGGACGGCGGGCTGGAGAGTGTAGGTGCCGGACATGAAGCCGAAGAAAAGCACGAAGCCCACGGCGATGAGCAGGATGGAGCTGATGAAGTTGATCGTGCCCACGTGCCGCGCCAGCCGCTGGATGAAACCCACCGCCGAGCCGATGAGCAGCGCCACTATCAAGAATGGTATCGCCAGCCCCAGCGAATAGGCCACCATCATCCAGACCGCCAGGCCCGGCTGGCTCGCCGCTAGTGTGAGGATGACCACGAGGATGGGGCCGAGGCAGGGCGTCCAGCCCGCGGCGAAGGTGATGCCTATGAGTAAGCTGGAGAGGTAGCCGCCCTTGCTCTGAACGTGCGCCTTTTTCTCAAACAGCATGAAGCGCAGCGGCGAAAGCCCCCAGGTATTCAGCAGAATGTGCAGGCCGAGAATGATGACGAGAATGCCGCCGAACCAGCCGAACTGGCGCGGGTAGTTCGTGACGATGCGGCTAATCCAGTAGGCGGGAAAGCCGAAGACGACCACGAAGATGATGGAGAAGCCCAGCACGAATGCCAGCGAATGGCTGAACGCCTTGAGTACGGCCTTGTTCATATCAGCTCCCGGTGCGCCGCCGGGCGGCGAAGAATGGCGAGCATTATATCAGCGCGCGGCGTACTTGTAGCCGCCGGAGAGATAGAGCTCCACCTGGTCGGCGAAATGGGGGCTGGCGGGGCGTCCGCTTTCGCCGCCGGGCAGGACGGAGCGGTAGAGGCCGTCCGCGCCGGGCTGCATTATGAGCCGCACGGTGGGGCCGAAGGACTTGACGAAGTAGCTGCCGTTCCACTGCACCGAGGAAACGTTGACCGTGCAAAAGCCGCCGCCGACGGACAGCATTCCGGGGCTGGACTCCGCGTAGAACGGGAGGGGATGCACCAGTGGCAGGCGGTGCATCTCGCCGTAGGGCTTGAGCGCACCGCCGTCGCCGGTGGCGAAAGCCACGGTGGACGACCACATGGCGCGCAATTCAGCGTCGGTGGGCGCGAGCCAATCGGCGCCCTGCGCCGCCAGTAGGCAGGCCAGGCCGGTGCCGGTGCGGACGCTGCGGTTGCGCCAGACATGGAGCAGCAGCTGGCGCCGCAGGAGTTCGTAAAGCAGTGCGCCGGGGCTGCCGGGAGATTCGTTGAAGTCCCAATTGCGCAGAACGGTAAGCGCGGAAGCCTCAGCGGGGTTCAGGGCGAGGGCTTCCAACCGCGTTAGCAGTGGCGGCAGGAAGTCCTCGGCGAAGGGCGAATGGACATCGGATTGGATGCTGGCGAGAAGTTCGGGGGTGACCAGGTTGCCCGCGGTGATAGCGGCCTCTAGCAGCGCGGTGATGCGGCGGGCGCGGTAGCCGGGCGCGTAGTTGCCACTGAAGCAGGGCTGGCCGGCGGCGTCAAGCTGCGGCGGATTATTGCAGGACACGAAAAAGCCGAAGGGCGGGTTGATCGCGTGCGGCAAATCCCCGGGCGGGATGAAGCTCCAGTAGTAGGCCGCGGCCTCATCCGCGGAAGTGACCACCTGCGGGCGGTCGCCGTCGTAGTTGCGCTGCGGGACGAAGCCGCAGGCGAAGTAGGCGATGTCACCGTTCGTGTCGCCGTAAACGAAGTTCACCGGCGTGGCGATGCGTCCGGCGGCGGACTGGAAGTCCGCGAGGGAAGATGCGCGGTTGAGGTCGTAGAAGGCGGCGGCCTCGCTGTTTTCGTAGAAGCCGCTCCAGCAAAGGATGTAGTAGTTGTTCGCGTCCTGGTCGATAACGGGGCCGAAGGGAGTGTCCAGCACGGTGACGGTCTGGTCGTTCACCAACAGGCCGTCGCGCACGCGGATGACTTCCTCGCGCGGCTGCGGGGCTACGCCCAGCACGGATACGGCCTGCGCTTTGGGCACGATCATCACATCTTCGTTGTCGGCTTGCAGCGCGGTCAGGCCCCAGGCGCAAAAGCCGTTGCGGCCGATGAGCACCAGACCCAGACCGGGGATGGAGGCGCCGCGCACGTCCATCACGCCGGGGACGGTGAGCCAGACTTCGTACCACAGGCTCGGAAAGGTGATGTCCAGGTGCGGGTCGCTGGCGACCAGCGGCAGGCCGTCGGCGGTGAAGCTGCCGGAAACGGCGAAGGCGTTGCTGCCGAGCTGCAGGTCAAGCGCGGAAGCGATTGGGGCAGTGGTCGTGGCGGGTTCGCCAATTACGGGATACGCGGGGATGGAGGCGGCGGCCGCGTCCATCAGTTTCACCGCTTTGGCCGTCGCCGCGTCGCGCCCGGCGCGCAGCAGCGCCAGCTCGTCGTAATGGTCGCCGGAGAGGAGCTGGGTGACCATCAGCGCGATGGCTAGAGTGTCTTCCGGCTGCCACTCGGCGAACTTGGGGAGGAACACGTATTCGGGCGTAGGGCCCTTTTCCGCCACGAAAGCGTTGATGCCGTGCGCGTACTCAACCAGCGCAGCGTAGACCTCGGGGCGTTGCGCCTGGAGCAGCTCCAGGTTGCGCCGGGCGTAGCCGCGCAGGTTGAGCTGTCGCATTCCAGTGTCGTCGGAGAGATAATCCTTGCCGACAAGCTGGGCGAGCTGCCCGCAGGCCTTGCGGCGTGTGACGTCAAGCTGAAGCAGGCGGTCGGCGGCGGTGGCGTAGCCCAGCGAGTAGAACAGCTCAGGGACGGTGGCGGCGGTGATGTGGGGCACGCCCCACTCGTCGCGCTCCACCACTGGCGCAGCGAAGGCGAGAAGCGAGGCGGCCGCCCAGCAGGCGGCAACGAAGGCTGCGAGCAATAGCGGTTTCAGCCGGCGGCGCAAACGGGATGCCACTTGCGTTAGCCGCCGCGGAAAATCGCGGCGAAGCGCTGGACTATTTCAAGGTTGACCCAGTCGAACATCAGGAACTGGATGCGCCCGATAAGCAGCGAGACGCGCGCCATGATGGTGTAGCCGAAGGAGGCGCCGAAGGCTATCATCAGGAAGTAGATGCCGACTTTGGACACGCCCCCGATGAAGCCGCGGTGCTCCACCGAGAAGAAGAAATAGACCAGGACAGTGAGCGCGCCGAAGAAAAGAATCAGGGAGTTGAGCAACGGAACGCCGTATGCCGCCATAGAAGCCCCGAGCGAAGCATCCGGTACCGGCGCGTACTTCCACGGTATTTCCTGGATAGTGGCGGAGAACTGGGGGAGGAAGAGATTGCTCACCACCAGAGGGAGACCGATGCCGGTGCCACCACCGATGACAAAGGCAAAGGTGATGCGCGAGAGCCAGCCCCACCCGGGAATCAGCCGCAGCAAAATGAAAGCTCCCAGAATGGCGGGGATGATGATCCAGGGGTCAAACAGAGTACCCTCCGGAGTGCCGAAATGGGGGTCGAGAACCGGCACCAGCGGATAAATGAGCTTGGGCTTGATATAGGAAAACCAGTACATGGAGGCGCCGTAGCCGGCGGAAACGCCCAAGTAGAGGTGTTCACCGAACCGGAAGAGCGGGTTGTCCTTGTAGATGAAGGAGAACATGAAGAGAGTCAGGCCGGCTGCAAGCCAGGTTCCCAGCGTCACCATGCTGGAGCCCGTCAGGAAACCGTGCATCTTGGCTTGCCACGGAAGCAGGTTCTCCGTGCCCTGCAAAAGTATCAGTGCCATGTGAGTCATCTTACTTGCCCTCCCGTGCTTGCCGGCGTTTCTGCGTTACGTTTATCAAGGCAAGAATATTAGCCAGAACGATTGCCAGGAATATCAGCGCGTGCACCATGGACTGCGAGTCCATCGCCGAGGTGGCCTTGCCCGGCTTGCCAATCAGCTTCTCGTACTCGGCGGCGCCCCTCAGGCCGCCGATGATGCCGTTGATCTGATTGGCTTGCAGGTAGGGGTAGTACTGCGGGGCCATGACGGCGGTAACGCCAGCGCCCACAGGGATACCAAACATCTGAGTGCCGTAGACAATCCAGTAGTCGCCGGAGTTGCCAGCCTCGAGCATCACCATGTATTGGGCGTCTTTCAACTGGTTGAAGTCCTTGATGATTGGCATGGGAGCAGTCGCGTTGCCGTAGAAGTCCTTGGGGTAGGTCCTGGAGATGTCGTTGCCGAGGGACATTATGACCACGGTAACGCCGACCTGGAAACCAAGGAAGGCGAAGTCTTCGCCGCTTCTCCAATCGGGATACTCCGCCTGGAGTTCGCTGATGGCTTGAGCCACAAGGTTAGGACCATTGATCCAGAGCACGACTATCAACATCTTGTGGTGCTTGCGGATAATGTGCTCCATCACCGCTTTCAGCATAGGATAGAGCTCAGGCTGCGAGGCGGGGTCGAAGTCCGCCGCGAGCATGATGTTGGACCCTTCGGGAAGGTTGTCAATCGTGTCGTAGATGCTTTGAACTTCCGAGGACACCTTGATGGGTAATCCAAGCGGCCAGAGCAAAGGGAGGGCGACCGCCAGTATGACCAGCGTGTAGATGATGCGGCGGTCAAGCTGGAGAAAACGCTCGATGAAACTCGGTTTCTCAACCTTGTCCATTAGTCGCCACCTCCCATATAGGTGCGCTCAATGCCGAAGATGATGCGCACCGAAATCGCAATCTGAGCCAGAGCAACGCCCAGCAAGACGCCGCGTGTCGCCGCCATATTGGGGTTTTGCATGATCCACTCCGAAAGCAAGCCCAACTTGGGTGAAATCCACTCGCCGATGGGCACGCGGCCGATCATGACGATAAGGCCGGCGATTAGCAGAGCCAGCGCCTCCCAGGTTCTCGCCCGAAAGGCGCGGAAGGCGGCGGAGGCGATGAAGAACGCCAGCGTGGCAAACATCGTCGCCTGCATGGGGACAAAGAGCCACTGGTACTCCCAGCCTGCCGGCGTGCCGAGTTTCGTGCCCATAAACACGCCCAGCACCAGCATCTGGGTAAAGGCCACCAGAGTCAGCACTGAGTAGCCGTAACCGGGGACTTTGCGGCGCACCTTGTTGATGTGGTAGTGCAACAGCGACAATATTGCGAAAATCGCGCTGAAGCCGAGAATCACCAAGTCCCAATTGACGAAGCCCTCATACAGCCGCTGGGCGATCTTCGCCGGCACAAACGCCCGGATGAACATCACCATGCCCAGCACGAAGGCCAGCAGTACGGGAAACCGCTTCTTGAGAAACTGCATTGTTTACCCCAGTTGCGTGAATAGGTCTCTGATAAACGAGATGCCCAAAGTGACGAGTATCGTCCCGAGGATTATCACCACCATCATGAACAACTTGGCCATGTCCTGGCCTTTGAGACTGCCCAGTATTAGCGGCTCGCGTGAAAGGTAGGCGCTGGCGGCGTAAAGCTCCTCGCCGATAAGCGTGTAATCGCAGGTGGTAACGAAGAAGGGCAGCTGGGTCATCGAATCGGTTCCGGCAATCTGGATTGCTCCGGTGCCGGCGCCGGTCTCGGCCAAGATGAGGCTCTCGGCGTAGTAGTAGCCCATCAGGAAGTTTGCCGCCGGCTTCTCGCGGAGCATCAGGCCGCAAACGGCCGCGGAATACGAGAACTGGTCGTCGGTGAGGAAGAAGATGTTGTCGGGATTGTATGCGTCCGGACGCCCCGCATCCGCATAACCGGATTTCACAATCTCCTGCGCCACCGTCAGAACGATGGGATCGCGGCAAGGGACTGTGAGGCTGGATTCATAGTTGGCAACACGGCGGGCGACGCGGCCAAGGATGTTCAGCGCTGCAAGAGTGCTCAGAGAAGCCAGCGGGTCCATGCCGTTCAAGTAGAGGATGGGCTTGCCCATCTCGGTGGCGCGGCCGATTGCCTCATCCACCGCGTTCAAGCCGGCGATGCGGCGGATAAAGAGATTGGGGTCGCGGCGGGCGCGCGCGATGAAAAAAAGCACGGTCGCTGCGAAGAGCACCGCGAAGATGAGCGCATTGAGTTTGCCGGCGCTGAACCAGTTCTCCACCGCGTCAACTTCAAAGACCTGCGGCGCCTCCACGGTCACGCCCTCTTTAGCCGCGGTGAACTTGAGGTACATCGTGCCAATCTTGCGTGGGACGATTTCGGCGAACTTGGGCGTGATTTTGGGGGCGTCAGTCTTCGGGTCTATGGTCTCTGGGTCGATAGGCTCGCCCTGCTCGTTCTTGGGCCCCAGATTGGGCTTCACGGTGAACCCCGGTGGTTGCGGGATCGCGATAGACCGCCCGATCATGTCGAACTCACCCGTCGGCACGTTCTGCACGATGGCGACGTGCACCGAGTTTTCCATGCCGTTGCGGTTCTTCCCGAACCAGAAGAAACCAGGGAAGTACTTCCCCTGTTCTTCCATGAACACCTCATTAGCCGGTTGTTCCGCTACGGCTTCCAGCCAGGGACCTTCGGGACTCTCCGCCAGATAGACGGTGTAAGTCGTATCCTCGGCCTCGCCCGGGAGCGCTGACCACTTCAAGTACACTCCCGAACCATCGTCGTTGGGGAGGTCAAACGCCTGGATGTCGGTGGGTAGCCGCACTTCTACCGGCGGAGGTTCCGGAACGGCGGGCTCCAAACCAATGACGATGTCGGCGCCTTGCAGCGCCTCAATCTCCGAGCCATCACCCGGGGCGGAAGGCTCCACCGGCTCCTGGGCGAATCCGGCCAGCGAAAGAGTGAAAAGCAGTAGCAAGAAGATAGCTGCCTGAGAAAGGTTGTTCTTCATAGGCGGGTTACCTTCGAAAGGTGGGCTATTATAACAGCAAAGACTCTGGCTTTGCCAACCCCCTCCCACACGCATCTGCAAGTTGTTTGGTAAGCGGTTCACAAGCCCGCGCCCGTTGCGCATTGCGCTCAATCTGCTATCCTAAGAAGCGAATCCAGCAACGAAAAGGAGCTGAACTCATGGCGAAAATCGTAGAATGTGTCCCGAACATCAGCGAAGGGCGCAATCCCGAAATCGTGGAAGCGTGCATTGCGCCCATCAAGGAGACCGAAGGCGTGAAGCTGCTGGACTACTCATCCGACGCCGACCACAACCGCTCGGTTATCACCTTCGCAGGTTCGCCGGAGGGCTGTGTGGAGGCGGTGTTCAAGCTAGCCCAGAAGGCCCAAGAGCTGATTGACCTCACGAAACATGAGGGCGGCCATCCGCGCATGGGCGCGGTTGACGTGATACCGTTCGTTCCCATCGCCGGGGTGACGATGGACGATTGCGTAGAGCTGGCGAAGCAACTCGGCAAGCGGATGTGGAACGAGCTGAAGATACCGGTGTACCTGTACGAGGCTGCAGCATCCAAGCCCTCGCGCCAGAATCTGGCGATCGTGCGCAAGGGTGAGTTTGAGGGGATGGCGGAGAAGATGAAGGATGATAAGTGGGCGCCGGACTTCGGCGAACCTGCGCCGCATCCGACCGCGGGAGTGACCGCGGTGGGCGCGCGCATCTTCCTCGTCGCCTACAACATCAACCTGCACACGGACAACCTCAAGATTGGCAAAAGAATCGTGTCGTGCATCCGCGAGGCCAAGGGCGGACTGGTGAATGTCAAAGCCATGGCTCTGCTGTTGGAGGACCGCCAGCAGGTGCAGATCTCGATGAACCTGGTCAACCCGTTTGACACGCCGATGTATCGCGTGTTTGAGCTGGTGAAGCTGGAGGCGGAACGTTACGGCGTGGCCATTGCGGGCAGCGAAGTGGTCGGACTAGTGCCGATGGAGGCGCTGGTCAAGAATGAGGAATACTACCTCCGGCTGGAGGGGTTTAAGAGCCACCAGATTGTGGAGCTGGGGCTCTTTGGCGAGTAGGAGGCCGCAATAGAAGGCGCGAGTGTAGCTGAAAGCCTGTTGCTGCAGACCGTGGTGCTCGTGCTGCTGCTCGGCGTCATCGGCCTGGCCGCGGCGGATGCTTTGCGCGTTCCCAGCATCGCCCCATTGCTGCTGTTCGGTGTAATCGCCGGCCCGTCGGCGCTCGGGCTGATCGATCCCGCATCCTTCGGCGACGGGCTTGCCGTCTTCATCAAACTGGGCGTCGCCATCATTATCTTTGAGGGCGCGATGACGCTCAGCGTAAAGCACCTGGTGGAGCACTACAAAGTGGTGCGCAACCTTGTATCCCTCGGGCTGCTCATCACGCTGACGCTGGGCACACTCGCTTTCATGCTGCTGCTCGGTTCGGACCCGCTGACAGCGCTGGTGTTCGGTTCGCTAATCACTATCACCGGGCCTACGGTGGTGCAGCCGCTGCTCAAGCGCGTGCCCGTGACCGAATCCGTATCGCACATTCTGCAGAGCGAGGCCGTCCTACTTGAGCCTGCGGGCGTGCTCATCGCCGCGCTCATCTTTGAAGTGGTAGTTGCCAGTTCGCCGAGCGCAGGTGACGCCGTGACCTTCTTTCTGAAGTCGGTGGCAGTGGGTGCTCTAGTGGGCCTGGCGCTAGGTTGGGCGTTGCGCATCGGTCTCACCCGGGTGGCGCTGCGCGAGGAGGTGCGCAACCTGACGGTGCTGGCAGTATTGTTGGGAGGGTTTGCGCTGGCGGAAGGCGTTTCGCCCGACAGCGGCATTATGACCGCGGTAGTCGGCGGGCTGATGCTCTCCGGCACCGAGTTCGCCGGCAAAGCTTCGCTGAAGCAATTCAAGGGGCAGATCACCCTGCTCACGGTGGCCTCCATCTTCATCCTCATCTCCGCGAGCATCAGCGTGGAAGAGGTCGCGCGCATCGGCTGGGCGGGAGCCGGCATTGTGGCATTGCTGGTGCTCATCGTGCGCCCCCTTGCGGTGTTCGCCTGCACCGCGGGAAGCGAGCTCAAATTCAACGAGCGGGTGTTCCTCTCGGGAGTCGCCCCGCGCGGCATTGTTGCAGGGTCCGTAGCCTCGCTAATATCATTGCGGCTGGCCGGACACGGCTTCCCCCAAGCGCAGGACGTGATGACGGTGGTGTTCATGACCATTGGGGCGACGGTGCTGGTGCTCGCGCCCATGACGCAGGCCTACGCCGCCGCCACGGGAGTGTTCATCGACCGGCGCAAATCGGTGCTGTTCGTCGGGGCTAACGCGTTCACCCGGGCAATCGCCGCTCGTATGCGCGACGCGGGCTACCGCGCCGCCTTTGTGGACACGAATTTCTACAACTGCTTCACCACCCGCGACGAGTTTGAGCACACGGTGCATGGCAGCGCGCTGGATGAGGAGACTATGCTGGACGCCGGCGCCGCCGCGGCGGGCACGCTGGTGGCGTCCACGATGAACAACGAAACCAACATCCTCATCTCGCAGTTTGCGCTGCGCGAGTTCAAGATCCCGGTGCGCGCCGTGGTGCTCCAGCTCAGCACCGACGACAGCGTCGCTAAACACGTAAAGGAATCCGACCTCAAGGTGGCGATGGGCGGGCGCTTTGAGCTCAACGAGTGGATACATATGGTGGAGCACGGCGAAACGACCTTCGTGCGGTTCACCACGGAAAAGGACGTCGCGAGCATTGAGCCGCTGACCGACCGCATCCGCGGCTTCGCCCTGCCCGCCTTCTATGAAGAAGGGGAAACGCTGCGCCTGCTTTTCCGCAGCTCGCGCCTGCCCGCGGGCACCACCATCCACTTCATGGTGAAGCGCGATGAACTCGGGAAGCTGGAAGAGCAATTCAAGGAGTATTGCGCTTCGCTCGTGAAATAGCATTTCTGCGGTAAGTAATGTATTTAAGATGCCAATGGGGGCTTCCATCCGCAGCGCTTTCGTGCGCGGCTTCACCAGGCTGCTGATTGCACTCGCCCGCATTCTGCCGCCGGCGGCGCTGCTGCCGGTTGCACTCGGGGTTGCGTGGCTGGCGTGGCACCTTTACCCGCGCATCCGCCACGTCGCCATGCGCAATCTGGAAATCGCGTTCGGCGACGAGCTCTCAAGCGCGGAGAGGCGAAAGCTGGCGCGAGGCTGCGCGCGCGAGGCCGCTCTGACAGCGCTGGAGTTCTTCTACTTCACCCACTGGCCGGCGGAGCGCGTGCGCGGCCTGGTGAAGGAGACGGAAGGTTGGGAGCTGTTGGAGCAGGCGCTGGCGCAGGGCAAGGGAGTGCTCGGCC
>Ga0307424_1001277_pt1 | contig 13350 bp, 9 predicted proteins | sample SalMarWE160320MG_FD_202157 | JGI IMG/M metagenome (GOLD analysis project Ga0307424, IMG submission 202157) | Salt marsh sediment microbial communities from the Plum Island Ecosystem LTER, Massachusetts, United States - WE1603-20 | ecosystem: Environmental > Aquatic > Marine > Intertidal zone >... | reverse complement strand
CGACTACAAGCCGAATTGGCTTAAGGGATTAGACCTCGGGGGAGGGAAGTTCAGAAAGAACTTCTACCATACTGATATTTCTTGGGATCCTGACGTAAATCCCGAAGGTGTGTACGAGATGTACAGGTACGTGGGATCAAAGATCTTTCAGCCCTTTATTTACCTGAGCCAGATGGTGGTCAATGAAAACAACACGGCTCCCGATGCGATGCTCTATCTCAATCAGGCGGGTTTCGACTGGAAGATCGGGCCGGTTAAATGGACCCTGGCCGGGAGTTATTATAGCTGGAGCAACCTCAATAAATCGAAATGGCTTCATACAGGTGAATATAAAAAGGGTGGAGGAAATACATTCACAACGGATAGCGCCGGGAATATCATATACAAATATAAGTATAAGCTCTGGGAAGCCTACACAAATTTCAGATTTAAGGTGGGACCATACCCCGCAAGGGTGTGTTTTGACTATATTCATAACTTGGCAGATGGGGTGCCGAGTGACGAATCCAATGCCTATTGTGGCTTCTTCAAGATCGGCAGGGACAAGAAAAAGGGCGATTACTCCCTTTACTACAAGTATGCCTATATAGAACAAAATGCCGTTGTGGGGTCCCTGAATGACCAGGACTTTTACGGGGCCAACCGAAAAGGGCACAAAGTTGCGCTGAAATACCATCCGTTTGAATACACGGCCCTGAGAGCCGCCTTTTTCTATACCGGCCCGGTGACTACCTGGCAGAAGGCGGGCAATCCCCTCTGGAACGGTGACAGGTACAAGATGCATGAGGACCGGCTCCAGATGGATGCTATCTTCAAGTTTTAAAGTGAACCCGGACGGAGTATAGGGAGATGCTGTGTCTTACCCGGGTCTCCACCCCCTCTGGGAAAACGCATTGGGCCCGGACTGGAAAGAGATCATGCCGAGGGAGAAGATAAGAGACCTCTATGTGAGGCTTCTCAAGTAGGCATTCGTGATGGGCAACCGTCGATCCCTGCCAAATGCCTTTGGTGTAATCTTTACACCGGGAGGGGTCTGGCGTCTCTTGTATTCGTTGAGGTCGACCATGCGGACAACCTCTTTAACGATGCTCCGGTCAAATCCTGCCGCAATGATCTCATTGGGTGCCTTATCCTCTTCAACATAGGCATGTAAAATAGCGTCAAGCATCGGATAGGGGGGAAGACTATCTTCGTCTTTCTGATCCGGCCTTAATTCCGCTGAAGGGGGTCTCGTGATCACGGTTCGAGGGATAACCTCCTCACCTCTTGAAGTGTTGACATAATCTGAAAGCTCAAAAACCAGGGTCTTGGGCACATCCTTGATGACGGCAAAACCTCCCGCCATATCGCCATAGAGGGTGCAGTATCCCACAGCGATTTCGCTCTTGTTCCCCGTTGTAAGCACCAACCATCCAAACTGGTTGGAGAGGGCCATCAGAATATTGCCACGAATACGGGCCTGAATGTTTTCGTGGGCCACGCCATGATGCTCATTATCAAGGAGGTCATTTGTTGCATTGAGGTACGCCTGATAGATATTTATCAGAGGAACGGTTTTCAGTCGAATTTCCAGGTTTTTGGCGAGTTGTTCTGCATCGGAAAGGGTCTCACCGGAGGTATATTGGGAGGGCATGGTGACCCCTATCACGTTCTCCGGTCCCAATGCATCAACGGCAATGGCCGCAGTGAGGGCGGAATCGATACCCCCGCTTAACCCGATCAGGACCTTCTCGAATCCGTTTTTCCTGACGTAGTCCCGTGTGCCCAAAATGAGGGCCTGATATATCTCATCCAACCTGCCGTGCTCTTCAGCCAAAGCTGAAATTGATTTCTCTTTGGGATGGTTGGGATACGACTCAAGGGGAATAATCAACTCACATGAATCCTCCGGGGGTCGTGTTTTAACCGGCCTTTTATGGCCGTCAATCCGGATATCGGTTATCAGGACATCCTCGCAGAACCTTTTGGCCCGCGCGACGACCCCTCCCTGAGGGGTCATGACAAAAGCGCCCCCGTCAAAAACCAGTTCGTCCTGTCCCCCAACAAGGTTGTTAAAGCAGACAAAGGCATCGCTGATACGGGCAAAACGGTTCGCTATCTGGAGCCGCGTGTCCAGTTTACCCGCGTGGAAAGGAGATGCCGAAATATTCAATATAATATCTACCCGACCGGCCTTTGAAGATTGCTCCTGAAAACCTCCCGCAATCCATATATCTTCACATATGGTCAAACTGAAACGCATTTGGTTCATTTCAAGAATAAGGGCCTGTGCTCCCTCCGCAAAATAGCGTTTTTCGTCGAAAACGCCGTAGTTAGGGAGTTCAACCTTATGGTAGGTTGCCACTAACTGCCCGTTTTGCAGGACTGAGGCCGCATTATAAACCCTGCCATTTAGATAGTCGGCATGGCCGATGATGACCGTGATCTCTTTGGTGCAATCCCTGATTCTATGAAGCGCATTGAGGTTGTCCTGCAGGAAATCATGCTTTAAGAGTAGATCTTCAGGGGGATAACCACACACGGAAAGCTCCGGAAAGGTGACGATATCGACCCCTTGATTGGATGCATTCTCAATCACATCGATAATTTTTTCCGAATTTGCCGAAAAAGCACCGACGGTGGTGTTTATCTGGGCCTGAGCAATTCTGACGATAGGCATTTTGGGATCCTCTTCCTGTCCGGCATTGTTTAGGGGCTAAAGATCGGCAACGCTCTCATTTGCCGGTTTACAGGGCCTGTTGCCATGATGTCACCATGATAGCACGATTCCGGTTTCGATCCAAGACCTGAAACCGCACAGGGCAGACTTCCTCTTACGCAATGATCGTTCAAAATAATGCAAACAAGAAAGTCCTTGCCTATTATCCTACATTTTTGTATATTCCAAATTCAAGAAAGATTAAACACGCTACGGTTTTCCTGATACCCCTTTGAAACCCAACATTTCCAAACGTGGCAGATAGAAAGATGAAACACAAACCCGATGAAATTGCCTGTCTTTATGAGATCACCAGGGCCATTTACGCCACCTTAGACCTGCGGAAAGCCCTGTACAAGGTCCTTGATCTCATGTCGGAACATCTCGGAATGAACCGTGGTTCGATTGCGCTTTTAAATCGGGATACCTCCGAAATCCATATTGAAGTGGCCCATGGGATCTCCATTTCGGAAAGGACTAAGGGCAGATATAAGCTGGGAGAGGGGATCACAGGGCGTGTCATAGAGACGGGTCGACCGATGGCTGTACCTAAGATAGATGACGAACCCCTCTTTCTTGACAGGATGGGCGCCAGGAGTCGGATCGACAAGTCGACAATATCATTTATTTGCGTGCCCATAAAAGAGGGCAGGAAGGTCGTTGGCGCCCTTAGCGTGGACCGGGGTTTTGAAGGACCATCTCCGTTAAATGAAGACGTGAGGCTTCTGACTGTCATCAGCACCTTGATCGCTCAGAAGGCGGCCATGTTAGAGAAGATCAACAGAGAGAGAGATCGGCTCGAAGAGGAAAATCTGCGTCTCAGGAAGGAGCTTAATAAAAAATTCAGTTTTGCCAGTATCATCGGCAACAGTCGTAAGATGCAGGAAGTGTTCTACCTGATCACACAGGTAGCCAAGAGCAATGCCAACGTCCTCTTATTGGGAGAGAGCGGTACAGGGAAGGAATTGGTGGCAAACGCCATCCATTATAACAGCCTGCGATCCACCAAACCATTGGTCAAGGTAAACTGCGCCGCATTGCCTGAGAATCTGATCGAGGCGGAGCTATTCGGATATGAAAAGGGTGCCTTTACCGGGGCCAACCGTGAGAAGGCGGGCAAGTTTGAGATGGCCCACGGCGGGACTATCTTTTTGGATGAAATCGGGGCACTTGCCTTAGAGAGCCAGGGGAAGCTCTTGCGGGTCCTTCAGGAAAGGGAGCTTGAAAGGTTGGGAGGCACTCAAGTCATAAAGGTCAATATCCGTCTCATAGCAGCCACAAACAAGGACCTTACCAAATCAGTTGAAGAGGGAAACTTCCGCGAGGACCTGTTCTATCGCCTGAATGTATACCCCATCTATTTGCCTCCCCTGAGGGAGAGAGAGGCCGATGTTCTTTTGCTTGCCGATTATTTTCTTGAGAAGTATGCAGAGGAGTACAACAAAGATATTAAGAGGATTTCGACACCTGCCATTGAGGCCCTTACGCAATACCACTGGCCCGGAAATGTCAGAGAGCTTGAGAATTGTATGGAGAGGGCTGTCTTGCTTTGTGACGATCAGGTCATTCACGGTTATCACCTCCCTCCCACGCTGCAAACGGCCCATGAGACCGGGACCCAGCAGATGCAGACCTTTGAAGAGGCCGTGGAAAGGTTTGAGAGGGAGTTGCTGGTTGACGCGCTCAAGAGCAGCCGCGGCAATATGAGACAAGCGGCAATGGCCCTCAAGACCACGGAACGTGTCTTCGGGTATAAAGTAAAAAAATACAGGATAGAACCGAAGCGATACAGGTAGGCGCAGGGAAGGATCAGCTAAACTCCCTGACCTTTCACACTATTCCCCATTTCTGACATTCTCTCCCTTGCACAATTTTCTGCCAACCTCCAACTCCCAAGTCCCTCCCCTCTGAGGACAATTATCCTACATTCCTGTCTACAGACTGTGGTGGATGTTACAAAATCGTATGTAGCATTTCCCTGATGTAGATAGGGGTAACATAATCAACTGAATGATCAGTTTATGCGGCTAACCCCGATCCCTGATTTTGTCATCTAACTGTGTCACCAATTTCCATAATAAGACATAATTTTAATCAATCCAGCTCTTGGGTTGAACGCGTTTTAGCTCATCTTAAAACATGTTTATCTGAATCAGCATGTCTTCAGATACCCAAAAACAGACCCGTCTCCTCTTGGATTGCGATTTGGTTCGTACTAAACCTCCGTACTCTGTTTAGGCACAGAACTTGCGGTAGATTTCTTAAAATATCTTAAAGGAGGTAAGTCTTATGAATACAGGGGATACATCTTTTGTCCTGGTTTCAGCGGCCTTGGTTATGCTTATGACGCCCGGTCTCGCCTTATTCTATGGGGGCATGGTGCGGGGGAAGAATGTCTTGGGGACCATCATGCAAAGCTTCATCATCATTGCCCTCATAAGCCTTGAGTGGATACTGTGGGGCTACAGCATGGCCTTTGGCCCTGACAAATTTGGAATCATCGGCGGCCTGGAGTGGTTCGGGCTGATGGGCGTCGGCCTGGCGCCGCACCCGGTATACGCTCCCACAGTGCCACACCAGGTCTTTATGATATATCAATGCATGTTTGCGGTGATCACGCCAGCCCTCATCTCGGGTGCCTTTGCTGAAAGGATGCGGTTTGGTCCTTTTCTCCTGTTCAGTCTCTTGTGGGCAACATTTGTCTATAACCCGCTTGCCCACTGGATCTGGGGGGATGGGGGTTGGTTAGGCCGTCTCGGGGCCCTCGATTTTGCCGGAGGTGTTGCGGTCCATGTGAGTTCCGGAGTCGCTGCATTGGCGGCTGCAGTGATCCTGGGAAAAAGAAAGGGCTACGGTACGGAAGAGATGAGGCCCCACAATCTTCCCATGACCCTTTTGGGCGCTGGCATCCTCTGGTTCGGTTGGTTTGGTTTTAATGCGGGGAGCGCTTTGTCGGCGGGCCGATTGGCAGGAAGCGCATTTGTGGCAACACATGTGGCAGGCTGTACAGCGGCCCTTGCCTGGATCGCAATGGAATGGAAACTGCACGGTAAAGCGACCACACTGGGCGCGGCCAGCGGCGCTGTGGCCGGTCTTGCAACGGTGACCCCTGCCGCCGGTTTTGTGGGGCCCCTGTCTGCTGCCCTGATCGGTCTGATGGCAGGCGTGGGTTGTTATCTGGGCATCTTGGCCAAGAACAGGTTTCGCTATGATGACAGCCTGGATGTGGTGGGCATCCACGGCGTGGGAGGGGTGATCGGACTTGTGGCGGCGGGTTTTTTTGCCAGCACGCTTGTCAATCCAGGGGGTGCAGACGGGCTATTATTCGGTAACCCGTCTCAGTTGGCCATTCAGTGCGTAGCTGTCCTCACAACCATCGTCTATACCTTCGTGATAACCTATATCCTTCTTAAGGTTGTGGACAAACTCTTTGGCCTCCGTGTTTCAGAAAAAGATGAGATTGTGGGACTGGACCTGAGCCAGCATGAGGAGACAGGCTATGAATTTTAGAAACAGATCGCAAGACAATCAAATGGAAAGGGAGAAGAGATATGAAAAAAATCGAAGCGATTATCAAACCGTTTAAATTGACTGAAGTTAAAGAGGCCCTCAATCGTCTTGGTGTTCAGGGAATGACGGTGAGTGAGGTAAAAGGGTTCGGACGTCAGAGGGGACACAAGGAGGTGTATCGCGGTGCCGAGTATCAGATAGATTTTGTCCCGAAAACGAGGATCGAAATTGTGTTGGAGGTCTCGCTTGTCGCGGATGCCGTGAAAGTGATCCGGGAAACCGCCCGTACCGGAGAGATCGGTGACGGCAAGATCTTCATCTCGGCCATTGAGGATGCCATACGGATACGAACGGGCGAATCCGGCAGGGACGCCCTATAAAAATCTGACCCGTTCATCGGTCCGGGGGCAGGCATCCAGGCCTGCCCCCCCTCTTCACATGTGTCCCATTCCTCAGCCAAACCGTCCATCTCTTTAAAGCATTCACGGAACCCTTTTCATCTATCCATGGGTATTCCTTTGCGCTACCCATGGGTCTTCCCCGTGAATCTCAAACAACCCGGTCAAGACCCCAGCCCCTGGTTCTCATCCCTGCCTTGCAGATACTACGAAATAGGCTTAATTCGGCATGAATAATACATTTATGTAGTATAAACTCTCTCTTAATACAAAAATGAACCAAATCAAAAATACTCCACATCGTATGGTTTCCGCTAAATGATATGTGATTCCAGTCGGTTAACCTTATACGTCGTCTTCCTTAAGAAAGATGGCATTGCCTTTGCAAACGTAGTGGAGCAAATCTATCCCGGGGATTGAAAAATTTATTTTGAGGCTCAAGAGGAGGGAGTTCTTATGAAAAAGATAGAAGCGATCATCAAGCCCTTTAAATTGGATGAGGTGAAGGGAGCCTTAACCGCGATTGGGGTAAAGGGGATTACGGTCAGTGAAGTAAGGGGGTTTGGCCGCCAAAAGGGGCATAAAGAGGTTTATCGCGGGGCTGAATATCAGGTGGACTTTGTCTCAAAGGTGAAGATCGAAGTCGTCCTTGAGGCATCAATGGCCAGCGAGGCCGTGACCACCATTCAAGAGCAGGCACGCACCGGCACCATAGGTGATGGCAAGATCTTTGTTTTGCCGCTTGAAGACGTTATCCGCATCAGGACCGGGGAGACCGGTAAAGATGCCATTTAAAGAGGGGGGAGAGGAAAGATGAAAACGATTGTTCTGTTCTTGATACTTTTAGCAGGTGTGGCCTCGATGGCATGGGCGGGAGACGACTCGCCCACACCCATGTCCAATAAGGAGGCTATTGCATTGGTTCAAACCCATGCGGATTATGTGTGGACCTTAGTGGCTGCGGCCTTGGTATTTTTTATGCAGGCCGGCTTCGCGTTGGTTGAGGCCGGATTCACCAGGGCCAAAAACGCCATCAATATCATGATGAAGAACCTTATGGATTTCTCCATGGGTTCTTTAGCCTACTGGGCCATCGGCTTTGGGCTTATGTTCGGTATTTCAAAGTCGGGGTGGATAGGGACATCCGGGTTTTTTCTCAGTGACTTTACACCGGGTGGCGATCCGTGGGTCCTGGCATTCTGGATGTTTCAGGTGGTTTTTGCAGCAACTGCCGCTACGATTGTTTCGGGTGCCATGGCGGAGAGGACCAAATTTACAGGATACCTGATCTATAGCCTTTTTGTCAGTGCCATCATTTATCCGATCTTTGGAAGCTGGGCATGGGGTGGCCTCTTTCATGGGGGTGGATGGTTAGAGAATTTGGGCTTTATCGATTTTGCAGGTTCTACGGTTGTCCATTCGGTTGGTGGATGGACGGCCCTGGCAGGCGCCATTGTCCTGGGTCCTCGCTTGGGCAAATATGCCAAGGATGGAAGTGTAAGACCGATTTTAGGCCACAACATTCCTCTGGCAGCCTTAGGGGTTTTCATCCTCTGGTTAGGGTGGTTCGGTTTCAATCCGGGGTCTACAACCGCCGCGAATAAGGATATTGCAATGATTTTTGTTAATACGAACCTTGCTGCCGCAGCCGGTGCTGTCTTGGCTATGTTTACGGCCTGGGTCAAGTTCGGAAAACCCGATGCGGGCATGAGCCTGAATGGTGCCCTGGCTGGTCTGGTTGCCATTACAAGCCCGTGCGCGTCCGTATCGCCTCTGAGCGCGGTCATCATAGGTGCTATTGCCGGGATAATAGTGGTCTTTTCGGTGGTCTTCTTTGATTGGATCAAGGTGGATGATCCGGTTGGCGCCATCTCTGTACATGGAGTCAACGGTGCGTGGGGAACCCTTGCAGCGGGGATCTTCAATATGGGCGGGACTTCGGCCAAGATAATCGGTGTTCAGGTGTTGGGGATCGGGACCTGCTTTGTCTGGACATTTTGCGCGGCCTTTATCATGTTTAAGCTTATAGACAAGACCATAGGTCTGAGGGTTTCGCCGGAAGAGGAAGCATATGGCCTCGACCGCGGTGAACATGGCGGCAATGCCTACCCGGATTTTGAGGTATCGGCCTACGCCCAGCAATAATCCAAACGAAGACAGAGAGTGTTGCCTCCAACGATCTGGTTGAAGGCAACCTCTTTCAAACATTGACTTTCGATACCAAAGAGGAAGAGGAGGAAAGAGATGAAAATCAGGATTATAAAAGCAGGAATTGTATTTGTTGTGTTGGCTTTGATATTGGGGCCTGTCAACATTATGGCAGAGGAAGAGAAGCCCATTCCCGGAGAAGGCACAAAGGCTGCCGAACTGGACCAGGTCGATGAAGACCGACCGGAACTCTCGGCGGATGTGGCATTCATGAGCCAATACATCTGGCGGGGTTACGCCTACAGCAAGGACAGCCTCGTCATTCAGCCTTCGGTGACCGCGGGCTACAAAGGGTTCAGTCTGAACCTGTGGGGGAACCTGGATACAAGGTATGCGGCGGAACCTTATGAGGATGACTCCAAATGGAACGAGACCGATATGACGTTTTCCTATGGCCACAGTTTCGGTATGGTAGGGCTGGAAGCGGGGTTTATTTATTACGCCCTGGACGGACTGGACGACTCTAAGGAGTTCTATCTCAGCCTGGGGCTGGACACCATCCTGGCGCCCACAGTCACCGTTTACCGGGAGATCAGCAAACTTCAGGGATGGTATGTCAACCTGGGTCTTTCCCATTCATTTGAACTGCCCTATGACATGACCCTTGACCTGGCCGGTACATTTGCTTACTACTATTCCAACAACGACAACATGGTGGAGTACAACAGCGATCTGTCGGCAACCGGCGAGCGGTTCAGCGGTTTTCACGACGGCCTGCTGTCGGTGGGCTTAAATATCCCTTTTTGGAAATATTTCACGGTGACGCCTTCCATCGCCTACGCCTTTCCCCTGTCGCACCAGGCGGATAATGAGCTGCAGGCGTTGAGCATCGATGAAAAGGCCAATCACCTGTTCGGCGGGGTAACTCTCTCCATGGCATTCTAATACCATTCCTAAACCACGCCGCGGGGCCCCCTGTTGATTGGTATACATGCAGGGGGACTCAAAAAATATCTTTATAATGTGTATTCGAACTGCTTTTCGCATTGGCCCAAGAAACAGGTATGGTGTCCCCGGCATTCTGAATTTATTCTTGCTAAATCGCCTTTTGACATTAGCTTAGAATGAAGTTCGTCCTATCGTAAACCTCTTAACGCAAACGGTAACTCATCCGAATCAATAGTATAATGGGGGATAATTTTGAAGAGTCAGATAAAAGAGATCGAAGAATACAGGGTTGATAAGGAACCCTATTACCTTCCCACATCCGATGAGATAGATGTCTTCCAAACCGCATATGAAAACCGGCTTCCCGTGCTTCTGAAAGGGCCCACGGGGTGCGGAAAGACACGTTTTATGGAGTATATGGCATGGCGATTGAAATGCCCCCTCGTCACCGTGGCATGTCACGATGACCTGACATCCGGAGACCTGGTGGGACGATATCTAATCAGGGGGAATGAGACGGTCTGGATGGACGGCCCCCTCACGCGCGCAGTCAAGGTTGGGGCCTTGTGTTACCTCGATGAAATCGTGGAGGCTCGAAAAGACACGACGGTCGTCATTCACCCCCTTGCCGACGATCGCCGCATTCTCCCTGTTGAGAAAAGGGGCGAAATCCTTGAGGCCGACTCCGGATTCATGCTCATTATCTCATACAACCCCGGCTACCAGAGTATTATGAAAGACCTTAAGCCCAGCACCAGGCAGCGCTTTATATCCCTGGAATTCAACTATCCTGCCGAAGAGAACGAGGTGGAGATTGTAGCCCAAGAGTCCAAATTGGATGTTGAAGAGGCAATACGACTTGTGAGGCTGGCCAAGATGACTCGGAACCTCAAGGAGAAAGGACTGGATGAGGGGGCAAGCACACGTCTCTTGATCCATGCCGGAAAGCTCATTGTCTCGGGCATTGATCCCAAGGCTGCTTGCCGCGTCGCGATCACGCATACCCTAACGGATGACCCGGAGATGCAGCTCTCCATGGATGAGATAATAGGCTCGCTGTTCTGAGAGTGGTCATGGCGATTATAGCGGATCGAAAATACTCAGAAAGCAAGATCCTTACGCTCTTCCCTGTACCTTTGGAGACCGGCTCACGCTATTACTGGGAGGAAGATCTCATAGAGTTGGGATTTGAGGAGATACTGGAGGGTCTGCCCGAGGAAACCGGGGATTCGATTCTTCGGAACGCCGGGTTTCTGGCAAACGTCAAACCCGATCTGGCCTTTCATTTTCTCCTTAAGCACAGGGATCTTCTCAGACTGATAGGATCGGAGGAGATCGACCGCTGGACAGGGGTGGTTCTGGATATATTCGATTCAAAAGGTCTTAATCCGGCAAGAGATTTCATACTAAAGCTCGACGAGCATCCCGATTTCAACCGTTATTGGGGAGAGGGTATCTCTTTTCTGGAAGTTTCCGGTGTCCTGTCCAATTATCTTCACGCCCTGGGTGAGGGAGATTTGAATCTCGAAACGGGGCCCGTTCACTACATGGACATGCTCAACATCTACCTCCCCGAGAGGATTTCCATCCTCCCAAAACGGGAAGACAACTTCCTATTATACAAGGTGATGGTGACCCATAAATACGCCCAGGTCAAACTGGGGACATACCGCCTGAACATCCATGATCTGGAAGGGACGGATGTGATGCGGGACCCTAAGATCGGCTCCATGAGCGAATCCGTCACTAAATCCCTATTCCAGACGGGGAGTGAGCCTGCCCTGTCATCTGATCTCCTCCGGTTCCTAAATAATTTCAGGGACCCGCAACTGGCCGAAGATCTCTACGTCTTCGTTTACAATATCATGATCGAAAGATGGATGAGGGATCATCTGCCCGGTCTCTACCGTGACATGAAACCCGTGAAAAAGCTCCTGGTCTTGAAAAGAGCCGTTTCAAAGGACCTGCCGCCAAAGAGCCTTGTGATGGAACAGCTCACCTATCATCACCTAACGGCCAAGCCGTTTTCCCTCAAAGGCCCGACCCTTTATGACCCTGTCAAGTCGATTTCAGGGTTACTGGAAAACGGAGAGTTTGCCTTGAGGAGCCCCGAAGATGCGGCCGAGATGAGTGCAAAGATATATGGACTGCTGGAAGGCTTCCCGGGGCCTTATCACCGGGTGGAGCCTATCTTTTACGTGGGTGAATTGAAACCTCACGAGGCGGAAAGGGGGCGAAGACGCAGGCGAGAATCCATAAGGGGGAAATTCAGGGAGGAATTGTCGACACTTGTGCAGGACCTGCCCGAGTGTCGGGAAGTGAAAATAGAGGTTCCCTCACCGGAATATCAAGACACGGGGGGGAAATCAGTTCCGAGGCAGGAACTCCCCAAGCATTTCCTGATTGATGGCAACCCTGTGCCCGTTCCCCAATCCATGGGAAAGATTATTGAAGAGATTTATGAGGATCTGGGGGCCCTCCCCGCCTCCTACCTGGCCGTGAGCGATGATATGTCCGGTCACTCCTTCCGATCAATCTGCCAGACGACCACAGGGACGAGCAATATCCTTTCAGAAAATTCAGAGGGGATACACGTCTACGACGAATGGGATTACAGGAGGCGGGGTTACAAGAAGCGCTGGGCACTGCTTCGTGAAACAGAGGTCTCGGGGGGTGGGACGGCCTTTTCGGAGGACGTCCTCATACGATACCGCGGCATGATTCAGCGAATCAAGAGACATTTCGAACGGATTCGCCTGGCTCCTCTTCTCCTTCGCCGCCAGCGGGAGGGAGACAATGTGGATCTCGATGCCGCCATCGAAGCCTTTGCAGACAAGAGAGCAGGGGTTCACCCCTCGGAAAGGCTTTTCGTTCGGCTCAGGCGTGACAAGAGAGAGATTGCCACTGCCTTTCTCATTGATTTGAGCGGCTCAACCAGCGGGTGGATCAATGAGATGGAGAGGACCTCCCTCCTCATTCTCTGCGAGGCGCTGCAGGTGATCAAGGATCGATTTGCCATATATGGCTTTTCCGGCAGAACGCGTAAGAGATGCGAGCTTTTCCGCATTAAAGGGTTTGATGAGACTTACGGGGAAATCGTCAAGCGCCGGATAGCCAACCTGAGAGCCCTGGATTACACCAGGTTGGGCCCTCCCATCAGGCATCTGACCCGGTTGCTCCGGGATACGGAGGCCAGCACCCGGCTTCTGATCACCCTCAGTGACGGCAAGCCCGATGACTACGACGGTTATAAAGGAGATTACGGCATCGAAGATACGCGGCAGGCTCTCGTGGAGGCCAAGAGGTTCGGTATTCATCCCTTTTGTATCACCATCGACAGGGCAGAGCACAGCTATCTCTCTCATATGTATGGGCCGGTAAACTACGCCTTCATCGATGATATTTCAAAATTGCCCGCTAAAGTGCCGGAGATTTACCGAAAACTAACCACTTGAAATGGAACGGAGCACGCTCACAAAAAAATAAATTTGAGAGGTCTCTTCCTGTCGATTTGAAACCATACCCTCCATCCGGGCCATGGCCTTTTCCAGGTCCGGCAGGGGTTCGTGTATCATGGGGATGTTCTTGTTCTCCTTTCCGTCCTTGCGGTGAATACTATTCTTCAACCGATTTCCCTTGACTTTCACC
>Ga0307424_1001276_pt1 | contig 13354 bp, 6 predicted proteins | sample SalMarWE160320MG_FD_202157 | JGI IMG/M metagenome (GOLD analysis project Ga0307424, IMG submission 202157) | Salt marsh sediment microbial communities from the Plum Island Ecosystem LTER, Massachusetts, United States - WE1603-20 | ecosystem: Environmental > Aquatic > Marine > Intertidal zone >... | reverse complement strand
TGGAGGGGACCTTCGAGGACGAGGGGAGCGGCTTCGTGCTGCTGCGCGGCGAGAGCCGCGGGGTCCAGCCGCTCGTACGCCGCATCGATCACGCGGCCCGGGACAAGGACATCCGGGCCCTGGCCCTGCGGGTGGGGGATCTCACCGGCGGCTTCGTGGGACCGGTAGGGGCGCCCCACGAGGAACTCCGCCAGGCGCTGCTCCGCTTCCGCGACTCGGGAAAGCCGGTGGTGGCCTACCTGGACGCCCTGGCCGGCGGCACCGAGATGTACCTGGCCTCGGCCGCGGATCGCGTGGTCCTTCCCCCCCTCTCCGGGGTGGTGGGGATCGGGGTGAGCCTGCACCTGAACCGCTACAAGCGCGCTTTCGAGAAGCTGGGGGTGTCCTGGGACGCGGACACGGCCGGCGTCTACAAGTCGTCCTTCCACTCCTGGTACACCGACTCCACCAGCGCCGCCCAGCGGGTGGCCATCCAGGACCTGGTGGACGGGGCCTACGACCATCTCATGACCACGCTCCAGACCTCGCGCGGGCTGAGCGACGCGGACGCGGCCCGGATCGGATCCGGGGGCATCGTCTTCCCCGAGACCTGCGTGGCCACCCACCTGGTGGACACCCTCGGCTGGTGGGACGACGCTCTGGCCGCCGCCGACAGCCTCTCCGGGGGGCCGGGCAAACGCCCTCCCACCGTGACCCTCCCCCATCGCCGCCACTGGAGCGATCGCTGGCGGCCGGCCCCGGCGGTGGCGGTGGTCTCGGTCTCCGGCGAGATCGCCTCCGGCCGGAGCAAGCGGAACTGGATCCTGGGCGGGCGGACCATGGGCTCGCAGACGGTGATCCGCCAGCTTCGCGCCGCCGCCGGCTACCCCGGGGTGCGGGCCCTGGTCTTCCGGGTGGACTCCGGCGGGGGGAGCGCCCTGGCCTCGGAGGAGATCCGCCACGAGATCCTGAAGATCCTCCGCCGCCACCGCCAGCTCCCCTTTCTCGTCTCCATGGGAGGCATGGCGGCCAGCGGGGGCTACTGGATCTCCATGGACGGCCAGGAGATCCTGGCCGACGCCACCACCATCACCGGAAGCATCGGGGTGGTGTGGTCCTTTCCCGTCCTGGAAGATCTCTACGGCAAACTCGGAGTCACCTCGGAGACCTTCAAGCGCGGCGAGCACGCGGACATGCTGAGCTGGAACCGGCACCTCACCGAGGACGAGCGCGAGATGATGAACGCCTCGGTGGACTATATCTACGACCGCTTCGTGGCCGGGGTGGCCGAAGGGCGGAAGATGCCGGAGTCCCGCGTGCGCGAGATCGCCGGCGGTCGCGTGTACCTGGGAAGCCAGGCCAAGGGCCTGGGGCTGGTGGACCGACTGGGCACCCTCACCGACGCGGTGGAGCAGGCGGCAGAGCGGGCGGGGATCGGCGACGACTACCGGGTGCTGGACTTCCGGGCCCGGAACCACGGGATGCTGGGACGGTTCCTGCGCACGCTGGGCCTACCCGTGGGGCCGATCGAAGGCGCGGCCGACGAGGTGGTGACGGTGGCCGCGGACTAGTTCCTCTTCCCCCTCGTGCCGGTCAGCTCCAGGGCCGGTCGCGCCAGGAGTCGTCGGCGAACATCCCGAGCTGGGCCACCCGCATCCGGGTCTCCGCTTCCAGCCCCAGGAGCCGCTTCTTGATGTCCAGCCCCCCCGAGAATCCCCCGATCGATCCGTCGGCCGCCACCACCCGGTGGCAGGGGACGACGATGGGGAGCGGGTTCTTGCCGTTGGCCGAACCCACCGCCCGGGTGGCCGAGGGCTGGCCGATGCTGCGGGCCAGGTCGCGGTAGCTCAGGGTCTGCCCGTAGGGGATGGACAGGAGTCCCTTCCACACCCGGCGCTGGAACGGGGTCCCCTGGTCCAGGTCCAGGGGCAGGCGGAAGACCAGTCGGCGGCCGGAGAAGTACTCGTCCAGCTGGCGCCGGACGTCGTCGAAGGGTCCGGCCTGTTCCTCCCCCGCCGATCCGTAGGTGCGTTCGACCTCGAAGGGGAACGAATCGGGATCCGCATGGAAGTGGATGCGGGCCAGGCGGCCGTTCCGGCGCACCAGACCCAACCGGCCGAGGGGAGTTTCCCAGACCATGCGGGAAAGACGCGGGCGAGGATCGTACGAGGATAGGGACATGAGGCAGGCCTCCAGGGGGAAGGTCCATCAATGATAACCCGGGCCCCCGGCCGAAGGCCAACCCGGATCGCCGCCGCGGGTTCGCCCCCATCCTGGCTCCGGACCGGTATCGTATTTTTTTGCAGTCGGTTAGCCGGCAGGTTCGGGGCTCCCGATTCCCGACCAAATCAGTCTGGGGGCGGTGACCCGAGCCCGGGCCGGGAAGGGGCTGAATCCGGCTAACACCTTGCCGATAACCCATTAGAGCGGAGCGAACGCGGTCTCCCCCGAGGCCGCCATGGGCGAGACGTTACCAGATCGGATAGCCGAGTGACCGACGAGCATCCCATCGAGAGCGAGGGGCCGGGGATCATCCGTTTCGACTTCGAGACGGACCCCGCCCCCGTGCCCGCCCCCCCCGGACCGCCGCCTTCCGGGGCGGCCCCGGCCGAGAGCGCCCTCACCGACGGCGTGCTCGGCACCGACGAGCCGGAGCCGGAGCCGGACGAGAACGAGACCCCCGAAACCGCTCTGGTCCGCAAGCTCACCCACGCGCTGGCCAAGGCGGTCAAGGCCACCCAGCTCTACCCGCTCGAGAACCCCATGTGCCGGAAGTTCGCCGAGGAACTCATGGCGTGCATCAACGAGACCTTCAAGGTCATGGACGTGATCCGGCTCTCGGTGGGCAAGACCAAGCTCTTCTTCGGCGGGGCCGCGGTGCTGGAGCAGTCCGGGGGAGACGAGTCGGTGCCGGGCCGCCTGTTCTGGGCCGGGGTGCGGGAACTCTCCTTGCACGTGGGGCTCAGTGGCCGGGAGGCGCTCGAGTTCCTGGCCATCTTCCGGGCCAGCGACCGCAAGGTGGCCGAGGGCGAGGGGGACATCGTGACCCTCCTCTGGGAAGGGCACTTCGAGCACATCACCTACATCGCCATCGACGACATCCTGGACCTGGAGAACGAGACCGACCCCATCCCTGACGAGTTCGGCAGCGAGTTCATGAACTACGTGGACCTGGAGATGCACGACCTCGACAACGACGACGAGATCGACCACAAGGCCTCGGAGATGGCCGAGCAGATCCGGGCCAAGATGAACCAGGAGGACGCGAACCTCTTCGGGATCACCGCCGAGGAGCGCGAGGCCCTGATCCGGGAGATGGAGGAGGAGGACGGCCCCCGCATGCTCACGGACATGGTCCGGATCATCGGGGAGACCCTGTTCCTGGAGACCGACGAGACCTCCTTCATGGACCTGGTCCAGGTGCTGTCCGGGGCCCTGCTGGCCCTGATCGGCGAGGGGCGGCTGGCCGAGGCGGCGGAGGTCATCCGCATGCTCGGCGACCTGCGCCGGGACGGCGAGCACATGACCGCGGCCCAGGTCACGATGCTGGAGGCCGGCCTGGTCTCCTGCTTCGACACGCCGCGGCGGCAGAGCCTGATCCGCCACCTGGACGCGGGCAAGCGGGGTTGCCTGGACGCCCTGGAGAGCTTCGTGTCCGCCCTCCCCAACGACACCATCCCGGCCATGATCGACGTGCTGGGGAGCCTGGGGACGCCGCTGGCGCGCAAGCGGATGATCGACGCCCTGTCGGTGCGGGCCCGGGACAACATTCCCGCCTTCGTGAAGTACCTCAAGGATCCGCGGACGGCCCTGGTCCGGAGCGTGGCCGCGATCCTGGGGGCCACCGGCAACGACCAGGCCCTGAACGCGCTCAAGGGGCTCCTGAAGCACCCGGACTTCCACGTGCGGCGGGAGGGGCTCAGCGCCCTGAGCCGCCTGGGCAGCGGGCGGGCCATGGATCTCCTGGGCGAGGCCTTGTTCGATCGCGACGCCCGCATCCGCATGGCCGCCGCCCGCTACCTCGGGATGTCCGGGCGCCAGGCCATCCCCGTGCTCATCACCGTCATCGAGGCCGAGAACTTCGACACCCGCCCCCTGCCCGAAAAGCGCGCCTTCTACGAGGCGCTGGGATACGCCGGCGGCGCGGACATGATTCCGCTCATGAAGCGGGCGCTTCACCGCAGGTCGCTGTTCAACCGGGCCCGGGCCACCGAGATCCGGGCCTGCGCCTGCGAGGCCCTGGGCTGGATCGGCGGCTCCGAGGCCCGGCAGCTCCTGAGCGAGGGGCTCCACGACGGCTCGGTGCTGGTCCGCACCGCCGCCCAGAGCGGGCTGCGGCGCATCGCCAGCGGCAAGCAGGAACCCCTGGTCAAGGAGGCGGCCTGATGTCCACGTCCGGCGGCGCCTACCGGCTTAACCTCTCCGAGGATCCCCAGTCCATGGGGCGCGAACTCGCGCGCTGCTTCCAGGTCGCGCTCCGCCTGGGCCGGACCCACGGCTGGGGGAACGAGGCCAGCGACGGCGCCCTCACCGCCCTGGTCTCCGTCATCAATAACCTGGTGGCCGCGCGCGGGGAGTTCGGGTTCCACGTGGCCGGCGACTTCCTGTACCTGGACGACGTGCGCCTGCGCACGGACGGCCTGCGCAACAGTTACCTGGAGATCCTGATCGGGGAACTCACCACCCGCGGGGTGGGAAGCCTCTTCATCCAGGGCCAGGTCCTGGACGAGCACGTCCAGGCGGTACTCGACCTCCTGAACGCCCAGACGGTGGGGGACGAGGAAACCGCGGCCCAGATGAACGACGTCATGGAGGCCAAGCGCATTCCGGTCATGGTGGGGCCGGTGCGCGAGATGAACGAACTGGTCAACACCGAGGCCGAGCAGGTCACCAAGCGCGAGCGCTGCAAGAAGGCGTTCTTCAAGGCCATCACCGTCACCAAGGCGGTCATGACCAGCGCCCACCTGGGCAAGCGCCTGGAACTCCGCCAGGCCAAGCGGGTCATGCAGAACATGGTGGACCTCATGATGGACGAGGAGTTCACCCTCCTCGGGCTGACCACCATCAAGACCCACGACAACTACACCTTCTACCACTCGGTCAACGTCTGCATCTATTCCCTGGCCCTGGGCAAGCGGGCGGGCATGAACCGGGTCCAGCTCGCGGACCTGGGGGTGGCCGCCCTCTTCCACGACCTGGGGAAGACCAAGGTGCCGCTGGAGATCCTGCGCAAGACCTCTACCTTCGAGCCGGAGGAGTGGGATGTGATGCGGCGCCATCCGGAGATGGGGGTGAAGGAGCTGGTCAAGATGCGGGGGCTGTCCAGCCTGGCCTTCAAGTCGATGGTGGCCTCCTTCGAGCACCATCTGAACTACAACCAGTCCCGCGGCGGGTACCCCAAGCTCCGGGAGTCCTTCCGGCCCCACGTGATCGGCCGCATCGTGGCCATCGCCGACGTCTTCGACGCCATGACCACGAAGCGCATCTACGCCAAGGAGGCCATGCCCCGGGATAAGGCGCTCTCGTACATGATGAGCCAGGCCGGGAGCAAGTTCGATCCCGTCCTCATGCGGCTCTTCGCCAACATGATCGGGGTGTTTCCGGTGGGTACGGCGGTGCGCCTGGCCAGCGGTCCCCTGGCGGTGGTGATCGCGGTTCCCGCCGATCCCAAGCTTTGCCATCGTCCCCGGGTCCGTCCCATCACCGACGCCCAGGGCATTCAGCGCGAGATGCCGGAGATCGACCTGAGCGCGATCGGCCCCGGCGGCGCCTACCCGGACGAGATCGTGGCCACCGTGGACCCCGAGAGTCTCGGGATCGATATCTCAAAGTACTACATATAGTTACAGAGTCCGATCCGGGACCGGATGGGGGCTCCCCGCCCCCGGCCCGCGCCCCCCGGGCGCCTTGACACTCCAGGCCCCCTTGCGTATTCTCCTCAGACACTTTCCAGTCCCCCCCTTACGGACTGCCGAGGGCAGTTCTTCTTTTTTGTCCTCGTCAAAGCGGGCCGTCAAGAAGCTGGTCCCGGCCGGCCGGGGCTCGGCTTCAGGACGTCTGCTGAAAATCCACGACCCAGGGAGGAACTCCCGCTCATGATCTGGCGGATTGCGGGCCTTGCGGCGGCCCTCGCGACGGTGTTTGCCGTGGGGGGGTGCAGCAAGCTCTCGCCCGCTTCCATCGCCGATTTCGGCGCGGCCAAGACGGTCCTGGTGACCCTGCGCGACGGGCAGACGATCAAGGGACACATCGACGTCGGGGAAACGGTGACCTTCACCACCTTCGGCCGGGTCTACCGGGCCCGGATCGAGTCCATCGGCGACAACGGGGACATCGTCCTCACCCGGCCCTACCTGCAGGAGGAATACGAGCGCTTCCGGCTCCAGCGCGAGCGGATGGCCAGCTCCATCCTCCACGTCCAGGACCAGACGGAAACGATCGCCATTCCCGCCTACAAGATCGTGAGCGTCCAGGAGGTTTCCATGGACCGGATGAAGTCGGCCCGCGCCGCCGGCTTCTGGGGGTTCACCCTGTTCGTCCTGTCCCAGATCCTGAGCACCCGGCTGTAGCCCGGAGGGAGACGTGAACGTGCTCGTGCGTGCTTTGCTGTGTGTGTCCCTGGTCACGGTCGCCTCGACGGCGGCGGCCCAGGTGGCGGTCACCGTGGATACGGTCCAGGTCCCGGAACGGAGTTCCTACGAGGACGGCTATCTCTCCCGCTTCTCCATGGACCGCACGGTCCCGGGGGCCCGGGCCCGGGCCATGGGCGGGGCCGGCCTGGCGCTGCTGGGAGGCGCCGAGTCCCAGGGCCTGAACGCGGCGGCCATCCTCGGCATCACCTCGCCCCAGCTCGAGTCCGAGGTGAAGGTCACCTCCGGGGGGGCGAGCGTGCGCTACGTGCCCACCCTGCTCCAGCTGGGCGAGAACCAGACGCTCACCGCCAGGAACTACCGGATCCGCCCCCGCGAGGATCTGGAGTACAGCAGCCTGGCCCTGGGGATCCCGGTGGTCATGCTGGGGAACCGGGGCGCCCTCGCCCTCACCTACCGCCGCTCCGCGGACTCGGGGGCCCAGGACGAGACCCGGGTCGAGCTGCGCGGCCCGATCACCAACCAGGCCGACGCCACCTTCGGTCTGGGCGATATCCCCACCGAGGGCATGGATGCCATTTCCGTGGCCGCGGCCCGCAGGATCACCGACTGGTTCGACGTGGGGGTGAACGTCAACTGGCAGAGCGGGATGATCAAGCGGAAGAAAGACGTCGGAGTGGCGGTCTTCGGGTTCGAGATCCTGAGTTCCAGCACCGACTTCCAGCAGGAGGTCTCGGGTTCGAACATCGACCTGGGCGGCCGCCTGGAGATCCCGCTCCGGGACCTCATCGGCCTGAACATGGGCCCGCTGACCCTGGCCGGCACCATGTACTTGAGCCACGATCTGAAGTTCCAGGGGGCCCGGGCCACCGTGCGGCCGCTTCCCGATCCCCAGGACCCCGGCCAGCAGACGTTGATCCGGAGCCGGCCCCTGGACCACACCCTGTCCGTCCCCACGCTCTACGGTTTCGGGGCGGGTCTGGAAGTGAACGACCGGCTGACCCTGGCCGCGGACCTGTGGCTGCGGCCCTGGGACAAGGCGACCATCACCCGGGCCCGCATCGATCCGGTGGTGGGCTTCGCCGATCCCGCGGACTCCTCCACCTACTACTTCCAGCTTCCCACCGTGGCCGGGGAGACCGAGACCTTCGGGGCCGGGCTCTGGAATACCAACAGCATCCGGGTCGGGGCCGAGTACAAGCTCTCCCATTCCGAGAACTTCGACCTGCCCTTCCGGGTGGGGTTCCGCAGCGAACGCCTGACCCGGATGAACGTGGCCATCCCCGACACCTACGCCTCCTACGTGGAACTCCGGAACCAGTACTGGCGGGCCCTGCGCGACGGGCAGACCGAGGACGCCGCCCGGTACCAGGGCGAGCTGGAGCGGGTGGCCGAATTCAACACCCTCCTGTTCCAGGGTCAGGCGGTCAAGGCCAAGACCATCACCTTCGGGTTCGGGGTGCGCATCGAGAACTTCAGCGCCGACCTGAGTGTGGAGCGGGTCTCCTACGACACGGACCGGTTCTTCCTGCAGGACTTCGACCCGCTGCTCAATCCCCTGCCCTCGGTGGTCCAGGAGAAGCGCAGCCTCATGAACCTCTCCTTCGCCACCCGAATGCGGTTCTAACCCGCCGCACCCGACGCCGGACCCGGCGCCGGGCGGGACGGCCAGCCGCGTCCCCGGAAGTCCGCGCCGCCCGGGGCCCCCGCGTTTCGCCGATACAACCCTTTCAGGTTGTATCAGACCCCGTCTTTCCCCAGCCTCTCCACATCGACTTTCCACAAGATGTTGTGTCTTGTGCCATAATAACCTACAGGAATTTGTATTTTGGCCTTGACCCTCCTGGACCTCGGGCGTAAACACAGGGGCACGCCTTTTTTGAGATCCCATCGCTTTCAGGAGGACGAGCGAGCATGCCCAAGAAACCGAATAAAACGAATTCCGGCTCGGGGAGCACCGCTTCCCGCCCGGGCGGACGGCGTCGCAAGGAGGCCCCACTGGAGGGGGGCCTCCGGTTCGAGCGCCGCTTCACCCGTCCCGGGGTGGACCCGATGGACGAGGTCGAATGGGACGTCCGGGACGCCGTCATCACCAACGAGCGGGGCGAGACGGTCTTCGAGCAGCGGGGGGTGGAGATCCCCGCGTCCTGGTCCATGACCGCCACCAACGTGGTGGTCTCCAAGTACTTCCGGGGGAACCTGGGGACCCCGGAGCGGGAGCGGAGTGTCCGCCAGCTCATCAGCCGGGTGGTCGACACCATCACCGCCTGGGGGGACGAGGGGGGGTACTTCGCCTCCGCCGAGGACCGGGACACCTTCCACGACGAACTCGAGCACCTGGTCCTGCACCAGAAGATGGCCTTCAACAGCCCGGTGTGGTTCAACGTCGGCGTGGTGGAGAAACCGCAGTGCTCGGCCTGCTTCATCAACTCGGTCGAGGACTCCATGGAGTCGATCCTGGAGCTGGCCAAGACCGAGGGGATGCTCTTCAAGTGGGGCTCCGGCACCGGCAGCAACCTCTCCCGGCTCCGCTCCTCCAAGGAGAGCCTGAAGGGGGGCGGCACCGCCTCCGGCCCGGTCTCCTTCATGAAGGGCTACGACGCCTTCGCCGGGGTGATCAAATCCGGGGGCAAGACCCGGCGGGCGGCCAAGATGGTCATCCTCGACGTGGAACACCCGGACATCATGGAGTTCATCCACTGCAAGGAGGAGGAGGAGAAGAAGGCCTGGACCCTGATCGAGGCCGGCTACGACGGCGGGTTCAACGTTCCCGGCGGGGCCTACGACTCCGTGTTCTACCAGAACGCCAACCACAGCGTGCGGGTGACCGACGAGTTCATGCAGGCGGTGGAGCAGGACGGGACCTGGAGCACCCGGAATGTGACCGACGGCGAGGTCCAGGGCACCTACCAGGCCCGCGAGATGCTGGACGCCATCGCCCGGGCCGCGCACCTGTGCGGGGATCCCGGGATGCAGTACGACACCACCATCAACAAGTGGCACACCTGCAAGACCACGGACCGGATCCACGCCTCCAATCCCTGCAGCGAGTACATGTTCCTGAACGACACCGCCTGCAACCTGGCGTCGTTGAACCTGAAGCGGTTCCTGACCCCGGACCACGGGTTCGACGTGGCCGCCTTCGCCCACGGGGTGGACGTGACCATCACCGCGATGGAGATCATCGTGGACGCCGCGTCCTATCCCACCCCGCGGATCGGGGACAACAGCCACGCCTTCCGCCCCCTGGGGCTGGGTTACGCCAACCTGGGGGCCCTGCTCATGCACTGGGGCCTGCCCTACGACAGCGACGGCGGCCGGTCCACCTCCGCGGTCATCACCGCCCTCATGTGCGGGCAGGCCTACGCCACCTCGGCCCGGATCGCGGCCCAGGTCGGCCCCTTCGCCGGCTACGCCGAGAACGAGGCCCCGATGCTCGAGGTCATCGACATGCACAAGAACGCGGTCGAGGAGATCGAGCCGCGCCTGGTGCCGGAGGACCTCCTGGCCGGGGCCCGCGAGGCCTGGCGGCGGGCTCGCACCCTGGGCGGGGAGTACGGCTTCCGGAACAGCCAGGCCACGGTGCTCGCCCCCACCGGGACCATCGGGTTCCTCATGGACTGCGACACCACCGGGGTCGAGCCGGAACTCGCCCTGGTCAAGTACAAGAAGCTGGTGGGGGGCGGTCTCATGAAGATCGTCAACCAGTCGGTGGAGCCGGCCCTGGAGCGTCTGGGCTACACCGCCGAGGCCCGGGAGCGGATCGTGGCTCACATCGAGCGCACCGGGACCATCGAGGGCTCCCCGGATCTGGAGGAGCGCCACCTGCCGGTCTTCGACTGCTCCTTCGTCCCCTCGGGAGGCACCCGTTCCATCCAGTGGCGGGGGCACCTGCGGATGATGGCCTCGGTCCAACCGTTCCTCTCCGGCGCCATCTCCAAGACCATCAACATGCCCAAGGAGGCGACCCAGGAGGACATCGCCGACGCCTACGTCGAGGCCTGGAAGCTGGGCCTGAAAGCGGTGGCCCTGTACCGGGACGGCTCCAAGCGCACCCAGCCCCTGTCCACCACCAAGGACGGCGGGAGCGGGGCGGCCCGCGGGGCCCGGCCCTACCGGCGCCGGCTGCCCGACGAGCGGCAGTCCTTGACCCACAAGTTCTCGATCGGCGGCCACACCGGGTACATCACGGTGGGCATGTACGAGGACGGGGCCCCCGGCGAGATCTTCGTGGTCATGTCCAAGGAAGGGAGCGTGGTCAGCGGCCTCATGGACGGCTTTGCCACCGCCATCTCCCTGGCCCTGCAGTACGGGGTGCCGCTCAGGGTGCTGGTGAACCGGTTCAGCCACAGCCGTTTCGAGCCGTCCGGCTTCACCAAGAACCCGGAGATCCCGATCGCCAAGTCCATCCTGGACTACATCTTCCGCTGGATGGCCAGCCGCTTCCTGCCCGACGAGGACCAGGTCAAGGTGGGCGTCCACAAGCAGGACGAGATGGACATGGGCCCCCTGGCCTCGGCGGTCCACGCGGTGGCCGAGCCGGAGACCGAGGAGGCCAACGGCAACGGGAACGGCCACACCGTGGTGACCCCGGAGGACGCGGTGGCCTTCCGCCTGCAGGAGGACGCGCCTCCCTGCCACGAGTGCGGGGCGATCATGGTCCGCGGGGGCGCCTGCTACAAGTGCCTCAACTGCGGGGCGACCAGCGGCTGCAGCTAGCCGGCCGCGGGCGGGCTAGTCCCGCTCCTGGGCCGGGGGCCCGTGCAACGACTCGAGACGGGAGGCGATCGCGGGATCGCCTCCCGTCTGCTTGAGACCGTCCTCCCAGACCGCCTGGGCGTCGCGGGGTTTCTGCTCCTGGAGCAGGATGTCCCCCAGGGCCAGGTAGGGGACCGCCTCCCGGGGCCGGTTGCGAATGAAGGCGCGGAGCCGCTCCTTGCACACCTCCGGGCGTCCGGTGCGGAGCGCGACCACCGAGGCCAGGATGACCGCGTCCACCTGGCCCGGGGCCAGCTTGAGAGCGGCCAGCAGGTACGGCTCGGCCTCGCGGTAGCGCCCCAGGTCGAAGAGCGCCTTCCCGGCCACGAGCTGGATGTCCGGGCGCTGGCTCAGCCCGTCGGCCGAAGCAACGAGATACGGCGTGGCCTCCTCGGCCCGGTTCATGTCGAGCAGGATCTGTCCCACCGACTGCTCGATGAGCGGATCCTCCGGCCGCATGGTCAGGGCCTTGCGGGCCGCCTCCAGCGCCTCCGGGAGCCGACGCCGGAACCGCAGCAGCTCGGCCTTCATGGCGTAGTTGATCGGGTTCCCCGGGGACAGCTCCATGGCCCGGTCCAGCGCCGCCGCCGCCGCCGCGTCTTGGCGGACCAGGGCCAGTCGCTGGGCCAGGCGGCGCCAGTGGTCCGGGTTGTCGGGATCGAGCCGGGTGTCGGCGCGGGCCACCGGGATGCCGGCCTGGATCACCACCGCGGCCGGTCGCCACACGGCCCCCGGCAGGGCGGGGGCGACCAGGGAGGCGGCCTCCGCCACCCGGGCCGAGTCCGCGGCCCCGGCCGAGTCTGCGGCCAGCCGGGTGAAGTAGGCCCCGGCCCACGAGGAGTCGGCGGACACCACCCCGGCCAGGTACTTCCACCCCGGGTTGTCGAAGAACGAGCGGATCTCCAGGCTGCTGCCCGCGTGCATGGCGTAGTGGGTCTCCCAGAACAGGATGGATCCCGGCTCGGCCACGCCGGCCGTGCGGTTCATGAGGGCGGGGAAATGCTGGCGATCGTAGAGGTCCTCTCCCCGATCGTAGGCCAGAAGCGGGTGGCCGTTGTAGAAGGTGACGCCGGGGGGGAGCGGATTCCGGAGCATCCCCGCCGCCCGGCGTACCGCCAGCTGCTCGGGGGTGGGGGTCAGGGACAGGGCTCCCAGGTGCCGGGCCAGGAGATCCACCGGCCCCAGAACCAGGAGGGCCACCGGAAGCACCCGGCGGAACCCGGGCGGCAGGGCGGCGAGCAGGATCCAGCCCGCGACCACCAGGGCGGGCAGCGGGTCCCGGGTGGCCATCCTCCCGAAGTCGTGCAGGAGCGGGTGATTCCAGAGGAGGATGGCTCCGGCCAGAACTACGGCCAGCCCCGAGGCCAGGACGCGGTTCGGGCCGCGGCGGAGGAACTCGCCGGTGGCCGCGGTGGCCAGGAAGGCCAGGGCCGGCCCGGCGGCGGCCAGGTACCGGAGGTTGCCGAAAGTGATCGGGTGCCAGGCCGCGAACACGGTGTAGATGAGGTACAGGACCAGGACCACCACCCCGGAGCTGATCCAGGCCCGGCGCCGGATCGCCCCGGCTTCGGGGGACAGACCCGCCTCCGCCGCCGGGCCCCGGCGGACCAGGAGGGTTCCCAGCCGCCAGAGTCCAAGGAAGGCGGGGACGAAGACCACCAGCCCCACCGTCCAGGCGTAGCTCTTCAGATAGTGGAGCGCGTCCCGCTGCGGATAGGCCTTCCAGTTCGACTGGTGGAGGAGCCAGAGCGGGTCTCCGGTGGCCAGGGCCCCGCCCAGGTTCCAGGCCAGGAGTCCCGCCGGCAGGACCAGGAGCCAGCGCCGGGCCCTGCCCCGCCACAGGGCGGGCACCACCGGAAGCCAGAAGACCAGAAACTCCATGCGGGCCAGGGGAGCCAGCGCGGTCAGGACGGCCAGGAGCCTGAGGCGCCGGGAGGCCAGAGCCAGGAGGCCCCAGGCCAGGAGGGCGGCCGAGCAGGGCTCGGTCATCACCCTCCCGGCGTGAGCCAGAAAAAACGGCTGGGCCA
>Ga0307424_1001272_pt1 | contig 13383 bp, 15 predicted proteins | sample SalMarWE160320MG_FD_202157 | JGI IMG/M metagenome (GOLD analysis project Ga0307424, IMG submission 202157) | Salt marsh sediment microbial communities from the Plum Island Ecosystem LTER, Massachusetts, United States - WE1603-20 | ecosystem: Environmental > Aquatic > Marine > Intertidal zone >... | reverse complement strand
CGAAGCACCCGTACACGGTGGGTCTGTTGAACTCGGTCCCGAACATCGACCTGGCAGCGCACGACCTCTACAAGATGGAGGGAACGCCGCCAAACCTCCTCAGCCCGCCGAGTGGCTGTCCGTTCCACCCCCGCTGCCCGCGGGTGATGGATGTCTGTGCCGTCGAGATCCCGGTGTTGCAGGAGGTGGTTCCTGGGCAGGCGACAGCATGCTGGCTCTACGACCAGGTGGGAGTGACCGGTGGTTGAGAACCTCGTCGAAGTCGTCGGCCTGAGGAAGTGGTTCCCGGTCGCTCAGGGGTTCGTCGCGAGTCTCACCGGCGTGCCGAAGGAGTATGTGCGCGCCGTGGACGGTGTGACGTTCGACATTCGCAAGGGAGAGGTCTTCGGACTGGCGGGCGAGTCGGGCTCGGGCAAGTCGACCGTCGGGCGGCTCGTGCTTCGCTTGCTGGACCCGACGGACGGCAAGGTCGTGTTCGATGGGGTCGATCTCGTATCGCTGTCGCCGGAAGAGATGCGCACGCTCCGACATCGAATGCAGGTGGTGTTCCAGGATCCGCTCGCGTCGCTGAACCCCCGGATGACGATCGGTGAAGCGATCGAGCATCCACTGAAGATCCACATGCCGCAGCTGTCGGGGGAGGATCGACACGCCCGCGTGCTCCAGATGCTCGATCAGGTCGGAATGGTCCCGCCCGATTTCTTCTACGCGAAGTACCCCCATCAGATCAGTGGCGGTCAGCGGCAGCGGGTCGTGTTCGCGAGGGGAATGATCACGGCACCAGATCTGATCGTGGCCGACGAGCCGATCGCCATGGCGGATGTGAGCGTGCGGGCGCTTCTTCTCGATCTCATGATGCAGCTCAAGGACGAATTCGACCTCACCTACCTATTCATCACGCACGACCTCGCGACGGCGAAGTACGTGTGCGATCGCATCGCGGTCATGTACCTCGGCAGGATCGTGGAGATCGGACCTCTCGAGTCCGTGTACACCAATGCCCAACATCCCTACACAAGGGCACTGCTCGACGCCGTTCCGGTGCCCGATCCGAAGCACCGGCGCACGGAGCCTCTGCCGGCGGGCGAGATCCCGAATCCGATCAACCCGCCACCCGGATGCAACTTCCATCCGAGATGTCCCATCGCCCAGGCGGGAATCTGTGACGGGATGGAACCCGTCCTGCTCCCCGTGGACGGTGATTCGGAACACCTCGTGTCGTGTCACCTGAGGACCGGTGAGTTCCAGGACCTCGATCCGCTCCGCTAGAGCGGGCGTCCCGTCACGTCGATCCAGTCCTCCATGTCGACGCCGAGGCCCGTGGCTATCCGGTTGATGTAGTTGAAGTATGCAACGATCTGGGTGGTCAGAGAGATCGCCTCGTCACTCCATCCCATCCCGCGCAGCTCGTCGATATCGGTTGCAGCAATGTCCGACTGGGCGCGGGTGAGCCGCTCGGCGTGTGCGAGTAGCCCCGAGATTGCCTCGTCGAGATCCGCTGTTCTCCAGTCGAGCGCGAATCTGTCAATCATCTGCTGGTCGGCGACCTCGGCCCGGAGGTCGTGGAGATGGGCCTGGATTCAGTAGTGGCAGTCGTTCGTCTGTGAGGTCACAACCGCAAGCATCTCGCGCACCGACCTGTCCAGCGGGCCAGGGCCGTACATGAGCGTCACATACATCTGCATCGACGCCCTGAGGGCCTCGGGCGTTCTGCTCTGAATGGCGACGATGTTCCAGATGCGTCCCGCCCGCCGAAGCGCAGCATCGTACTCGCCGGCGAGGGTTCCCTCGGCGTCATCGGGCAGGACGAGATCGATGTGGGGCATGATGGACGACCCTAGCGGAGGCCACCGTGCTTGGCCGCCAGAGCCGCCCACTCGGTTGGATTCCTCACGGGAAGGGGTTCGAGCCGGTCCGGTTCCTGCACGACGACTCGTGTGCTCGCTCTTACCTCAGAGACCAAACGTCGCGTCTCGACGTGAAGTAAGGTCGCACCGTTTCGCGTGTCGGCTAGGCAAGTGGTCTCTCTGACGAGAGGAGCTCGACGTGGCCGGCCGATGCGTGCAGATGGCGCGCGGTGAGGTCGGCAATATCCCTCCCCGCGGCTGACACATCATCCGACGCGGACTCGTGGTGGCCCTCGATGACGAAGAGCACGTGCTTGGAATCGGAGCCCGCGGCGCTCTGGGCGCCCTGCCGCCAGCACCAGCGCCGAGCACATATGTCGCCTCGAGCATCGATGAAGACGACCTCGCCAGGCGCAGGATGGCTCGGACCGTCGGTTCCGATGCCATAAAACACCTCGGCTCCCGATGCGAAGCGCACGGTGATGGGTGGCGCTATTCGATCGAGATCGAACACTGCGACGGGCAGCGAGTGACGGATCGACACGAGATTGCCGATGTCCACGAGAGGGTTGATCGATGGCACATCTCCCTGTTTTGCGAGCCGCCGGAGCAGCGACTCGACCGCCGATCGGTGTTGGGTCGGCTTCACCCCGAATCGAGTGAATGCTCGCCGCCACGCCGCGATGGAGGCGATCTCGGCGATGGGTGTGCGATCGAGCCTCTGGGCGGTGGCCGACTGCCGGGCTCGATACTCGCTCACCAGGGCGGCAACATCGTCCGGGTCGCCAACGCGGACATCCACGACCGCCGCCCGAATTGTGGGGAATGCGTCGATGATCGCTTGGTCATACCCGAAGAACGGCTGGTCCGTCATGAGGTCTGATTCAAGCGAACCGGAGGGCAGGGGACAACAGGGAACAGGTTCGAGCCTTCAGTACTCATGCCGGCATTCGGCAGCTGCTTGCTGTCAGCTGTTCACTGCGAGCGCAGCAAGCTGTCACAATGCCCTCATGCGGATCGGGATCGACCTCGGCGGCACGAAGATCGAGGGGATTCTGATCGAAGACGACGGTCGAGAGCTCGTCCGTCGCCGCATTCCGACACCCTCAGGTGACTACGACGGGATCTTGAGGGCGATCGCGGAGCTGGTCGACACCCTGGAGGAGTCAGGAGCGGCGATATCGATTGGGATTGGACACCCCGGGGCGATTTCGCCTGCGACCGGTCTGATGAAGAACTCCAACTCGACGGTGCTCAACGGACGCCCCTTCGACAAGGACCTCGGGGCAGCGTTGGGTCGACCGATGGCTGCTGCCAACGATGCAGACTGTTTCACACTCTCCGAGGCGACCGATGGTACGGGAGCAGGGTTCGAGACCGTCTTCGGTGTGATCCTCGGCACGGGCGTCGGTGGGGGCCTGGTGGTTCGAGGGAGGTTGGTCCGGGGACCCAACGCGGTGACGGGCGAATGGGGACACAACCGACTTCCATGGGCTGCCGACAGCGAGCTGCCCGGACCGGCCTGCTACTGCGGACACCGAGGGTGCATCGAGACGTTTCTCTCCGGCCCTGGCTTGGAAACCGACTTCGAGCGAGTCACGGGGAGCCATGCGCGCAGCCCCGAGATCGTTGACCGAGCACGTGCGGGGAACCCTGCGGCGATATTTACGCTCGACCGGTACATGAGCCGGCTCGCCCGAGGTCTCGCGTCCGTCATCAACGTCCTCGATCCGGATGTGGTCGTGCTCGGAGGGGGCCTGTCCAACATCGACGAGCTATACAACCGAGTCCCCGAGATGCTCGGGGAGTGGGTGTTCTCCGACAGCGTGATGACGAAGCTGCGGAGGGCGCGCCATGGTGACTCCAGCGGAGTCCGTGGCGCTGCATGGTTGGGGTCGATGTGAGGCGGCGGAGAGCGGTCGTGATCGCAGCGGGGATCGTCCTCGTCGTCCTGGCGATCGGAACCGGTCTCGGCGCAGCCCAACTCGAGAACCGTGACACGTTCTGTTCTTCGTGCCACTCCGAGCCGGAGCGCACCTATGTCGATCGGAGTCTTGCGATCGAACCGACGGATCTGGCCAGCTACCACACAACCCGATCGACGCGGTGCATCGACTGTCACACGGGTCCTGATCTGGCAGGCAGGATCGCCGGCCTGGCGCTCGGGGGCAGGGACCTCGTCCGCTACCTGATCGGCAGCTACCAGCAGCCTGCCCCTCTGACCCGTCCGATCACCGACAGTCACTGCACGAAGTGCCACGAGCAGATCCTCAACGCTCAGGGGTTCGAAGAGCATTTCCACGAATTGCTCCCACAATGGCAGGCGCTCTCCGCCAGCGCCGCCACGTGCGTGAGTTGCCACTCCGCCCACACCACCGACGGGTCCACCATGTACCTCAACAACGATCGAACCATGCGGGTGTGCCAGGCGTGCCATGCGTTCGCCGGCACAGGATGAGGTCAGGTCGAGGAGGGGAGCCGATCGAAGACGACACCTGTGTTGGAGAGCTTGGGCTGGAAGCACTCAGACAGCTGTTCGAGATCCAGCGGCATGTCGGGGTCTTCGGAGAGCACGACGAACAGATCCCTCTGTTCGTCCCATGCACTGGCCGCACAGCGCTGCACGATCCGATAGGCATCGTCGCGGGGCAGGCCCGCATCGACGAGCGACAGCAAGACGGTCTGGCTGAAGACGAGCCCGTGGGTGGCGTCGAGATTCTGTTGCATGCGGTCCCGGTCGATGACCATGCCGTCCACGATGCGAGTGAACGTGACGAGCATGTAGTGCAGCAGTGTGGTTGCGTCGGGCAGGATGATGCGCTCGGCTGAAGAGTGGCTGATGTCTCGTTCGTGCCACAGAGCGACGTCCTGCAGAGCGGTCGCTGCGTAGCCTCGGAGCACCCTCGCCATGCCGACCATGCGCTCCGAGAGAATCGGGTTGCGCTTGTGCGGCATCGCCGAAGAGCCCTTCTGTCCCTTGGCGAAGGCTTCCTGAACCTCTCGGATCTCGCTTCGCTGCAGGTGACGAATCTCCGTGGCGAAGCGCTCGATCGACGAGCCCGTCAGCGCGATCGTTGCGACCAGCTCGGCATGACGGTCCCGGTGCGTGATCTGGGACGAGGCCGGTTCGACTTCGAGACCGAGACTGCTGCACACGTGCGCCTCGATCGCCGGAGGTGCCTGCGAATAGGTGCCGACGGCGCCGCTCACCTTGCCGACCGCCACGGTGTGTCGCGCTCGATCGAGGCGCTCCCGGGCGCGCGTGATCTCGAACGCCCACGTCGCGAGTTTCAGCCCGAAAGTCGTCGGCTCTGCCCACATGCCGTGCGTGCGCCCGACCATCAACGTGTCACGTTCCTCGAGCGCCCTTCGCCGTACGACCCTGAACAGGCCGTCGACGCCGGCGATCAGCAGGTCCACTGCCTCTGTCAAGATGACCGCCTGTGCGGTGTCGACGACATCGGACGACGTGAGCCCGTAGTGCACCCACGGACCTGCCGTGTCCGCCGCCTCTGCCAGGAGATCGACGAACGCCGCGACGTCATGGTGAGTGATCCGTTCACGCGCCATCCATGCGTCGGGCGCGACTGCAGGTGCCGATCGGATGATGGATGCGGCACCCTTCGGGGCGACCCCCTCGACCTCCCACGCTTCGGCGACGAGCGCTTCGACCTCCTGCCAGACCTGGAGCTTGTGCTCGTCCGACCAAAGCGTGCCCATCTCCGGAAGTGTGTAGCGGGGGATCACACGCACATGTTTGCAGGGTCGACGAAGGATCTCGACCAGAATGGAGCGATGCCTCACCTGTCGATCGATCGAGCTCGCCGTATCGCCCTCGCGGCACAAGGGTTGACGCAAGGGCGTCCGACCGGCCGCATCGACGTGCGGCACTTCCGGCGTGTCCTCCGCCACGTAGGGGTGGTCCAGCTCGACTCGGTGAATGTGCTCGCCCGCGCTCACTACATGCCCTTCTTCAGTCGGCTTGGGCCGTACGACCAGCGCGCCCTGGACCGATGGTTGTGGGGCAGCGGCGAACTGTTCGAGTACTGGGGACACGCTGCATCGCTCTTGCCCATCGAGGCCAGACCACTGTTCACGCATCGCATGAGCGGCGAGCACCGATGGCCTGCCATCGAACGATTGAACGAGCAGCGGCCAGGATTCATCGACCACGTGTATGAACAGGTCCGTACCAGAGGGGCGCTCGCCGTTTCTGACCTCGATGCACAGGAACGACGGTCGGACGCCTGGTGGGGATGGCGTTCCGAGAAGGTCGCACTCGAGTGGCTGTTCCTCATTGGGAAGCTGACGTCTGCGGGGCGTCCGGCCTTCAGTCGGCTCTACGACCTTCCCGAGCGGGTCCACCCGGAGATTCTCGAGGAGCCGCCTGTCGCTTTGGAAGATGCCCGCACAGCACTCCTGGTTCGCGCGGCGGAGTCGCTCGGCGTCGCCACACTCGCAGACCTGGCCGACTACTACCGCCTCGGCGTTCCGGCGGCACGACCGCTCGTGCGCCGGCTCGTCCGGACGGGCGGCCTCGAGCAGATCGAGGTAGAAGGGTGGCGCGATCACGCGTATCTGCATCCGGCGGCCGTGACACCCCGGCGGCACCAGGGTGCGGTGCTCCTGAGTCCGTTCGATCCCATGGTCTGGTTTCGGCCGAGAGTCGAGCGCCTCTTCAGGTTCGAGTACCGGATCGAAATCTACGTACCGGCGAAGGACCGCGTCTACGGGTACTACGTGCTGCCGTTCCTCCTCGATGGGGAGATGGTCGGCCGTGTGGATCTCAAGGCCGATCGCAAGAGGGGTACGCTCGCTGTGAGGGCCGCCCACGTGGAACAGGGCCAGGACCAGGAGCGGATTGCGGCGGCTCTGGCAGGCGAATTGCGCGTGATGGCCGAATGGCTCGGGCTCGAGGACGTCGAGGTCGATCAGCTCGGCAGTCTGTCCAAGACGCTCGCGAGGCGACTGTGAGGGCCTTCCTCGAAGGGGTCGTAGCCGGCTACGGTATTGCGATTCCCGTGGGTCCCATCGCCGTGCTGATCGTCGGAATCGGGACGAGGTACGGGTTCCCGAGAGCCTTCTTCGCCGGGCTCGGCGCGGCGCTGGCAGATCTGACCTATGCCACGGTTGCGGCCGTAGCCGGAGCCGCGGCCGCGACGGTCCTCGCACCCTACGATCGTCCGCTTCGAGTCGCCGGGGGTGTGATCCTCGTCATCATCGCCCTGGTCATGGGCGCGTCGTCGCTTCGGCCGGCATCGCCCGGCGGGGCCGGACCTTCGACGCACCCTCGGGCGACAGCCGCCTTCTTCTCGATCACCCTCATGAATCCCGTCACGTTCACATACTTTGCTGCCCTCATCCTCGGTTCGTCGGGGAGCGCGGCAACGACGGCGACAGGGAGAGCGTTGTTCGTGGCGGGTGCGTTCCTCGCATCGCTGTCGTGGCAAACGGCGGTGGGGGCTGTTGGCGCGATCCTCGGTCACAGAATGTCTCAGCGTACGAGGGTCGCCACGGGTGTGGTCGGTGCGGGAGTCATTGTCGCCTTGGCGATCAGGATGCTGGTGTCGGCGTGAGGTCGATCACCTGGCTTCGCTCGGGTCCAACCGACACCCAGCGGACAGGCACTCCCACGTCCTTCTCGATGAATCGCAGATAGGCACGTGCCTCCTTGGGGAGATCAGCCGCGTTGCGCACCTCCGAGATGTTGGTCTCCCAGCCGGCCAGTTCCTGGAGCACCGGCGTGCAGTTGTACAGCACCCGTTGCTGTCTCGGAAACTCCGTGTAGTGGGAGCCGAGCGAGCTGTACGCAGTCGCAACGTTCAGCGTTTCGAACCCTGAGAGAACATCGAGCTTGGTGACGAACAGGCTGGTGAGGGAGTTCACTCGAGCCGCGTAGCGGAGGGCGACGAGATCGAGCCAGCCGCACCTGCGGCGCCTGCCAGTGACGGTTCCGTATTCTCCGCCGATGCGAACCATCGCCTCGCCGATCTCGTCACTCAGTTCGGTTGGGAACGGTCCGGTCCCGACGCGAGAGATGTACGCCTTCGCCACACCGATCACCTCGTCGATCGCTTTCGGTCCGATGCCGGTTCCGGTGAGCGCGCCGCCTGCGGTCGGGTTGGAGGATGTGACAAACGGGTACGTCCCATGGTCGATATCGAGCAGAGTGCCCTGAGCGCCCTCGAACAGTACGTCGCGGCCACTCTCGATCGCAGACGCCACGAGTAACGACGTGTCGTCCACGTACGGCCTCAGCCGTTCCGCGTACTCCTGGTACTGATGGGTGATCTCCAGGGCGTCCATCGGGAGCTGGTTGTAGACCCTGGTGAGGATCTTGTTCTTCTCAGCGAGTGCGATGTCCAGTTTGTCGTTGAGGATCTTGGTGTCGAAGAGATCCTGGACGCGGATGCCCTGGCGTGCGTACTTGTCCGCATAGGCCGGTCCGATTCCTCGCTTGGTCGTGCCGATCTTCTGACGTCCCAGATACCGTTCCTTCACTGCGTCGAGCTTTCGGTGATAGGGCATGATGAGGTGCGCGTTGGAGGAGAGCCGCAGCCGTGACGGATCGACACCCCTGGATGCGAGCATGTCGATCTCGTCGAGGAGCACGCCAGGGTCGACCACGCAGCCGGACGCAATGACTGGCGTGCAGCCTGGGTTCATCACCCCGGAGGGGACGAGCGAGAGAGCGAAGCGCTCTTCGCCGACAACGACCGTATGGCCTGCGTTGTTGCCGCCCTGGTAGCGGACGACCAGATCGGCGGTCTCGGCAAAGAAGTCGGTGACTTTGCCCTTCCCCTCGTCACCCCATTGGGTTCCCAAGATGATCCTCGCCGCCACGGACCGATGGTACCGCCTTGCCCAGGCTGGACAGCCGCGGGGTATCGATAACATGGGTCAAGACGAGAGAGAAGAGGCGTCGTGCCGCGGATTCGCGCAGGGAACATCGCCGAGCACAAGGAGCTGACCAGAGCGCAGATCCTCGACGCTGCTCAGCGGCTGTTTCACGACCTGGGCTATCAGAACACGTCCCTCGGCGACATCGCTGCGCTGGTCGGCATCGGACGGACGACTCTGTACGAGTACTTCACGGACAAAGAAGATCTCGTGGTGTCGCTCGTGGAGAGCGAGCTCCCGAAGTTGCTCCATCGCCTGGTCGAGGAAGTCGATCCGGCGATGCCTCACATAGACCAGATCGCCGGTCTCTCGACCGGAATGGTGCGGTTCGTCGTCATGGACCCCACACTCGGGGTGATTCTCCACAGGGACATACCCAAGTTGTCCAGGAACGCGCAGCTTCGCGTCCGCGAGGCGCACTCGGAGTTCGTAGAGGCGTTCGGGCGTATCTACGCCGCCGGGGTGAAGGCCGGCGAACTCCGTTCGATGTCCGTGGATCTGGTCGGGCGCCTTCTCCAGGACTTGATCATGTCCGGCGCGAGATTCCTCATCACCCAGCCGCGACCGACCGATCGAATGGAAGAGGCAACAGGTGCGCTGAAGGAGTTCATTGTCCATGGGTTGTCGGTGTCGACAGGAGGGGAGCGCGATGAGGTGGCCGGCCGTCACCATTCCGGACCTGCCTGACGATCCGACGGCTCATGATCTCCTTGGTCACGCCATCGCCGCTTCGGTGGACCGCCTCTTCGCACATCTCCCTCTCTCCGATCACCACTCCGTCCATCAAGCCCGCGTCGCCACTCGCCGGCTCCGTTCTGACCTGCAGACGTTCGGACCGTTGCTGCGTGAGGAGAAGTCACTTCGCAGGGACCTTCGAGAGCCGGGACGACTTCTCGGCAAAGTCCGAGATCGCGACGTCTTCCTGCTTCGGCTCACGAGCGATGCCGGGGCGATCGAAGCGCTGCGATCGGCCTGGTCCCGACGCAGGGAAGCCGAGTGGGATCAGCTGTCGCGGTACATCCAGAGCGACGAGTTCACGCGGGTCGCCCTCGAGTTGGCGACCTGGGCATGTGCGACGCCGGTGCGGGATAACGGTGAGAAGCCTCCACTCGAGATCATGGGTCCGCTCGTGCGGCTGCGTTGGTTGAAGCTGGCCGAGCTGGCGAGGGATTCGGAGCCGGATCCACCAACGCTCCATCGAATTCGTATCCTCACCAAGAGGGTGCGATATGGGGCCGAAGTCGTGGCACCGGTCGCAGGAAAACGAGCATGTCGATTCGCCCGAGCGGCGGAGCGGCTTCAGGACATCCTCGGTGAGTACCGTGATGCGACCATCGCCCACGGAATCCTCACAGGGATCGGGGCTCGTCTCCCGTCTCGCCACGCCGTCGTGGTCGGTGAACTCGCAGGAGTGGAGTGGGCGCGTCGTACCGAGGCACTCGCACAATGGCGGGATGCCTTCGACCGCCTGGACCGAAAGAAGCTCCGCCAATGGATGTGATCCGTGCCGCCGGCGGCGTCGTCATCGCAGATGGGAAGGTCGTGATCGTGCACCGGCCCAAGTACGACGACTGGAGCTTCCCGAAGGGCAAGCTCGACGAAGGGGAGACGTTCGAGGTGGCGGCACTACGGGAAGTAGAAGAGGAAACGGGACTCACGTGTGCACTCGATGAGTTCGCTGGAGAGGTTCAGTACCGCCTCGAGGCCGGCTCCAGCAAGGTAGTTCGGTTCTGGAAGATGCGCGTCCTCTCGGGCAGCATCGAAGACCGCGAGCCTACCAAAGAGGTCGATCGGATCGAGTGGGTGACGTTCGATGCCGCACCCGGTCGGCTGAGCTACTCGATCGACGCCGGCCTGCTGGCTCAGATCGTCGCCGAGTGAAGCTGGGCGACGTCGAGGTCACTTCCCCGGAATCCCCAATTGTCGAGCAGCCATTTCTGGCTGTCCAAACCCGATCGGTCGAGCCGCTCGTAGGTGCCGTCGGCGTGAAGGAGTCGAGCCTGGGCTGTGTCCTTCAGGTGCACGTTGAGAGCGGCATCTCGCACCAACGTCAGGTCGGAGCCTTCAAGAGGAAAGAGCAGCTCGACGCGACGGTTGAGGTTCCGGGGCATCAGATCCGCGCTGCCTATGTAGAGCTCCTCGTCTCCTCCGTTGAAGAAGTAGAGGATGCGCGTGTGCTCGAGGAAGCGTCCTACCACCGACGTCACGGTGATGGTGTCGCTGAGTCCGGGGATACCGGGGCGCAGCGAGCAGATACCACGTATCTGGAGGTCGATCTTGACGCCTGCCTGAGATGCGGTGTACAGGGCCTGGATCATCTGTTTGTCGACAAGGGCGTTGAGCTTGAATGCCAGGTATCCGTCGCCGTGGGTCCGATGACGTTCGGTCTCCCGCTCGATCTTCGACAGGAGTTCCGACCGCATGGCGGTGGGTGCCACCAGCAGCTTGCGATAGTCGGTTTGGTGCGCGTACCCGGTCAGGACGTTGAACAGCTCTGAGACATCTTCCGCGATGTCCTCGTCCACCGTGAACAGCCCGAAGTCGGTGTAGATACGGGCCGTGACCGGGTTGTAGTTGCCGGTGCCTAGGTGCACGTACCGTCGCAGCCCACTCGACTCGCGTCGCACCACCATGGTCATCTTCGCGTGGGTCTTCAGGCCGACGAGACCGTACACGACGTGAACGCCCGCCTTTTCGAGTGCCCTCGCCCAACCGAGGTTGTTCTCTTCGTCGAATCTTGCTTTCAGCTCGACGAGCACACTCACCTGGCGGCCGTTCTGGCGGGCCTCGAGGAGCGCGTCGACGATGGGGGAGTTGACACCGACCCGATACAGCGTCTGTTTGATCGCGAGGACCTTCGGATCGTTGGCGGCCTGTTGGAGGAAGTCCACTACCGGAAGGAAGGAATCGTACGGGTGGTAGAGGATCACGTTCTGCTGACGGATCGCTGCAAACAGGTTGTCGGTGCCTGTGAGCGCGGGCGGAATGGCCGGCTTGAATGCCTCGTCCTTCAGATCGGCCCTGTCGACGGCTGTCAGCTCCACGAGGTCTGCGAGGCCGAGCGGACCGTCGAATGCGAACACCTGGTACGGGGCGAGGCCGAGGTTCTTGATGAGCATGGCACGAACCCACTCGGGCATTGCGTGATCGATCTCCAAGCGGACGGCCGATCCAAAGGGCCGCAGCCCAACGCCTCGCTCAACAGCGGCCGAGAGATCGGCGGCTTCGTCTTCCTCGATCTCGACATCGGCGTCGCGAGTGAGGCGGAAGGGATAGGCGGCCTTGACGTCGACTCCGGGGAAGAGGAGGTCGAGATTGGCGGCGATCACCTCCTCGATCCAAACGAACGCGTTGCTCGTTTCGACGAGCCCGAGGTTCTCGTAGCTGTCGGCCGCCTCCTCGCTCGGGACACGAAGGAGGCGTGGAAACACCGCCGGCACCTTCAACCGTGCGAACAATTCGCCGCGCTCCGGATCGTCGACGAGAACAGCGAGGTTCGTACTCAGGTTGGCGATGTGGGGGAAAGGGCGCCCAGGATCGAATGCCAGCGGCGTCAGGGCAGGGAAGATCTGACGTTTGAAGTGGCGTCGGAGCAGTTTGCGTTGCCGTCCTTTGAGCTGGTCGTACGGCACCACCGCCACGCCGGCCTTCTCGAGCGCCGGAGCGAGATCATCCAGGTAGCACTCCATCATCGTGTCGAGCTGCGGCAGCAGCGATTTGCGTATCTCCGCGAGCTGCTCTGAAGGCGTCATTCCGTCGGGGGGTGCCTCGAGGACTCCCGACTCGAGCTGGCGACGAAGTCCCGAGACACGAATCATGAAGAACTCGTCCAGGTTCGATCCGAATATCGACAGGAACTTGACTCGTTCGAGGAGCGGCTGGCGCGTGTCGAGGGCCTCCTCGAGCACTCGAGCGTTGAACGCGAGCCAACTCAGCTCGCGATTGATGTACAACGACGGGTCGTCGAGATCGTCAATCGAGCGGGCCAGTTCGGTCGTCATCTGATTCCGTTTATCGGCTGCATCTGTGCCCGAATATACCGATTCGTGGCCGAAACGGTACCCTGGCAGGGTGAAGACCTTGCTGTTGATGCGTCACGCGAAGTCGGATTGGAAGGCGAAATTCGCCCACGATCACGAGCGTCCATTGAATACGAGAGGGGAGAAGTCGGCCAGGCTGATGGGCGAGATACTGTCTCGCGCAGGAGAGGTTCCGGAGTCGGTGGTGACGTCGAGCGCCGCCAGGGCCGAGTCCACCGTTACCCTCGCGGTTGCGGCAGGTGGATGGAGCTGCCCGATCCGGGCCACCGACAGGCTGTACAACACCCGCACCGGGACGGTGTTGGAGGAGGTCGCCGCAGAACCCGACACGACGACCCGGTTGATGATCGTCGGTCACGAGCCCACGTGGTCGATCTTGCTTTCCGAGTTGGTCGGCGGAGGTCGCCATCCGTTCGCTACCGGGGCGGTTGTCAGAATCGACCTGCCTTCGGAGACGTGGGCAGGGCTTGAGGTCGGAACGGGCGAGCTTCGGTGGCTGATCACGCCGCGGCTTGCGGCCGCCGTGCTTCATTCGTGACACGTTCACTCGCCGTTCACCTCGGTGCGAGATTCCGGCCATGTATCGTTTCTAGGGT
>Ga0307424_1001267_pt1 | contig 13416 bp, 13 predicted proteins | sample SalMarWE160320MG_FD_202157 | JGI IMG/M metagenome (GOLD analysis project Ga0307424, IMG submission 202157) | Salt marsh sediment microbial communities from the Plum Island Ecosystem LTER, Massachusetts, United States - WE1603-20 | ecosystem: Environmental > Aquatic > Marine > Intertidal zone >... | reverse complement strand
GGCGGCGGCGCAGGTCTGATGGCCGCCCTGTACGCATCCCGGGGCGCGGATACGGCCGTCCTAAGTAAGCTCTATCCCATTCGGTCACACACCGGGACGGCTCAGGGCGGAATCGGGGCCGCCCTTGGCAACGAAGAAGAGGATAAGATCGCCTGGCATACCTTTGACACCGTCAAAGGCAGCGACTACCTGGGCGATCAAGATGCGATCGAGTTCATGTGCGAAGAAGCCGTGCCCACCGTCTATGAGCTGGAGCACATGGGCCTGCCCTTTGATCGGACCCCGGAAGGCAAGATCGCCCAGAGGCGTTTTGGCGGTCACACCAACAATGAGACCCACAAGCCGGTGCGCCGGGCCGCCTATGCCGCCGACCGGACCGGGCATATGATCCTGCAAACGCTGTATCAGCAGAGCATCAAGAACAAGGTCAATTTTTACGACGAATTCCAGGTGCTGGATTTGTTGATGGACGGGGGGAAGGCATGCGGCGTGGTCGCCGTGGAGTTGCTGACGGGCGAACTCCATGTCTTCCATGCCAAGTCGGTCGTCATCGCCACCGGCGGTTGGGGACGCGTCTGGGAAATCACATCCAATGCCCTGTCCTACACCGGGGATGGGGTGGCCCTGACGATGCGCAAGGGCATCCCGGCGGAGGATATGGAATTCTTCCAATTCCATCCCACCGGGATCTACAAGATGGGAATCCTGATCACCGAGGGCGTGCGGGGCGAAGGCGGCGTCCTGATGAACAACGAAGGGGAGCGCTTCATGGAGCGCTACGCGCCGACGGTCAAGGAACTGGCCTCGCGCGACGTCGTCAGCCGGGCGATGTACATCGAAATGCGTGAAGGGCGCGGCATCAACGGCAAGCGCTACCTGCACCTGGATGTCCGGCCGGAAACAGTCAATAAGTATGCCAAGCAGGACGACCGCAAGAACCCCGACGGCACACCCTACGAACTGACCGTCGAAGACCTTCGCCACAAACTGCCTGAGATCATTGACTTCTGCCGCACCTACGCCGGTGTTGATCCACTGACCGACATGATGCCGGTCCAGCCGACGGCGCATTATGCCATGGGTGGAATCCCCACCGATATGCGTTCACATGTGTTGGGTGACGAAAAAGGCAACATTGTGCCGGGCCTATATGCGGCCGGCGAGGTGGCCTGCGTCTCGGTGCATGGTGCCAACCGCCTGGGCACCAACTCGCTGCTGGACCTGGTGGTTTTCGGCAAGCATGCTGGGATGAACGCCGCCGAGTATGCGAAGGGCAGCGACTACGTGCCTCTACCGGACGATCCGGCCGGGCCGGTGATGGAGATGCTGGATGGCTTCCGGAAGGGTCCGGGTCACGAGAGCCACGAGAAGGTGTCCCAGATCAAGCGCGAAATGCAGCAGGTGATGTTCGACAATGTCGGCGTGTTCCGGACCGAGGACATGATGGCCGAGGCGGTCACCAAAGTGCGCCAGCTGCGGGAGCGCTACAAGGACATCAAGGTTTCCGATCAGGGGCGTGTTTTCAACACAGAGCTGCTGCAAGCTTGGGAGCTGGGCTGCCTGCTGGAGATCGCCGACGTGACGGCCGAATCGGCACTCAACCGCAAGGAAAGTCGCGGGGCGCACGCCCGGGAAGACTTCCCGAAGCGGGACGACAAGAACTGGATGAAGCACACCATGGCCTTCTTGAAGCCGGATGGGGTCGAGATCCGTTACAAGCCGGTGACGAAGACCAAGTTCGAACCCATGGAACGCGTCTACTAGGGCGGTGACATCGATGGAAGTTACGCTTCGCATTCTGCGCTACGATCCCGAGGTCGATGAGAAGGCTCACTACGAGACCTACACGGTGGATGCTGAGCCGACCGATCGGGTGCTGGATCTGTTGAACCAGATCAAGGCCGATCAGGACGGCCGGCTGGCGTTTCGCGCCTCTTGCGCCCACGGCATCTGCGGATCGGATGCCATGCGCATCAACGGCGTGAACCGCTTGGCTTGCAAGACCTTGGTCAAGGATACTGAGGGCACAATCACGATCGAGCCGCTGCTGGGGATGAAAGTCATCAAGGACATGATCGTCGATTTCGAGCCCTTCTTCGAGCACTATCGCTCCGTGCTGCCCTTCATGATCAACGACAGCCCGCCGCCAGAGGCCGAGCGACTACAGAGCCAGGCCGATCGCGAGCGATTCGACGACACCACGAAATGCATCCTTTGCGCCGCCTGCACCACATCTTGCCCGTCGTTTTGGGCGGATGAAGAGTATGTTGGGCCGGCCGCCATCGTCCAGGCACATCGGTTCATCTTTGACAGCCGCGACAATGGTGCCGCCGAACGTCTCAAGATCCTGAATCAGCAATTCGGCGCGTGGCGCTGCCGGACCGTGTTCAACTGCACGACGGCCTGCCCACGCGAGATCAAGGTCACGCAGGCAATTGGTGAAGTCAAGAAAGCGATTGCTACCGGCAGAATCTAGCAAGCCGATTAGCGAATCCGTCGTGACAGGGGAGAACAGGCATGGAGGTCGGCCCATCAAGAGAGGCGATGGACCTCAAGAACGTCTTCGACCGGCCCCCCAAGGTGCTGATCGTCGATGACGATTGGCTCAACCGCGACCTGCTCAAAGCCTATCTGACCGCCTCTGGCTGCGATGTGGTGACCGCTGCCGATGGCAAGGAAGCCCTCGAACGCGCTCTCGATTCACCCCCCGATCTAACCCTGGCTGATGTCCAGATGCCTAACATGGACGGCCTCGAACTGTGCCGTCTCCTGAAATCGACCCGGGCGACACGTTTCGTGCCGGTCGTGATCGTGACCGCACTCGACAGCGAAGAAGAAAAACTGAAAGCGATCGAAGCCGGTGCCGACGATTTTGTCAGCAAGCCGTACAACGCCGTGGTGCTGCTGACCCGAGTGCGCTCGCTGCTGCGGATCAAACAGCTCAACGATGAAGTCGAAGCCCGCAACCGGCTGCTGCGCCAGGTGCTCAATCGCTATGTGGCCGAGGACGTAGCCGACGTCATCCTGACTGACCCTGATCGGCATCTGAAGCTGGGGGGAGAGCTGCGCAACGTGACGGTGATGTTCGCCGACATCCGTGGCTTCACAAGCTACACCGAACGACACTCCGCCACCGAAGTCATCCACGCGCTCAACCGCATTTTCCAGAGTTTGAGTGAGGCTGTCTTTCAGCACCACGGCACGTTCGACAAGTATCTTGGCGATGGGCTGATGGCCTTTTATGGGGCACCGGTCGCCGCCGCGGATGATGCTCAAAGAGCGTTGGATTCGGCGCTGGATATGCACCACCGTTTCAATGTGCTCAAGAAAGAGTCTGAACGAGATTTCGCCGGCCTGGGCCTCGGCATCGGCTTGCACACCGGCGACGCGGTGGTGGGGAACATAGGGTCCGATCGTGTGATGGATTACACGGTGGTGGGAGATGCGGTCAACGTCTCAAAGCGCCTGCAGGAGTTGTCTCGCTCCGGGCAAATCGTCATGAGCGAGGCCACCTACAGTCTTGTCAAGGCGCCGGACGCCAGCCACTTGGAAGGGGTCCAGCTCCCGGGAAGAGAAGGGGGCGTGGACGCCTACCTGGTCGCCGTTCCGCCGGGGGATTTGGGGGGTGGCCCAGATGCCGCCCACGCCGATTTGTGAAGGAATTCACAAGCCGGCGGGGGCTCGTGACTAGCTCGACCGGCGCCGTACGGCCACGGCCAGGCCTGCCCCGATCACAAAGGAAACAACCCCGGCGATCGCCCACTGGATCTGGCCGGTCATGAAGCTGCCCGGCAAGATGTTGATCCCTTGAAGGAACCAGACAATGCCGGTCAGGATCAACAGGCCCGACAAAACGTACCCGGTTGTCTTCATGTGTTGCGGTGTCCTTTCATCGGTCTGTCGTTGACCTGGGCGCTGCGGCTCCAGATTGCCTAATGTTCCACCTGAGCCGGTGATGATTGGCGAGAGCCCTGTATGTCATCGTCATAGGGAGGTACCAGCCGGTGTCGAAGCCATCGATAGGTTGGGGCCGGGCGAAATCCTGGGCAAGCCAACCCCACCGCCGGCGCTCGCCCCGTCGCGCTCAGGGTATGTTCAAAAGAAAGTATAATCGGCTCGAATGCCCCAGTAGCTCAATAGGATAGAGCGAGGCTCTCCTAAAGCCTAGGTTGTGCGTTCAAATCGCACCTGGGGCACCTGTCCACGGGGGTGTTGACCATGCCAAAACGGGAGAGTAACTTGAGACGCTATCTTGCGCTGGGCATCGCAGCCGTGGCCTTGGCCGGCTGCGGCCAACTCAACCCCGGGCCCACGCCCACGCCGACCACACCCGCCCAGCCAACAGTGATGACGGTGGTCATTGCCTGCGACCCGTGCGGATCGGATCCGATCAAGCTGGCCAACACGCCAGCCATGCAGGAGTACGTGGGCAGCGTGTACAACGGGGACGTTTGCACCGTAAGCAGCACCTTCCGCGACGCCGGGCGCTATTTCTATCTGGTGGTCTGCGCCAGCGGCCAGACCGGCTGGATCGACGGTAAGTACCTCGACCTACGCTAGCTACGCCAACTCAAGCGTTCTCACCGTTGACGTCCGGCTCGCGCGCCTTCGCCGGACTCATCCTCGCGATTCCACAATGCTGAAAGTTGATCGGAGTAAGTGGCACATTCCACCCAAAGGGGCGTGGGTGCCCCTTGGCGCCAGAGTCTGGAACGGGCCTCGGCCTGGAGGAAAACGCCTCCATGTATCCTGGCCGCCGCGCGTTGCACAGTCGCCACGCGGAACGGCTCCAGAAACAGCCAGCGGAATGACTGGGGAAGTGTGTGCGTGCACGCGGGCGTCAGGGCCCGCAAGATTCAGAACCCTCGCAGCTTGAGCGGGTTTGGAGATGTTAGGCTGGAACAGCTTCGCCTGAGCTCTCGTCGATCGACTCGGCCTTGCACTGGCCCAGATACTTGTCAATGGCGGCTGCGGCGCGGTGCCCGGCGGCCATGGCGGTGACGACCAGGTCCGGGCCGGTGACGGCATCGCCGCCAGCGTAGACGCCAGGGACGGTAGTGGCTCCGGTCTCGGGATCGGCGATGATCAAGCCGTAGTTGCGCGTCTTGAGATCGGGATTGGCCTCACCCAACGTCGGATCGGGCCAGTAGCCGACGGCCAGGATGACGGTGTCCGCCTCGACCGTGAAGTTGGAGCCTTCGACCGGTACCGGCCGACGCCGGCCGCTGCTGTCCGGCGAGCCGAGCTGGCAGGCCAGGCATTCCACCTGGGCCACGCTGCCATCGTCACCGGCAATGAAACGCACCGGCTGGGTCAAGAATTGGAAGGCGGCTCCTTCTTCTTCAGCCAGGTGTCGGTCCTTCTTGCTACCCGGCATTTCGGCTTCGGTGCGCCGATAGAGGCAAGTGACACTGTCCGCCTTCATCCGAATGGCGGTTCGAAGGCAGTCGGCAGCCGTGTCACCGCCGCCGATCACCACCACCCTCTGTCCGGCGGTGAGGTCATGCGGTTCTTGGCCGCCCCGATCCAAAGATACCTGGTTGGCCTGCTGCAGAAACTCGGATGCCTCGACCACACCGGGTAAGTCGACGCCTGGGACTTTTAGCTCTGCGTCAACATTGGAGCCCACGGCCAAATACACGGCGTCGAAACCCTGCTGGAGGAGGTCATCCAGGGTGAGGTCCTGACCCACGCCGGTAGCGGTCTTGATGTCGACACCGGCGTCAATGAGGTCCTGAATGCGCGATTTGACGACCGATTTGGGGAGCTTGAAGTTGGGGATGCCGTGCATTAACAAGCCGCCCGGTTCGTCGTCGCGCTCGAAAATGGTCACGCTGTGGCCTTGTTGGATCAGGCGGTCGGCGCAGGCAAGGCCGGACGGGCCCGAGCCAACGATGGCTACTCGCTTGCCAGTTGGCTCGCCAACCGGAACTTCGACGCCGCCATGCTGGCGCTCGTAGTCGGTGACAAAGGCTTCCAAGCGTCCTGTCAGCACCGGATCGCCCTGCTTGTTGCGGATGCAGGCGCCCATACATAGGGCTTCGTGCGGGCAGACTCGCCCACAGATTTCCGGCAGGCTGCTGGATTGGCGGTAGAGCTTGGCGGCCGCCAGGAAATCACCCTGTTCAATCAGCCACATAGCTGATGGGATGTCGTTGTTGGCTGGGCACGCCAGATAGCAAAGCGCCGGGTCCGGGCAGTGGATACAGCATTCTGCGGCGGCTTGGGCTTCTTCAGGCGTGAGAGAAAGGAACGTTGGTTCGAAGTCGCAGATACGATCTTCGGGGCGCCGAGCCTCGGGCTCGATAACCAGTTGATTGACGCGGGCGCGCCGGTCGATGGCCAGCTCGCCGCCGGGGATTTTCTGCATCCTTAGGCCCTCCCTATGGTTGCTATTCTGATCATAATCCGCCGCAGGTCATCGAGGCATGTCCGAGTGTCACGTCGATCTTGTGCCAATCGTCACAAATGCTTTCTTGCCTGGCTCAGCCTAAGGCTGGGAAGGCTGGGAAGGCTGGGCCTCCCAAAGCGACCCGGAGGTTGGCAATCAAGTGGTTCTGGCTTGGGATGGGCCCTGGGCGGCGCGCTCGGGCCGCAGGGGTGCCGTCTGTAGTTCGTGTCTGTGGTTGACAAAGGTCTCGACGGCGTCGCTGAGCATGCCCACGCCAAATGGCTTCTGATAGACCTTGTTCCCGCCGGCCAGGCGAACCTTCTCATCGACATTGGGATCGGGACTGGCGGTCACGACCACCATCGGCAGGAATCTGCCCTGGGGAAGATCGCGGATTCGACGCAGGGTCTCATAGCCGTCCAATTCCGGCATCATCAGGTCCAGCAGAATTAGGTCCGGCAGCTCCAGGTCGATCTGGGCCAGGGCCTCCAAACCACTGTAAGTGGGGATGGGTTCGTGCCCAATCATTTCGACCACCTTGCACAGCAGGTTGACCGTGTTTTCTTCGTCGTCAACGATCAGAATCTTCGCCATACTTTGCCTCCATTGCCATCGGCCGCTCATCGGTCGAGGTACCAGCTGGCGACGCCCCCTCAATGGCGACGTCTCTCATCGGTTGGGCCAACGAAAACGAACGGCCCGGTGCGAGCGCTGCCGGGCCGTTGAAGGCTCATTCCGGGGACCGTCCCCGGATCTTCGGCAGCTGGCTGTCTTAGCTGGCTGTGCCAGCCGTAGACCCTCTAGCTTTGCGCCGCCACCTTTCGGTGGGTTTGCCCTTTCGTTTCAGTTGACGTTGCGGGCATCGGCGGTGCAGGTTGCCCTGCAACAACCTGTGATCCTGATGCCCGACCAGACTCTATCGCAGCTTGGTGGGAATTGACCTTACATCTCCCTTGCGCCTGATGGGGAGAGGGCTGTGCCTCAGGAAACCCGGCGCCAGGCATCCAGATAGAGGTGAACGGCGGTCACGAACTCGGCGTGGCTCCAGGTGAGCGGACTGACGGAAAGGGGGGAGCCATCGTAGGGATTCACCTGTTCGGCTAGGATGCCGCTTGGTAGAGCACGATCCGATGCCCAGGTCAGAAGATCCAAGGCGGATGTCAAATCGGTTTTGGCATGTGCCGTAATGGATCGATACTCCGACAGCCAAAGCGTGCTGATGAACCATGGGTTTCCGGGAACGTGCTCCACATCCTGGCTGACTTGATGGTAGCGATCATCGACATAGCGGGCCATGCCGCCAACGTCTGTCTGCACGCGCAAAGTGTCTTCGATCGCCTGCATTGTGGCGACCACCCGTGGGTCGTCCGCCTCGAAAAGACCGAACTTCCAAATTCCTGCCAAAGAGGCATCCAGCGACTCGTCGGCCTGCCATGTTCCGTCGTCGGCCGGCTCGATTCTGCGCAAGAAGCGGCCCAAATCCTCACGCCACAAATGATCGGAAGCTGCCTGGCGGATCGATTCCCCAACTCGTCGATACCTGTCGGCGGCCTGCGCATCACCAAAGGCTTCTGCAAAGCGGGCGGCGGCATCCAGGCCCGCCCAGGTGGCGGCCACCGTCCATGCGTGCACGCCGTGGCGCTCCTCCCACAAATCGTAGCTGGGCAAGGGAAGCCCGGATTTCTGGTCGCGGAAGCGCACCAGGAAGTCAGCCGCTCGCATGATCATCGGACGGTACAGGGGCTTGATGAATTCAACGTCGTGGTGGTTGTTAAAATGACGCCAAAGCGCCCACAACACGAGGGCGGTTTCGTCCTCCTGGAGCGGAATGTCCTTGTGCCCATCCCGCATCCACGGGTGCCAGCTGGAGGCGAGGGTCCCGTCGGGGTTGTATTTGTGCAAGAGATAGCCCTCGGGAGACAGCGCGCGGGAGCAGAACTCGAAGAAGCTGCGCGGGATGTCGATGTAGCCGGCGTCGACCAACGCGCTGGTGACGAGCGCACCGTCCCTAGGCCACATGTAGCTGTAGGTGTCGCGCACATCGGAAGAGACGTCGCTGTCGTTGGCGGCGATCACAGCGCCGCCTTCGTCAACCTGGGTACGTATGACGGTCAAGCTCTTCTGATACGTGTCGCGAATGCGATCTGGCAGGTCGTTGAATTCGGGAAGATGGCTTTTGAGCCACAAGTCCCAGTAACCTCGCGTGCGTTCGATGAAGCTCTGGGGGCCTCTCTGGCGGACCAGGCGATTGAGCAAGGCGACGGCCTGGAAGTCGGGTCCGATGGCCAACCAGGCGTACACGGTTCGGCTGGCTTGCGACGGGACAACCACGTTGAAACCAACGCACGAATCCACCGAGCCGTGGGCGACGACCTCCCCAGAGAGCTGGCCGTCTTCGGCATCGCGCCAGGTTCCTTGAAGATTGCGGATCTCCTTCAGGCCGCAGGCCCATTGATGCAGCCCGACAACCAACCCGGGCGCGGTATCGTCGGTGGCTTCCCAGCCCGGCCCAGGCTCGTCAGGACCGATCTGCAGGGCGCCGTTGATGAGGAACCAGCGGTCCCGCTTGTAGTGGAGCACGGCCCGCCTATCCGGCTCATAGTAGGCTGTATCGCCGACCTCGTTGCCCGAGATGTGAAAGTCGTGGTGCAGGAACAGCCGAAGCTCGCGGGGATGGTCGGACAGGTTGGTCAACTCGAAGCGCCGGACGAGCAGGCTTTCATGGAAATCTACGGCGTCTTGAATGGAAAGTTGGACCTCCAACCCCGGATGTTTCAGGTCAACCTGAGTAACCAGATCCGGCCGTTCGTAAATGAGATGTCGCTCCCATTCGGAATCATCGAACCACTTGAAATTACCCTCCGACCAGATGCCAACTCGAAATGGGTGCCCCATAGCGTGGTTTTCGAGGCCAACATGGGGCCAGTAGAGATCTCTAATCTGGTAGGTCTTGTCGAAGGCGACCAGCAAATTGCCGTTGCCAAGGGGGAGATCGCGCGGCATGGTTCCTCCTGACAGTCATGTCATGAGATGGCCAGGGCCGGGCGGGGGCCGGCAAATGCTGCGGCCGGTGCGCGCTGCGGCGGGTGGCGAACGGTCATTCTGGCTCGAAGCTGGGGAGATGCGGGCCACATTGGCCGGCATCCCGATACCCGGATTTGGCAGTCGCGGCGACGGTCAATCCATGCTCCTGGGGCCTGAAGAATCGTAACATATGCCGGGTGTGGCTCCGTGTCGGCTGCGGCTAGCGTTTGACTTGATTGGTGACATTTTGGGATTGGCAAACCTGAGAAGACTTGACTCTGGACAAAAAATCAGTACAATTGTTCTATACACCGATGGGCGCAAGCTACGCTTTGACCGGTCGCCCAGGCCGGAACCGAATCCCACCCCCATCGGGAAGGAGACCAAGATGTTCCACAAAGTTATCCTCGTCGGCAACCTGGGTCGCGATCCCGAAATGCGCTATACTCCCAGCGGTCAGGCTGTCACCAATCTCAACGTTGCCACCAACCGCAAGTACACCAACAGCAACGGAGAATCAGTCGAAGAGACGATCTGGTTCCGCGTGGCGGTCTGGGGGCGCCAGGCAGAGGCCTGCCATCAGTACCTGCGCAAGGGGCGCCAGGTGTTGGTAGAAGGTCGCCTGCAGGGGGATGAGAACGGGAACCCCCGCATCTGGAATCGGCAAGATGGAACCCCGGCGGCTTCGTTTGAGGTCAACGCGCAGACGGTGCGTTTCCTCGGTGGTCGCGACGATACCGGGGGCGACTACAGTTCGGACGACTCCAGCTTTGCCGGGGCGCCCGAAACCGAAGACGAAATCCCCTTCTAAGCACCGGTTACCGGTGGCCCGAAGCCGGCCTATCGCCGGCTTCGGGCTTTCCCTTTGGAGACAACCCGATGTCATCAAATCCCCAAGAAACTCCGGCGAGCGGCCGGCTTCGCTTTCGCGTCCCGGCTGACCTCGAGCCGACCTACGCCAATCTGGCGGCCATCACCCATTCGGCCTCCGAGATCTTGATCGATTTTGCCCAGGTGATGCCTCAAGTGCCCGAGGCGCGGGTCAAGAGCCGAATCGTGCTTACCCCGATGAACGCCAAGCTTCTGTTGAACGCGCTCGGCGAACACCTGTCACGGTTTGAGGCGCAGCACGGTGAGATCCACGTGCCGGAGGGATCCTCCCTGGCCGAGCACTTGTTCGGTCAATCGAAACCAGACAAAGATGACGACCAAGAAGATGAGGGGGAGGGAGCATAGGTGATGGACGCCCTGGAAGACATTGTTGACCGGATCCGTGAACATCTGGATGAGAAGAACGCCGCCCGCGATCGGGCCCTGAAACAATCGCGCACCGTCATCCGTCATTGCTCTTTGGCGATCCGGGCCGTGCATCGTGACGAGAAGGACGTGGCCGCCGATCACTTGGCCCAGGCCAAAGCGCTGGTGGATGAGCTGCAAGAGGATCTGAAACCCTACCCGGATCTCTATCATGCCGGATACACGCGGGACGCGCTCAAAGAATTCAGCGAAGCCAACATCACGGCGGCTTTGGTGGCCGGGGAGCCACTGCCCACGCCTGAAGAGCTGCGGGTGGAATATGCTGCTTATTTGGGCGGACTGGGCGAGGCGGCCGGCGAGCTGCGCCGGCGGGTCCTCGACCTGATGCGCCGCAGCCGGGCCGAGGAAGGTGAGCGCCTGCTCTCCGCGATGGAAGATATCTACGGGATGTTGGTGACGGTCGACTATCCAGATGCCATCACGGGAGGGTTGCGACGCATTACAGACATGGTGCGCGGGGTCACGGAGCGGACACGCGGTGACCTGACGACCCATACTCAGCAGGCCGAGCTGATGGAGGCCCTGCGGTCGGTTGAAGATCGTCTGAGATGAAGTTGCATGCGTGTTATTCGGGCGTCTGAGATCGTCACCTACGTCTACTGCCAACGGGCCTGGTGGTACCAATCCGCGGACGTCCCCTCGGCCAACGCCGCGTGGCTGGAAGTCGGTCATGCGGTGCATGAAAGGCACGGGCGACAGGTCATCATGTCGAGCTTGATGCGCCTGGTAGGGTTCGGCTTGATTCTGGCTGGGCTGGCCGTGGCTGCCGCCGTGCTCGTCTCCGGTTGGCTTGGATGAACCGATGATCCCCGCTCTGCTTCTCGTGCTGGCCGGCATGGGGCTGCTCTTGTGGGCCAGTCGCCGTCGGCGATCGGCGGGACTACCTTCGGGACGCGTGGTCTACATGGACATGCGGGAAGCGGATCGGCAGCGCACCCCGCTGTTCGACGCAGGGGTACAGCTCACCGGCCGTCCTGACTATCTGGTGCAAGCCGGCGGGAATCGTGTCCCTGTCGAAGTCAAGTCTGCCAGGGCGCCTGTGGTTCCCTACCGCGGCCATATCCTCCAGTTGGCGGCCTACTGCTTCCTCACCGAAGCCGTCTACGGAGTACGGCCGTCCCATGGCATCCTGCGCTATCAGGATCGGTCCTTGGCTGTGGATTACACACACGATCTGGAGAATGAAATGTTGGACGTGCTGGCAGCGATGCGCCGTCAAGAGGGGTTGGAGCTGGGCCGATCACATTCGTCCGCCAACCGCTGCCGTGCCTGCGGCTATCGGGACGAATGCGAGCAAAGCCTGGCATGAGCGGCCTTGGACCAGCGCATATAATAGCAACCATGGATCCTTCACCCCCACGCAAAGTCGTGATTATCACGCATCCTCAAGCGCCAGAGGCAGTAGACCTTCTGTCAGAGCTCACCGGATTCCTGCAGGACCGATCTGTTGATGTGTTGACCACGTCCATGGCGCAAGATGCATCAGATCAAGCTATCCTGGACGGTGCGACGGACATGGTCATCGCTGTGGGCGGCGACGGGACGATGCTGCGCGCCGGATCTCTGGGCGCAGCTTCGGGGACGCCCGTGTTGGGGATCAATCTGGGCCGCCTGGGCTTCTTGGTGGAAGTCGGTCGAGGGGGCTGGCAGCCGGCCCTGGAGCGCGTCCTGGCGGGTGATTTTTGGCTCGAGGCGAGGATGCGCCTGCACGCCGAATTGGTTCGGGACGGCAAGGTCGTGGAGACCTGGAATGCCCTCAACGAATGTGTGGTTGGCAGGGGCGATGTGGCGCGGCCGATCCGTGTCTCCGCCGAAGTTGACGATCGAACCCTGGCTCGCTACGTCGCCGACGCCTTGATCTGCGCCACGGCAACGGGCTCAACGGCCTATGCCCTCGCCGCAGGGGGACCGATCCTACCGCCCGAACTTCGCAATCTGGTGCTTGTGCCCGTGGCGCCGCATCTCTCACTGGACCGGGCGATCGTGCTGCCGGAAGGAAGCCGCGTTCGCATTGGGCTGGATGTTGACCACGAGGCGTCATTCGGCGTGGATGGTCAGAATTCCATCCCTATTCGAGGCGGAGACGAGATTCGAGTCCGTGCATCGGAACGCGACGTATATTTTGTGCGCCTGCAAGACCGAGGCTATTTCTTCAGAAATCTGATATCGCATATGGATCATTTTCCGCAGTAGGGGAGCGAGATGACCGAATCGGCGCTGGTGTGTGCCAACCACCCCGATCGCGAGACCAGCCTGCGCTGTAACAAATGTGGAAAGCTGATCTGCAGCCAGTGCGCGGTGCGCACACCGGTGGGCTACCGGTGCAAGGAATGTGTTCGGGGCCAACAGAAGATCTTCGAGACGGCAATCGGGTTGGACTACGCGGTAGCCGTTATCCTGGCAGCCATCGGCGTGGCCCTGGCTGTGGGCTTGCTCAATTTCATCGGTTTTTGGGGGTTGCTTGTGGCGCCGATTGCCGGCGGTGGGCTGGCGGAGATCATCCGTTGGGCCGTTCGCAAGAGGCGCGGCCGGCGGTTGCCTCTGGCGGCGGCTATCGGCGGCGCGGCGGGAGTGCTTCCCCATCTGGTCTTCCCCATCGTCAGTTTGGTCCTGGTGGTGGGCGGCGGAGTGGGAACGTCACAAGCCCTTCTCGGGATCCTGCTGGGGACGCTGTGGCCTCTGGC
>Ga0307424_1001265_pt1 | contig 13418 bp, 10 predicted proteins | sample SalMarWE160320MG_FD_202157 | JGI IMG/M metagenome (GOLD analysis project Ga0307424, IMG submission 202157) | Salt marsh sediment microbial communities from the Plum Island Ecosystem LTER, Massachusetts, United States - WE1603-20 | ecosystem: Environmental > Aquatic > Marine > Intertidal zone >... | reverse complement strand
CCGGAACACGGGATGTCGGTGGGGGCCGCCCCTCCGTCCGCCGCGGGCTGGCAGATCTGGGTCTGCTTGGCGGCATGGGTCTGGACGTGGAGGGCGATCTTGGCCCCGGGGGGGGGAGGCGGTGGGGATCCGGCGGATCCCGAGGAACCCAGGTAGTCCACGGTGTACTGGAGATCGCTGCCCCCGAAATTGCCCACGGTGAGCACGTGCTGATCCACGTCATTGGTGTAGAGATCCGAGCTGATTTCCGCAGGGTCCACCGTGGCCACCGGCGGGATCAACCCGGTCCCGGTCAGGGTCACTACCTGTGCCCCGTTGGGATCGTTGCTCTCCAGGGTCAACTGGCTGGACCGGTCGCCCTCGGCCGCGGGCCGGAAGCTCACCACCATATCCAGGCTGTCTCCCGGATCCAGGTCGAAGCTCACGGGGTCCACCGTGTAGTCGGGGAAACCGGAAAGCACGTTGCCCACCGCCAGAACGTCTGTGCCCACGTTGACCGCGCGGAGGGTCCGCTCTTCCGAAGTGCCGGTGAAAACCTCCCCGAAGTCAAGGGTGTACGCCGACAGGATCAGGTCGGGAGCGTTGGTGACCTGGAGACGGACCGGAACCACGACCTGGGGGTCATCCGGGTCGTTGCTCAGCACCACCACGGCGGCGTCGTACCCGCCGCCGGCCAGCCCGGTGGCGTCGAAGATCAGGTTCACCTCGCCCTCTCTTCCCGGGGCCACCGTCGTCCGGGCGGACTCGGGACGGACCCACTTCGGTCCGACCAGGGAGAGCGAGTAGGCGGTGGCGTTGGGAAGAAGGACTCCGGTCGGCCGGTTCCACGCGTACAGGTACTCCCAGTCCATACCGGTGACGATGACCCGGCCCAGTCCGATCCCGTACTCGGCGGTGGTGGGAAGATGGCTGTCCTGGTTTTCTGTTATCACCTGGGCGCCGGCCGGGAGGTTCGTCAGGACGGCATGGCTGATGCCGCCGGGCAGGAGCGAGCCGAGCCCCTGGACGATGGGATGGTCCGGGATGAGCACGACGTTGTAGTACTCTCGCGCCCCAAACTGGACCAGGACTCCCCCGGGCACCTCCACGTTGGATCCCGCCGTGGACAGCTGGCACTGGAGAATGCCCCCGCGCTCCACGAAGTCGGTAAGCTTCGCCCCGGCCCCGGAGAGGGCGTTGCAGTAGTCCGCCCCCTCGTCCCCCACGGTGATGATCAGGTCGAAAGGTGACAAATCAACGGCGGCCAGATCGCTGGAGGGAATGACGGTGGAGGGGAGCCCGAAGTCGTCGAGGAGAAAAGCGCTCATGGACACGCCCCAGGCCTCGGTGTCCTGGATGACCAGCACGGATGGATCGAGCGGGGACTCCGGGCTCTGCGCCGGCACCGGAACGTCGGAGGAAGCGGACTGGGAGTCCTCTTCCGGATCCCCGGCGGGGCCCGGGCTGTAGGGTGGCGGGACGACGGGAAATGCGTCCAGCACGGTGACGTCCACCAGCAGGTCGCTGGCTCCGTCGTTTCGGACGCTGAGGGTCCGGCTGGAGGACATTCCGGTAAGGAGCGCCTCCCCCAGCGAGTCCGGAGAGACCGCAATCTCCGGCGGGATCAGCCCGGTTCCCGACAGGGCCACCTCCACTATCGGGGAGTCCGGGTCGTCGCTGGCAATGCCGAGGACGGCGCCGGCCGGCCCCGCGGCTTCCGGGGTGAAGGTCGTCGATACCGTAGCCGCCCCGTGGGGCGGCACCACGAACGAGATGGAGTCCGCGGCGAAGACCGCGTTGTCGGTGGTCACGCCGGTCACATGCAGGGAGTCGGAGCCCGGGTTCTTGACCTGGATCCCGGTGGATGCGGCCCCCCCCACATAGACCGGCCCGAAATCGTAGGTGAGCGGGGTGACCGCGATGTCCGGGGCGCCGAGGACGGTCAGGCTGACCGGGACGGAAAGCGCCGGGTTTTCCGGGTCATTGCTCTGAATGTCGATCTCGGCATCGTAGGTTCCGACCAGGAGCCCGGCCGGGTCGAAGGAGACGTCCAGGTCCGTGCTCTCCCCGGCGTGCAGCGTGCCGTCGGTCGGCGTCACCGCCAGCCACTCCGGCGTCGCCTGGATGCGGACGGCCAGCTCGTTGCGCAGGTACGGGGTGTTGAACGCGACCAGCAGGCCGTCGTCGCCGTTCGCATTCTGGATGCCCACCGAAGCGTGGTCGTCCTCCGCCCGGAGGTACTGGAACTCGATCGACCCATCGGGGTAGAGGATGGCCTGGACTTCGAAGACCCCGATTTCCACGGCCGACAGGCCCTCCCACTGGACAATGAACCGGTTGCCGTCGTTCAGGTAGAAGACCGAGGCATAGAAGAAGTCGGTCCACACAGGGGCGATCATGTTGCGCGGGGCCAGGGGATTCGGCAGGGGCTGGTAGGCGTAGGGCCCGGAAGGATCGGTGAAGCTCAGGAATCCGTTGGCGCAGATCCGGACTTCAGTGAACTCCGCATCGTAGAATGGAAACGCGAACCCGATGGGGAAAGGTCCCAGATTCTGATCGTCTGCGTTGTGAATGACCTCCGTGCCGCTCTGGGAGATGTCCGTCCACTGGAACACCGGCCCGTCCGGCTCGTCGCTGTCCACCCAGCGGTAGCCGAACCCGTCCGGTCCGCCGGTTCCTGTCACCACCGGGTCTCCGACCCGTGGATCCTCGCCGCCCTTGGCCACTTCCAGGTAGTCGGCCACCGGAGGAGGCGTGGCGGCGTAGCGCACGCGAGGAATGTGGAAGTCGAGCGTCCCCTCCGCCGTGTTGCTCAGGGTCAGATCCCGGCTCCCGGTGGTTCCAGTGACCAGGGTTTCGGAGAGGCCGGCGGGCGAGACGGCGGCCATGGGGGGGCCGAGGGTGGTGCCCGCCACCGATCCCGGGAGCGGTGAGGAGTTCCCGAATTCGTCATACGCCTTGACCGCCAGATAGTACGTGGTGGAAGGGGACAGGCCGGTCACTTTCATGGTCTCCAAGCTCCCCACGGGTCCCGGCCTGGGCGATCCGGGAACGGCCTGGGCCGCGGCGAAGTTGGATTCGTCGATGGGGGTGGCGGAGATCTTCACCGCATAGCGGCTGGCCGTCCCCGTGCCGTCGTCGTCCCCGGTGGCCGTCCAGGATAGGACCAGCCAGTTCGAGCCCGGCTCCGTCACCGCGAGTCCGGTCACCGGCCCTGGAGCGATGCTGTCCGGTTCGGCCAGGGCGGAAAAGGCGTTCAGCCGGCCTCCGGTGAGCACCCTCCCGGCCAGGGACGGGATCGGATCCACGGAATCGAGGATCAGGTCCTTGGCGTCAAGGTGGCCGATGTCGGGGAACTGCGCGTAGACCAGGCCGAGCACCCCGGCAACGTGGGGGCAGGCCATGGAGGTCCCGCTAAAGTATCCGTATCGCTCTCCGGGAAGGGTGCTGAGCACGTCCACCCCCGGGGCGGCCAAGTCGACGCTCTGGGCCCCGTAGGTAGAGAAGTCCGCCAGGGCGTCGTTGCGGTCGGTGGCGGCCACCGAGATGATGTTGTCCAGCGGGTAGCCGGCCGGATAGCCGGGATCGATGTCGGCGTCCTGGCCGTCGTTTCCGGCGGCGGCCACGAAGAGGATCCCCGCCTCGCCCGCGTCCTGGATGGCCTCGAGCAGGGCCTGGGAATAGGCGCCGCCCCCCCAGCTGTTGCTGGTCAGGGTCACCCCCATCCGGGTGGCGTACTCGATGGCGTCGATGGCGTCGGCCGTGGTGCCCCATCCCGACTCTCCCAGGAATTTGAGAGGCAGGATCTTCACCGTCCAGTTCACGCCGGTCACGCCGTTGCCGTTGTTGCCCACGGCGCCGATGGTCCCGGCGGTATGGGTGCCGTGGCCGTGGTCGTCCATGGGGTCGTTGTCGTCGTGGTAGAAGTCCCAACCCCGCACGTCGTCCACGTACCCGTTGTTGTCGTCATCCAGCCCGTTGCCGGGGATCTCGCCGGGATTGGTCCAGATGTTGGCGGCCAGGTCGGAGTGGTTGTAGTCCACTCCGGTATCGATCAAACCGATCAGGATCTGGTCCGAGCCGGTAGTGATGTCCCAGGCTGGGATCGCCTTGATGTCCGCCCCGGGGGTTCCTCCGTTCCGGCCGTCGTTTTCCAGTGCCCACATGTATTGCAGCTGAGGGTCGTCCGGATAGACGGAGGCCTGAAGCATGTAATTGGGCTCGATGTACTCGACCTTGGGATGGTTCCGGTAGCGTCCTATCGCTTCTTCCACCGTCAGCCCGGATCGCAGCCGGCGGAGTTCGGCCTTGATCCGTCCCAGACCCTTGATCCTGGTGCCGCCGAGATCCGCCAGGACCTCGTCCTTGTCATGCTGGGCCGCGTCCCCCTTGAACTTGATGATGATCTCGCCGGCCTGATGGGGCGCAGACACCGGGGCGGCGGGAGCGTTCCCGACGGGGAGGAGGATGGCGGCAGTGAGGGCCACGGCCAGGAAGGAGACGGACACGAAGTGGCGGATCATTTCTCACCTCGAATCTGGGGACTTGTTCGGTAGCGGAAGAGGCCACGTGTCCGGGGCATCCGGATTCCGGTCCGGGGGGGAGAGACGGGGAAGATCCGGGTGCTTCCTGATGGCTGCGTGACACGAGCCTCAGTCACCTCTGCGATCTTGAACCCTGTAATCGCCAAACTACTCCGCCAAAATCGATAGAGGCAAGGGAAAATCTACGAGACGTGGAATATGCGCCACAGGGATATGAGGCGACAGGATAAGTCGCCTTTTGATGCAGTGGATAATCCGCAGCAGAAGGGATTTTTCCCCATTATTCCGTCGAACCCACGACAAGAAGAAACGGCGTCCGGCCGGAGCCGGGCGCCGTCGTCGATTTCGTGTGGGGTGGTTCCCCACAGGCCACGGTCACAGCCGCCGGATCTTGACCTCGTCCCCGTGGTCCTTCACGTGAACCAGCGTTCCCATGGGAGCCCGGCGCAGGGCCCAGATCGCGGCCTTGGTCGGGAAGCCGTGGCCGTCGTAGGCCTCCACGATCCGCCGGGCGGCGGACAGCGGCAGGTTCACCTCGACCGACTCCTGGTCTCCGTCCTTGACCCGGATCTTGAGGGAGTCACCCTCCTTCCGCACCTGGACCCACTGGTCCCGCTCCTCGACCTCGACCATCACGAAGTCCGGGGTGTCCTTGAGTTCCTCGAGGACTTTCTCGGCCACGCCCTGGTAGCGGGCGAACTCCGGGCACTCCACGTACCGGGCCTCGTCGGGGGCGAAGGTGAGAGCGGTCTGGGCCAGGAGCAACGGGACCGGGATGGTCAGGTGGGTGCCGTCCGGTCCTTGCTCGCGGACGTCCACCAGCATCACTCCGGTCGCGCTCAGGAGGATGGCGATCAGGACGAACGGCGATATCAGCGCGATTCCTACTTTGACGAACATCGGAAGCCCCCTCGGCTATTCGATCCAGATGCGGACCAGGTCTTCTCCATCTTCCACCCGGACGATCTCGCCCGGGCCGATGCGCTCGAGTTCGGCCAGCGCCGATTCCAGATCCAGCTCGTCGCCGTCGCCGGAGAGGAGCGCATCCACCAGCGCCACCGGAATCTCGATGTGGGCGGTCCCGTCGTGGCCGCCCTCGACTTCGGCGAACACCCGGTCCCCTTCACGGTACACACGGACGGTCTGGCCGTCGCTCTCTTCCGCGGTCACGAACTCGGCGTCGCCCGCCTTCTTGAGTTCCTTCCACAGCTCGCGGAGATCGCTCACGCTGAGGTCGCTGTCGTCGATGCGCACGTGGCCGCCGGAGAAGTCCTCGTCCGAGACCATGTTGAGCGCGGTGCGGGCCAGGGTCAAAGGCAGGTTCACCTTGACCTTGGCGCCGTCCTGGCCGTGCTCCAACACCTCGATGTGAATCCAGGGCGTCTTGCCCTTGTCGGAACGGGGCTTGTCCTTGGCCCCGCTCACCGCGGGAGCCAGAAGGGCCAGCGCCGCCAGCACGGGGATGAAAAGTCGCTTGCTCATGGCCGATCTCCTATGGAAGTGAGACAGGAGGCGGGGGGGAAAGGTTGCATGGGCCCGGCTCCACCCGTCGTTTCCCTTCCATACGGGGAAGACGGGTGGGGGGTTGCGAACGTTCAGAAGCGGGGGGATGGGGGGTGCGGGGGGTCGTGGGAGGGGGTACGGGAGGCGCCTCGGGAGGGGCTGGGGCCGCTGGTTTGGGGAAGGTGGGCCGCTGGGCTTGCGGGGGATGGGTCTTAATACTATGGGGTGCAGCGGCTTAGTCGGATTCACCGGGTTTTCCCGGCCGGGCTAGCCCACCAGGCGGCCCTTGACCAGCTCCTGGACCGCCCTCCCGTCCACCTGCCCGGCGTGGGCGGCCAGGACCGCCTTCATGACCTTGCCCATGTCCCGGGGGCCGGTGGCCCCGGTCTCGGCGATGGCGGCGTCCACGGCCTTCTCCAGGGCCTCGCCCTCCAGGAGCTTGGGCAGGTAGCTCTCCAGGATCCTGGCCTCGGCCTCTTCCTGCTCGGTCAGGTCCCGGCGGTTCCCCTGGCGGTACTGCTCCGCTGCCTCCTCCCGGCGCTTCACCTCGCGGCGCAGCACCTGGATGACCTCGGCCTCCTCCAGTTCCTGACCCCTGGCGATGCGGGCGTTCTTGAGTTCGGAGAGGGTGAGGCGGAGGACGGCCAGCTTGAGGCTCTCCCGGGCCTTCATGGCCGCCTTCATGTCCTGGGTGAGCTGGTCGATGAGCATGGCGCCTCCCGGGGTTGCGGATCCCGTGGAAACGCTAGCAAATCCGGAGGCGGCCGCCCAGGGGGCGAAAGGTCGGCCCCGGGCTTGTGCTACGCTCGAAGCATCATGCGAACACACCGGCACGCCCTGGGTCTCGGGCTTCTTCTCGCACTTCTCCTCATCCTGGTTCCGATCGCGGCCGGAGCCGGGGACGCTCCCGCGGGCGCCTCCGGCGGGCCCGACCCCGAGTTCGGGAGCGTCTGGCACGACGGCAAGGCCGAACTCGACGGCTACCACTGGTCCGGCACGCGCTACGGCCAGCCGCGCCAGGGACAGTCGGTCATGATTTTCGTGACCGAACCGATGAGCAAGTCGCAGCGGGTCAAAGTGGACGACCCGAGCAAAAACCCGTCCGACGTGGTCGACGTCCTGAAGCTCAACCTGGTCCGCGACTTTCAGACCGGGATCTACGACTACAACACCATGACCTCGATCTTCGCCCGGACCGCGGACTTCACACCGCTCAAGGTGAGCTTCACCAGCGCCGAGTGGTGCGGAAACGTGTACGACGAGATGCGGGTGGACCCCGGCAAGATCCAGGAGGAGTACCGGAGCTACTTCGAAGGCGAGTCCGGGAACACCGAACTCGAGAACCCCGCCGACGGCGTCCTGGGCGATGCGCTCTTCATCCTTCTTCGCGGGCTGCGGGGCGACTACCTGCCGCCCGGCGGCAAGAAGACCGTCCCCTTCCTGGCCGGCGTGTTCCACCGGCGCCTGCTGCACCAGCCCTCGACCTGGACCCGGGCCGAGATCGAGCGGCTGCCGGACCTGGCCACGGTCCAGGTGCCGGCCGGCACCTTCTCCGCCATGACCTACGTCGTCCGCACCCAGGACGGCCGCGAGGGCCGGTTCGAGGTGGAGGCCGCCTACCCCCACCGCATCGTGAGCTGGTCCTGGAAACCGACCGACGCCGAGCCTCCCACGGAGTCCACCCCGGGCCAGGGCCGCTGGCCGGCCGGCATGGAACGCGGCGAACTGGCCGGCTCCGCCCGCCTCGAGTACTGGAAACTCCACGGCAACGGCGACGAGACCTACCTGCAGCAACTCGGTCTCCGGCCCCTGCCGGAGTAGCGCCGGCCCACGGTTTCGCCCTGGGCACGGCCGCATGCCCGGGTCCTGCGGCTCCAACCTAGTCCGGTTCGTACACGTGTATTTTCGCCGGACCCGCCCGGGGCCTACGTAGGCCGCTCGGTCAGTGTCTACGCCGGACCCGCCCACGTCATCCAATTGCATGAAGCGTGCCCGAGGTCTGACTGTCTTTCGGTGATCCGGGACGCCTCAGGCCCTCGTGAGCTGCGTACCCCGGGCTGGGTGACGGATTCGCTCCCGGCGGTGACCGAATCCGGTCATCGGGGGAAAGGGGACCACCCGGAGGGACAACCGGGGGGACCATCCGGCGGTCCAAGCCCCGGTGCACGTGTACCGCAGCCTCCCCCGGAGAAAACCGCGGACTACTCGCCCTCCCCGGACCCCTTCTCCTCCAGATCCAGCGAGGCGGAGTTGATGCAGTAGCGGAGGCCCGTGGGCTCGGGGCCGTCGTCGAAGACGTGGCCCAGGTGGGCGTCGCAGCGGGAGCAGCGGACCTCGGTGCGGCTCATGCCCAGTGCGTGGTCCTCGTCCAGGTCCACGTGGTCCGGGGCCACCGGCTCCCAGAAGCTGGGCCAGCCGGAGCCGGACTCGTACTTGGTGCCGGATTCGAACAGGGGCTGGCCGCAGCAGGCACAGCGGTAGGTGCCCTCGGTCTTGGTGTTCCAGTAGCGGCCGCTGAAGGCGGGCTCGGTGCCCCCATCGCGCGCCACCCGGTACTGCTCGGGGGTCAGGCTCTCCTTCCATTCCTCCTCGCTCTTGCGGATCTTCTCCTGCTTCTCCGATTTCATCGTTCTCTCCTGACTGATTGTTCGCGATGGGGTTTGTTCGCGATGGGGTCGCGACCGGATCGCCCCCGTCCCGATCCCTCATCATACCCGGAAACCCTTCCCGGTTGTCGATCACCGCCTGTCTGCTAGGATCGGCCCCCGGAGGTTCCATGAAAGTCATTCTGAATCCGAACGTTCGCGGCATGCCCCCCTCGGCCACGGTGGCCATCAACGATCTCTCGGCCCGCCTGGGCCGGGCCGGCCACGACATCTACCGCCTGGGCCTGGGCCAGTCGCCCTTCCCGGTGCCGGAGCCGGTGGTGGCCGCGCTCCGCGCCAACGCCCACCAGAAGGACTACCTGCCGGTCAAGGGACTCTGGCCGCTGCGGGAAGCGATCGCCGAGCACCACGCGCGGAACTTCGGGGTGGAGTGCACGCCCCGCGACGTTCTGGTAGGGCCGGGCTCCAAGGAACTCATGTTCCTGCTCCAGCTCACCTACTTCGGCGACCTGGTCATCCCCACCCCCACCTGGGTGTCCTACGCTCCCCAGGCCCGCATCATCGGAAGGAACATACGGCTCCTGCCCACCCATCGTGACACCCGCTGGCACCTGGAGCCGGACCAGCTCGAGGCCCTGTGCCGCGAGGACCCGGACTGGCCGCGCATCCTCATCCTCACCTACCCGTCCAACCCCACCGGTCTCACCCTGGACGAGGACCGGCTCCGGGCCCTGGCCCGGGTGGCCCGCAAGTACAACGTGGTGCTGCTCAGCGACGAGATCTACGGCCGGCTCCAGTTCGAGGGCGAGCACCGCTCCATCGTCCCCCACTACCCCGAGGGGACCATCTTCAGCGGCGGGCTCAGCAAGTGGTGCGGCGCCGGCGGCTGGCGGCTGGGCCTGTTCGTCTTCCCGCCGAACCTGCGCTGGCTCCTGGAGGCGATGGCCGCGGTGGCCAGCGAGACCTACACCTCGACCAGCGCCCCCATCCAGTACGCGGCCATCACCGCCTTCCGGGACGAGGAGATGATGGAGGACTACCTCTTCCGCTCCCGCCGGGTGCTCCAGGCGCTGACCGGCAAGGTGGTGGAGATGCTGGCCGCGATCGGGGCCGACGTCACCATGCCCGACGGGGCGTTCTATCTGTTCCCGGATTTCGAGGCGTTCCGCGAACGCCTGCGCGCCCAGGGCATCGAGACCGCCGACGACCTCTGCCGGCAGCTCCTGGAAGACACGAACGTGGCCATCCTCCCCGGGAGCGCGTTCGGCCGGGATGCAGAGGAACTCACCGTGCGCATCGCCACCGTGGACTTCGACGGCGGGGACGCGCTGGCGGCGGCGGCCGAGGTGCCGGCGGCAGAACCGCTGGACGAGGCGTTCCTGCGCGCCCACTGCGGGCGGGTGCTGACGGCGATCGACCGGATGGTGGAGTGGCTTCAGCGGTAGGCAGCTTCGACGAGGACGCGCCTCGGGGTCTTGGCCGGGGTTCGTAGACCGGCGGCTAGAGTTCCCGGCCGGCCGGTTCCGAAGCGTCTTCAGGCGGATCCCCGAACCAGCGGCGGGAGGTTTCCCTGGCCTTTTCGAAGTGCTCGCTCTTGACGTGGGCGGCGACCGTGGCCACGGCGGCGGTGAGGGCGCCCAGGTCGTCGGCGTAGCCGATCAGGGGGGTGAAGTCGGGGATGGCGTCCAAGGGCAGGATGAAGTAACCGAGGGCTCCCACGATCACGCCCTTGGCCCACTTCGGGGTATCCCGGTCGCGCATGCAGTAGTAGAGCGTGAGCGCCTGTACCACCACCTCCCGGCCGGCCCGCAACGCGAACTTGCCGAGCTTCTCCCAGAAGGACTCCTCGCTGTACTCCTGCGCGTATTCGTTCTCTTTCATCTCTTTCATGGATCGCTCGTTCCTATTGTAGCGCGTCGGGCTAACCGGCGGAGGGAGCCCAGGTCCAGGGCGTGGGTTCGGACTCCAGGGGACCGGTTCGAGGTCGCAGGCGCGGGCGATCCACCTCGGCCAGGGCCAGGAGCGCGGGGAGCAGGCTCCGGCGCGATCGGTACGCCAGGTAACGGCGCTCCCACTGCGGGCCGAACTTGGCCTTGAAGCCGTGGAGCCCCTGAAAGTCGTACCAGGGCTTGCCGTGCCGGTAGACCCAGTTCAGGAACCGGCCGGTCAGGCCCTCGGCGGGGCCGGCCAGGGGGCAGAGGCCCAGGTCCAGGACGCGCCCGCCCTCGTCGCGGAGCCGGAGCGCGGTCTCCACCAAGAGGAGGTCCATGGCGCCGGCAGGCGCCTGCGGCCGGTGGCGCATCAGGTCCACCGCGGTCTCGCCGTCCCGGTGGCCCTCGATCAAGGTGGCGAAGGCCTGGACCGCGCCGCCCCGGTCGCGGACCACGGCCACGCGGCCCGCGGCCACCAGGTCGGGATGGAACCAGCCGGTGCCGAAGCGCCGCTCGGGAAGCCGCCGCGCGCCCAGCCACTCCCGGGACACCCGGGCCAGCTCGACCAGCACCGCGGACCCGGGGACGATGTCGGCGTAAAGCCCGGCTCGCCGCGCGCGGTTCACCCCGTGGCGGATGGAGTGCCGCGGCCGGCCGCTCAGGTTGAAGGTGCGCAGGTCCAGCCGGGCGGTGAGGCCGATGGGAAGCAACCGGTAGCCGGCCTCGCGATAAATCCGCGGCGAGGCGACCGGAACCAGGATCGCCTCCAGCCCGCGCTCCCCGGCCGCGGCCGCGAAGTCACCGGCGGCGCGGGTCCGGAGGCGCGCCGGTCCGGTGGGGTCGCCCAGGGCCAGGGCGAACCGGCCGCGGGGCATCCAGCGGAGGGTGGGGGCTTCCGGGCCGGCGCGGCCGGTCCAGGTCTCGTAGCCGGGAAGGGTGCCGATCCGGGCGAAGGGGGTGCCATCTCGCCCGCCGCCGGCCTCCGCAGCCCGTTCCACCGCCGTGCGTTCCATCTCCAGCAGGATCGCGCTCACGACTTGGCCAACCACCTCCGCGCCGCCTCGGTCATGATGGCCACCCCGATCTCCAGCACCCCCTCGTCGGGGTTGAACATCGGGTGGTGATGCGGGTAGGCCTCGCCCTTCGGCGTGCCCGCGCCCAGGAAGGCGTAGCACCCGGGCGCGATCTCCTGGTAGGCCGCGTGGTCCTCGCCGCCCATGGACGGCGGGGTGTCGACCACGTTCTTCTTGCCGATCACGTCGCGGGCCACCTCGCGCACGAACTCGCTCATGGCCGCGTCGTTCACCACCGGCGAATGCTCGCGCACGTACTCGATGTCGGCCACCGCCCCCAGCGACTTCGCCACCCCGCCCACGATCTCCTTGAACCGCTTGGGGATCAACCGGCCGGCCTCCTTGGAGAAGGTCCGCACCGTCCCCTCCATGATGGCCGCGGGGGGGATGATGTTGAACGCGGTGCCGGACTGGATCCGCCCCACCGTGACCACCGCCGCGTCCAGCGGGTTCACGTTGCGGCTGACGATGCTCTGGAGCGCGGTGATCACCTGGGCCGCCACCAGCACCGGGTCCACCGAGCGGTGGGGATAGGCGGCGTGGCCCCCCTTGCCGCGGATGGTGACCTGGAAGCGGTCCACCGCGGCCATGCAGGGGCCGGTGACCACGCCCATCTTGCCCACCGGGATCCCCTGCCAGATGTGGTAGCCGAGGACGCCGTCCACCTTGGGGTCCTTCATGATCCCGTCGGCGATCATGCGGCCGGCGCCGTTCAGACCTTCCTCCGCGGGCTGGAAGTTGAGCTTCACCCGCCCGGTGGCCGGCCGGTCCTGGACCAGGTTCTTGGTCGTGCCCAGGAGGATCGAGGCGTGCAGATCGTGCCCGCAGGCGTGCATCACCCCGTCGTTCTGGCTCTTGTAGGGGACCTTGTTCTCCTCCTGGATGGGGAGACCGTCCAGGTCCGAGCGGATCATCAGGGTGCGGCCGGGGCGGGAGCCCTCGATGAGGGCGGTGACCCCGGTGCCGGCCAGGACCCGGGGCTTGAGCCCGAAGGCCCGCAGTTGCCCCTGGACCAGGGCGCTGGTCCGGTGTTCCTGGAAGCCGAGTTCGGGATGGCGGTGGATGTCGCGGCGGACGGCCACCAGTTCGGCCTTGGTGACGGAGCCGGTGGGCTTCATGTGCACCGGCGGCGTGTCCTGGCGGGTCGCGGCTCTGGATGCCTTGGACGGCGGCGTCTTGGTCTTGGTGGCCATGCGAAGTCCTCTCTTGCGGTTCGGCGGTGCACGTTCCAGGGACGGCGTGAGGCGGGCGCGGGCTGATCGTGGTCGACGCCCCCCGCGGGCCGGATCTGCGCGCATCGGCTGCGTCCGGGAAGACGAATAGAGTACCATCCGTCCATGAGGATCCACCACGTGCAGATCATGATCCCGGCGGGCCGCGAGGACGAGGCCCGCGGGTACTACCAGGGGCTCCTGGGGTTTCGTCCGCTGGAGCGCCCGGCGGGGATGCCCGGGGCGAGCCTCTGGTTCCGGGCCGGGCCGGCGGAGCTGCACCTGGGTATCCAGGCCCACCCGCCGGAGCCCGAGTCGCGCGCGCACGTGGCGTTTGCGGTTTCCGCGGCCGAGTGGGCGCGGCTGCGGGAGGCGATCCTGGGCGCGGATTTCGAGATTCGGGAGGCCCGGGTGGGGGCGGGGGAAGGCGGCGAGGGCCCCGGTCTCCTCGGACGGCGGTTTCACACCCGGGACCCCTTCGGGAACCGGCTGGAATTCATGGAGGATGCTGACGGATGAGCGACACGAATGAGCTGGGCGGGAAGCGCGCGGTGGTGCTGCTGGCGGCCAA
>Ga0307424_1001264_pt1 | contig 13424 bp, 9 predicted proteins | sample SalMarWE160320MG_FD_202157 | JGI IMG/M metagenome (GOLD analysis project Ga0307424, IMG submission 202157) | Salt marsh sediment microbial communities from the Plum Island Ecosystem LTER, Massachusetts, United States - WE1603-20 | ecosystem: Environmental > Aquatic > Marine > Intertidal zone >... | reverse complement strand
AAAACCTTTGAAGCGCATGTTGTGACCTGTAGATAACGATTGCATGATACTGAATAAACAAACAGGGGCGGGTCGGACACAGGACTGTGCCCGGCACCCTGTCGCCTCCGGCATTCCTGCCTCCACCAGGCTGGTGCCTCCGCAACCGATGGTACACCATGAATCCACAACTGCAATCCATCTGCCGGATATCCGTGATCAGACAGTGCGTTGTACCGCGGTGAAAGGGCAGCCTGCCGGGTGACCCTCGTCATGAGGGGACGGTCATATTTACCGGCCCCTGCCACCTCGGCCGGGTCCACGCCAGCCCCTGCAGGATGGGGCTACCAGACGTAGCCCGGTAATACCGGGGCCTGATAAGGGTTGTAGTAGCCGACGCCAGGTGCCGGTACCGGTACCGGTGCCGGTGCCGGTGCCGGACTGTAGCCCGGGGCGCCCAATACAGGCAACTGACTGTAACTGGGCCATGTGTTGATTACCTGGTTGTTGCCAGAATTGCTCTTGCTCTCTGTCTCACCCCACGGGCGTTGCATATACACGGTTTGAGGCGCACTGCCATAGGGATACTGTTGTACGGTTTGCGGTGGGGAATAGGTTTGCGCTGGTGGCGCAGGCGTATTCCATACCGGTACAGGTTGCTGCCAGACGCCTGCATTCGGCGCACCGGCATACTGCCCGGTGTAGCCGGTAACCGGTACGGGCACCAGCATCCACCCCTGTGGCACGGATGTAGCCGGATAGGTAGTCGCCTGGTTTGCAGGCTGTGTTTGCGTCCATTGACCCGCAGCCGGCGTGCCCGCGCCGGGTTGTATTGCCGGATTGAATGTCAGTTGTGGCTGACGAATCACCGGTGCGGGATGCCACTCGACCACTACTGGTGGATCGTTTTGTTCCCCGGTCTGCTGCGGGACCGCATGTTTCATATCCTCATCGCCGGAACTGCAGCCATTCGCCAGCATGAGGGCAATAGAGATGGAAATACCAGACACTAACCGGATTAGAAAAAATGAACCTGGTCCCCGGATCATGAGACACAGGGCAGGCGACCGCCAGCCGGCCGGATCTTCACCAGCCGGCCCCCTGGTAAGGACGAGGCCGGTACATTCCGTCGTAGATCGGAGGTGGTGGTATCTCCTCCTCCGCATCCCCCCGCCCTGACGGATTGTAGTAACCAGGCGGCGGCAAATTCCTGTTGCCTCGATACATCGGCGGATAGGGGTAGCCCGGTTGCGGATAGTTATAGTTCCGGGACACCGGAGGCGGCCTGCGCCAGTCGTTGCCCGGTACCGGCTGGTGCGGTGCCATCGCACCCCATCCCGGCTTCCCGTTTCTGTAGTAATCCGCGTACCCGGCCGTATCCCCCGCCGATGGCGGTGTCATGGCCTTCGCGGCGGCTGCAGGCGCAACCGGCTCATCCTGCCGGGCCGCAATACCGGCAGCCGGGGCCATGCCCGGAATCGCAGCCGAAATCTCCTGTTCGACGCTGGCCGCTGATGACTCCGCCGTGTATTCCTCTGCCGTCTGGTTTGCCGGCACGGTGGCTGCCGGCGCCTCCGTTACCGGCCGCGGCGGAAACATCCGCATCGGTTCCACCGAGCCCGGCCCCGGCACGCGGGGGTCGATATTCACAGGGCGATAGGGTCCGGCTGGCGGTGGAGCCGAGACCAGTGACCACTCGTTCGAGTAATGATATGGCTGGACCGGTTCCTCCCCGAACACGGGCGAAACCGCAATAGACAGGACAAGAACTGCAAACCCCGACGAAATCGTTATGGACTTCATATTTATGTACCTTTCCCGATGGTCGTACATATCAATCGATCAGACTGAAGCTCGATCCCGCCCCGGCGAACGGTTCGAATTCCGGGACAGGTGCTAGTTCAAATCCTGCTTCAGACGAATCCCTCTGCGTTTCCTGCCGATCATTCCGTCCGGATCATTGTCATCATCACCTTCATCGGTAATGATAGTGGGCTGCTCCGGTTTCGCCACCGGCTCGACCGTCGTGTCCTGAACGTCCTGGACGGCGGACTCAGCGACCTCGGCGGTATCCGCTTCTTCGACCGCGGACTCGACCACCGGTTCAGCCTCGACTGGAACTGAAGCCTCGACCACCGGTTCAGCCTCGACTGGAACTGAAGCCTCGACCACCGGTTCAGCCTCGACTGGAACTGAAGCCTCGACCACCGGTTCAGCTTCGGCGGGAACCGCAGCCTCAATTACCGGTTCAACATCTGTCGGGACCTCGGCCGGTGATGGCGGCACCTCCCGTGGTGGTGGCGGTGTACCCTTTCCCGCAGGCACCGTCTCTCTCGGTGGTGGCGGCGTACCCTTTGCTGCAGGCAGTGGTTCCCTCGGTGGCGGCGGTGTGCCCTTTGCCGCAGGCACCGTCTCCCTCGGTGGCGGCGGCGTACCCTTCGCCGACGGTGCGGTTTCACGCGGTGGTGGCGGTGTACCTCCACCGGGCGGTGGTTCACGCGGCGGCGGTGTACCGCCACCCGGGCCAGGCGGACGTGGTGGTGGCGGCGTGCCACGCCCGCCACCAAACTTGCCGGTTATCCCCTTCAGGCCCATCCCGATCAGGGTGAATACCGCCTTGATGATGATAAACAGCCAGGAAAACAGCGAAAATATCCCGCCCCACAGGCGCATCAACAGGGACGTACCGGCAGGCTTGGCGCTTTCGATATCAGGTTTCTCGATCCGGTTGTAATCCGGGCTGATCGATACGACCCCGTCATCACTGGTCTGAACGTAGAACTGTTTCTTGGCACTGATACAGCCAAGCGGGATGATCAGCAATGCCAGGCAGGTGGCTGTACCCGCACCGAACAGGATGCTGATTGCCATGCCGTTGAAGATGGGGTCCGGCAAAATGGTGAACGCACCGGCTACAGTGGTGAGCGTGGTGATGAAAATGGGGCGCATACGGGCCGCGGCACCTCTTACCGCGGCATCCGCGACGTCACAGCCCCTGGCGACCTCGATTTTAACGAACTCGACGATCAGGATCGATTGGCGAACAATAATGCCGCCCAGTGCAATCATGCCGATCATGGACGTGGCGGTGAATTCTGTACCCATGATCCAGTGACCGGGAATAATACCCAGCAGTGTTACCGGGATCGGCGACATGATGATGCCGGCCAGGGCAAAATTCCTGAACTCCCACACGATCAGCCCGTAAATCAGGACCAGTGCAGCCATGAAAGCGCCACCCATGTCGCGGAATGTTTCATAGGTGACAGTCCATTCGCCGGTCCATTCGAAGTGTGACTTGGAATCATCCGCAGTCAGGGGTAACAATGTCCACGGCATGGTCGGCATCTTTACGCCATCCGGTGTCGTGTAGTTCTTGACCAGGTCCTCGACATTGAACATCCCGTAAATGGGTGCACCCAGCCGACCTTCCATTTCACCCGTGACGTACTCGACATCACGCAGGTCCTTGGAGTAAAGGACCGGTTCTTCATAACCCTTCCTGAATACCCCGAGTTCCGACAACGGTACGGTTCTGCCGTCCGATGTCGGTATTGGCAAATCGCCCAGGCGGGTGATCTGCGAACGTATCGCCAGCGGAATCTGCATGACGATATAGGTAGGTTCCAGTACCGTACCGCGCTTGATGTCGCCAAGCTTGTAACTGCCCATGGCCATGGCCAGGCTGCCATTGATGGTGTCAACCGAAATACCGCGCCGCACGGCCTTCTCTGTATCGACTTCAAAGCGCCAGTATTCATATGGCTCTGCCATGTAATTGTCGGCATCCACCAGGCCTTCGGCCTTCTCGAACATACTGGTCATGTCAGAGGCGACCTGACGACGGGTTTTTGCATCCGGTCCGTATACCTCGGCGACAACAGTCTGCAACACGGGCGGCCCCGGCGGCATCTCCACCACGGCCATACGAGCGCCGAGTCTGTCGGCAATGGGCTTCAGCAATGCACGCGCAGCGACTGCAATCTCATGACTGCCACGCTTCCGTTCATTCTTGTCTTTCAACATGACCAGCAGGTCGCCTTCCCAGGGGCGCTGTCTGAGGTAGTAATGCCTGACCATGCCATTGAAATTGAATGGCTGCGCAGTACCCGCGTAGCTCACGATACCCGTGACTTCCGGGATTCCCTTGACCGCATGGGCCAGCGTCATCAGCACGTTGGCGGTATCCGGCATGGCGGTACCTTCCGGCATGTTGATGATGACGGAAAATTCCGGTTTATTGTCGAATGGCAACATCTTCACCGGAACGGTCTTTGTGTAAAACGTCAGGCACAGCGCTGCTGTGGTGCCGATGATGGTGAACAGGAATAACAGGCCGAGCTTGCGGTTATTGATCAGCGGCATGATGATCGGCCGGTAAAATTTCGCGATGAGCTCGTGGGTCTTTTTTTCCTTTCTCTCGGCACGCGCCAGAGCCGCGTGCCGCGGGGCAAGCTTGACTGCCATCCAGGGTGTGAAAATGAATGCCGCAATCAGGGAAAAGAACATCGCCGACGAACCCAGCACCGGAATTGGCCGCATGTAAGGCCCCATCATGCCGCTGACCCAACCCATCGGCAGCAGGGCGGAGATAATGGTGAAAGTCGCGAGAATGGTCGGGTTACCGACCTCGCGCACCGCGTCAATGGCAACCGCCACGCTGGTTCTGCCCTGTAATAGCCAGTGTCTGAAGATGTTCTCGACGACAACCGTCGCGTCGTCCACCAGGATACCGATGGAAAAGATCAACGCGAACAGGCTGACGCGGTCAATGGTGTAATCGACCATCATGGCCCACCAGATGGTGAGCAGGATCACCACGGGGATAACAGCGATAACAACAACCGCAGCGCGCAAACCCATACCGACAAGGCAGAGGAAAGATACGATCACAACCGTTTCCAGCATGGCCTGCAGTAGTTCATTGACCTTGTCATCCGCCGTCTTGCCGTAATCACGGGTCACTGCGACGTGTACGTTGGCGGGAATCAGGTCTTTCTTTAGTTCCTGCACCTTGCTGAGGATCCGGTGCGAAATCGTCACGCCGTTGGTGCCTTTCTTCTTCGCAATGGCGACGGTAACCGCTGGATTGCCTTGCGGTGATGTATCCTTCCCCTCGAAGGCAGGGCCTGTGTAATAGTCAACCATCTGGGTGGGATCAGCAGGCTCTTCCACGACCTTGGCGACATCACGTACGTAAACCGGCACACCCTGGTGTATGCCCACGACCAGCCGGCCTATCTCGCTCGCATTGGTCAGAAATGATCCGGTGCGTACCGAAAACGACATGCCACCAGTCTCGACACCGCCGGCTGTCTGTTCTGAGTTGGCCGTTTGTATGGTTTGCGCGACCTCTTGCAGGCTGATCCCGTAACCCGAGAGGCGTTCCGGCATGACCTCGACCTTGACCTGATCCGCGCGACCACCCACAACAAAACCCTTGCCTACGCCATCCACCTCACCGAGATGCTGCAGCACATCAAGAGAAAGCAGACGCAGGGCTCCATCGTCGACATCTTCCGACCACAGTGTCAGGGTCACAATCGGCACATCGTCGACCGATACCGGCTTGATCAGGGGCGGCTTTACATTGGGAGGGATCTTGTCCATGTTGGAGAGGATCTTGTCCCGTACCTTGACGATGGATTCGCCCATATCCTCGCCAACGTAGAACTGTACGGTTACGATCGCGCTGCCACGCATCGCTGCGGTGTAAGTGTGCTCCACACCGTGTATTTCCTGTAACAGGCGTTCCAGCGGTTGTGTGACGAGGGTGGTGACCTGCTCGGAAGATGCACCCGGGTACTGGATGAACACGTCGATCATTGGTACCGAAATCTGCGGATCTTCCTGCCGCGGCGTGAAAAACAGGCCCATCAGACCAACCAGCAGTGACACGATGAGTATCATTGGTGTCACCGGTGAGGTGATGAACAGGCGTGCGATACGGCCGGCAATACCCAGTGAGTGGGCTTCTGCGGTTGCCGGTCTGGAAAATTGATGTTCTTGCTCAGCCATTTTTGTAATTCCGTCTTGTTGTATTTCCCGTCAGCGTTGCCTGAATCAGGTACCTGTCAAATTCCGCCAAACCTTCTCCCTTGTGACCGATTATCCCTGCCAGCACGGACAGGCATACGTGTGACCTGAACTAGTTCCACGAGCCTTTGTCTTTCCCGACTTCAGCCCCACTCACGACCACGCGTTCTCCCACACGCAGACCGGATAGGATTGCGACACCATCCGAACCCACGTCATCCCCGGTTCTCACCAGCCGCAGCTCACGCTTGTTCTGTTCGTTGACCACATAGAGGCCGGGCAAGCTGCCGCGCCAGACCAGCGCGCTTTTCGGCACAACGGGTAATTCGCGAACCTTGGCATTGACATCGGTGATCATCACCTCTGCGTACATACCTGCTCCTCCAGGGGCCCCTTGCGGCAATTCCAGCTTTACCGTAACCGTGTGGCGCTCCGGATCGGCGATCGGGTATATCTGGACGACCCTGGCCTGGACATTGACATCACCCACATCCAGCCGGGCAGGTACGATCATCCCCATCTTCACACCCGGCATCAGCCGCGCCGGTATCTCCACCTGGATCTGTAACTGTGACATGTCCGCGAACTTCAACATTGGCTGCCCCGGCTGTACCGGGTCACCCACCTCGACCAGTTTCTTGGTAATCACGCCCTTGAACGGCGCGACCGACTTCGCGTCCCGTATCTTGGAATCGATTTCATCGATACTGGCACGTGCCGCGGCCAGTTGCCCTCGCGCCTGTTCAACCTGGGTGCCGTACTGATACAGTTCTGCATGCCGGTCCAGCCCTGGTGAACTACTCCCGGACATACCCTGCATCGGATTGGTAAAGTTGCGCATGATGGAACTCATACCGCCCATCATGTCATTGCTCTGGCCACCATAGGGTGAAATCCACTCTCGCGAATACTGCACCCCTGCGTTTCTGAGCGACGCCTCCGCATTTGCCAGGTTTGCCCAGGCCGCCCTGCGCTTGGCCAGCAGATCATCGATATTGATCGATATCAGTTCTGCTCCTTTCTCAAACAGGCTGCCCTCCTCGCCGGCAATGCTTTCCACACGCCCGGGAATCTGCGCGGAGAAGGTCACATCCTTGATTGGTACAACCGTGCCGCCAAGTGAGACAGTGGCGCCCACCGGCACCCCGATTACAGTGATGACCGTGTTAGCCTGACCCTGTTCGGCAAGGGCGCTTCCGCACAGTACCGTCGTCAGGAAACCCGCTAGAGCTATTTTTCTGATTAACATCGTTAATCCTCACACATTCAAGTTCGGCCGGACGTGCCGGATGGACAGGCGCAGCAGGGATAGCCGTGCTGTCCATCCGGCATGCCAGTAGCGTAATGTTGAATGGAATCAGCCGGAATTCCATCCAACCCCTGCTGCAGTACGAACAGTTATCGGCCCGTTTGCTGCAGGGTACAACCTGTATTCATGCAACCGTCAGGCTCGTCCCATTACCGAGAAACTCTTGATGAACGGGCCGGCCATGCGTGGATCCTTGATCATTGCACCGTAATCACCCACGTTGAATTTCAGCTTGCGTGAGGTGTACGCCATCCCGAGTCCCATCATGCCCGGTGGTTTTTCGAGCCACTTGTTCCAGTTATCAAAGGTGGCGCGCAAATCCCAGCTCAGCTTTTCACCATTGTAGATCCCTGCGGACACTGCCTTTCCGTTTTCAACCGTGAGCACCCCCCTGGGGGTATCCTCACCATCAAAGCCATAGGCAATCACGGAATTGAAGTTGATTTTTTGCAGTGCATCCGAGAGTTCAGGCTCCGCATTCCATTGCTCCATGAAGCTTTTCATCCATGCATCTGAAAACAGGTCTGCCATTTTTTCCTCCGTTTTGACTGGTCATGCCCGTGCCTGCATCCTCAAGTTTGAAATACAGGCCAAAAAAGGACATATAAATTAACGTCTTGATAAAGTCTATATACCTGCGTCCATGATCATATACATTCATTCCAACGCCGGATATAGACAAGTGTATATACCCGTTTCGATAGTGACTGCGCCAGCGGAGCCATGCGAATCCCCGATTATTATTTCTTATCATAATTTGTTAATCAGTACATGGAAATATAAAATTCAAGTAAAGCACAAGAAAATTTGACTAATAGCCACCCAGATCCGCCGAACTGTCAGTTTTTTATACACCCAGCGGAAGGCCTGCAGTACCGGTATTTGCCGAATAACTTCCGGATTGCTTCGGTCTGCGGCTGATTCCAGTGTCGAGAAACTTAACCAACCCTGTATCCCGGCCTGGTGAAGCCCATGGACAGACTTTAAATAAACTATATATTTCAATTGGTTTTATGTTCAGGAATGAATATTGCGTAGCATTCCCTATCCCGATCAAAGAGACCAGGAATGCACCAATGCCAGACCTTGAAGAAACAGCGCGGCGCGTCATCGATGACCAGCGATGCGGTGATCGACGTACGACCTCCTGGGAAACATGGCATGGCGCGCTTTTCAAGACCCGGCGCCGGCAATCCCGGCGTGACGGGGATCACTTCAATCAATACCTGGACTGGCATGGTCACACGGCCCTGCTTGCCACCCTGGCGATCATCCTGCTGTGCTTTGCCGACGCCTTCCTGACCACGGTGCTGCTGGGCAAGGGCGCGATCGAGGTCAACGTGCTGATGGACTGGCTGATCCGCAAGGACATCCATGTCTTCACCATCGTCAAGATGGCAGTCACCGGGGTCGCCTTGCTCATTCTGTTGATCCATTTCAATTTCAGGGTCTACAAATACATCTCGGTGCGCTACCTGGTGTATGCACTGGTTCCTGTCTATGTAATCCTCATCCTGCATGAGCTCACCATGCTGGCCCGGATCTGAAGGCCGCCGCCGGATCCGTTCGATATAAACCCCTGCACGACCCACCGGCCGGTTGCCGTTTCCGGCAACCGCATCGGCCTCCGCCATGATGTCCCGGTGCCGATTGCGGGCGGTTTCGCTTCATGGTTAGATGGGCTCCGTCATGTATCCACATACAGGGAGGCAGCATGAAGCACACCAGCACCGGTTCACCCGTGCACGGCAGACCGTTCAGGCACATCGCATGGGGCACTGCAATTGCGGTAATCGTCGGGATCAGTGGCTGCACGACCAATCCGTACACGGGTGAGCAGAAGGCCAGCAATGCGGCCAAGGGCGCCGGGATCGGCGCGCTGGGCGGAGCAGCAATCTCCGCCGTCACCGGCGGCAAGCGCAAGAACGTCCTGATCGGGGCCGGGATCGGCGCGCTGGCCGGCGGTGCGGTCGGCTACTACATGGACCAGCAGGAAAACCGGTTGCGTGAGAAACTGCGCAACACCGGCGTCAGCGTCACCCGCAGTGGTGACAGGATCATCCTGAACATGCCCGGTCATATCACTTTTGCCACCGACTCCAGCGACATCTCCGCCGATTTCTACCCGGTCCTCGACTCCGTGGCTCTGGTGATCAAAGAGTATGTCAAAACCTACGTCGACATCACCGGCCATACCGACAGCACGGGATCTGACGCGTATAACCTGCAGTTGTCCAACGCGCGCGCGTCCAGCGTGGCCCGCTACCTGGAGTCGCACGGCGTCCTGCCCCAGCGCATCTATACCCGTGGCATGGGCGAGTCACAGCCGGCGGCGAGCAATGATACGGCCGAGGGACGTGCGCTGAACCGCCGCGTGGAAATCGTGCTCACACCGCTGACCTGAGCACATTGCCCGCACTGAACCGGCCTGATGGCCGGTTTTCACGAAGCAGCATCCGGGTACCGATGGCGCACGTCCCGACGGGTCGCGTAACTATCAACCAGTTGTTTTTACTTAATAATATCCAATGTCCACCGGTGTGGAACAGGAAACCCGCCCGCTTCTCCCGGCCAGGCCCTGCAGACCTTCACAGCGGTCAAGAATTGGACGTGGCGGCCGATTTTCCGTAGACAATCAACTGATCTGCGGTATGCCGGGTAACCCGGGTTTCCGGTGACCGCAGGAATAGGTACGCGCATGCAAGCTTCTGCCAGTCACCGGACACGCATCGTCACCCTGCTGGATGAATGCCATAACCTGGTGCTGAATCAGCTCCATCCCAAAATCGGCAAGCTGTTCGAGAACAGCGACACTGCATTTCTCGAATTCGCCGAAAAGGCGCAGACCGGAACCTCCCAGCTTCGCTTCATGGAAGCAATGGCCGTGGTGCAAAAGGACCGCAACCGGTTCGAAGAGGTATTCTACGGTGAAATCGGAAAAAGCTTCTCCGGCCTCGGCACGACATCGCATACCGGTCCGGGACAGAGCCACACCTCCGGCACACCGCTCACCCTGCTGAGCAAGGAAGACGCGGATATCGAGGTTGCGATCAAGAACATGGTAAGCAGTGCATCACTTGGCGCCACCATGATACTGGGGGCAATGCAACAGCGCCTCGCCGTGCTGAATCACGGCCGCAAGATCGAGGAAAAGGACATACCCGGTGGTCCGTCGTGCCTGGCCAACGCCTTTCATACGGCCACCCAGGACATGGCCCTTGACCATGAATCCAGGCTGATCGTGTACCTGCTGTTCGACAAGTTCGTGCTTGCGAACACACGTCTGCTGTACGAGGACTACAACAAGCTGCTGATCAAGGCAGGCATTCTGCCCAACCTGAAATTCGAGGTGAAGCGAAACCCGGCCTCCGCTTCCGGTTCAGGCGGTCATCAGGCTGACCACGCCGCGTCCGGCGGGAAACACGCCAGGACGGACCAGTCACTGGGCGACGAGCTGTTCGACAGCGTCCTGCAATTGATGTCGCGCAGGAACCGGCTGGGCACCAGCGTGGAACCCGCCAATCCGCTGCCGCAACAGGAGGTCGTATCCGCCATCCAGCAGCTGCAGACCCTGAGGCAGAATGACGCATTCACCCCCGCCACACCCGATCCGTCCCTGCCGTCCGGGAAGCAGCACGAGGAAGTGGTCAACACGATGCTGCACCGCATCAGTGCCGAACGGGAGCAGCTGTTCACAGGGATCGACCGGCGCAGGCTGCCCAGTGCGGATACCCAGGTCATCGACCTGGTCGGCATGATGTTCGAGTACCTGCTGCGCGATGAAACCCTGCCCAGTATCGCCAAGGCCGAACTGTGCCGGTTACATACGCCCTACCTGAAGATCGCCATCATAGACAAGAGCCTGTTCACCAACATCGAACACCCGGCTCACAAGCTGCTGAACGCCCTGTCGAAGGCCGGTTCACGCTGGGTGTTCGACAACGACCACGAGCGCGGCATCTTTCCCTGCATCAGGACGATCGTCCAGCGCATCATCGAGGATTTCCAGACCAACTTCAAAATCTTTTCCGAACAGCTCGAGTTCCTGAATGACAACCTGCGGACGCTGGAAAACAAGGCAGCGGCCATCGAGGAGCGCACCCGACAGGCTGCGTCCGGCAAGGAAAAACTCGAAATGGCGCGTAACTGCGCGGCAGCGACCATCGAATCGCTGGTTTCAGCCAACCAGGTACCGCCCGAGTTACGCAAGTTCCTGGGTGACGTGTGGCTCGACAAGCTGATGTTCATCTACCTGCGCGAACCGGGACAGAACGAGAGCCCGAGCTGGAAGCTGGCCACCCGCACCCTGAAGACCATCCTCTGGAGCATCAAACCACGCACGACGGATGAAGCCCGCAATGAACTGATCGAACGCCTGCCTGAAGTGCGCAGGCAGACGAAACAGGCACTGGAAATGCTCGGCACCTACGGCACCAGCGACTACAAGGCACAGCTCGCGCTGATCCACCGGTTGCAGGGCGAGGCGGTATCGGCAACCCACGCGCGCACCGGAGCCCGGCATCCGGGCGAACCGCCGGTGGATCCGGCACCGGCGGACGAACCGGTGGCTGACAACGTATTCACGATGTCCGATGCCGCTTCCGGCGGGACGACCGGTGAGGATGAGCCCGAGCAGGAGCTGACGCCCGAGGAGGAAGCCGCCCTCGAGAGACTCGGGAATGTGTCATTCGGCACCTGGTTCCTCATCCATGAGGACCCGGAACAGTTGCCCATGCAGGTAAAGCTGTCCTGGTATTCCGGCATTTCCGGGAATTACATGTTCGTCAACAGCCTGGGTATCAAGACCCTGGTCATCAAGAGCCGTGACCTGGCGTCACTGCTTGCAGCGGGCAAGGCATCGATCATCGACCAGGAGCAACAGCCGTTCATACAACGCACACTGGCAATGATACGGCGGATCCTGTCCGGCAGCCTGCAAGCCGTCGCCGATTGAGCCTGTGGAGGAAGCAATCATGAGAGATACAGATACGGCATTCAGGGAAATGCGCAGCCACGAACGCTTCGAGGTCAGCCGCGTGGTGCATGTGACAGACCTGCATACGGGACACGAGCTGGGGCAGCTGGTCAATTACAGTGAACAGGGTATCATGATCGTGGGCACACAGCCTGTTGCGGAAAACAGCGTGTTTCAGCTGAGCCTGCTGCTCGAGGACGCCGACGCATCGCAGAGCATCGAGCTGGGTGTCGAGAGTCTGTGGTCGAATTCAACCCAGGACCAGTCCTGCTTCTGGACCGGTTTCTACATTATCGATATTTCCGAAGAGTCCCAGGCACGCCTCACGACCCTGCTCGGCTGAACCGGGCGTTCGCCGGCAACCGGGGCGACGTCCGGCCTCAGGCGACGCCTGCGGTCAGGCCGTTGTCCGCAGACCTGTCCAGGTACACATCCGTCCCGGCCTGGCCGTGGATACGGGCAACGGGAAGCTCCTCCCCCTGTTTCCAGCGTTCGAGCGCCGCATGTTTTGTCTGCCCCGTGACCAGTACCAGTACGGAGCGTGCATCGTTCAGCGCGTGTTCGCCGAGGCTGACCCGGTCAGCCGGCGGCTTGGGTGCATCGTGCACAGCGTGAACCGATTCGGACGTGTCGTGCGCTTGCCCCGGAAACAGGCTGGCGGTGTGGCCGTCCTCCCCCATACCGAGCAGCACCAGGTCGAAGGGACGTGCCGCATCGACGATTGCGGCATACTGCCTCGCTGCGGAGGCCGCACCCTGCTCGGCCGGAATGACGTGGATATTTCCCGCCGGGACGGCGCTCCCGGCGAGCCAGCTGCGGAAGGCCATGACACTGTTGCGCTCCGCATCGTCGGCCGGCAGACAGCGTTCATCGCCAAAATAGATCTGCCAGCGTGACCAGTCGGCGCCGGCGTCCGCCAGCCGACGATAGACTGCCTGTGGCGTACTCCCGCCGGCCAGCACGAAGCGGAAGACACCTCGTGCAGCGATCGCCTGACCGGCCTCGTGCAGGATGCGGCTACATACCGTGGCGGCCAGCGTATCCACATCCGGCTGGACGTGCCAGCGGACCGTCTCGCCCGGACCCGTGGTTGACCGGAAGCGGTTCATCCGTATCCCGTCCGTC
>Ga0307424_1001263_pt1 | contig 13429 bp, 9 predicted proteins | sample SalMarWE160320MG_FD_202157 | JGI IMG/M metagenome (GOLD analysis project Ga0307424, IMG submission 202157) | Salt marsh sediment microbial communities from the Plum Island Ecosystem LTER, Massachusetts, United States - WE1603-20 | ecosystem: Environmental > Aquatic > Marine > Intertidal zone >... | reverse complement strand
CAACTTGGTTTCATTCTCAAGACTCTGGCCGTATTCATAGGTCGACAACAAGGCCAGTAAATCCTTTATTTCACTTATTTTAACAGCCGCTTCAATGTCAAATGGCACCGGCGTGGCATTGGCCTTCAGATCGCCCAGCGCATACTGGATACCGGCCAGGTAATGCTGCAAAATCTTTGCATTCCAGTATATCTCAGGATTATGACCGAATGAACAATAGAAAACACGGCCTTTACCCATTGTTCTGATCCAGCTGATCGGAACGTCGCGATCATCAATTTTCACCCCTTTCGCAGCAAGATTGACAGGGTCAGTCATGTCTAAACTGACGAGGACCCGGCTTGTTTCGCGCAGACGCCGCTGGTTGACACGATATATTTCATCTTTAACAGAAAAACTTTTTCCCTGAAATGCCTTGGTAATCGGACTATCGGGATCGTTTATTTTAACTTTCCAGGTGCCGCTGGCTCCCCATGGGTGTCCGGCGAAAACCCCGCCCATCATTTCCGCTGCCTCCGGCCAGTTATAAAAATTATCCGTCGCAGCATGCAGGCCGATGATACCTTTGCCGCCCTTGACAAATGCCATCAGACTTTCGCGCCATTCTGGCTTATCGAAAGTCAGTTGAGTGGTATTATTAAAACACACCGCATCAAACCGGTTGAGCTGAGCGGGGGAAAAAACGGACATGTCTTCACTATACACCGTTTCAAAAGCGCCCGTCTTTGCACCCATTAATTCCAGCATCTTGGCGGCATACGGAATCGCGCTGTGTTGATAACCTTTTGAAAGGGAGAATACCAGCAACTTTCTTGGTTTTTGTACTTCCACCGGTACTTTTTCCGGTAGCGCTTTTTCAATTTTCTCGATGTCCTGAGGGCTTACCTGGGCTTTAAGGGGTTGACCGTTTAAGAGGATGATGCCGGTCAGAACCGGTATGAGATGTCTCAATTTAAAAGAAATCATCGTTCGTTATTCCTTACATAAATAGTAAAATATTTTAAGTCAGGCCTAAGGCCAGTCTCACGACCCTTTCAGGATGCGGGCAGGATTGTTGAGAGCTGACTGTCTGACTACAGATTTGTTTATGATAAATTCAAAAAAAGCCAATTGTCTTTTCTGAATTATAAGTGCCAGGGAGATCTCATCGGTCTGTTAAGTAAGCGATCAGCCTCCTCATCATTGATAAACCGTTCCTTTTCCGGATTCCAGTTGACGCGTCTTCCCAGGCGCATGGCAGTCATACCAAGATGGCCGACCATAATGGAATGATGAGCGACATCTGCCGGGGTAATGGTTTGTTCACGGCTGCGTACACAATCCAGAAAATTCTTAATGTGGTTGTCGCTTTTATATAAATGTATCTCTTCCGGGCCGATGACCGAGGTAACCAGGGATGCAGGTTCTGTCTCCAGGGTTCCTCCGCGACTGACGTAAACCCAGCCTTTATCTCCGATGAATTGTGTGCCCATGCCTTTTGGCGTTTGCTCGCTGTCGGCAACAACCATTTTAAAGCCCTGTTTATATTCACACTCGAAGCGGTAACGGGGGGGGGTGTTGAATAAGCCGTCTTTGGCGAGGGGAAACTCTGCTTTGCCTTCGATGGAGACCGGGGCTGTATGTTCCGTGTCCATCCCCCAGTTAGCTATATCGACATGATGTCCGGCCCAGTCCGTTAACTGGCCACCTGAATAATCCATGATCCACCTGAAATTCCAGAAGCAGCGGGAGGGGTTATAGGGTCGCCAGGGCGCCGGACCCAGCCACATATCATAATCAAAGCCGGGCGGTGGATCACAGGGCTGGGTGCTGCCTTCTTTTATGCCATTTCCGGTCGGTAAACCTACCCGTACCGTGTGTACTTTGCCTATACGGCCATTACGAACCAGTTCACAGGCGAATCTGAAATGGCGCTGCGAACGCTGCCAGCTGCCGGTTTGCCAGATGCGCCCGTAGCGGTCAACGGCATCAACAATAGCGCGTCCTTCGGAGATCGTATATCCCAGTGGTTTCTCACCATAAATATCTTTACCGGCCCGGGCGGCGCTTACCGCGACCAGGGCGTGCCATTGATCGGGTACGGCATGCATGATTGCGTCGATATCATCTCGGGCGAGCAATTCCCGGAAATCGTTATACGCCACACAATCTTCATTCCCATACGCATTATTTACCATGCTGCGGGCGCGGTTACGGTGTCCCGTATCAACATCACATACGGCGACCACGCGTGCTTCAGATTCTTCCAGAAAGCCGCGTAAATTGCCGGTACCCTGACCGCCCATGCCTATGCAGCCAACAACTATCTGGTTGTTTGGGGCATTCTTCCCTTTGCGGGCAAAAACGGCGGCGGGTATCACTGAAGGAAATCCAACCGCTGCGATCAGTGTTGCACCGCTCCGCTTAACAAATTGTCTGCGATTTATCTTTTTATTTTTTTTCATAGTTAATCACGTTCCTTTTGACCGGGTTATGGGTGAACACCTGGAGAAGTCTGGCAGGAGAATTGACATATCCTCTGACCGAATAGGTATGATGAATCACGCCGGTTGATCAATTTCTGCGCTTTCGCTTTTCCATGTGCAGTTAAGATTTTTATTTATTATCAAACGCAGCATCAAAAGCCACATGTGAGGGTTGAAAATCCATTTTCTTTACGAAATTAACCGCTTCTTGTGCACCCTGTTCACGCTCCATGCCGCTATCCTCCCATTCAACCGATAAGGGTCCCTGATAGCCGATATTATTCAGAGCACGGATGATTTCCTCGAAATTTACATCCCCACGTCCGAGTGAGCGGAAGTCCCAGCCGCGATCCTTATGGCCAAAATCCAGATGTGAAGCGAGAATGCCGGAATAGCCGTTCAACTGACGGGCGGCATCTTTCATATGTACATGATAAATGCGGTCGGAAAATTCGTAAATAAATCTGACCGGATCCACCATTTGCCAGTAAAGATGACTGGGGTCAAAATTAAATCCGAAGGTCTCGCGGTGGCCGACGGCTTCTAAAGCGCGTTTGGCGGTTATAATATCGAAAGCGATTTCTGTAGGATGCACTTCCAGGGCAAATTTTACGCCACACTCGTCAAAAACATCGAGGATCGGATTCCACATCTTTGCGAAATAGGCAAATCCTTCATCGATCATCGCCGGTGTCACCGGTGGAAAACTGTAAAACATATGCCAGATGGAAGATCCGGTAAAACCATTGACTACCTTTAAGCCCAGATTTTTTGCCGCATAAGCGGAATCTTTCATTGCCTGCACTGCCCACTGCCGTTTTTTTTCCGCATCACCGGTGCAGTCAGCAGGGGCGAACGGATCACAGCGGCTGTCATTGTTGGGATCACAGACCAGTTGTCCGGCGAGATGATTGCTGATGGAAAATATCTTCAGATTATGCTTTTTTAAAATATCAAGTTGCTGCCGGCAATAATTTTGATCCTTGGCCGCTCTTTTTACATCCATGTGGTCACCCCAGCAGGCCAGTTCAAGACCGTCATAGCCCCAGCTGGCAACCTTTTCTGCCAAAGTGGTAAGCGGTAAATCTGCCCACTGGGCAGTGCATAAAGTTACGGGCCGTGCCATTTGTCTACTCCTTGTTTATATGAACATTTTTTTAACCACAGAAAACACGGAATATAACAGTTTCCTGACCCTCGCCCTGATCCCCCTCCCTTATTATAAGGGAGGGGGACAAAGGGGGTGGGTTAAATGAGGTGATACGCAGCGCATTTCGTTAATACTTTACGGGTAGCCATTTCTGGTCGCTGGCCGCACTCTTAACTACTGTTTCGATAAATACCATGCCGCGCACGCCATCATCGACATTCGGAAAATCGAGCATGAGTTCATCCGCTTTTTGTCCGCTTAACTGGGCGATGATGGTATCGGCAAAATTATGGTAAATATTTGCAACCGATTCCAGAAAGGCTTCCGGATGACCGGCAGGAAGGCGTGTTCCGCGGCCGGCAGCTGCACTTTTTTTGGCTATATAATCATTGCCTCTTTTCCAGACCTGGGTTGGCATGTTCAGGCTGTCAACATAAAGGTAATTGGGATGTTCGGCATGCCATTCCAGGGATTTTTCAGACCCGTAAATCCAGATGGCGATATTGTTTTCTTCGCCGATTGCAATCTGACTTGCATGCAGGACGCCTCTTGCCCCATTATTAAAACGCAGCAGACAATTACCATCATCATCAAGACGTCTTCCCTTCACAAAGGTGGTGAGGTCTGCACAAAGTTCGGTGATCCGCAAACCGCTGAGATATTCGGCAAGATTCGCCGCATGCGTGCCGATATCACCCATACAGCCGGCTGCGCCGCTCTGCTTCGGGTCCGTGCGCCAGGTCGCCTGCTGCTGGCCGGTCTCTTCAAGGGCAGTCGCCAGCCACCCCTGTGGATATTGAACGACTATTTTGCGTATTTTTCCCAGATCTCCCTGTTTGATCATGTCCCGGGCCAGCTTGGCCATTGGATAGCCGGTATAGGTATGCATCAAACCAAACACTTTGCCCGACTTTTCCACAATTTTCTTCAGTTCATGCGCTTCTTCAACTGAAACGGTCATCGGTTTTTCACACATGACATGGAAACCAGCCTGCAGAAAATCACGGGCCATTGGGAAATGCCAGTTGTTGGGTGTTGTAATCGAAACGAAATCAATGCGTTCACCTTCCGGTTTCTTCAGTTCAGCGGCGATCATCTCTTCATAATTTTTATAAGCACTTGATTCCGGTAAATGCAGTTCTTTGCCCATCTGTTTGGATTTGTCCGGATCTATATCAAAGGCGCCGCCTGTCAGTTGAATCATGCCATCAATACGAGAGGCCTTACGATGCACATCACCGATAAAAGCACCGGGACCCCCGCCGAGCATACCCATATTTAATTTTCTGTTTAGAGCCATTTAAACCTCCTTGGACATATAGACATGTATTTGAGCGAAGATTAATATCATGTACGTATCGTTTATAACGGGAATAGAATGATTGACACTGTCCGATTGATGTGAATCCATGGTTTTCCGTATCATCCGGGGCCGGAATTTCCATATTCGATTAACCTAAAGTATAATTCAAAAAATGTTAAGGTGCAATACATCCGGGGAGTTTTTGAATATTCAATAGTCAACACGGAATATTCAATATTCAAGTGATAATGTAGGGACGCGATTTATCGCGTCCGGAGATGATTGGTTGGAAATTCATCGGTTGAATATTCTTCTGTTGGAGATTCACACTTTTTATCATGGAATGAATTTCCAAAATCCAACAGAAGCCATTCTTGGAGGTTCAAAATTGACAATTGAATTGTGAAAATCCCCTTGTGCCCGGAACAGGGAGGGGGTGGGCCTACCCGACAAGGGGATTTTGGTGGGTGGTATTGCGTTTATATATGTACAAATGTTTTGTCAAAAATTTGTAATGAACATAACAGATTATTTGGTTAGTTTTTGAAAAGTTGAATATATTTATTCCCTAGTCTGCATTATGATCCTCACACTTCAGTTACAAGGAGATGCGATGTCTGCATTCTTAAAAAACAATCAGATGCCGATGGATCAGATGGCTGCTGGTATACAGCGGCAAATTGTAGGTTATCAGGAAAACCTGATGCTCGTTAAAGTGTTTTTTGCGGAAGGAAGCGTGGCAGAAAGGCACAGCCATCCCCATCAGCAGATCGGTCATGTGCTTGAAGGAACATTCGAACTGGAAATTGATGGTAAACGTGAGATACTGGTTGCCGGAGACTCATTTGTTGTGGCCGCCAATCTTTCCCATACGGCAATTTGTCTAAAAAAAGGTGTCATCCTGGATTCATTTTCACCGGCGCGGGAAGATTTTTTAAATGAGTGGGGTAAAGCAAATCCGAAGACAAATTATTCTGAGGAGGAATCCGCATGATCCGGATGTTCCGTTTACAAACAGGAAGAGGAAAAGCCGCAGTACTGTTTGTATTGCTCGTGAGTGCTATTCTGTTCTCCTGCAACAGTCAGAAAACTGAAAGCAAGCCGAATATTCTGTTTATTTTTTCAGATGATCATGCCTATCAGGCGATCAGTGCTTATGGCGGACGTCTCGCAAAGTTGGCACCCACCCCTCATATAGACAGAATTGCCAGTGAAGGCATGTTGTTCACCCGCTGTTATGTGACGAATTCCATCTGTGCGCCGTCACGGGCGACGGTTTTAACCGGCAAGCACAGCCACCTCAACGGTGTGAAAACCAACCGTGATGTTTTTGACGGCAGGCAGCAGACATTTCCCAAATTATTACATCAGGCCGGTTATCAGACAGCGATATTCGGTAAATGGCATCTGAAAAGTGATCCCGTCGGATTTGACATCTGGAAAGTTCTGCCGGGACAGGGTCATTACTACAGTCCTGAATTACGGTCTGAAAGCGCAACGACAGTCCAGGAACATGCTTATGTTACAAATGTGATCACCGATATGGCGATCAGCTGGCTGGAAGGAGGCTGGGACAGAACAAAACCTTTTCTGCTCATGCTGCAACACAAAGCGCCGCACCGCGAGTGGGAACCGGCTACTGAATTTTTGTCACTCTTTCATGATACCCGGTTTCCTGAACCGGCCAATCTTTTCGATGATTATCAGGACCGGGGTACAGCGGCCAGAACGCAGGATATGACCATAGCAAAAACGATGCGTCTGGGTGCTGATCTGAAGATCTGGCTTGATAAGTCCGGGGAAGCCTATCAGCGCACATACGGCAGGATGGATGCCCAGCAAAAAGCGGCATGGGATGCTGCGTATGATCCTCTGATCGAGGATTATATAAGCGCCGGCCGCCAGGGAGATGACCTTATCCGCTGGAAATACCAGCGCTATATGCAGGACTATCTGGCAACTATCCGTTCTGTGGATGTGAGTACCGGGCGTGTCCTCGAATATCTGGATCAACAGGGCTTGACGCAGAATACGATCGTTATCTATAATTCTGATCAGGGATTTTATCTGGGGGAGCACGGTTGGTTTGATAAACGGTTTATGTATGAAGAGTCGGCTAAAACGCCACTGATCATCCGCTGGCCGGACCATGTCCCGGCCGGTTCTATCAACGGTGAACTGACCTCGAATCTTGATATTGCGCCAACCCTGCTTGATGCCGCCGGTATGCTTATTCCAGATGATATGCAGGGCATAAGTCTGTTACCCCTGTTTGAAGATGATCCTCCTGACCATTGGCGCAACAGTCTCTATTACCATTATTATGAATACCCGGCTGTTCATATGGTACATCGCCATGAAGGCGCCGTTACAAAAAGGTACAAATTGATCCATTTCTACGACATCGGTGAATGGGAATTATATGACCTGCAAAAGGATCCGACAGAAATGAAAAGTGTATATGCCGATCCGGCCTATGCGGAAGCTGCAAAAAAAATGTCGGCTGAACTGGAACGTTTACGCCGTGTGTATAAATTACCGCCTCTAAATCCGATCAGAGTGACAGAGAGTAATGTCAAAGGCTCAGGGAAAAAATAAAAGTATAAAATTGATAGGTGGGACACGGTATGCCGTGTCCGGAAATGAAAAAAATAAGCAAAGAAGAAAGAGCAGAATGGCACGTTTCACGCGTCCTCTGTAGTTGATCTTTGATTTTCACACAACCTCTAGAAGGAGGAGATGAAATCCGATGGCCTTACTCAATATTAAAGAAAAATCAAAATGTAAATATGATATCGTCTCCCTGGGTGAAATCATGCTCAGACTTGATCCGGGAGAAGGACGGATTCATACGACCCGTTCCTTTAAGGTTTGGGAAGGTGGTGGGGAGTATAATGTCGCCCGTGGGCTGAGACGCTGTTTCGGCAAAGATGCGGCTGTAATTTCGGCGATTGTCGATAACCCGGTAGGCCGATTACTGGAAGATCTTATCCTGCAGGGTGGGGTGAGTACCGACTATATCAAATGGGTACCTTTTGACGGCATTGGCCGGAAATCCCGCGTTGGACTGAATTTTACGGAAAGAGGCTTTGGCGTAAGGGCGGCGTTGGGATGTTCGGACCGTGGTCATAGTGCCGCCTCGCAATTAAAGAAAGGTGAAATTGACTGGAAACAGATATTCGGTCGCGCCGGAGTTCGCTGGTTTCACACCGGCGGTATTTTTGCCGCCCTGTCCGAATCCACACCGGAGGTCATCATTGAGGCCTGCCAGGCGGCACGGGAAGCCGGCACAATTATATCCTATGACCTGAATTACCGCCCTTCATTATGGAAGGATATCGGCGGTCAGGCGAAAGCACAGGAAATAAACAGGGAGATCGCCGCTTATGTTGATGTGATGCTTGGCAATGAAGAGGACTTCACGGCATGCCTTGGTTTTAAGGTTGATGATCTGGATGTGCAACTATCAAAATTGGATCCGCTTAATTTTAAAAAAATGATAGATAATGCGGTTAAGTCCTATCCGAATTTCAAGGCAGTTGCCACGACCCTGCGGCATGCAAAAACTGCTTCCATTAATGACTGGGGGGCGATCCTGTATATAAATGGTCAATTTTATGATGCCATCCTGCGCGAAGATCTCGAGATCATGGACCGTGTAGGTGGCGGTGATTCTTTTGCCTCAGGTTTGATCTATGGATTGCTGGAAGGCAAGAGTCCGGCGGAAGCAGTCAATTACGGCGCTGCCCATGGTGCCCTGGCGATGACCACGCCCGGTGACACGACAATGGTCAGCCTGAACGAAGTGGAGAAAGTGATGCAGGGCAGCGGCGCGCGGGTTGAACGATAGAAGTGAAACGTCAAACGTGAAAGGTGAAACGTAGGGACGCGATTTATCGCGTCCTTTATCTAGGGGGCACCGGTTTAGCATGGACGCGATTTATCGCGTCCGGAGATTGTCGGTTGGATAGATGGACATTCAGCTGTTGGATATTGATTATTGAATTTGGAAGGAGAAAAAAATGGACCATGTATTTGAAAAAATATCAGCGGTAAAAATTATCCCTGTCATCGCCATCGACAATCCCGATCATGCGCTCCCCCTGGCGGACGCACTGAGTGCCGGTGGTTTGCCGCTCATTGAAATAACCTTCAGAACTGCTGCGGCTGCTGAAGTAATTGCCACCTTGCGCAAACAGAGACCGGATATGTTGCTCGGTGCCGGGACCATCCTGACCATAGCAGACTTAAAGGCTGCAATCGATGCAGGTGCCCAGTTTGCTGTTGCACCGGGTCTCAATATAAGCATTACAGAAGAGGCACAGCGTAAAAATTTTCCCTTTATGCCGGGAATTATGACACCGACGGATATTGAAACGGGCCTGTCGCTGGGCATCCAGTACTTTAAATTTTTTCCTGCTGAGGCGGCCGGCGGAATAAAGTATTTGTCCAGTATCTCAGCTCCTTATCTACACAGAAATATAAAATTTGTCCCTACCGGTGGACTCAACACCACCAATCTTCCGGCATACCTGAATATGAACAGTGTCCTCGCTGTCGGCGGCACCTGGATCGCCCGCACGGCAACCATAAATAACGCAAACTGGTCAGAAATAACAGCCAACTGTCGCGATGCACTGAAAATTGTTAACAATATGTGAGGGAAGGTATATGAATGATAAAAAGTATGTGGTATATTCAGCAGTCGTTGCAGCCCTGGGTGGCCTTCTGTTCGGGTTCGATACGGCTGTTATTTCAGGAACCACGGAGCAGCTGGCGAAGGTGTTTGATCTTTCCTCCTTCTGGCTTGGTTTTACTGTTGCCAGCGCCCTGATCGGTACGATTATCGGCGCCGTCGCTGTCGGTAAACCTGCCGACCGGTACGGCCGCCGCACAATCCTCTTCGTTCTGGCAATTTTCTACTTTATTTCAGCATTAGGCACGGCGCTTGCGTGGGACTGGTATTCATTTCTTATCTTTCGTTTACTGGGCGGTCTGGGTGTGGGCGGCGCTTCCGTCGTATCTCCGATGTATATCGCAGAAATTTCACCGGCTCGTTTCCGCGGCCGGCTTGTTGCAATAACCCAGTTTAATATCGTTTTCGGCATTCTTCTCGCCTTTTTTTCAAACTACCTGATTGCCGGGCTGCATCTGGGAGAAATTGAATGGCGATGGATGTTTGGTGTGGAGGCCTTTCCTGCTGCGATATTTTTCCTTTTACTCTTTAATACCCCTTACAGCCCACGCTGGCTTATCGCCAGAGGCTCTGTCCGCGAAGCAAGGATTGTCCTGGAAAAATGCGGAACCGATTCGGGAAATATTGAGGAAGAAATTGACGCGATTCAAAAATCACTTGATTTAGAGCATCACAGTTTAGCAGAACCTTTTTTCACCCGAAAGTATAGTCGACCCATTCTGCTCGCCATTGCGATCGCCATGTTCAACCAGCTTTCCGGTATTAATGCATTGATGTACTATGCGCCGCATATCTTTAAAATGGCCGGTGCAGCTACGGAATCGGCCCTTTTGCAAACGGTTGCGGTAGGAGGTACGAATCTGATACTAACCATGGCAGCGCTGGTGGTTATCGATCGTATTGGCCGGAAAAAACTGATGCTGGTAGGTTCGGTGGGCTATATTATCAGTTTAAGTGTTACAGCCTGGGCTTTTTATATGTATGGAACACAATTTACCGCAGCAGGCAGTATGATCGTTTTAATTAGTCTGCTTGTATTTATTGCCTCCCATGCCTTTGGTCAGGGTGCAGTTATCTGGGTTTTTCTCAGTGAAATTTTCCCGAACCGGGTGCGTGCGCGAGGTCAGGCTTTGGGAAGTTTTACGCATTGGATCATGGCGGCATTGATTTCATGGACATTTCCGATGATCGCAGAAATATCAGGTGGCAACACTTTTGCGTTTTACGCGATCTGTATGGTCGGTCAGCTGTTCTGGGTCATCTTTGTCATGCCGGAGACAAAGGGGATATCCCTCGAGCAGATTCAGCAGGAACTCGGTATTGACTGATCACAGTTTGAGCAGACGATTGGCCAGGGAAGCCAGTTCTGATGTGACGGTATTGTCTGTGACGATCTTGTCAAATGAGATGGCATATTCCTTGCCTGAAAGAACAGCGGGCATCTGACGGTTTTTTCCGGTATTTATCAGATGCAGCAATTTTCTGGCCATACGTTGAGCCAGCATAATATCCAGATTGTTCGGTGCGGCGCCGCGGACATCCCGCGAGTAGCCTTCACAGACAATACGTTGTTCGGTTTTTAAACCGGCCGCAATCAATTCATCGCGAAAAAACTCAGCGGCATTACCTTTATACTTTTTTTTCGCGCGAATTTCCGCCTTATAGCCTTCCGCGACGACGATAACCCCATCCTTTCTTTTTCCCAATGCCTGGCAGAGTGCTTTTAAATCATAATTTGAGGAAGGAAGCACCGCCAGATGGGCGCCGGCGCCCAGACAGGAGTAAAGCGCATGAAAGCCCCCTCGTCTGCCCATCATTTCGATCATATAAATCCGGTTGTGGGTTCTAGAATCAGCCATGTAACAGCGTATTTTTTCTGCACCAACTTCCACACCGGTATATTCGCCGATACAATCACTTCCCGAAATATCACTGTCAATAGTAACCGGAATAAAATAGGTTTTAACCGATTTGGGAAGCAGCTTACTCAGCGCATTGATACCCGCAAATGTCCCGTTCCCGCCGATCCCGATCAGTATTTTTACCTTTCTCTGAATGATATTTGCTGCGGCGGTTTTCTGAATTCCCGGCTGCACGAACTCGGGAAACCGCTCCGATCTGAAATTTGCACCGCGTGCTTCACGTAAGGGCGGTGAGAAAATCACACCGGGAATATGTTCAATTTTCTTATAACTGTCCTGATTATGCACCAGATAACGATAATCCCGTGACAGGTTGCTGACCAATGACTTAAATCCTTCAGCGGCTATAAAAACCTCACTACCCTGCTTGGTCAGATATTCCGTAATAAAAGCGGTAACCGGATTATAGCCAGGGGCACAACCGCCGTCCTGAACCAGCAGAACATCCATATCGTCATATAAAGTTGAGCCCTCGCGCAGATAGGAGGAGATCATGCGTGCAAAACCAAGATAAATTTTCTTTGAAACAGATGCCGGGACACGTTTTTCATCGTTCAAATCTTTACCGTCCAGGCTGAAAAGTGCAGACGATCGGGTGGCATAAACGCTGCCCATACGCGGATGGGCATCGATGAGTGCGATTTCTCCAAATGAATCCCCACTCCTGAACGATGTCACCTGGCGGTCCATAATCGATAAACTGAACTCACCGTTAATAACGATATATACAGAAGATCCGCTTTCCCCTTGACGGACTACTATCTCATTCTTCTCATATTGTTCTTTGCGCAGGATTCCTGCAATTATGCTCAGTTCGTCATCATTGAGCTCCTGGAAAGGTCTTACTTTTTTCAGCAATGTTAGCACTGATTTTTGTCGGGGATCAAATGTTGCTCTTTTTTGCATGTTGAACTCCACTTATGGCCGGATGAACAATTAGTAAGATTGTCATTCAGAAGAAATCTTTATTTATGCGTTTGACCATTCGCTGCAGGTAAGAAGACCCCTCCGGGCAGACAAGGCCGGAACATGATTATATTTTTAGACCGTTTGTTGTAATGAATAAATTACAAGTATATGAAATATATTCTATTCTGGAAAAAGTCACAAATGAAATTAAATGGTTTATCTGATGATTTTTTCTGAATCAAAGCAGATCACTTTTCTACTCCGCAAAATTGTGGAGTAATAAAGTTTTTTACTATATTTATCACTCAAAGTGGCTGCAGATCAGAAAGTCAAGGGGTCAACCTGGATCATTTTCGTATTTGGGGCATTCAATTATCAGATAACGTTTGCCTGTAACTTTAAGAACAACTTTGCGTAATTCAGAGTAGTAAAGATGTTCCTGAGCAATGACGGTTTCGGCATCGGAAGGTGTACAACGGGTAAAGAGTGAACCTAAACAGACAAATGATTTTGAACAGGCATGGTATAACTACCAGATCAGGAGATATATGAATTTAGGCCGGGGAACATTTAAAAAAATTATCTTATCGGCGGTATTATTATATGGGTGGCCCTTGCCGGGCCAGGATAATCAGATATCTCTCCATGATTTTCAACCGGGGGCAATCAAATATGCCGGATTCACCCTGCATGCGGATAAATCGGTCATGATCGAAGCGGTTGGAGGCGGGGGAGATAAGGTAGTGCGGCGGACCAAGAATAATTTTGTTGATCCCCAGAACATGTTTGCATACGGCTGGATTTTGAATGCCAGCACCCGGGAGCTGGTTTGGCGTATGACACCAAACAACACGGAGAGCGATTGGTGGGGTGCGAAATATAACCGAAAATTTTCAGGTAAGGTGCCGCTCCAAAAGGGTGAATATGAAATATATTTTTCCGCTAACCGGCCGCTCTTCCTTGAACTGGAGGGGGGATATTTTA
>Ga0307424_1001262_pt1 | contig 13429 bp, 26 predicted proteins | sample SalMarWE160320MG_FD_202157 | JGI IMG/M metagenome (GOLD analysis project Ga0307424, IMG submission 202157) | Salt marsh sediment microbial communities from the Plum Island Ecosystem LTER, Massachusetts, United States - WE1603-20 | ecosystem: Environmental > Aquatic > Marine > Intertidal zone >... | reverse complement strand
CTCCATATTATGACATGGCGAAGAAACACGGAAAAGATTGTATAGAGTTCTTTTACCCAGAGATAATAGAAATGGAAGTAGATAAAATTGATGAAGACTGTAAACTACAATTTTATTCAGTTTTAACTAAATACAAAGCAGAAGATTTATGGGACAAAGAAGTTGATTTTAAGATATCTGGAGAAAAAGGAAATAGATTTACTTGGAGCATTAGAAGAGTATCTTATATTCCATTAGACCAAATTATAGCAAGCAATGAGAAGTTTAAAGGTTCGAGATTTTATACCACTGCAACAGATGAGGAAGAAGTCAAAGCAGAGGCATCCAAATTCTTCGGAGAAAAAATTGAATGGCTTGAATATGATGTTAATGTTACTGATGATGATTTGGAGTTAGTTACTGATGATGATTTGGAGTTAATTTTTGATGAGGATCAAAGCGATGCGTAATACCAAAGAAACAAATTTGATAATAAAGATTGCATCATATATAGTTGGTGCAATCTTAGTTTTCTTCGGATGTATCTTAAGTATAATGTTTACCGCTTGGGTATGGCAAGTAGATTTTAATCAAGCTTTCTGGTTATGGCTATGGAGAGGATAAAATGAAAGAAAGAATAGATAAACAAATAGAAGAATTAAAAAGAATTCCAGCAGATGTTTATAATCATTATACACGTAATGCTATTGCTAATACAATAGGCTTGCTTATGGATTTAAAACAACTTATACATGGAGATGATAGAATGAAAGAAGAAAACAAATTAGAATTATTACACCGTCTTTACAAAGAAACAGAAGATATATGGAAGCGAACAAATGAACTAATAAGAGAGTTCACAGCAGTTATAGCCAGAGAATATCAAAAAGAAAAATTAAAACATGGAGATGATTGAATGAGACTAGTAAAATATAAAGGGACAGATTTTATTAATATACCTGATGGTTTGCTAGATGGTATTACAGAAATAGTTTTAATAGAACATCCAGCTATGAGAATTTTGAGAGAATCAATGAAGTATGTACCCAACATTAAATTTGAATGTTTTGAAGAAATGAAAGCAAGGAGATGAAGTTAATAATAGCGCATGAATATAATGCAGAAACAGCAATAATTTGTTCATGCTGTAATGCACAAGCATCTACATTTAAATTAGTAGAATCAATATACATACAAAATGTTAAATGGTTTGTATTGGAATTATATTGTGGAGAATGCAATTATAGTTGGTTTGTATGGGATCGGGAATATATAATAGGTGGAGATACACTTTATAAAATTCCGTATACATGGGCAATTGAAGCAGTTGCAGGATAATAGGGTCGTTGGTCTAATCAGGCATGATCTCTGCTTGTCACGTAGATGATTGCGGGTTCAAATCCCGCACGGCCCGCCATAAAATAAAGGTGAAATAAAATGAAATTAGAAGGTATATCATACTTTCCAGAATTTTTTGGATACGATAGCAGAATAGATTATTGGGAAAAATGTTTTAGTGTATGTCCAATATGTGGTGGAAGACTTAAATATAGAATATATGGAAAATTTGATCTTGAAATAGATGATATTATTCCAACAAAAATAGGTCATTCTCCAGGTGGATTTCCAACTACATTTTATAACAATATTAATATACATTCTAAAGATGCTAAATTAACTAATTTTAAAGTTTGGTGCACTACTAATTGGGGGAATTATAAACAATGTCCATTTAGTATAGATTTTACTAGACAAAAAACTTATGGATATAGTTTAATTGGAGGTGGTCTAAAAGTAGATGATTTAAATGTTAGTAGGTATATAGATAACTTAGTAGACATATACAATCAAAGAGTTTCATGGGGCAAGATACCCAAAGAGGATGATTTACTTGATAAATCTAAATTATATTGGAGGCTTAATGATATTCCACTAGATGGTATTAAAGATTCTGTTAATTCTGATGAATACTTTCCTCAAGCATATTCATTTAGAGATTTACTTAGAGTGATGAAACAATATCAAAAAAATCATGATTATGGAACAGAAGAAAAAGTAAAAATTGTAGAAGAACTTGAAATGGAAATGGATGCTATTATTGAAAAATTAAAAGATTATTATAATAGTAAAGGGGAATTTAATAGAAATAGAATTGAAAAAGCCTCCAAATAATAAAATAAAATATAGAGGATGAAAAGTAATGACAACAATATATAACAGTAAAGAAGAAGCATTGTCTAGAGGTATCTTTTATGCAGGTCGAACAGATTTGAAGGTAGGGGAATTAAAGAAGATAGATGGAAAAGTTTATCAATTTGGGGTTGAAATTGATAGTGAACTTTATGAATTGGAGAATGTAAATGGTTTAAAGGTTACACTTGGATTGCAATTTGTAGGAAAAGATAAATTTTGTCTGTGGTTGATTGCGCCAGATGGAATTGCAGTTAGAACATAGAAGATATAAATAAAACATATGCCACGGTAGTGTAGAGGCAAATGATAATATCAGCCAAATCACACAAGGCTTTCGACCTTGCTAACACGAGTTCGAGTCTCGTCCGTGGCACCATTCTAATTAAGGTGAGATAAATGAGTAAAGAAACATTAAAAACAAAACATAAGGAATTAGATTTAACGAAGGTTTCTAGTAAAAAACTAGAAGATGAATTAAACAGAAGAGCAAAAATTGAAAGACAAAAAGCTCATGAAGAAACTATGATAAAGATGCATGAACTATATAAAAAGAGAAATTATTGTCCTATACTTCATCATGCATATTTACCAAGTAGTTATCATATGTCTTATTGGGATGGACTAGATGTATTAAAGAAATTTACCGTAGCAAAAATGTATTTGGGTGATAGTCAAAATCGTCATTCTGAAGTATCTATATATATTTCGGAACCAGCATATAAAGTAGTTAGAACAATTGTTGATGATCATGATTCTAAAATAAGAGAATTTTGGAAAGAAACTAAAGAAAAATTTGAAGATATGATAGTTTCTTTGCTAGTAGACCCAGCTAGAATTGCTATGATGATCGCTGAGACATGTAATGATTTTTCAATTAATGTAAATGATTCTACACCAAAGGAAATTAAATATTATAACAAAATTGTAGATATGTTTAATGATGCTGTAATAGAAAGATTTACAGAATATAAAGATGATAGTCTAGTTGATGCATTAGAAAGAATTAAAACTAGGCATGTAATATTTGCTTTTAGTGGTAGTCAATACAATGCTGAAGATATATTAATGGCAGTATTAAAAGAGCGCGGTCATGATTATAAACTTCATAGAGAAATAAGAGCGGAAGAAGATGCAGAATGGGATGATGAAGTTGATGATGCTGATGAAGAAGATTTGTAATTAATATCTAGGGCCTTAGAAGATAATAGATATACTTGGTCAGTAAAATTTAATGCGTTAATAGGAACCTTTGATAATTATTAAATAAAAATGCCGGAGTAGCATAGTGGTTATTGCGCTTGCCTTGTATGTGAGTGCGACTGAATATTGCGCTTGCCTAGTAAGCAAGATAACGGGAGTTCAATTCTCCCTTCCGGTTCCATTCCGGGCTTCGGCACCAATGAAGTAAAAAGAGAGATTACTTATGAAATGGTTAAATAAAAAATATGCACAATTTAAAAAGTATTGTGCCCATAAGAAAACTGTACTTCTTTTAACTAGTTCAGGTATATTAAATAGAAATGTTGTAGATTCATTGCAAGGTCCAATTAGAGTAGAAGTAGAAAAAAATACTAAATGGATAAAGTTTAGGCGCGCTTATGTTGGAGTGGACCTTAATGAGGATCTTACTAGGATTAGTTTATGGGTTCATGAATTTACAGAACAAATTATTGGTATTCTAATATTGCGAGCATTGGCTAATGATAAGTTTACATTACAAGAAATAGCTAAAAGTTTAGATGTAATAACTATACAAGGAACTAATAAATGTTTTTATGCTCCAACTATTAAACATATATTAACATCTTTACATACTATTAGTCATATAGATAATGTAGCAGTAGATGGGGAGCAATATGCAGAGTTTCATGGAATAACTAAGGCGCATAAGAAAGGTTGTACATTAATGTGTCAATTAGAAAAATCTATATATAAAGAATTTTACGAAAATTATAGCTATAAATGTAAAGATTTTACTTTAGATTGGGCGGATTTAGATAATAAGGCTCCGTAATCTAGTGGATTTAAAGGTGTCTCCCTTCGAAGGAGATTGTCGCCAGTTCGAATCTGGCCGGAGCCTCCATTTAATAAATAAAATATAAATAGCGGGATGGAGGAGCTTGGTCGTCTTCAGTGGTCTCATAAATCACAGATCGTAGGTTCGAATCCTACTCCCGCTACCAATGAAGGTGATTACATAATGTTTAGCCTAACAGAAGAAATTAAGATTAGCGGACGAAATACGGAATATGTAATTCATATATGGTATGAAGATGACCATATAACAAGTATTTCAATGCACTCAGATTATGATAAAAGATATGAAGAATTTAAATTTAGAGTTGGATTCTTCTTAAAGATATGTAATGAGTTAAATAAAGATATAATTTTAGATAGTCCTTTTGATATAAAAGATATTAAAAAATGGTTTATAAATATTTTTGAAAACAAGTAGATGAAGGCAAGGTAAAATAAATGAAACGAAAACTAATATTAGTATGGCTTATGGTCATGTTTATTGCACCAATTTTTATAGATACTGCTTCGGCGCAAGCTAGTGAAGCAACTTTCGCAGAAGGCCTATTATTACATCATAGTTTTGAGAATGGAACAATTCAGATTGATACATTTTATAAGACCGATTATGTTAATGGAAAGTGGAGAATAACTGATAATAAAAATGTTGATATTAGATTGAATGTGACGAATCAACCAGAAAATACAACAATTTTAATAGAACATATGCATGCTGATTGTGCTATCTATGCGAATGAATCATCATATGAAAATGTGAATGGGCTTGTTCAAGATAGTATGGATGATAGTTTTCATGGAATTCAAGGTGGATTTTATGTAAGTCCAAAGTATGAATATAACTGTGTCTTTGCAATTGAAGGATATTCAGAACATTTAATAAATATCTGGGGATTTGTGTGTGGAGATTTTGGTTATATTAGAGGACAAGAACAGCGACTAACCGAGAGTAGTTTAATTGACTTAGGAGTACAAGGAAGTAAGTTTTCTATTGTATTTGATATAGCAATCAAAAATGATGGAGAAGACTATTTTCATACAGTGTCATTTATGGATGCATTTGTTGTTAACTTTGATGGAATGTTTGCAGATAATACTGGCGGTATTTTAGAACCTGCCCCACCAAAACCGTTTGTGATTCCTACTGAGATTATAATTATATTCATTTTTATTGCAATTATAATTTTTATAGTTGTAATTCTATGGAGTAGAAATTAGTAGAAATAATATTATTGAAATAATTTATAAAGTCAAGGGGATGTGGCTGAGTATTTTAGGCGTTAGCCTGCAAAGCTAATTTAAGTGGGTGAAATCCCCACCATCCCTTCCATTTAATAAGGGGCAGTAATCAAGTGTTCAACGATGGTTGGTTTAGAGCCAACTCTTGTAGGAGTTCGTAGGTTAGAATCCTACCTGCCCTACCAATGAAGATGATAAAATGTTTATATGCAATGAATGTCTAAAAAATATGAAAATGATGAATCTTTTATAAGAAGTTTTGGGAAATGCGAAATTTGTGGTAAAACTACAAGTTGTAATGATATATATCACGCGCATCTAAAGTTAAAAAGGAAAAAGAAAAGGTGAATAAAAATGAAGGAAATAGAAATAAAATATGGTGTGGGAAGTTTTGTCTGCTATGAATGTCACGGACACTATACCATAGCAGAAAAGAGCAAGATTATGATTATGGATGAAGAAGGAAATAATCAAAGTGTCTGCAAGTTCTGTGTGAAAAAACTTGGTCCTGAAGACTACGATAGATTGATACATCCAACCCTTGGTGTATGTTTCACAAGAAGAAGTAAAGCAAATAAAATACTTTACAAAATAAAAAAGAAACTAGGAATTGAATACTAAAAAGGTGAACAAAAATAAGTAAAGAAATAACTTTAACAAATGGATATCTAGATATCTTGGAAAAAGAAGTAGATAATTATGTGGAAACAACTGGGTATTTACCAGCTAAAATAGCGTGGCAAGATTCCTATTGGACTCAACAAGTAGAACTATTAAATAGATGTAAAGGAACTAAAGCACATGCATTAATGGTTAAAATGATAAAACTTATAAGGTAAATAATGGAGCAGTATCTAAGCGTTTAAAAGAATCGGACTCAACCCCCGATGCCGTAGGGCTTCGCAGGTTAGAATCCTGCCTGCTCCACCACTAATAAAGGAGATAAAACAAAATGACTGAATATGCAAAACAAGTATATGATTTAGATTGTGGAATTGTAGATAGAACACTTACAGAACATCCATTTGGAGTTTATGATGTAGATGTGAGAGCACCCACGCTTGGTAAAGCTCAAAACTTTTGGAGTGAAGATAGAACATTCTGGATTTATTGGGGGACTGCTAAAACAATGAAGAAAGCAGAATCGAATATCAAGCGCGATACCAAAACTTTAAAGAAGGAACTTGGAGAAGATGTTCAAGTAAGAATTGTAAATTCAGAAACTGGAGAAGTTTTGAAAGTTATAACAAAACTATAAAATAAGGGGAGGGTTTGGCGTTAGGTGCGTCTTAGTTCCAATCTTAGGAAAACCAGCAATCTCTAGATGTGTGATAAACCTAATCTAAAACGATCTAGACTAGGGACGATGAAATTCGGTCTTTATAGTCGGCTATTTTTGTAGAACAACTCGTAGGAGATGTTTTGAGCAATAACCCAACGAAACGTGTTAGATCCGGGAGGGAGCAGCAGTAAGATGGGGTAGTTGAGCCGTAAAGAGTGCCGAATGGAGAAACAAACTTAGATGCAGAAGGAGAGGGAATTGCTAGCTAGAGAATCCACTCCCCACCTTGCCGTGGTACTCTAATCTGGTATGAGGTATGACTGCTAATCATATGTTTTAGGACTTGCAAGTTCAAATCTTGCCCACGGCGCCAAATAAAGGGCTGGCAGGATAAAAAGGGGTAAGTAAGTCAGTCTGGTAGACTGCCTGACTCCAGAGCAGGAAACAAATTATTTATACGGGAATTGCAGGATTCCACCCGCTAATGGGGTATAGATAATTTGCCTGGCACTGTGGAGAAATCAGGTTGCCGCAGATTCAAATTCTGCCTTACCCACCAATTAAATAAAGGAGATTTAAAAAATGAAAAACTGTTGGAGATATGGAACTGGTATGGACTACTCTCAAGTTTTAGAATATTGGATATGTCCTAAATGTGGTCGAAGAAGCAATGAAGGCATATCTGGTAAAATAGGACCAGTTCATCAAGATTGGTGGGATGCAGAACATCCCAAAAAAGAAGTTGTTAAAAAGAAATTACCTAGTATAGAAAAGCGAGTAGAAAAATTAAGAAGAGAATACGTTAAAGAACGAAAAAAGAAAAATAAGTAGAGATATGTAGATTCAAATTCTGTTTGGGTGATGTTATGTCAGTACAACGAATTCATAAATTAGAAGTGAAGAAACTAGAAGAATTAATTGAAGAAGTGAGGAAAAATAATTATATACGCAATCCAAAATATATATGTGAAGAAATTGAAGCAGAATTTGGTAATCCTTATAATTATTTATGTTGGAATTGTTCCAGAATAAAAATGAATGGAACAATGCGTAGATGTTCTTGGGCTAGATTTGGTTCTAAAGTTGGGCAACCTGTAAAAGACAAAAGAACTGGTTATAGTCCGATATTTGGAATGACTGGTTTAGAAATACTTGAAGAGCAATTAAGGGAATTAAAACAAATGGGTGCGTGAGTTAGATTGGTTATACGCTTAGGCTTACATCCTATGAGCCATAGGTTCAAATCCTATCGCACCCACCATAAATAAAGGTGAAATAAATGGAACATTTACATGAAATAATAACAGCATTGATTGATAAATTACGAAATATAGAATATGAAATTAATGATAGAATTGCAGAGCTTGATAATCTTCAATTTAGGTTGAATGAAGTAGAAAACTATAAATTGACAGATGCAGATATACTATTACTTACTGATGCTAATGAAAACGACGTAGATTGGTAAGTTGGTAAAGGTGAAATATATGGATGAAGATAATATCGAACAAGGAAAGATTGATTATAATAACGCAGTAAAGTATGGGTTTGGAAGAGAAGATGATAGAAAAGAAACTAGGGCATTATTTGATCAAATAGAATTTACACATAGAGAGCGGCAATTAATCAAAGAATTAATAGAACAATATTTAGTAGAATCAATTAGATATTGTAATCTTAACTTTGATAATGGTATAGCAGATTATGAACGAATTTTATTGAGATGCACCTCAATTCTTAGAAAAATATCTGATAGTAGGGATAAATTCTGGGAGGAAATTAAGGAAGCTGGAAAAAATTTTGATATAATGAAAGTAGATAAAATTGATGAAAGTGATAAAGATGTTGTTGAGCAATAAAGAACAGTTAGAAGAGTTAAAGAATATATTTAATATAGCGGTGCAGGAGGTGGCACCGCTTTCCTCTAGTACTATGGTAGATGAATGTTGGGCGGATTTGAAAGATTTATATGATAAAATAAATATCAATGCATATCATAATGTTAATCATATAATGGATTGCATTTTAAAATTAGATAGTATTGAAGAAATTTTATATGGTAAAATTAATGCGTCTTTATTTGAGATTGCTATTTTATATCATGATTGCATATATGTGCCAGGTAGAACTGATAATGAAATTAAATCATCTATTATGGCAACAAAGATGATGAAATATTTTGTATTTGAAAAAAGCGAAATAAAATATGTGACAAATTTAATAATTGGCAATGTGGATGATATGGCATATGAATACAATATTTTCAGAGATATAGATTATTCAATTCTTGGTGAACATAGTTTTACTTATAATGAATATAGAAAAAGCATCGAAGCAGAATTTTTAAGTATATATACATATCAAGATTATATTGCTGGTAGATTGAAGTTTTTAATTGATATTATGAATGGTATAAAAATTTTTAAAACATCTATACTAGGGAATGTTTTTGAATATAGAGCTAAGATTAATATAGCAGAAGAAATAGAATTTTTAAAGCGAGAGCAAAGAAGGGCTAAGCCGCAGTAGTTCAATCTGGGAGTAACGATGGACTGAAGATCCATATGTTGCAGGTTCAAATCCTGCCTGCGGCACCACAATAAATGAAGTGATACTATGGGAGAGAAATTAAAAATTGGAATAGTTCTAATTTTGCCGATAATATTAGCATTAACAAGTGTTTCATTTTTAGTTATAAACTTACGTGGAGAAGAAATAGAAGTATCTGCTAATGGGGTATTTGGGCAAATCGAGGTGTCTGATACCGAAAGTAGAGGTAGAGGATATTTCAATTTTGAATTAGATGCAGAAAGACCAAATCAGATTATTAGAACTGGATGGGCCCCGCTTAATAGAATTATTGAAATAAGAGTTCTAAAGAATGAGGGTGTATTTGAACAATATGTAGACTATATTCCTTTGGAAAATAATACATATAATATAGCTAACGTTACTATTATAATGAATAGTAGATATGAACCAGTTGGATACATAAATCAAGTAGAAAAAGATTATGGTTTACTGGTTGGAGCGGGATTGTGGTTAATGTATGCATTAATCCTTTTATTCGGTTTAGATATAATAGATACAAGATATTCACGTTGGAAGAGACGTAAAAATGATAGAAAACGTGAAGCAGAGAAAAAGAAAAAGTTAGAAGAGAAAAAAGATAAAAAGAAATAATAAAATGGGTTCGTAGCATAATGGTAGTGCCCTACGTTTGGGACGTAGTTTGTGTACGTTCAAGTCGTACCGAGCCCACCATTATTGCTACTACACAAGGGCCGATGGCACGACGGGTGAGGCGCTTCTTTTGCAGAGAAGAGTAGATGGGTTCGAGTCCTGTTCGGTCCACCAATTAAGGTGCTTATATATGAAACATAAATTAGTTAAAAAAATAAGTAATCATGCAGATTCTAAAAGATCTTCTTTATCATTGTTAATACCACCATTTAACTATAGTGTTGATAGAATAATTAAATTCTTAAAAATAGAATATGCGGGGGCTATTACTAATAAAAATCGTAATGCTCCTCTTTTTGCAATTATAATAGAAGAAGCAATAAAGTATTTGAAAAAAATAAAATATATTCCAGAGACTGGGCTCCTGTTATTTATAGGCAATAAAATGGTGAACAAAAAATATTTACGAGTGCATTATGTAATAATTCCGCCTAAAATATTAACATCATTTGTCTATTGTATAGGAAGAACATTTTTATTAGATGAATTACAAGATATGTTAGAACATAAAAAATAAAGTGTAAGTAAATTAATATGCAAATACAAACAGAAAGAAAAGATGAAGATTTTTATAAAGAATATTAATAAAATTGGGCCTGTAGTTAAGCTAGGTATAACAACGGACTCTTAATCCGTAGTGCGCGAGTTCAAATCTTGCCAGGCCCGCCAATAAAGGTGATTGTAATGTGTGAATTTTATTTAAATATGTGTATAAATAAAAATAAAAACAAATGTTGTGGATGTGGAAAGTTTGTAAAAAAGAAAAATCAAAAATTAAGAGTAGATCCTTATGCTAAGGCGATTGCAAGGATAGAAGTTTTACACATAATTTGCGATGCGTGTTATTTTAATTTAATAGATTCTATATAGCTAAAAATTCTTCAATTAAGTAGGTGCGATAATATGAATGACAATGAATTTATAAATTGGAAATATGTTAATGGGATATTAACATATATACCAAAACCAAGATTTTATGTAGAAATTCGTGAGTTAAAACCAGGCAGACTCGGATATAATTATCTTGTAGAAATATGGGATAAAAAAGGTGGTTTAGCTGGTTATCCGTTACCTTTGTTTTATTTAGGAGAATATGATACTATGGATGAAGTTGAAGAACGAATTAGATTTTGTCTTACTAATCAATATGCGGATTTAAGTAAAAAACAAGTATATTGATTAAATAAATATAAATTAGGCTAGTAGTATAGTTTGATTAATATGACTCTTATAGGATGTATATTATAAACTCAAACTCTGGTATAGTCTTCAATTAAATATAGGTGATAATATGAAAATAAATGAAAAACAATTAAACTATTTATTTAAAATTAAGGAAGAATATGATTCATTTGATAATAGATATAAAATATTTGAAGAACATAGAAATGTAGTATATTTTTATCAAGATGAAGAACATAATGATTCTGCTATCAGTATGCACATACATTGGGCTCATGGAGTTGAAGTTGTGTCTGTAGATGTATATGGAGATGCTGTTAGAAAATCATGGTTATAAGAAGGAGAATATTTTGAATATAATAGAAATGTGTAATGTTTGGTGGAATTTTCAAAAGATAAAAAAATGGTTGAAATTAAAAGACGCTTGGATATATATGGATAATCAAATTATAGTATCGGCTTGGTATTCAGATATAGTAGTACCATTGTGGGTATTAGAATTATCAAGCGAAAATACAAATAAATTATGGATGCAATAAATAAGGGCTGGTGGTCAGAATGATTCAGGTCAACTATTAAAAATGGTGATAAATTTGGAACCTATAATCAATGCAATGAAAAGTATGTTAAATATGTTTGAAAAGATACGTAATATGAATTTATTTTTAGAGACAGAAAATGTTTCAATAAGTTATACGGATGGGTGTACAATATTTTTGGTGAAAGAAAACCATCCATTATTTGATGGAAAAAATAAAATCTATAGATTTATGGAATTTGAAAGTTTATTAGCAACATTACTCTTTGATTCATGTTTTTATCATTTTATTAGATTTAGAGAAGAAAAAGAACAAAAAGAAGCTCGTGATTTAGCTGGAATTTGTTATATGATTATGGAAAATCATAGAATAGAAACATGTTGGAATGATTTGTTTTGCACACCATTTGTTGAGTTATTTAGAGAAATTTATTACCCAGTTTTAGTAGATACTACAAATGAATTAAGTATGATAGATATAATTTTAGATGTTATTGCTAGAAAGTTTAGAAGAAAGGATAATTTGTATGTAAAGCATTGGAAAGCTATTTATAAAATTTTTAGTATAGTGGAAAGTAATTGTTATGTAACATCAACAATGAGAGGTGTTAAAGAATTATATGACTATATTATTAAGCATGGAGTTATAGTCGGAGGATCTAGTAAAATAGAAGACAATTATATAAATGATATATTTGATTTGTATAAGTTTTCATATCCTGACTATAAAATAAATGAACGAACTGTATTATCCGATGAAGATATAAAGAGAATAAAAGACATAAAACAGAGATTTGCTAATACTAAATATTTTAATCATAGTTATGTATATATATTAGATAGTAGAAATATTGAAAAATTAAAAATAACTGATTTAAATGATGAAGTTAAATCTGATAGTAGGCGGAAAGAATTACTAGCAAGTCTTCCTAATATGATTGCTTTTTCAACTAGTGTTTATGGAAAATTTATAGAAATAAAATAGATTATAAAAAAAGATATAGAAAAAATTAATACTGGGAGTGAGGGGGGGTCGATTCCCGTCCAGTCCACCAAATGAAGTGACCAATATGAGTATGAAATGTGAAGCATGTGGTGGAGATTTATTCTACACCAGGTCAGCAAAAATAGAAGTTCATAGAATTTATGAAGCTGGTTATAAAGATGATAAGGTTCACATTTGTGATAAATGTTTAAAGATAATAGTTCATATATTAAAATTGCGAGATTAATCTAATAGTAGGATAACTCGTTGCCAACGAGTAGGTAGGTGTGCAATTCACCTATCTCGCACCACTTGGTGATATAAATGGAAATGGATAAATGGAGACATATCGAAAATTTTCTTGAATGGTTATATACTGATAATCATTTAATTATTAAAATGATTGATGATCATGATTGCAAAGAATACTCAAAGGAAGATATCTTGAATGAATATAAAATGTTTTTAGATAAACAATCACTTGAATTTAAAGAAGAAATGCGTAAAGAAGGGAAAATTGTTTGTAGTTGCAATTGTATAATTCCTATTGAAAAGGAAAGAATCAGGGACAATAAAATACAATGCCCATATTGTGGCGGAAGACATAAGGTGATTGAATAAAATGGGAAAAATAAATCCAAATGATATTGTTTTAACTGAAGAAGAAGCAGTTGAAATAATCAAGGAAACATTAAAGAATACTTTTGATTATTATGATAAAATTGTAAGAGAAGATAATTTTCTACAGACTGGG
>Ga0307424_1001261_pt1 | contig 13431 bp, 1 predicted proteins | sample SalMarWE160320MG_FD_202157 | JGI IMG/M metagenome (GOLD analysis project Ga0307424, IMG submission 202157) | Salt marsh sediment microbial communities from the Plum Island Ecosystem LTER, Massachusetts, United States - WE1603-20 | ecosystem: Environmental > Aquatic > Marine > Intertidal zone >... | reverse complement strand
TGCCAACTGTTAATGCTGACAACAGACGCGTGCGTCCGATTGCAAGTCCAAAACATATTCGGAACGCAATAAAGATTCTACAAAAAAAGCCCCAAAAAATGTCGTCAAATTATAAAAGCAGACGAAAACGCATCCGTGAGGTTATTTTAGACGGTGATTTAAGTACGGACATGGAATTAGTGCGGGATTTGAATGCACGTCAATTCAAAAAGGGGCTGAATATGACCGAGCAGGATGCTTTCGACGCAATAATCAAGCGCTTCTTAAAGGAATGGTCCTTGACCAAAGGGATCAAAATTCAGGAAGCGCGACAAAAATTAGATCAATTCTTGCAAAAAAGTCGTAGCAAGCCCAGGCAAGATGCAGTAACCTTGTAAACATTTAAACACTTAATTTGTATATAGCTAATTTAATCCAAAGGGAGAAATCTTATTTTTACAGAAACCAAATTTGATCAAACAAAGCATAACTTTTCAGAATTGCTTGATGCTTTTGAGAACGCGCACCTAAAACGAGGCCAGATTGTTCAAGGGAAAGTACTCGAAATGACCGAGGAAGCATTAATCCTGGACGTCGGTGCCAAGCGGGATGCAATCGTTCCAGGCAAAGAACTATCCCACCTGGATGATTCTATTCTCCAAGATATTTCGATTGGGGACCAGTTTCCTGTCTTTGTGACCAACACATCCAATTTCGATGACGAACTGTTGGTATCCATTGAAAGAGGTCTGGAACAACAGGATTGGGATAGGGCTGAGGCATATCTTGCCAGTGGGGACATGCTCGAACTCAAAGTAGTCGGGTACAACAAGGGCGGGCTGCTAGTAGAATTTGGCAGACTCACGGGCTTCCTACCCAAATCGCTGGTTCCCGACCTGCCTCGTGGGATGAGCAGGGAAGAGATGCGAACTATAAAATCCGAAATGCTGGGGACTTTATTAGCCTTGAAGGTGATTGAGGTCAACCAACCAAACAAACGTCTGATCCTATCTGCCCGAACAGCTGGCGATTCTCGTCGCAAGGAACGGCTTCAGGAATTGCAACCAGGTGAGGTAATCTCAGGTCGCGTGACAAACGTGGTCGATTTTGGCGTATTTGTTGACCTGGGCGGACTGGACGGATTGATACATATTTCGCGTCTTGCATGGGACGAAATTGATCATCCATCTGACTTACTTCAATCCGGAGATGAGGTCGAAGTATTGATCGAATCTGTAGATATCGAACGCGGACGAGTCAGCCTGAACCGCAAGGCTTTAATCCCCAACCCCTTAGAGTTATTCGCCGAACAATTCCAACCGGGCGATCTTATTGACGGGGTAGTCGAGGCCGAACGGGACTTTGGCATATTCGTAAAGCTAACCGAAAACATCACCGGGCTTGTACACATCAGCGAATTGTCCACAGAAGTGGAAAGTTCTCCAGAAACGGAATTAAACTCCGGTGATGAAATTACTGTAAAAATTCTCAAGATTGATCCTAAACGGGGCCGTGTCAGCCTGAGCACGAAAATTGAACCGGAATAACAATTATGCCAATGCTTTTCTCTAAAGCTTCCTTCTAAGACAGATAATAACAGGGAACAAAAATGGGTCGACCTGCGTCGACCCATTTTTTGTCTATGCTTTTGAACAGATTAGTTGGAGGGATTGCGGACCATCAAAATGTATGTGCCAGTCTTGTGCACGAAGGCCTGATAACGTAGAAGTCCGTCAGATAACCAGGCGGGTGCCCACTGAGCCGGGACTTCCACCCAGGCGCCCTGACCATTATTCGCTGTCTCATCCCAGAAGTAGATCGCCAGATCATATCCCAACCAGGATTCGGGCACTACGAAGGAGACGGCCATGGAGGAGAGAGTCTTCTCGACCGGCTCTCCGTAACGGAACAGGCTGACGTTCATGGCCGAGATCAGGGTATCGCCAGCGGGCAGTTGCCCGGGCAGCTGGATTTCGTCAAAGATTGTCAGGCTGGCGGTCGTTCCCTTGCCCAGGCCAAAGTTGACATAGTTATTGTTGGGCAGGATCAGCACGACTGCCAGGCAGCCTTCGCCGCAAGTGATGCCGACTTCTTCTTCGCTCTCGACCGGGATAACCAGGATATAACCGGCGATTAACTTTCCACCGGCTCCCTGGCCAGCAATTACAGGTAGCAAAATGATTTGTAGATTCTCGATGGAGATATAGGTATTGTCGTAATAATGCCCTTCGAGATAATAACCCGTATCGTATCCGGGTCCACCGTCCAAATAATTGAATCCGCTTCCGGCGTATAAAATATCATCGCCGCCCAGGCCAAACAGGAAGTCGTCGCCTGGTCCGCCGTCCAGCAGGTTATTGTTATCATCACCGATGAGAGTGTCACCTGCGGATCCGCCGATCACATTCTCGATACTGCTTACGCCGCCAAGCACGCCAGTTGCCTGACCGATTAGTAGATTGACAACCACCGGTGTGGTATAAGCCGAATAATCCAAAGTATCTGTACCGCCCTTACCGTCAATGTTACCCGGCAGGAAAGCCCCGTCGTCGAAAACGAAGGTATCGTCGAAAGCACTGCCATTCAAGGTTTCAATCGAGGAGAAGTACAGCGTGGAGTTGACTGTATAGGTGCTGATGGTATTCGTAATATGCCAAACGGAAGGCTGATTGAGGCCGGTCAGCGAGTCCTGAGCCGACGATCCCGTCAACATGTTGATGCCGAAGAATCCGCCTGTAATACTGGTGCCAAAGGTGCTGGAATCCGTTCCGTTGAAGCCATCGCCGCTATAGGAGGTCAGGATGAAGTTGCGCGAGGTATTGTATGCGCTAAAGTCTAGCACGTCATCGCCGCCCTGGCCATCCAGGCTTCCAATTAACTTGGCATTGTTGCCAAAGACAAAGGAATCCGCTCCCAAGCCACCCAGGAGTTGATAGACGGGTGTACCTGCCAAATTGAAGGTATCCGCAGCCGAGCCACCGACCAGGGTTTCAAAGCCGCCGAAGTCCAAGGTATGGCCATTACTGACGTATTGGTCGGTCCCATCGAGGGTCCAGGTTGAAGGAGTATTCATACCGGTCAGCGTATCGTTTGCACTGCTTCCGATCACGCGATCAATGCCAGCGAAGCCGCCCGTAATGGCTGCCTCGGATCCACTGAAGCCCGTTCCGGTCGCGTTGGTCAAGGTGAAAGCCCGATCTGTCAGGTAAGCGCTGTAATCGAGCGTATCATAGCCGCCCTGTCCGTCCAGGCTGCCCACCAATGTAGCACCATCCTGGAAGACAAAGCTGTCATTTCCACTGCCTGCGTTGACAGAAATGTGGTGGGTCGTATTTGTTTTAAACGTGAAGGTGTCGTTGCCCAAACCGCCCAGGAAGTACTCGATCGAGTCGCCGCTGTAAGTGAGCGTGTTGCCGAGATGATCGGTGACATCAATGCTGCCAAAGGTCACATCCAGATCAACCGTGACTGCCGTGAAGTCCAGCGTATCGGTACCTTCGCCTGGATTCTCGAAGACGGTATCCTGACCCCAACCATCAGCAAAGTAGTAGGTGTCGTTCCCAAGTCCACCGATCAGCGTATCGTCATCAGCCCCACCGGTCAGGCTATCGTTGCCAGCACCGCCGTCCAGATAATCATTGCCCGCATTGCCAATTAAGACGTTGTTATTGATATCGCCAACCAGGACGTCGTCAGCACTGCCACCGGTCAGGTTTTCGATACTTGCGACACCCGCGCTGACAGCCGTCACAACGCCAGCATTGCACGTGACCAATCCGACCGTCACATTGACTGCGCTCAAATTGGCACAGACTGCGGTTGTGTAAGCACTGAAATCCAACGTATCGGTTCCGGCATTTCCATTAAACGAACCACTGAAAGCTGCCGTGTCCTGGAAGGCAAAGGTATCATTTCCACTTCCGCCGACCAACGTCTCGATCAGGGAATGATCCAGCAATCGGGCGCTTGTTTCGTACTGGTCGACGCCCGTATTGACATGCCAGGTCGCGGTTGCATTCAAACCGGTCAACGAGTCAGTGTAGACAGTCGTGCCGATCAGAGCATCGATGTCGTCGAAGGTACCGCCGATGCCGTTGACTGTACCCTTGAAGCCATCATGTGTGCCAAGCGCGGTCAAGACGAAGTTGCGTGCGCTGCCGTAAGCGTTGAAGTCAAGTGTGTCGGCGCCGGTACCGCCAACAATATTACCCGGAACAATTGCACCATTCTGGAAGACGAAGCTGTCCGCCTGGCCGGTACCGATGTAGTTCTCGACGTTGTTGTCGGTGACGACATTATTCGTACCGTCGTCGGTGACGCTGAAGACGGTGCCATTGAAAGTAAAGGTCAGCCCGGTGCCGGTTACGCCGCTGAAGTCAAGCGTGTCATTCCCCTGCCCCGGATATTCATAGACATGATCCTGGCCCCAGCCATCGGTAAAGATGTAGGTGTCATCGCCCAGGCCGCCGTAGAGGTTATCATTGCTCGACCCGCCGACCAGGATATTATTCCCGGAGTCGCCGTAGATCGTATTCGTACCGCTGCCACCGGTGAAGTTCTCGACATTGACGACACTGTTGGTTGCGCCGCTGTTGACGCCGGTCGCAGATCCGGTGGCGAGGTTGACGGTCACATTGATCGTAACAGCGCTGTAATCGAGCGTATCGGTGCCTGAGCCACCATCAATGTGACCGGTCAGATTGGTGAGGTCATGGAACACAAAGGTATCGTTCCCACCGTTACCGTTCAGGGTGAAGTTCAAAACGCCGGGCAGGTCGAAGGTATCGGACTGGCTGCCGCCGGTTAAGATCTCGAAATTGGAGAAGGTCAGCGTCTGAGCGCCGCTCGTATAGGTCAGTGTGCCCAGATCGAAAGCAGCTACGGCATTCAAACCGGTCAGGCTGTCGGTGGCAGCCGTCGTGCTGCCGATCAGATTGTCTAATCCGCTGAAGCCAGCGCTGATGACCGCCGAGCTGCCATTGAAGCCGTTTGCACCCACGCCATCCAATACGATCGAGCGACCGGTTGCATAGGCGGACAGGTCCAACGTATCCGTATTGGCTCCACCACTTAGTGAACCCGTCAAACTGGCGCCATTCGCAAAGCTGAAGCTGTCATTTCCGGCATTTCCATTCAGGTTAGCCGTCTGGCTGCCGCTGATCTGGAAAGTATCCTGCGCGCTACCGCCCATCAGATTTTCAAAGCTGCTGAAGGCCAGGGCATAAGGCGAGACGATGTAACGATTCGTGCCGTCCACTTCAAAGGTGGCTGCTACATTTGCGCCCATCAGGGTATCGCTGCCGTTTCCACCGGTCAGTACGTCAATACCGCTGAAGCTGCCCAGGCTGGTTCCGGTGCCGGAGAAACCATCCACGCCATACCCGGCATCGAGAGTAATGTTACGCGCGGTTGTGACACCGCCGAAGGTCAGCGTATCGCTACCCGCTCCGGCGCTGACCGCACCTGACAAACTCCCGGAATTGCCAAATGCAAATGTATCAGCGTTGGCACTACCGGTCAGGTCGGCGACACCTGAGAAATTGAAGGTGCCGTTGATGTTGCCGCTGTTCGCGCCGGTGATATTGAAGATAGTGCCGGCTGCATACCCAACCAGGGTATCATTCCCACCACCGACAAATGCCTGGATATTCGTGAAGGTCCCGGTCAAACCTGTAACGGTGCCAGCACCCAAATCCAGAGTGGCCGGGCTGCCGTAACTGCTATAGTCCAGGGTGTTACTGCCGCCACCGCCATCGAGATTGGCAGTCGCCGGTGCATTCATATTGAAGATGTCGTTGCCGCTGCCACCAATCAGGGTTTCAATTTGGTAGCCAACATTCGTGACAGTATTCGGCAGATCGGAGACGCTGAAGGAACCGGCGTCCAGGTTGAAGGTCAAGGGACCACTGAACCCGGCGAAGGTCAGGGTATCCGTTCCGCCTGGGTCCGTGATCGTATCCCCGACGCCCCAATTGGCGCCGAAGACGTAGGTATCGTTCCCGTTCCCACCGTTCAGATCATCCTGGCCCGCATTACCATTAATAATGTTGTTCCCGCCATCCCCGACGAGCACATCGTGGGAGGCCGAACCGGACAGGTTTTCAATTCCGGCCACGCCTGAGGCAGTTTCGCCGTAGACAGCTGTTGCCGTACCCGTGGCGAGATCCACGTTCACGCCGCTGCCGTAGCTGCCGTAATCCAGCAGGTCGGTCCCATTCCCGCCATTCAATTGACCGGAGAGAGACCCTGCGTTGACAAAGGCGAAGGTATCGGCTCCCGTGCCGGCCGTCAGGTTGGCGATGCCCGAGAAGTGGAAGATGCCATCCACGTCACCGCTGTTGCTGCCGGTAATGTGAAAGACATTGCCGCTGTTCTGGCCGATCAAGGTATCGGCTGCGTTCCCCGAACCCACCAGGGTCTGGATATTGCTGAACTGTCCACCGACGGCCGTCGCCTGGCTGGTCTGCAGATTCAAAGTACCCGGCCCGGCGGTATAGCCGCCGTAATCCAGTATATTGGCACCTGCCCCGCCATTGACGTTCCCGCTCAAACTGCCGGAATTTATAAAGGCAAAGGTGTCGTCAGCAGTCCCACCCACCAGGTTTTCGAAACTGTTGAAATCCAGGATGCCGTTGATATCGCCTGCATTGGTCCCATTGATATGGAAGGTTGTGCTCGGATTCGGACCTACCAGGGTGTCGTTGGCTGTCGATCCGATCAAGGAATTAATGTTATCGAAGCTGAGCGGATTGGCAGTATCAACGCTCCCCAGGTACCCATCCAAGGAGCCCGCGCCGATCAGGGTCACGCCCCGGGGACCGCCATAACCGGACAAGTCAAGCGTATCCGTATTCAGGCTGCCAAATAGTTTCTCGATGGAGGCGCTGGTCACATCGACCTGGTTGCCGCCACCCGTGATGGTCATGTTGCCGCCGGTGACCGCAAAGTTCAGGTTTACGCTTGCCTGCGAGAAATCCAGCAGGTCCAGCGTTCCGCCGCTGTCGGTGACGGTGTCGTGGCCGAATGTGCTGCCAGCGAACAGGTACGTATCATTGCCACCACCACCATTGAGGGTATCATCTCCCGGCCCCCCCGTCAGAACGTTGGCGTTGCCATCGCCGGTGAGCGTGTCATTACCGCTGCCACCAATGATATTCTCGACCAGACCCAATATCTTGAGGTTCAGGTTCGTGTTGACTGTCTGGAATATGCCCGTGGTGGAAAGGTTCAAATTCACACCAATGGTCGTGGTGGGAACGAAGGAGATCGTATCGATTCCACCACCACCGCTGGCGATGCTCTCGTCAATCGTCACCTGTCCGAGCGCGCTGTCCGCGTCGAAGATGTAGGTATCGTTGCCGCCACGCCCGACGATGGTGGTGTTCCCGAAACTGTCAATCGTGAAGACATTGTCATTGTTGTCGCCATAGATCACGTTGCCAAACGGGCTGCCGATCAGATTTTCGATACTGTTGATGCCGCCGCCGACGCCGGTCGCCGTGCCACCCAGCAGGTCAACACTGATCGTGGTGCTATAGGCGCTGTAATCCAGCGTGTCAGTGCCCAAGCCACCATGGATATACCCAGAGATTGTGGCGGTGCCCACAAGGTTGAAGGAATCAGCATTGTTTCCACCGTTGAGATTCTCGATCGAGGAGAAGTCAAAGGTATGCGCACCGGAGGCATACTGATTGGACGAACCATTGATGGTGAAGCTGCCGGCGGAGTTGGTGCCAGTCATAGTATCGCTGGCTGAGCCACCAATCACGCTATCCATGTTGCTGAAGCCATTACCGATGCCGGTGGCCGTGCCATTGAAGCCGTCGACTAATCCCAGGCCAGTCAGAACGACAGCACGAGCCGAGCTGTAAGCCGAGAAATTGAGCGTATCAGTTCCGGCTTGCCCATCAACCAAGCCAGCTATGGTCGCGCCATTTGCAAAGATGAAACTATCGTTCCCAGCACCACCGACAAAGTTTTCGATCTGCCTGCCACTATGCGTGACCAGATTTGCACCCTGGCTGGCACAGGTTCCAGAGCTGCAGCCGCCAATCACGCCATGCCGGAAGGTGACCGCCAAAGTTGCCTGCGGGGCGGCAGTTGTGACTGGCGTGAAGGCAATCGTATCGTTGCCGCCTGCAGCAGTCTCAATGACCGTATCCACGCCCCAACCATCCGCAAAGACATAGGTGTCATTGCCCAGGCCACCAAGCAAGGTGTCATTCCCTGGACCGCCATCCAAAACATTGGCGGTGTCTGAGCCGATCAGGATGTCATTTACCTGACCGCCAGTGGCACTTTCTATATTCGTAATGCTATTAGCCAGACCGCCGTTCACGGCAGTCGCGGAGAGCGGCTGGTAGGTGATCAGGTTATACGTCACAACGACATTGTTCAGATTGACCTGAACCGGTGTGGTGTAACCAGTTGCCGCGCTGTAATCGTAGTAGCTGACCGTATCGTTGTCGGCTTCGCCGTCCAGGATACCGGTCAGGGTAGCCAGATTACGGAAGATAAACACGTCATCATTTGCCCCGCCGTAGAGAGAGTACAAGTTGGCACCGCTGATGATGAAGGTGTCCACTGCCGTGTTGCCGTGGATATTCCCGATATTATAGAAGTCCAATGTCTGGCCAAGGACAGCGTATTGTGTCAGGCTGGGGGAGATATTCCAGGTGTAGGCCACCGGCAGCCCTGTCAGGGAGTTGGTACTGCGATAAGTGACATTGGCCAATATCTCGTCGATATTGATAAAGCCGTTGCTCAAACTGCCAGCCTCTGTGCCGCTGAATCCATGCAGGGCCACGGAAGTGATCACGACATCGATCGCGCTATTGTAGAAGCTGTAATCGAGTACATCGTATCCCGAACCCAGGTCAAGGCCACCATTCAAACTACCTGTGTGGGCAGTATGAATTTCAAAGGTATCGTTGTTAATGCCGCCCACCAGGTTTTCGAAGGCATAGAAATCGAGACTGTAAACGCCGGTCAGGTAACGATCCGAGCCATCCAATTCCCAGGTAGCGCTGGCATTCATGCCGGTCAGTGAATCGGTGGAGGCTGAGCCGATCAGGTTATCCATACCCGTAAAGGCAATACTGGGGTCGTTCCCGCTGAAACCGGAAGCATCCACGGAAGTAAGCACGACTGCACGGCCGCTGCCAAAACCGGAGAAGTCCAACGTGTCGTAGCCATTGCCGGCCACCAGGTTCTCGATAGCCGAGAAGTCAAGATTTACACCGGAGTTTGTGTAGGTACCGGTATTGATACCATCGACCGCATAAGTGCTGGCAGTAGTCAAACCGGTGAGGGTATCGCTACCGCTGGTGCCGACGATGGCATCGATATCGTCGAAACCACCCAGGATCGACGCCTGTGTTCCGGCGAAACCGTCATTCGTACCCAGTGCGGACAGGGTCACGCTGCGAGGGCTGCCAAAGCCGTTGAAATTCAACGCATCCGTACCTGTGCCAGCCTGGATGAAACCGCCAACCAGGGCGCCGTTTTGGAGGGCAAATGTGTCGGGTGTTGGGCCGCCGATGTAATTTTCGATCACATCGGTCGTATCCAGCTGGTTTGACCCGCTGTCCAGGACTGTAACTGCCGTCCCATTGAATGTGAAGGTCAGCGCGCCACTGCCAGGTACGGTAACGCCCGAGAAGTCCAATGTATCGCCCGCGCCGCCGCTATCGGTCAAATTGTCCTGACCCCAGCCGTCCCCAAAGACATACGTGTCACTGCCGCCCAGGCCGTAAAGCTGGTCGTTACCGCCCAAACCTGTAATGACGTTCGGGTTGTTGTCGCCAGTCAGGCTGTCAGCCAGTGAACTGCCGGTCAGGTTTTCGAAGGCGCTGATACTGCCGGTCGCGCCACCATTGACACCGGAGGCTGCGCCGGTGCTGAAGTCCACGATGACGTTTATACTGTAACCACTATAATCCAGCAGGTCGGTGCCGGGACCGCCACCCGCATCCAGGCTGGTAGCGATTGTACCGCTCCCGACGAAATAGAACGTATCGGAGCCGGTGCCGGCGAACAGATTGTCGAAGGACGAGAAGTCGAGCGCATTGCCGCCAGTAGCGTATGTACCGCCGTTGGCTGCATCGATGGTGAAGGTGCTGTCACTATCCAGGGTGGACAGGTTGTCGGCTGTGCTGGTGCTGCTGCCAATCACTCGGTTGATGTGCGTGAAGCCAAGACCCAGCGTTCCACTTTCATCCCCGGAGAACCCATCCGTACCGCTCAGGCCGGTCAATGTCACACTGCGTGGGCTGGTGTAATTGGCATAATTTACTGTATCGTAGCCTGCACCGCCGTCAATGCTGCCTGCCAGGCTGACACCGTCGTTGAAGACAAACTCGTCCTGGCCGCCTTCGCCGATGAGCGAGTCGATGTAAGAGAAGTCGAGGGTATAGCCCTGGGTGGTGTATTGGCTCTTGGCAGAGGCGTTGTTCAGCGTCCAGACGCCATCGGTGCTCAAACCTTGCAGCGAGTCAAGACCAGCTGCAGTCTTGCCTCGAATGTAATCGATATTGTAGAAGCCATTGTTGTCGAGCGTCGGGTTGACCAGGCTGGCTTCGGTGCCGTCGAAGCCGTCCGCATCAACGGCCGTCAGGTCAAAGGCGCGCGCCGAAGCGTAGGCGGTGTAATCCAAGGTATCGTACCCGCTGCCGCCGTCAATAAAGCCGGTCAGGCCACCAATATCGCTGACGTTGAAGATATCGTCTGCACCCTGGCCGTACAGGCGGCCGGTATGATGGCCTGTCAGATTGATGGTATCTATCTGCGAACCGCCGTACATGTCTTCCAGATTTTGCAGGTCGAGCACGCGTCCACTGGCAAAGTCGGTGTAGTGTTCGACAGGCGTGCCCAGATCGAAGGTGGCGATCGCATTGCGCCCGTGCAAAGAATCGGCAGAAGCCAATGAATTCGCACTCAAGCTGCCAATGATCTGCTGGATATTGGCGAAGCCTCCACTGATCACCGCCTCGGTGCCATTGAAGCCATCGGTTGCGCCCAGGGCCGGTGAAAGGAAGAAGTTGCGGGGTGTGCTGTAGGCTGAGTAATCGACGGTGTCATAGTCACCCTGTCCGTCGAACGACCCGGTCAGTGTGGCGTTATCCAGCATCTCCAGGGTATCGTTGCCGGCACCCGCCAGGATCGTCGCCAACTGGGAACCGGGCGAGACTGTGAACCAGTCATTCCCAGCCACACCATTCAGGTACTCGAAGCTGACGAAGGTCAGCGTTTGGCCGCTTCCGTCAGCGCTGTAGGTGCTGACGCCGGCGTTTGCGCTGCAATTGGTGCTGTTGCGATCCAGACACCAGTGTCCATTGAGCCCCAGGCCAGTGAGAGAATCGGTGGTGGCACTGGAGCCAACCAAATCGTTAATATTGTCGAAACCGCCCGGAACAGCCGGGTCACCACCGGAATAACCGTCGATCGAACCCAAGCTGGTCAGGGTCACGGTGCGAGCGACAGTGTAAGCGCTAAAATTGAGTATGTCTGTCCCGGCGCTACCATTGATTATTCCACCCAGAACGAAGCCATTCTGGAAGATGAATTGGTCATTCGCACTGCCGGCAATCAGGTTTTCGATGACATTCCCGGTAGATGAAACGCTGTTCAGGAGGGTGTCCGCCACGCCAATGCCAGCTGTATTTAAGGTGAAGGTGAGCGGCGCCGTGACAGCTGAGAAATCGAAGGTATCGTTTCCACCGGCGAGATCCGTGACCGTATCCGTGCCCCAGCCATCCGCGAAGAGATACGTGTCGCTACCGCCGCCGCCATCCAGGGTGTCGTTTCCAAATCCGCCGGTGATGCGATTCGCGCTGCTATTACCGGTCAGGATATCATTTCCGTCGCCTCCGATCAGGTTTTCGACGGTGCCGAAGATGGTCAGGTTCAAATTCGGATTGACCGTCTGACCGCTACCGGTAACGGACAGGTCCGCGGTCACAGACAGGGTGGTCGGGGCAAAGGAGAGCGTATCTATTCCGCTGCCACTGTTGGCGGGGTCTTCATATATCACATCGTTGCCCAGGGTGTTATCGGCGTCGAAGATATAGGTATCGTTCCCGCCGCGACCATAGATGTAATAGTCGCCAGGGCCGCTGATGTAGAAGGTATTGTCGCCGCTGTCGCCGTACAACGTGTTACCGGCGAAGGAACTGCCGATGACCTGCTCGATGCTGGCAACACCGTTCTGGACACCGGTCGCCACCCCGCCGATCAGATCGACGGAAATAGGCGTGGTATAAGCCGAGTAATCCAGGGTGTCGATTCCCGCCTTGCCATCGATACTGTTGTAGATGCCAGGCAGGACTGCGCCGTCATCGAAGACGAAGAGGTCGCTCTGGTTACCGCCGACCAGGTTTTCCAGGCCAAAGGTATCCAGCGTATGCCCACCGCTCTTATATTCAATGTGCGTGGTATGAATATCGAATTCGGCCATCGCGTCCAACCCTTGGACCGTGTCGACGCCCAAGCCACTGTTGATCACGTCGATATTGAAGAAGCCGGCACTGATGGTCACTTCATTGCCATTGAAGCCATCAATGCTGCCCAGCCCGGTCAGCAGGAAGTATCGCGGATCGGTGTAGGTGGTCAGGTCGAGATGGTAATCGAGCGTATCGAGACCCGCTTCGCCGTCGATCAACCCGATCAGCTTGCCAGCGTTCGTGAATTGGAACAAGTCGATACCGAAGCCACCATAAAGCTGATAGGTCTGGGTGCCATCGATCTTGAACAAATCATCACCCTGGCCGCCATGGATGATATCAATTCCGGTGAAGTCCACTGTATTCGTCGATCCATCGGCCACGTGGAGCAAGGCCAGATCGACCGTCAGGTTGAAGGCATTCGTGACCGCGCTAAAGTCCAGCGTGTCAGTTCCGGAAGTATCGGTTACGGTGTCCGCGCCCCAGTCATTCCCGAACAGGTAGGTATCATTTCCAGCACCACCCTGCAGGTCATCATCCTCACCGTTGCCGGTAATGACATTATTGTTGCCGTCACCAATCAAAACGTCCGCTGCTGAACCGCCGATCAGATTCTCGATGCCCGAGACACCAGCGCTGACATTGGTAGATAAGCCAGTAGCAAGATTGACCGAGACCGTGGTCGAGTAAGCACTGTAATCCAGCGTATCGGCCAATCCGCTGCCGCCGTCGATGCTGCCGGTCAGGGCGGCGCCATCCGCAAAGACAAAGATATCATCGCCTGCGCCGCCGTTCAAATTGTAGGCCGCGGCCGGTGCGATTGCGAACAGATTAAAAGTATCGTTCCCGCTGCCGCCGGTCAGGTCTTCGAAGGCCTGAATGGTGAGCGTATGGCCGCCGAATTCATAGGTCGGATATCCGGCTGGCGTCGTCGGCAGGTTGAAGGTGGCATCCAAATTCGCGCCGGTCAGCGTGTCGGTTCCAGTTCCGCCGATCAGCTGGTCGATGTTCG
>Ga0307424_1001258_pt1 | contig 13441 bp, 10 predicted proteins | sample SalMarWE160320MG_FD_202157 | JGI IMG/M metagenome (GOLD analysis project Ga0307424, IMG submission 202157) | Salt marsh sediment microbial communities from the Plum Island Ecosystem LTER, Massachusetts, United States - WE1603-20 | ecosystem: Environmental > Aquatic > Marine > Intertidal zone >... | reverse complement strand
AGCTGTTGGAGCGCCCTATCGGAAGGGCGGAAGAGGCATGAAGGAAGAGCACTTTATCATCATCGGAATGGGGCCTTCAGGGACCAAGGCGGCTATCACTCTGAGAAAGCAGGCACCCGAGGCCCGCATCACGATCCTGAGCAAGGATGCGGAGCGTGCCTTTACGCCTCACATGCTTCCGGACTTCATCGCGGGTAAGATATTAGAAAAGGATCTCTACCCTTACGACCCATCCACCTGGGATGATCTGGATATACATATCAGGCGCTGCCAGAGGGTCACGGATGTCAGTCCGGGCAACGGCCATCTGCTTCTGGATCACCGGGAAGTCCTCCGCTTTACCGGACTCATCCTTGCCGTGGGAGGGCGGCCCCAAATCCCGGAGCCCTATCTTCCCTTTCAGGACCTGATGTCTACGCTGAAGACGGTCAAGGACGCCAAGCAATGGATCGAAAAACTTGAAGGGGTTGATTCCGTCCTGGTGATCGGTGGCGATCTCACCTCCCTGGCCGTGGCCAAGGCCCTTCTGCACCTGGGAAAAAAGGTCTTCTTTCTCATCAATGAAGACGCCTTCTGGCCCCTCCGCTATGATATGGACCTGATGCGAAAAGTCTCCGAGCGGCTTTCCCAAGGGGGTGTGGAAGTCATCCCTTCCGGCAAGCTGGGAGGTCTTTTTCGCAATGCAAACGGAAAAACACAAGTCCGGATAGACGACCGAACTCTGCAGGTGGGAATGGTGGGCACCTTTTTTGGATTGGCCCCCGACATCCGCTTTCTGGCCCGAAGCGGTTTTTCCATGGATCGCGGCATACTCGTAGATGAATATCTGAATACCGGTTTTGAAGGCATCTATGCCACGGGCGATTGCGCCCAGGTCTATCATCCCGGGTTGCGTGACTACTGGGTCTCCATCGGGTACGAAAACGCCTTGAACCTTGGCCGCATCGCCGCTCTCAACCTGGCCGGCCGCCGGGTCCAGGCCAAGGTTTCCGGTGAATCCATTTTCAAAGTGCGCGGGGTGAACGTGAATACATCGTGGTGGGTGGAATTCTAAGATGTCACGTACGGACATAACAGTCGAAATCTGCGGGATGTCAGGCGATGGAACCATCGCTGCAGGCGGGCTTTTGAATGATGCCCTCGCAGAAGCGGGATTTTCCATCCTTGCTTTTGACTCCTATCCCGCCGAAATCAGAGGCTTCGGCCGGTGTATTACCCGTTCCAGAATCACCGGCACCCAACCCCTTGCCCTGAGCGACAAGACCGACGTCCTTATTTCCCTCGACGACAAGCAATCCATATCCAGAATTCCGATCCTTCGGGAAAATGGAGCGGTCCTCTTTGACAACCATCCTCCCGCTTTTCTGCCGGAAGGCGAATCCATAGCAGCTCACGTGGGGACGGAGATGCAGCTTTTCGGTGTGCCCTTCGGCGACCTGGCATCCGGGGCATCCGGCAGTCTCAGGGGCAGAAATCTGGCAGCGCTTGGGGCATTCGCCTCTCTCTTCGGGGTCCAGGCTGAGAGCTTCCACCAAGCCATCGAAAAAAAATTCGGACCCAAAGGGGAGGCGGTCCTTGATGCGAACCTGAAGTGTTTTGATGCAGGGTTTGAGTACGGACTCAAAGATCTCGATGACGGAAGTGACGGCCTCCCCAAACTTGAAAGGCAGGCCGAAGGCAGTGAAGCCTCCCTTCTTTCCGGAAACGTGGCCATTGCACGCGCCGCCCTCGATGCGGGGATCAGCCTCTATTTCGGATATCCCATAACCCCGGCCACGCCCATCATGGAATACCTGGCAAAAGAACTTCCGAAAACGGGGGGAAAAGTGGTCCAGATGGAAGATGAAATTTCCTCCATCGGAGCGGTGTTGGGCAGCTTTTACGCCGGGAAAAGGGCAATGACCGCCACATCCGGGCCCGGACTCGCACTCATGACCGAACTCATCACCCACGGCGTCATGGCGGAAATCCCAGCGGTCATTCTGGATGCCCAGAGAGGCGGACCGGCCACGGGCCTGCCCACCAAAACGGAACAGTCGGATCTTCATGCTGCCGTTTACGGAGGTCCGGGAGATTCGCCCAGGATCGTTCTTGCGCCGAGCAATGTCCTGGAATGTTATCAGTTCACCCTGAAGAGCTTTCAATTGGCCGAAAAATACCAGATTCCCGTTATCCTGCTGACCAGTTTTTACCTGGACAACCGCGTTGAGACCCTTCGGCTCCCTTCCAGGACCGAAACGGATACCGGGGATTGGAATGTTTATCCCGATGACGATTCGAAGGGAAATTACCGGAGATTCGAAATCACCGAATCGGGCATCTCACCGCGCGCATTGCCGGGGTCCGAGGGTTTTATCTTCACCACCACAGGCCTCGAACATTCCGAAAGGGGTATCCCGGAGTATGGTGGTGATAACCATATGCGGATGAGTGAAAAGCGCCACAGGAAGATTGCGAGCGCCCTTCCTGATCTGCCTCCTCCCCGGGAATTTCTGAAAAACGAAAAACCGGATCTTGGCGTGATCAGCTGGGGTCCCACCTTCGGAACGGCCCTTGAAGCCGTGGAGAAGGCTCAGGAAGAAGGCCTCAGCGTTGCGGCCCTGAAGATCACCTCACTCTTCCCTTATCATGCAGAAGCCATTGGCCAATTCATGCAACGTTGCGGAGATATTTTGATCCCTGAACTCAATTTTCAGGGGCAGCTGGCGAACCTGATAGGACATCTTCACAGGAAGGAGGTCATCCGGCTCAATCAGGTGACGGGGTCGCCCATGGAGGTCGGGACGATTTTCGATAAGATCCGGTCCATTGTGGACTAGTTTTATTGAAAGCGCCCCGTTGATTTAAGCGCCCGTCCATGTGCGCGATGACGACTTCCAACGAAGTTACCTTGTCCTACGAACCTATGGAAACGGATCTGAAAAAGATTGTCAGGTTCGGTTCCACTTCATTGCTCATAGGCTACCGTTTGCAGCATAAACTGGCTTTTTGCCAAGTCATCTACTCTGGTAAGAAATGAAAACTTCAGGAAAAGAAACAGCAGATCAGGTTCAAAACATTGCGGATTCCGGGGTTTTTTCCATCCGATCCGAGAATCTCCCCACCTGGTGCCCGGGGTGCGGCTATTTCGGGATTCACCATGGCCTGAATGCGGCCATTCAGGGTCTGGAACTCCCTCACCACGAGGTCGTCGTGGTGTCCGGCATCGGGTGCGCCGGCCGCTACCCTTTTTTTTCCGGTACCTATGGGCTTCACACGGTACATGGCCGGGCACTCCCGGTTTCCACCGGCGTCAAGCTTGCCCGGCCCGAACTGACTGTCTTCGCCGTGGGAGGCGACGGTGATGGACTGGGCATCGGCGGAGGACATCTGCCGCACATCGCGAGGAGGGATGTGGATGTCAATTACCTCCTGTTCGATAATTCCATCTATGGCCTGACCAAGGGGCAGCCCTCCCCCAGTTCTCCGCTCGGGTTCAAGAGCAAGATGTCCCCGAAGGGTACGCAAGACGCACCACTGAATGCCAGCCTCATGGCCCTTTCCTATGGGGCCTCTTTTGTTGCGCGGCTGTTCGCGGGTGACCCTGAAACTATCTCCAATACCCTGATGGAAGGCGTGCGCCATAAGGGGTTTGCCTTATTTCATATCTATTCTCCCTGCGTTACATTTGACAAAACCTTCAAGACCTGGGAACATCTGAAGGATTGGGTCCACCCCCTGCCCGCGAACCATGATGCCCATGACCTGAAAAAAGGTATGATGCTCGCCCTGGATGATCCATTCGCCATGGGCATCCTTTACAGGAGAGATTAGAAAAACAGGAATTAACAGCCGTTTGTCCGGCTGGTTTTATCGCGAGAACCTGACGGTCTTTTCCGGACACTTTCTCATAGTGCACTTGGCACCCAACTCCGGCATGGACGGCTATTTGGGGTTTACCCTCCGGAAGCTTTGGCCTTCTCCAATAGCTACTTTTAAACCCCAAATTGACGTCCATCCCCTGTGGAGTGTTTAGAAAGGGTCTGAAAAAGAGCCTCAGGTTCTCCTCCACTTCGTCGCTCATAGGCTGCCGCTTGCGGCATAAAGCAGCTTTTTCCGGTTTCATCATCATTGGAGAAAAAATGGAGTCTAAGAATCTTACGCAAAAGATACTGGAAGATCACCTGGTCAAAGGGAACCTGATCCCGGGTGAAGAAATAGCCATCAAGATTGATCACACCCTTCTGCAGGACGCCACCGGCACCATGGCCATGCTCCAATTCGAGGCCCTGGGCCTGGATTCGGTCAGGGCGCAACTGTCCGTCCAGTATGTGGACCACAACATCGTGCAGAACGACAGCAAGAATGCGGATGATCACAAATACCTCCAGACCGCTTCGGCCAGGTACGGCATCCATTTCAGCCCTCCCGGCAACGGAATCTCTCATCAGGTACACATGGAACGCTTCGGCATTCCCTGCGAGACGCTTCTGGGTTCCGACAGCCATACCCCGGGGGCGGCCGGGGTCTCCATGCTTGCCATGGGGGCCGGCGGGCTTGACGTGGCCATGGCCATGGCAGGCCAGCCATACTATTTTCCGTGCCCAAAGGTCCTTGGCGTTGAGCTGAAAGGCAGGTTGCCGGACTGGGTGAGCGCCAAGGATGTCATCCTGGAGATGCTACGGCGGCGAGGGGTAAAGGGTTGCGTCGGAATGATCGTCGAGTACCATGGCGCGGGCGTGAAGACCCTCTCGGCCACCGACCGGCAGACCATCGGAAATATGGGAACCGAGCTGGGCGCCACCAGCACCCTTTTTCCTTCGGATGAAAATACATACGCCTATCTGAAAGGTCAGGGCCGCGCTCAGGTCTGGAGAGAACTCCATGCCGACGAAGGGGCACGGTATGACGAGGTTGACACCATTCTGCTGGACACCCTTGAACCCCTCATCGCCTGCCCCAGTTCCCCCGGAAATGTGGTTCCGGTAAGAGATATTGCGGGGAAAAAAGTGGACCAGGTCATCGTGGGGAGCAGTGTCAATTCCTCTTTCCGGGATTTGATGGTGGTGGCCGGAATCTTGGAAGGCAGGCACAGAAATATAGACACGGCCTTCCATATCAACCCGGGGAGCAGGCAGGTCATGGAAAACGTCGCCTCCCATGGGGGCCTCATTCCCCTGCTCCGGGCAGGGGGCAGGATTCACGAATGCGGTTGCCTGGGATGCATCGGCATGGGCCAGGCACCCGGAACCGGGCAGGTCAGCCTTCGCACGTTCCCCCGAAACTTTCCCGGACGTTCAGGAACTGAGAACGATCAGGTCTACCTCTGCTCGCCCGAGACAGGCGCTGCAGCCGTGCTCAAAGGCGTCATCACCGATCCCAGGGACCTCTCAAAAGACATGGACTACCCGAGGATTCAAGACCCTGAGGAATACCTCATCAATGATACCTCCATCATAGCGCCTTCCGGAGAATCCCGCCTGACAGAGGTCGTTCGTGGTCCGAATATCCGGCCTCTGCCGGAAATGGATCCAATTCCCGAATCCCTTGAGGCCCGGGTGGTGATCAAGGTGGGAGACAATATATCAACGGATACCATCATGCCTGCCGGGAGCAAGGTCCTGCCCCTCCGATCAAACATAGAGGCCATCAGCGAATTCGTCTTTTACAAGGTAGACCCCCGGTTTCACGAACATTGCCGGGAGGCGGGCAATTGCGTGGTCATCGGGGGAGAGAACTACGGTCAGGGCTCCAGCCGTGAACACGCGGCCATGGCCCCGCGTTACCTTGGTGTGCGTGTGAAACTCGCCAAGAGCTTTGCCAGGATCCACATGGCCAACCTCTGCAATTTCGGGATTATTCCGCTGGTCTTTAAAGACCCCCGTGACTACGATCGCGTCGAGAAAGGGGACACCCTCGCCATCACCGGACTCAGGCGTCTCCTCGAAACCGGGGACGAGATGATTCCCCTGAATAAGGGAGGGGAAGTCATCGAGACCCTGCTTCATGTCTCGGATCGGCAGAGGGCCTTTCTTCTGGCAGGCGGGGCCCTCAATTTCATCAAGAAAGAGCTATAGTCAAAACAATAATCTCTTAAAAGGAAAGGGAACAGCATGGCTGAAAATGTACACGTCAAGAACATAGGCCTCAGGGGTGTCACCGTCGCGGACACCAAGATCAGTTTCATTGACGGCGGACAGGGCATCCTGATCTACAGGGGATACCGGATTGAAGACCTGGCCGAAAGGGCCTCTTTCATGGAGGTTGCTTGGCTCCTCCTGAATGGCGCCCTTCCCTCAAAAAAAGAACTGGCTCGATTCGAATCAGAGGCCCTGGCATCCAGGAACCTGCCGGACCCGCTCTACGACGCCCTCAAGACCTTCCCGAAAAACGCGGATCCCATGGACGTTCTCCAGGCAACGGTCCCCGTCCTGGCAATGGGGGACCCGGATCTTCTCCGGGAAGACAGGGACGCAAACGTGCGGATGGCCACAAGACTCATAGCCCGTCTTCCCCTGCTCATGGCCGCCTGGGATAGAACCAGGAAGGGACTTGAGCCGTTGCTCCCGGATGATTCCCTCTCCCATGCGGCAAACTTTCTCTGGCTTCTTAGCGGCAAGCGCCCTTCTCCATCAATGGCGAAGGATCTGGATACCTGCCTGGTCCTGCATGCCGACCACACCTTCAATGCCTCCACATTTGCCTGCAGGCAGGTGGCTTCCACCCGCGCCCATCTCTATGCCGCCGTTGCCGCAGGGATCGGTGCCCTTTCCGGCAGTCTACACGGAGGCGCCAATACGCGGGTCATGAAAATGCTGCTGGAACTGCGGTCGGAGGGAGATATTCCCTCTTGGGTGAAGAAGAGACTGGACAGCAGTGAGAAGATCATGGGGATGGGTCACGCGGTCTACAAGACCATAGATCCAAGGGCCGGGTATCTCAAAGCAATGGGATCAAGACTTGCAGAGGAAACGGACCAGAAGGGCCTTTATCAATTGTCCCTTGATGTGGAGCGGGCTGCCTTGGAAGAATTTGAGAAAAGGGGAAAAACGGAGATCAAACCCAACGTGGATTTCTACAGCGCACCCGTCTATTACATGATGGGGATTCCACTGGACCTCATGACCCCTATATTTGCCATGTCTCGCGTTGCCGGGTGGGGGGCACATATCATTGAAGAAAAATTCGGAGAAGCGCAGGAAAAACCCGCCCTCTACCGGCCAAAGGCGGAATACATCGGTGAGTACTGCGGGCTCATGGGATGCGACTATACGCCCCTCGACGGCAGGGAAGCCTGAGGCCCGGATCGGTCATGCCGGGCCCGTCCCCTTCGATTCCCCATTCTTTCACGCGACCGGCACGAACGCCTCTTTCCCTTTCCCGCACGTGGGGCATTTGTCTGGAGGCTCACCTTCCACGGTGTATCCACAGATTTTGCAGATATGGAGATCCCCCAGCTCCAGGTCCTTTCCTTCCTTGAGCGCATTCACCGCCTTCTCAAAGAAGTCCGCGTGGGTCCTCTCCGCCTCACTGGCCCAGAAAAAGCTGTTCAATGCGGCATTGTCGGCATCCCTCTCCGCCTGGTCGATAAACATGGGATACATGCCAGTGCATTCTTCAGTCTCCCCTTTCAGGGCATCCTTCACATTTTTTGCGGTTGTCTTGACGTCTCCCAGTGCATTGAGGTGATTGAGGGCGTGAATGGTCTCGGATTCCGCTATGACACGGAACAGCCTCGCCATATTTGTAAAACCCTCTTCATCGGCCTTTTTTGAATAAGCCAGGTATCTTCGGTTCGCCTGGGATTCTCCGGAAAATGCTTCCTTCAGATTCTTGTGTGTCTGGTTTGACATTTGAAACCTCCATAAGTTCAGGGTTTTCGCAGTTCGGTTTCATGGCACTTCCAACGAAGCCGCTTTTTCATCCGCATCTAAGGAAAGTGTTTAGAAAGCATTTGAAAAAGATGGTCAGGTTCGATTTCCATTTGTTCCTCATAGACTGCCGTTTGCGGCGTAAAACAGCTTTTTACGAAGTCATATCATCTGTTTCGGAAAAATAGCAAAACACAATGTGGAAGTCAATAAGGTCCCTGTCGAATTCAGGAACCGTCAAAAAGTCCTCTAACTTGCATTTCTCACAGCCCCCCGTCACGGGATGAGTCGAAAGCCGGGCCAAAGGAGATTGGCGAAGCGGAAGCCGTTATGGGATAATTCCGTAGCGTTCGATTTTTTCGTACAGTGTCTTTCGGGATATCCCAAGATGTTGGGCCGCGAGGCTCTTGTTCCCCCTGGAGTTTTTCAACGTCTTTCGGATCAGTTCCTCTTCCATTTCCCGGAGCCTGATTCCCCCTTCTGGGATGTGGTTGGTCCACAGTTGGTCACGAAGAGGAACTGCCGGGTCATTGTCTGAGAGGATTTTTTCCGGCAGATCCGCTATGGTCAGGGAGCGCCTTTTTGAAAGGATGACGGCCCGTGCTAAACAGTTTTTGAGTTCCCTGACGTTCCCTGGCCACGAATAAACCGTCAGCACATCCATGACCTCCTTGTCAACGCCCTGGACAATTTTTTCGTAGTGAGTGGCATAGTGGTTGACAAAGTTTTCCACCAGCAAGGGGATGTCTTTCTTCCTTTCCCGTAACGGTGGAACCTGGAGGGAGACAACCTCAATACGGTAGAGGAGATCCTTCAAAAATCGTCCTTCTTCTATGGCTTCCTGGAGATCCCGGTTTGTTGCCGTGATGATTCGAACGTCGACCCTGTGGGGTTCGGTGCCACCAACCGGCTCGAAGGTCATGTCTTGCAGAAAACGGAGCAGTTTACTCTGGAGATTGAGACTCATGTGGCCGATTTCATCGAGGAAAAGCGTGCCTCCGTCCGCCATTTCCAGGCGTCCCTTTTTTTCACCTACCGCCCCTGTAAAAGCACCTCTCACGTGACCGAACAGTTCCGCCTCCAGGAGGCTTTCAGTGAGCGCCGCAGAGTTGATGCACACCATCTGTTTTTCCCTTCGCCTGCTCTCCAGGTGAAGGGCCCGTGCCAGGAGTTCCTTTCCTGTCCCGGTTTCGCCGTAGATCAGTACAGAGGCGTCCGTTGATCCTACCGTACGTACCATATTAAAGATATCTAACATCTTCCTGCTCTCGCCGATGATGTTATGGAAAGGACGCTGCCGGCCGAGCCGTTTCTTCAGGTGCAGGATCTCCCGGGACATTTCCCTCTCATGAATCGCCTTTTCAATGACGATAGCCAATTCTTCAAAATCAAGAGGTTTGATCAGGTAATTGGTCACGCCCTCCTTGAGGGCCCCAACGGCCGATTTGACCGTGCCGAACGCCGTCATGATGATAAAGGGTGGTGGATCACAGATTTCCCGCATACAGAGGTAGAGCTGCAGCCCGTCCATATGAGGCATTTTGAGATCTGATAGAACAAGATCAATGCCAGGATCGTTTTGAAATATTCTAAGTGCTGTCTGCCCGCTTCTCGCCTGGACAACCTCATAGCCCTCGTCTGTCAGGATGGCGGCCAGCACTTTCAGCGTATTGGTCTGATCGTCAACTGCCAGTATCTTTTTCTTCTTCAAATAGTTCCTCCTTCGCTCCGGTCCTGAATTCAACAGCCAAGTCCACGAGCACTACCGTTCCCTTTCCCTCCTCGCTCTTGATCGCAATGCTGCCGCCATGGCTTTCCACGATTCCGAGGCTCAAGGGCAATCCAAGACCGGTACCTGTCTCCTTGGTACTGAAAAAAGGGTCAAAGACGCTTTTCAGATGGTCTTTCGAGATACCCGTCCCCTGATCTTCCACCGTAAAGCGGACGAACTTTTGATACCCCGGTAATGGTTCCCCGCCCACGAACCCGGTGGAAAAGGAGAGAACGCCACCTGAATCCATGGCGTCCATGGCGTTGATGAGCAGATTGACCAGGACCTGTTCCATCTGGTGGGGATCCACGGGAAGGGGTGGCAGGAGCGGGTCAAGATGGTTTTCGAAATGAATATTTTTCTCCAATGCCTGCTTGCTGAACAAATCCTGAACGGAAAGGATCAGTCTGTTGAAGTCCGTGGGGACCTTTTTGGGCAGGGATTGTCTCGCAAAATAGAGGAATTCAGAGACAAACGTGTTAAGGCGATCAATTTCCTCGGAGACAAGCTCAGTATATTCCTGAATAACGGAGTCTTCCGGCCGCCTTCGCTGGAGGTAGACGATCGCTCCTTTCATGGCGTTAAGCGGATTTCTGATCTCATGGGCCACTCCGGCGGAGAGCCTTCCCAGAGAGATCAATTTTTCCGATCTCACCAGTTCATTTTGAATGAGGGAAAGGTTCTTGATCATACGGTTAAATGACCGCGTCAAGTCCCCCAGTTCGTCACGGGACTGGATGGGGATTTCCTGATTCAGGTCGCCGTTTGCCACATGGTGGGTTGCGACCACGAGGTTGCGTACGGGCCGAAGGAGATAGTAGGAAAGGACGCTCACGCCGATCACGGCAAAAATGAGGGTTATGGCCACGACCTGTATGACTCTGGTCTGTATGGCCTGGGCTTCCCTGCGGAATTCATCAATAGGGATGGTCACGGCGAGGGACCAGCCCATAGTGGGGATCGGGGCAAAGGCGGCCACCTTTTCATCGCCGTTGAAGGTATACTCCTTCCATCTGCTTCCGCCGGTCATCATCTGGAGAACGAGGTTATTGAGACTCTTGTCCGGGTAGTTATGAAGGTCAAAATGGTAGGGCTTGAAACGCGGGTGCGCAATATTCCGGCCCTGATGGTCCACGAGAAAGGCATAGCCTCTTTCACCCACGTGGATCTTTTTCACCATTTGAAGGATCTTCTCGTAGTCCAGATCTATGACCACCACGCCTGCAAATTCCTTCCACCCGCTGGAAATGGATCTCGCCCAATGGATAACGTATCCTTTCCTGGAAGGTGAGTAAGTGATGGGCGATATGCTGCTTCCGTTTATTCCCTTTTGCCGTGCATCTTTAAAAAAAGGCGCATCGAGGAAAGTGGTTTTCTCCTCTTTGGCACTCCCCGCTCTGACCCTGATTCTTTCCTCGCCCAGGTTATCGATATACCGGATTTGATAGTAGTAGGGGGTCCTGGCAAGAAAGTGCTTAAAAAGCCTCACGATGTTATCGTAATTAAACTCCGCTTCGGCAGCAAGGCGGAAGGAGCGTGCCGTGAAATAGTCTTCAATAACCGGAAGACGCGAAATGGTGTCGAGATCCATGCGGCAATAGTAGAAGATGTCATTGATCTCACCTGCTCTTGCTTTAACACCGATTTTCGCGCTAATTTAACCGTCACAGGGATATAAGATTTTTTAGTCAAGGAATCACCTAAATTTGAGATTGAGATTAACGCCATCAAGCCAAGACAAAGAGTTTGGAAGCCTCTGCCAGGGCACAGCCCGCAAGATCGGATTGTGAGCCTTGCGTGGGAAAGTGACGGTGACTTCCCCGGCCTTGACTTTTATATTCGCCTTTGCGTTGACAAAATTTCGGTAGATTTTTGGTGCATCACAATCTTCAAAACCACGGAGCTTTTGTGCCAGCATATTGTACAGGGTATCAGCTATCATGGTCATTACCACATCAAAGTGGACCTTTATCAGGATAGGAGAAGAAAGGGCATTGAGGTGGAAAAACTTGACCACTTCGGAGATGAGATTTTCCACACGCCAGCGCCTGGCATAATCGGAAACGAGGCGTTCCAATGGGGCCTCAAAATCATTCGAGATGAGGAATGCGGGCTTTTCATGACCATTGCCTCGGACAATGACCTGGCGCAATTTTTCCTCATAACCCCGAAGGGTTATGAAAGATTCATGTACCAGCGGATTGGGATACTTTCTCTTGGCATGGGAGATGTTGATACGTTTCCATGGAGCTAAAACCTCCATGTTGTCTACCAGATTCTTTCCTCGACGCCTGAGAGTAATAAACTTGATTCCTTGTGCACTCAAAGCGGATAGCTTTGCATAGGTCGTAAATTTGGAATCAAACACGAAAGTAGGTTTCATACCGCGATGGATCTTTCTCCAGAAGGAAAGAAAATTGAGGACCTGATCATCTGCCTCACCACGTTTGATATCAGCGGCTGTGTAGAGGATCAGCTTGGAGGTGGCATCCTGGGCAAAAAGGGTAAGAGCTCCCTTCATCCTCTTGCTTCTGGCCCCGGCCCAGTGTTCTTCCAGAACGGATTCGTCACCAAAATGGGGCACGGTATGGAAGTCAAGATTGATGATACTGTTATCGTATAATCCCAGCTTGGAGGCCTGTTTGACAAAGGCCCTTTGCAGGTCCAAAAGATGTACGCTGTCCAAGCCATAGGAATAGGTGGACAGAGCCGTACACTTGGGTAGGGCATTCAATCCGGCAAAAAGACCGAGGCCGGGATCGAATGCATGATCCCCCACATGGGCATAACGCTCAGTCCCCATGAGCTTAAGGGCAAGAAAAGAGAGAAAATAGCTGGCGGCGGGGATAACCTTGGATCCGGGCAATCCTGCAGCACTGACGATATTTTTGATGTCCAGTTTCTCAATGAAGGGAGCAAAAAGAAAGACACCGGCAGCATCACAGTCGAACTTTCCGCCTTCAAGTTCGCTAACAGTGATTGCCTCTGATATGGCAGGAACTTCTGCACCCTTAACAGTGAGTCCGAGCTTGAGTCGGCTTCGTCTTGGGAGTTTTGGGAATCCCTCTTCCGCCAATATCCGTTCAACAGTGCGGACAGAGATCTCAATACCTTCTTCGGATAAGAGTTGGGTGATTTCACCGGCAGACAGGCGGCGTTCTCTCCAGTTACATATCTTTTGACGAAGCTTGGAGTCAACCCGTCTCCTGGCAGCTTTGCCTTCCGGGACCGGCTCGGCAAAGTCGATTTTTTCATGGATGAACTGATGCCTCAGCAGGTGGACATACCCTGCAGAATAGCCAAACTTATCGGCTACGACTTTTGCAGGGAGGCGATCTACAAAGGAAGCGCGAATGGCCTCATACCGTCTCTGCCATTCATGCCCGGGGTGTAGGAAGAAGTTTGCGTCACGCATGATAATCTTATATACGATGACGTTTAAAATGTCAAGAACAAAATTATTAAAACATTCTAATGGCAAAGGAATAGAATAAGGCTTCTTTAGCGGGTTGAAATCCATCCTATTGTTATTATAGGCTAATCTAGACATAAGCTTACTGAGACAAAACAGTCAAAGCAGTCGTGTTGGTTGTTTTAAAAAGCACTACAAGTACAGTGAAACCGTCATATGGTATAAGGTTATTTTGGTTGTTCAAATAAGATCTGTAGGGTAAGTGGTTGTTTTTATATCGCTTATCGATGGGGCGCAGGGATCAATCCTGTTCAAATCTTAATTTTACGTCAACGCGAAAATCGGTGCTTATTGAAGATGAAGAGATGGTTAGGGATGTGTGCTGCGCTTTTCCGGAAAAGATGGGAT
>Ga0307424_1001257_pt1 | contig 13444 bp, 17 predicted proteins | sample SalMarWE160320MG_FD_202157 | JGI IMG/M metagenome (GOLD analysis project Ga0307424, IMG submission 202157) | Salt marsh sediment microbial communities from the Plum Island Ecosystem LTER, Massachusetts, United States - WE1603-20 | ecosystem: Environmental > Aquatic > Marine > Intertidal zone >... | reverse complement strand
CAGCAGTTGCTGTTCCAGGGCGGCGTACACCCCGGCCTGGCCATCTTCGTCAACGACGAGCAGATCTCGCAGGGACTGATCGAGCAGATACCGGAGGACGCGACGATCCGCATCCTGCCCGCCATGGGCGGCGGGTCAGTGCATGACGGCGGTTGGCTGCCGCGGACATATTCGGAGCGTTACCCGTGCCTGTAGCCCGTTGTCTCTGGTGTACCGACCCGCCGCTTGAGGAAGTGGCCGTCTTGCGCTGGCGCGGCGCCAACCCGGACGTGGCCGATGACAAGGAGCGCCTCACGGTTGCGCTCTGCCGCAAGCATCTGGAGCGCCTGCGCAAGGCCGGCAACCGCGGCCGCGAGAACAAGGGCTGGATGTACAAAGAGGGCTGGTGGTAGGCCGATCTGCCTCAATTCGCGACGAATCTGAGAAATAGGTGCCAATTCGGGCTAATACCTGTAACGCGGCCCTTCCTGAGCCGTTTGAGTAAGTACTACAAGGATGTAGTCACAGAGTCCAGGGATAGGACGTTGGATAGCCGGGTGGCTGAGATCCGACACCTGAACTTGGTTGCCAACGGGTGACGGGGAGCTTAATGGCAAAACCGACCGGCCTGCCTCCTTCTCAGGAAGGGTGCAGGTTTTCTTGTATCTTGCGAATTGGAGAGCAGGAAGGGACGAGTTTTGCCAGCGAACACGCGAGTCATTATTTCGCGCGCCATCCTGCCAATTGCTGGTTACTGGAGCCTTCTGCTCGCCCTTTCCATACAGGCCCAATCGCCTAGCGGCTACGCAGATTTCGTCCTGCCGGCCATCGTTCTAGCGGGTTTGCCGCTGGTTTTCCTGGCTTCCCTGATTCTCTTCCGCGATGCCCATGCCAGCGGCAGCATGCTCGCCATGCGCGACGACCTCACCGGCGTCGGTAACCGGCGCGCCTTCGTGGCTCATTCCCAGATGCTCATGCGCAAGGCCAAGGCCGGCACGCTTGGCCTCATCCTGCTGGACGTTGACGGCCTCAAGCAGCTCAACGACACGTGCGGCCATCAGGCCGGCGACGAGCTTCTGGAAAAGGTCGCCACGCACATCGACGCCCAGAGCAAGATCTACCGCATCGGCGGCGATGAGTTCGCCATCCTGGTCGACCGCTCGGTTGGTCAGCACATGACCACCCTGATGCAGGCGCTGGAACCCTTCATCGCCACGTTTGAAGCCTGCGGCCACGCCCACGAGGTGCGTGTCTCGTTCGGCTCAACGTCCAACCGCGAGAACGAGAAGTTCCAGGACCTGTTCCGCCGCGCCGACGACAGCCTCATTCAGCACAAGCGGCAGATCTACAGCCAGGGTCGCCACACCGACCGACGCGGCGGCCTGGAGCGCGAGCCCGAGGCCGCTCAGCTGAACGAAAGCGAAGGCGGCGAGGACTCAGAGACGACGGGGCACCTCAGGCTTCTGAGTTAGCAGCCTCCGCCGCCTGGTCCAGACCGTCCCCCGGGACACCGCCGTCCTGCCCCAGTAGCATCTGCCGGTTCTGAATCAGGTAGTCGAGGCCAACGCGGCCGGCGGCTGTCAGCGGCAGCGCCAGCAAGACTCCCGTGATCCCCAGCAACTCGGCGCCGGATAGCACCGCGATCAACACGATGACCGGTGGCAGGTTCAACGTGCGGCCGTAAACGCGCGGCACCAGCAGCCGGTCCTCGAACTGCTGATACGCCACGAGGAAGGCCAACACGATCAGTGCCTGCGTGGATGACTCCTGAAGCGCAGCGGCCACCGGCGGCACCGTCGCGATGAGCGCGCCGATCAACGGGATCACATCGGCAAAGCCGGCCAGCACGGCGAAGGCCAGGGCGTTTGGCACGCCAACCACCTTCAGCAGGACGAATGTGAATATCCCGAACGAAATCGAGGTGATCGCTTGGCCGCGCAGGTAGCCGCCGACCACCCTGGTCAGCGAATTGAAGAGATGATCCGCGTCTGCCTTGCGGCCCGGCGGGATGAACTGGCTGAGGAAGTTGCCCAGCCGGGGCGTATCAGTCAGCAGATATGCCGTTATGACAACTATGGTGACCAACGATACCGTCAGCGTCAGGACGCGCTGGCCGAAGTTGAAGGCCACGCGTCCCGAGATCAGGTGTTCCCAATCGATATCTCGCGCCCGGCCCTGCAGCTCGACATTGATGCCGAACTTGTCGAGCAACATCTCGATCTCTCGCGCGGATTCCGGCAGGTTGTCGCGGACGTCGTCGAACTCCGACACCATGGCCGGCACCATGAGGCTGAAAAGCCCTATCAATACCACCAGCAGCATCGCGAGCATGAGGAGCACGGAGGCGCCACGAGGGATGCCGGCGCGCACCATGGCTTCGACGTACGGAAGCAGCCCTAGCATCAAAATGACGGAAACGAGGACAAGAAGGATAACGGGCCACAGCTCAGTGACAGCCCAGAGCCCCAGCAGCAGCAGGCCAATAGCCAGGATGCCCCGGACGGAGACCTCGATCTTGAGCACGCCGTGCCTCAGTTCCGCCCGCCGGCATCACAATACAGCCGGGACGGGCACGTTTCCACTCTGGTAATCGCTGATAAACGCGACTCTCGCTATAATTCTTTTCGCCATGGTTAATACAGACGTTGAGTTCAGCTTCGAAGATACGGTCCGGACGCTGGGCGTTACGCCCGACAAGCTGCGTCAGTTGATCGAGGAAGGCAAGATACGCGCCACGCGCGAGAGCATCCACACTCGGATCTCGCGGCGCGCCATCCTCGACTACCTGGCGGAGGTCAGCGCCGTTCCCGCCATCGAGCGCAGCAAGCGGCGCTAGGAACCACACGAGGCGCTCTGTGGCCGTCTTCCTGCTCTGGTTGATCCTGCTCGTACTGTGCTGGCCGCTGGCCTTGCTGGCACTCATCCTCTACCCAATCGTCTGGCTCATCCTGCTGCCCTTCCGTTTGCTCGGCATCGCCGTCGATGGCGTGCTGGGCGCCGTCAAGGGCGTGATCATGCTGCCCTCGCGCGTCCTGCGCGGGCGGCCAATCGAGAAATCATCCCCTTAGCCACATGGAGGACCTCGCATGTGCCGGAGCATAAAGACACTGCGTAGCGGCGCAGCCATCGCCACGCCTGAGGAGGTCGAAGCTGCCGCCCTGCAATTCGTGCGCAAGATCAGCGGCTTTCGCCGGCCAACCGCCCGCCACGAGGAGGCGTTCAACGCCGCGGTGCGCGACATTTCGCTGGTCTCGGAACAGCTGCTGAACACGCTTTCGGCAACGCTCAGCTCAAATGGACCTCCACGCTAGACTGACGCGCCGCCGGCTGGTGCAGCTGGCCGGATTGCTACCGCTGAGCGGGCTGATCGCTGCCTGCGGTGGTGGCCGCGATGAGACCGAGCCCGCGGATGCCCCTGCCGGCGCCTCAATGCCCGTGGCGGAGCCGACCGCGACCGCCACAGCCGAGCCGCCGTTCATCGTTGCGGAAGGCGAGCAGCAGCACCTGCTGATGCAGGGCACGCCCGAGGAGACGCCGCTCTACATCTTCGGCAGCGGCAAGGAAGGCCCGATCATGGCCGTCCTGGGCGGCGTGCACGGCAACGAGCCGGGCGGCTGGCTGGCGGCGGAGCAGATCCGCGACTCACTGCGCCCGGAGGCCGGAGCCCTGCTCGTCGTGCCGCGGGCGAACACCCTGGCCGTGCGGCAGTTCGTGCGCACCACGGACGAGCTAGGAGACCTCAACCGCCTCTATCCCGGCGCCAGGGACGGCCTACCGATGGCACAGATGGCTTACGAGATCGTGGCGATGCTCAGGCAGTATGACGTGGCATTGCTGATCGACATGCACGAGTCCTGGGCGTTCTACAGGGACCGCACGGAGACGCAGACCGGCACCGCGTTCCTGGGCCAGACGATCTCGAGCCGAGGGGAGCCGGCAGCGTCGCTGGCGCGGACACTGGTCGCAACAATGAACACCCGTCTGCAGGCGCCGCAGGAGGAGTTCTTTTTCCGAGAGTGGCCTCCCCGCGGCTTCAGCCTCTCGACACCCGGCGCGGGCGGCCTCGAAACGCCGACTGCCGAACCGGGCACGACCGGCCCGCGGGCTGTGTTCGGAGGCAGCCGCTCCAGCCTTGGCCTGCCAACCTACATGCCGGGCCTGATGGCTGTCCTGGTGGAGATGGGGCAGCAGCAGCAGCTGGAGCGCCGTGTGGCGCTGCACGTCGAAATCGTGCAGGAGGCGATGCGGCAGGTCGGGCTTACGAGTCGAGCCTAGTGCGTGTGCGAGCCGGGGCCGTGGCTGTGACCATGATCGTGCCCGTGGTCGCTGAAATCGGGCATCGGGGCGGTCGACGGGTCCTGCGCGGAGCCCGGTACGAAGGTCATCGGCATGGTGAAGACGCGCTCGGCGTCGGCACCGTCAGTGGGGCACATCGCGGGCTCCGTGGCGCGGCTGAACGGCCGCTGGACCTCGAAGTCGAGGCCGCACTTGGGGCAGTGGAAGTCGTATGTCGGCATGTTTAGCCACCTCCTGGCAGCCAGGCTGGACTGTAACGCGCTTAGATTAGCAGGTCGCCGCGCTTTCGCGCAGACTCGCGGCAGCCAGTCTATAATCGAGAAGTGGCAGCACAGACCGAAGCGCAGCTCCTGCTCGACGACCTACGCGACCAGGGCTACAAGATCACCTCACCCAGGCACGTGGTCATTGAGTCCGTCGCGGGGCGTGATGAGAACTTCACCGCCGAAGAGCTGGCGACTGAGCTGGTGCCCATCGGCAGGGCAACCGTCTACCGCACGCTAAAGCTGCTGGTCGACCAGGGCCTTGTCTGCCGCGTCGTACTCAACGACGGCGCCGTCTGCTATCGCGCCGCCCACCGGTCGCATCACCACCACTTGGTCTGCGTCGGCTGTGGCGCCACGGAGGACGTGCACCTGGCAGACGTCGAGAAGGTGATCGACGGTGTGCGCGACGCGACGGACTACGACATCGTCGGCCACCGCATCGAGATATACGGCTTCTGCCCCACCTGTAAGCAGCGCCAGCAAGGCTAGAAGAGACCGACATGCCTTCGCGGCCTCCCGCCATCGCCAGCCCAACTGAGATGTCATATCAATTGCATCGCATCGTCATGTTGCTGGCGGGCCTGGCATTGCTAGCGGCCGGGTGCAAGAGCAGCGCCGCGCCACCGCCCGGCTCGCAGCCGGAGGACACCTCGCAGCAGGCAGTCCGGGCCACATTGGAGCCCGGCGACGTGCGCTTCCTGCTGGCGCGCCGCAACCAGATCGACGAGATCACGCTGTCCGGCCAGCAGAGCAACGTGGTAACGCTGGATACGCTGGACGGGCGCGTAAACGTCCTCAACATGGCCCTCACCTCCGATGGCAGCCAGATCGCGTTCGTCGTGGAGCTGCCGGCTTACACCAACGAGAAGGGCGAAATCGACTTCGGCGCCGACCTCTACGTCAGCGACCGGGACGGGAGCAATGTACGTCGCGTCCTGGCGCATGAGAACGTAGGCGACTACTTCGAGGTGCCGAACTGGCTGGACGAGACGACCCTGATCGTCGGCTGGCGTGGCCTGGACGAATCCGGCGCCTTCAGCCGCATCGAAACCGTCAATGTAGATACGGGCGAGCACAAGGTCGGACTCGAAAACGCGGCGATGGGGGCGCTGAGCCCCGACGGCATGCAGATCGTCTACACCCAGATCGACCCGGAGACGCGCGTGCAGCACCTCGTGATCGAGAGCCTGGCGGCGAACGACGAGCCGCGCCTACTGGTCGGCGAGACCTCGGGGCTGGCGTTGTTCAGCGGCGTGAAGTTCTCGCCCGACGGCTCGCGGATCGCCTTCGCCGCCGTCGATCTGACCACGTCAGTGCCGCCGCCGGCGCCGCCAACCATCACGGGGCCCGGCGGCGCTTACGACAACCCGAGCACGGTGCATCCCTTCGCGGAGGACATCTGGCTGGTTAACACGGACGCCACCGGACTGCACCGTGTCGCCGAGGTGGCGGAGAACATGCCATCTGTGAGCTGGGCCGGCGACGGGATTCAGATCTACGTCCTGGGCCCGGGCTTCCTCTGGCGGCTGAACGCGGATACCGGAGACGCGGAGCAACTGCGCCAGAGCGAAGAGCCCGGCGCCATCGTCTGGCTGGAGGGCGGCTAGGCGCAGGGGCTGGTCTACAATAATCGCGTGGACTACTATCCGATCTTCGTCGACCTGAAGGGCCGTCCGGTGCTCGTCGTAGGCGGCGGAAACGTCGCCGAGGGCAAGGTGCAGGGACTGCTCGCCGCCCACGCCGACGTCACCGTCGTGGCGCCACAGCTGAGCCAGACGCTGGTGAACCTGGAGACGGCCGGTCAGATTCACTACACGCCCCGTGAATACGAGCCAGGAGACCTCGATGGCCAGGCGATGTGCTTCGTCGCCACGGACGATGGCGCGATCAACGCGCAGGTCGCCGCCGATTGCCGCGCGCGGGGCCTCTGGGTCAACGCCGCGGACGACCCGGCTTACTGTGATTTCATCCTGCCCTCCGTGGTCCGCAGCGGGAAGATCGTCGTCGCGGCGTCAACGGGCGGTACCAGCCCGGCGATGGCCCGACGTCTGCGCGAAGACCTTACTGCCTTCCTCAACGAAGACTACGCGCCGCTAGCCGACCTGCTGGCAGACGTACGCCGCGAAATCCGCGCCGCCAAGCTCAGCGTCGACGCCGAGACCTGGCAGAGCGCCATCGACGCGCGGCTGCGCACGCTGGTGGTCCAGGGACGAACCGACGAGGCCCGGAGCCGCCTGCGAGAGGCGCTCGGCGTGGAGCCGTCGGCGGCGCGTCCGGAGGCCTGATTTGCGTCCCCTGACCATCGGTACGCGCGGCAGCGCCCTCGCCCGCCGCCAGGTGGAGCTCGTGACGGAAGCCCTGCGCGCCCGCGACGCCTCGGCCCAGATCGAGGCCGTCACGGTACAGACCGAGGGAGACCGCCGCACCGACGTCTCGCTGGAGAAGATGGGCGGTCAGGGCGTCTTCGTCAAAGAGATCGAGGCGCGCCTGCTGCAGGGCGAGATCGACATCGCGGTGCACAGCCTCAAGGACATGCCCGCCGAAATGCCGGACGGCCTGACGATCGCCGCGGTATTGCCCCGCGCCGACGCCCGCGATGCGCTGGCCGCGCGCGACGGGCTGGAGCTCGCCGCGCTGCCGGCGGGAGCGCGCGTCGGCACCGACAGCTCGCGGCGCGCCATGCAGCTGCTGGCGCTGCGGCCCGACATCGAGATCGTCAGCATTCGCGGCAACGTCGACACCCGTCTGGGTAAAGTTGAGTCCGGTGAGTATGACGGCGTCGTGCTGGCGGCGGCCGGGCTGGAGCGCCTGGGCCTGCTGCAGCGCGCGACGCAGATATTCACGCTGCGTGAGCTGCTGCCGTCCGTGGGGCAGGGCGTGCTCGCTGTGCAGTGCCGAGCGGATGATGCGGAGCTGGTCGCATACCTTGCGACGCTGGACGATGCGAACACCCGCGTGGCGGTAACGGCCGAGCGCGCCTTCCTGCGCACGCTGGGCGCTGGCTGCCGCTTCCCCGTCGGCGCCTACGCGACGGTCGAAGGCGAGAACATGCGCCTCGACGCCCTGCTGGCCGGCGGCGACGGCAAACCGCATCGCTCCGACGCGAAGGGCCCCGCTACGGCGGCAGAGCGCCTGGGTTGGGCGCTGGCGCAAGCTCTGCGCAAGGCGGCGCGCGTCTGATGCCCGGCTTCGTATCGCTCGTCGGCGCCGGCGCCGGCGACCCGGGGCTGCTGACGCTGGCGGGCCGCGACCGCCTGGAGCGCGCCGAAGTGGTGGTCTACGACCGGCTGGTCGATCCCTCGCTGCTGGACTACGTGCCGGCGGAGGCGGAGCGCGTCTACGCGGGCAAGGCCGCGGCCCAGAAAGCGCTGTCGCAGGATGAGATCAACGCCGTGTTGGTGGAGCGCGGCCTCGCGGGCAAACGCGTGGTGCGGCTCAAGGGCGGCGACCCCTTCGTCTTCGGGCGCGGCGGCGAGGAAGCGCTGGCGCTGGTGGCGGCGGGCGTGCCCTTCGAAGTGGTGCCGGGTGTCACCTCCGCGGTGGCAGCCCCGGCCTACGCGGGCATCCCCGTGACGCATCGCGGCCTCGCGTCGTCGTTCGCGGTCGTCACCGGGCACGAGGACGACACGAAGCCGGAAGCGATGGTCGACTGGCGCGCGCTGGCCAACTCCGTGGACACAATCGTCGTGCTCATGGGCGGCGCGGCGCTGGCCAAGGTAGCGTCGGCGCTGATCGACGGCGGGCGCGCGGCCGATACGCCCTGCGTCAGCATCGAATGGGGCACGACGACGCAGCAACGCAGCGCGTCGGCGCCGCTGGGCCAGATCGCGGCCACGGCGCGCGACGCGGGTCTCGGCTCGCCGCTGCTCACGGTGATCGGGCGCGTCAGCGAGCTGCGGCAGCAGATCTCGTGGTTCGAAGGACGGCCCCTGTTCGGCAAACGCGTTCTCGTGACACGCACGCGGCGCCAGGCCAGCGCGCTCTCGGAGCTGCTGCGCCGCGAGGGCGCCGTGCCCGTGGAGCTGCCGGCGCTGGAGATGGTCCCGGTGGCCACGGACGAGCAGCTGGAGACGATGGCGGCGAGCCTGGCCGCGCGGCGCTACAACTGGTGCCTCTTCACCAGCACCAACGCTGTCGATTTCGTCTTCGGTTACCTGGAGCGCAGCGGGCGCGATTCCCGCGTCTTCGCCGGCTGCAAGCTCGCAGCGCTGGGCTCCGCGACAACCGCCGCGCTGGCGGCACGCGGCCTGCGCGCTGACCTCACGGCCAGCGAGTTCACCTCGGCGGGGCTGCTGGAGGCGATGCCGATCGACATCGGCGGCGCGCGCGTGTTGCTGCCTCGCGCCGAAGGCGGCAGCGAGGAGCTCTACGGCAGCCTCAAGGTGCGCGGCGCCAACGTCGAGGAGCTTGTGCTGTACGAATCGGCGGTGCCGGAGGCGCCCGACCCTGAGATGCTCCGCGTGGTAAGGGAGGGCCGCATCGACGCCGTGACCTTCGCGTCGTCCTCCTCGGTGCGCAACCTCAAGACGCTGCTGGGCGACGACTTCGCGCGGCTCGATGACGCTGTCGTGGCCTGCATCGGCCCCGTCACGGCCAAGACGGCGCGCGAAGCGGGGCTCGAGGTGAAGATCGAGCCCTCGACGCATACGATTCCGGCGCTGGTCGAGGCGCTGAAGGCGTACTACGCAGGGTGAGGGTACCGCGGCTTGAAAGCCGCGGCATGAGAATCGATAACATGAGCTATGAGTGGGCCAACCGCATCCGTCCTCTAGCCATCTGCGTCTTCCGCCGCGACGACGGCGCCATCCTCGTCGCGCCTGGCTTCGACACGGTGAAGCAGCAGCGCTTCTACCGCCCCCTCGGCGGCGAGATCGAGTTCGGCGAGCGGGCCGAGGACGCGGTGCGGCGCGAGATCCGCGAGGAGCTAGGTACGGAGATCGAGGACGTGCGGCTGCTGGGCGTGAGCGAGAACATCTTCACGTTTCTCGGCGCGCAGGGCCACGAGCTCGTCTGGAGCTTCGAGGCGCGCCTCACAGATGCCTCCATGTACGAGCGAGAGGTTGTCGAGTGCAGGGAGGGCGAATCGCGCTTCGAGGCGCACTGGGTGCCGCTGAGCGTGTTCGTGCGAGGTGAGGTGCCGTTGTTCCCCGATGGGCTGCTGGAGACGCTGGTAAACTGATTGAGATGACAACCACAACACGCCTACCTACCGCCTTCCATCGCTTCCGGCGTCTGCGCCGTAGCGAGGCGCTGCGGCGGCTGGTGGCGGAGACGCGGCTGGATCCGCGCGACTTCGTCTACCCGCTGTTCGTGACGCACGGGCACGGCGTGCGCGACGAGATCGCGTCGATGCCGGGGCAGTACCAGCTCTCGGTCGACCAGCTCGCGGCCCAGGCGCGGGAACTGCGCGAGCTGAACGTGCCCGCCGTGCTGCTGTTTGGGCTGCCGGCGGCGAAGGACGACGTCGGCTCCGAGGCCTACGCTTCGGACGGCATCGTGCAGGACGCCGTACGCGCCCTCAAGGACGCCGACCCCGGCCTCTGCGTCATCACAGATGTCTGTCTCTGCGAGTACACGGAGCACGGCCACTGCGGCATCGTCACCGCCTCGGGCGAGGTCGATAACGACGCGACGCTGGAGCTGCTGGCGCGCACCGCAGTGAGCCAGGCCGAGGCGGGGGCCGACATGGTGGCGCCGTCCGACATGATGGACGGCCACACCGCCTCCCTGCGCGCCGCGCTGGACGAAGCAGGACAGGAATCGACGCCGATCATGGCGTACGCCGCGAAGTATGCCTCGGCGTTCTACGGGCCATTCCGCGTTGCGGCGGAGAGCGCGCCGGCTTTCGGCGACCGTCGCAGCTACCAGATGGACCCGCCCAACGCGCGCGAAGCGCTGCGCGAGATCGAAGCCGAGGTCGAAGAAGGCGCCGACATCGTCATGGTCAAGCCGGCGCTGTCCTACCTCGACGTGCTGTCGCAGGCGCGGCAGAGCTTCGACCTGCCCCTGGCGACCTACAACGTCTCCGGCGAGTACGCCATGGTCAAGGCGGCGGCGCAGAACGGCTGGCTGGACGGCAAGCAAGCAACGCTGGAGCTGCTCACGTCGATGAAGCGCGCCGGCGCCGACATCATCATCACCTACCATGCCAAGGAAGCCGCCGCCTGGCTGCGGGACTCTTCCATACCTCGCGCCACGTAATCAGCCGGCGGTTCGCAGCGTGACGGCTAGAACTCCAGCACGCCCGTCCAATCAAGTGCGACAACGGTGGTGTTGTAGATGACGTGCAGCAGCACCGCCGCGACGTAGAAGTTGCGCGTGATCTTGGGGAACGGCCCCCGTCCGGCCGCCCAATCGACGATCGCACGGCTGAGTCCGAACCCGACCAGGAAGCTCGCGATGGTGTGCATCATCACCGGCACCGTGAAGCGGAACAGCACGTACGCGGCGTCTCCCTCCGGGTAGTAGAAGGTGACGTAGACGTAGCTTTCGATCAGGCCGAAGCAGAAGCCTGAGATGGCGGTCAACGTCGCGGTGTGAAAGCGGCCGAACAGCGCCTGGGGCCAGACGGTGAGCAGGATGTAGATACCGGCGGGCTTCAGCGCCTCCTCGATAATCGGCGCAGCGATTAACGCGCTTGCGTAGCCGCCGCCCGACAACAGCTCCTGCACCACGGCGCCGAAAGCGCCCAGCAGCCCGCCCAGCAACGCCAGGAGCAACACGACCGGCTGCAGGAGCAGCGAGCGCTTCAGTGGCGCCTCGGGCTCGGAAGGTGGCGGCGCAACAGCAGCAGAGGGCGAAGCGGTCCAGCCGCTGAGCGCGGCGACGTGGCGCTCGTACGCCTCCTTGGCGCTGAGCTGGCCGCTCCGGCGCAGGCGGACGATCTCGTCCAGCTCTTCCTGCGAGGAATCGCGCATGCGTACATTATCGGCCGGCAGTCGCTCGTTGTCGGGCCACATGTTTAGATAGATAGAGATGCCTTTCACAAACGGCCACCAGAGTCACCGCCCACGGCCCTCCCGCAGCCGCCTGCTGCGCTTCGTCGGCGTGGGGCTGGTGCTGGCGCGTATCTACTTTGGCTACCGGCGCATCGGGCTCATGCAGAGGTGGCGCGGCGAGGCCTGGGCCGACAAGCACCGGCATCAACACCACCGCTGGAGCGCGGACCGTCTCTACGAAACGGCGGTGCGCAACCAGGGTCTCCTGATCAAGACGGCGCAGTTCCTCAGCAGCCGTCCCGACATCGTGCCGGACGAGTACATCGACGTGCTATCCGGGCTGCAGGACGAGGTGCCGCCGGAGCCGATGCACGTCGTGCGGCGGCTCATTGAATCGGAGCTGGGCAAGCCGCTCGAAGCCGTATTCCGCGAGTTCGAGGAGCAGCCCGTCGCGGCCGCGTCGCTGGCGCAGGTGCACCGCGCCGTGCTCCACGACGGACGCGTCGTCGCCGTCAAGGTGCAGTACCCCGGCATCGAGCGCCTGGTGGAGGACGACCTCAAGAACAACCAGCTGTTCATCAACATCCTGGGCCGCCTCGACCACACGCTCGACTTCAGCTTCATCGCGGAAGAGATGAACAGCATGATCCCGCTGGAGCTGGACTTCATCCACGAGGGCAAGAGCGGCGAGCAGATCGCGGCGAACTTCGCCGGCGTGGAGGACATCGTGGTGCCGGAGGTGTACTGGGAGTACACGACGCGCCGGGTGCTGGTGATGCAGTTCCTAGAGGGCGTCAAGATCACCGACGCCGAAGGCCTCGCCCGCCTTGGCATCGACGCTGGCGACGTGGCGAAGGTGCTCATCGTGGCGTTCAGCGAGATGCTGCTGCAGCACGGCCTGTTCCACGCCGACCCGCACCCCGGCAACCTGCTCGTGGCGCCCGGTCCCAAGCTGGTGCTGCTCGACTTCGGCCAAGTCAAAGAGGTGGGTCCGCAGTTCCGTTTCGTCTTCGCGCAGATGACGAAAGCGCTGATGGCGGAGGACAACGTGGCGCTGGGGCAGACCTTCCGGGCGCTGGGCTTCCGCATGAAGGACGATTCGGCGGAGGGCTACCAGGAACTGGGCCGCACCTACGTCGGCGACATTGCCAAGGAGATGACAGCCTCGAACGCCGGCTGGGCCAAACCGGAGATGTTCGACACGTCTTACCGCGACATGCTGCGCCTGCTGCGGGCCAACCCGCTGGTCAAGATCCCGCCCGACCTGCTTTTCGTGGGGCGCGTCATGGGGCTGCTCAACGGCCTGAGCATGACGCTGGGCTCCCGGACGAACCTGCTGGTGGAGATGGCGCGCATGCTGGAGAGAGGCAACGGTTCAATACCGGAGGCCTCGACAGCATCGTCGCGGCGCCTGCTGGAGGCCTAGTCAGCGCCAGATAACTTGCGCCTCGGCACTTCTGACCGGCGCGTGCCGGCCGGTTTGCAAGGCGGAGCGCTCCTCACGGTGCCCTGGCGGGAACCGCGTTAGGCCCGGGCGATCGCGATGACGATGGCAGCAACCGCGATGCCGATGAGCATGGCGATCATTTGCTGCCTGGCGGTGAGGTACTTCCCAATCATGCGAGACATAATACACGGCCGAGAGGAAATTTGCTCCCCTATTCGCGTACGACGAAGCGCGGCGAAACCCGGGTTACACGGTCGCTAGAGATCCATCCTGTAGCCGGCGTGCGTCGCCTTGAAGCCGCGGCGCTCGTAGAAGCGGTGCGCCTCCGTACGAATCCTGTTGCTGGTCAGCGTGATCTTGTAGCAGCCGGCGGCGCGGGCCAGCTCGATGGCGTGCCGCATCAAGGCTTCTCCGTGGCCCTGCCCGCGCCTCGACGCGTCGACCACGACGTCCTCCACGAAGGCGTAGGGACGCCCTACGTGGCTCAGATTCGGCACCTGTACGTAACACAAGGTCAT